>Ga0209067_10000163_pt1 | contig 45663 bp, 38 predicted proteins | sample ColStrG_CSR_2013_FD_187199 | JGI IMG/M metagenome (GOLD analysis project Ga0209067, IMG submission 187199) | Freshwater sediment microbial communities in response to fracking from Pennsylvania, USA - Cold Stream Run_MetaG_CSR_2013 (SPAdes)... | ecosystem: Environmental > Aquatic > Freshwater >... | reverse complement strand
ATATGGAACTCTGGCACGCGCTGCTCGCCGCCGCCGCGCCGCACGAGATTGAGTGGCGGTGGGTCAAGGGACATGCTGGCCACGCCGAAAATGAGCGCGTTGACAAGCTCGCGAGCGATGCCGCTGCGGCCAAGACTCGGCCGGATGTTTGACGCGTCTCGCTCCTAGAGCGCTGCGGAGTCAGTCGGCTTCGACCGACGGCTCGCAAATTGTGGCAGCAACAGAGGGGAGCGGGTTTGAGTATACTCGCACCGCTCTAACGCGGCGCAACCAAAAGCCGCACCCCTGCGGCCTCGATCATCTGTGCGGTCGTGTCCGAAACCCGGTCATCGGTGACGATGATGTCGATCTTCTCGAGCCCGCACACCACATTGCCGGAAGGGGCCTCGAATTTGCTGGCATCAACCAGCACGATGATCTCGTCCGCACGTTCGATCAGCCGACGTTCTGCGGCGACCAACACGATATCGGCCTGCATCAACCCTTGGGGACCCACCGATGCCGCGCCCATGAACAGCTTGGGGGCATGAAAGCGCGGCATCCCCTCATCACCAAACACCGAAAGGATGATGTTCTGCTCGGGAAACACAGCGCCCGACGGCACCAATATCCGTGTGCCGTTCTGGTTGATGAGCGCCGAGACAATGTGCAGCGAATTGGTCAGCACCTGCAAATTGAGTCCAGCCAAATGCGGGCACATGGCCAGTGTGGTCGATCCGCCATCGATCATCACGCCCTCACCGGACTGGCAGAGCGCCGCTGCTGCCCTACCGATGGACTCTTTCTGTGTGCGGTTGCGCGAAATATTCTCATGAAAAGGCACGCCCGACAGGTGCAGCGCGGTGGCAAGCGCATTGGGCGGATCCGTCGAGCGGTTCGCCGTCTTCGCCCCGCCGCGCACACGGGTGAGTTTATCCACCGCCGCCAGCCGTTCGAGATCGCGGCGGATGGTGGCTGGTGAGCCGTTGATCCTTGTCTCCAATTCGCGGAACGATATGAACCCGCGTTCGTCGAGCAGTTGGAGGATCAGGCTTTCGCGTTGGGTGGCGTGCATGAGGCCTTGTGGCGCTGGTATCGCACGATTTCAATCAAATTCGCTCAATCCTGCTGTCGACCCAAGTTGGACGGAGGGGATGAGGGTCCTAGCGACTGGTTTTGTGGAGAGAGCTGACGTTAGGCATGGGTTCTGCCTTCGCCTCGACTATCGGCAAACTAACCTAATTTGTCGCCCCGGCTTATCGTAGGTAACCGACGAACATTGCGCCATGTCATTGCGGCCAATCACAATAGCGTGGAACGATTGTATCTTCGACCCTTTGGCGGTGACTACAATCTCGTTCGGATCAGCTTGATCATCCGGCACTTGGCTGGTGTCGCCATAGTCGCCCACCCAAGCAGTGACGTGTGTTAAGTTGATTGGGCCGATGGCAAAGGGAGTGGTGATGTCCATTGCGCGAACTGGGCGCTGCACATCAAAAACTACGCGATCTTTGCGCTTCTCGCCAACGAAATGTCCGCCATTGGCCTTGGCCAAATCGGCTGCTGCCGCTGCGGTGATAAGGGTGCTATCGCGTGTCATGTCCCAGCCCACCGCGACGGCCTGATCGCCGATCTGCACGACAGTGCCTATCCTGCCGTAATTTTCCTGCACCACAATCAGTGGCAAGGTGAATGTGCGCTCGCCTTGCTGGGCGGGGCGTAACTGGACGGTAATAACATCCTGTGACACACCTGCGGGACCAATAACCGCGTCGACTCCCGGCGTAGCGATTGTGTCATACCAGCCAATCCGGTGTTTCGTCGTCATGCCACCAATCACATATTCAGCAACCGTTGAGCTGGCGCTGAAGGTTTGATGGCCAATGACTCCTCTGGCCCGCGACGTACTCGATTGTAGCCCGATGCGGTTAGCAGCATCAGCATTGACGATCAGCGTCTTTTCGGCTGTCAGATTCACTTGAATTTTGACCGGCTTCCCATCGACTGTGCTGGGCGCGATCAAATCAGGTCCAAGTGTCAGCGTTGTCGGGTTATGCCGCGCATATCCAGGCGACGAGAGCATCATGCCAACTGTAGCGGCGAAGAGAAAGTTTCTCATTTGGCGACAACTCCCATAACAACGGTGCAATTAACTCATAACCCAACGTCCGCTATTCTCCAAACCTGCCGCTCTGCCAAATCACCTAAACAGTCCCCTCAGTGCCCCTTCACGACATCACGCCACAGCTGCCATGCCGAAGCCGCGCCGCAGCGCGTTCAGCTTGGTTTTCTGAAACCAGAGGCCCAGCGGCGATTTGTTCATCAATGAAATGTTGTCGAAGACATGGAAGGCACCGGGCACCACAATCGTTTCGGTCATCACGCCTGCCGCGTTAAGGCGTTGGCCGTAATCAATATCCTCATCGCAGAACAGATCGAGCGTGCCTACGCCGATAAAGGCGGGCGGAAGGCCTCTAAGGTTTGTCACGCGCGCGGGCACGGCGTTGCCATCAACATGCGCTTGCCCCGGCCGATGGCCAAGGAAGCTCTCCCAGCCGAACGCATTGCTCGCTGGTGTCCAGATCAATGTGCCGACAAAGGGCGGCTTGTGCACGGTGGAGCCGGTGCGGTCATCGAGCATCGGGTAGATCAGGCATTGGAACACCAATGGCACCTCGCCCCGATCGCGTGCCGTGAGCGCGAGGATGGCGGCATGGCCGCCGCCCGCGCTACCGCCATAGACGGCGATGTTGTTCGGGTTGGCCCCGAGTGAAGCGGCGTTCTTGTAGAGCCATTTCAGGCCAGCATAATTGTCTTCAATCGATCCTTTATAGGTGGTTTCTGGCGCGAGGCGATAATCGACCGAGACGGCAACACAATCGAGTTCCTTGCATATCTCTTGCAGGTGGTGGACGTCATCTGTGGCGCGGCCCAGAACATAGCCGCCGCCGTGCGTGTGGAGGATCGCGGGGCGGTTGCCGCTCGCTTTGGCGTTGATGATATAAATCGGCACATCGGGCGCACCATGCCCAACGGGGATGAGACGGCGTTCAATGGGCACTCCCGGCAATGGAGACTGTCCGAACAGGCCGTTGCTCCCGCCGCGAATTTCTGCGAGCACCGCGCGACTGATGGGCGGTCGCCCTTTGGCGTATTGTGCGAGCACCGGCACACTGGCCCGCAATTCAGGGTGCACTAGGCTGAGCGGCAACTCGTAAGGCGCATTTGCGGCGAGCAACTCCGACGGGGGGATGAGCGCATTCGCGGCGGTCGCGAACGTTCCGGCCAAAAGGGTGCGGCGGGTCAGGTCGATCATAATTCTCTCCTTCATCTGGCGAGGAGGCTATACAATCCCCGCGCCAAGTCCAACGGCTTTGCGCTCCTGCGCTTTGCGCGCGCGATAACCGCTGGCGCGATAGGCTTCGAGCACATCAATCGCACCGCCTGCTTCCATCCGCGCCATGGCGAGGATGGGCGCGACATCCACGTTATAGGCGCGGCGCAGCGCTTGGAAGGCCATCATCGTGTCATTGGCATCTTGCGCGGCGTGGAGCGCTTGCCTGTCCACAATCACTGCCTTGGCATAGCATTGCGTGATCGCCTCGGCGCTGCTCATCATGCTCTCAATCGGGTCGGTCACATTGTGCGATTGGTCGATCATATAGGCGGGGTTGAAGCCGGTGCGCGGGTTGAGTTCCGCCTCGACCAGTTCGTTGAACACGAGGAACAATTGGTGCGGATTGATGCTGCCTGAGTCGAGGTCATCATCGCCATATTTGCTGTCGTTAAAGTGGAAGCCGCCAAGCTTGCCGAAGCGGTGGAGGCGTGCGACAATCTGCTCGATGTTCACATTGGGCGCGTGATGGCCGAGATCGACAAGGCACTGCGCCTTGGGCCCGAGCGTCTGCGCGGCGAGGATTGAGGAACCCCAATCGGAAATGACGGTGGAATAGAAGGCGGGCTCGAACATCTTATGCTCAAGCAGCATCCGCCAATCCGCGGGGAGCGCGGCGTAAACCTGCGCTGCCGCCTCCAGATAGCGGTCGAGTGAGCGGCCCAAATCCTGCTGGCCGGGGAAGTTGGTGCCATCCCCAACCCAGACGGTGAGCGCATTGGAGCCTAGCTGTTGGCCGATTTCAATGCACTCGACATTGTGCTCGACGGCCTGCTGGCGCGTGGCCGCCAATGTAGAGGACAGCGAACCGGTGCTGTAACTGTGCGCCTGACCCGGTTGATCCTGAAACGTATTGCTGTTGACGGCATCAAAGCCGAGGCCGAGTGCGGCGGCTTCTTCGCGCAGCGCACCGTAATCGCTCACTTTGTCCCAAGGAAAATGGGGCGACACGCGCGGCGTGACGGTGCTCAATTGATGCACCACCGCGCAATCTTCCAGCTTTTCATGGATATTGGTCGGCTCGCCCGCAATCGGGAATTTGGCAAAGCGCGTGCCGCCGCGCCCGCTACCCCAGCTTGGTACCGCGACCGAAAAGGCGCTCACCTTTGCCTTGATCGCATCAATCTTGATGCCCGAACGCGCGAGTTTGCGCCCGAGCGCATCATATTCGTCATGCAGCGCGTCCAAGTGTCGCGCATTGAGGCTGGCAATCTGATCGGGCGAGAGGGGGAGAGTGGTCATAATTATCCTATCCGTTCGTCCTGAGCCCGTCGAAGGACTGTGCTAATTTTGCCGTCGATGCCCTAGCAGGACAGCCCTTCGACAAGCTCAGGGCAAACGGTGTTTTGAATGCCTAGCGCACAAACGCCAGTGCGTTGCCCGCATCAACATTGATCATATTGCCGGTCGATTTTGCCGACATATCGCTCGCCAGCCAGTAGGCGGCCTCGGCAATGTCGGCGGGCAGCACATCGCGCTTGAGCATCGAGCGGTTGCGGTAATGCGCCTCCAACTCCTCGCCCGGATCAATCTTGTTGGAGGCGGCGCGCTCCTTCCGCCAATCGCCATCCCAAATGCGCGAGCCTTTTATGACGGCGTCGGGATTGACAATATTGACACGAATGCCCTCGGGCGCGCCTTCCAACGCCAAGCAACGGGCGAGGTGGTTCGCCGCCGCCTTGGCCGAAGCATAAGCCGAAGCGCCAGCCGCCGCCGCAACCGCATTCTTTGATCCGATAAACACCACGGATGCTCCGCCCTGATCCTTCATCGCCTTCAGCAAAGGCCAGGCGTGCTTGGCGGTGAGGAAATAGCCTTGCGCGAGCACATCGTAATTGCGATTCCACAAATCTAACGTGGTCTCCTCAATCGGCGCGGAGGACGCGATGCCCGCATTCGCCACGAGAATATCCAGCCCGCCAAATTCGCGCGCACAGGCCTCAAACGCCGCAGCCACTTGGCGCTCGTCGGTCACATCACACACGGCGGCGCGCACCACATCCTTGCCGAATTGCTTGGCAAAACCGACGCGCACTTCATCAAGCGCATCCGCATCACGATCCACCAGCATCACGCACGCGCCTTCCTTAAGCAAGCGCGCGGCAGTGGCAGCACCTATGCCGCCTGCCCCCCCCGTGACGAGTGCAATCTTGCCGACCATCGGCTTGGGTGCGGGCATCCGTTGCAGCTTCGCCTCTTCCAACAACCAATATTCGATGTCGAACGCCTCTTGCTCATCGAGGCCGATGTAATTGCCAATCGCTTCCGCGCCGCGCATCACGTTAATGGCGTTGGCGTAGAATTCGCCCGCGAGCCGCGCGGTGGTTTTGTCCGCCGCGAAGGTGATGCGACCAACACTGGGAATGAGCACGACGATGGGGTTGGCATCGCGCATCGCCGGTGAATTGGCGCGCTTGCAGCGATCGTAATAGGCGGCATACATCGCGCGATAATCGGCAATTTGCTGGGCCAAATAGGCGCCGTCATCGAGCTTCGCCGGATCAAGTGTGAGCGGCGCGATCTTGGTGCGCAGGAAGTGATCGGGGCAGGACGTGCCAATCGCGGCAAGGCGGGCAAAGTCCCTCGATCCCACGAACTCCAGCGTTTCGGCATCATCGGAAAAATGCGCCACCTTGCGCCGCGCGCCTGTCATGAGCCCGCGTAGCTTTGGCGCGAGTGTGGCGGCGATTGCAGCGCGCTGATCATTTGCACGCACCGCGAGACCGCCGAACGCAGGCTTGGTGGCCAGTTTGGCATTGAGATAGTTCGCTGCATCCGCAATCAGGCGGATGGTGTGATCGTAGCACGCCTTGGCGCTATCGCCCCAGCAGATGATGCCATGCCCCGCGAGCATCACACCCTCGCAGCCCGGATGCGCCTTGACATAATCGCGCAACTGCACCCCGAGCGTGTAACCGGGGCGCTTCCAGGGCAACCAGCCGATCTTGCCGCCCCAGATTTCACGGGTAGCCGCCTCGCCACCGCTCGACGCCGCGAGCGCGATGATCGCATCGGGGTGGACATGATCGACGTGTGCAAACGGCAGCAGGCTGTGTAAAGGCGTATCGATGCTCGCCGCACGCGCATTCAGATTAAAGGTACAGTGCGGCAAATAGCCCACCATTTTGTCGTCATCATCTGGGCCGCTATAATGCGCTTCCAGCCCGAGCAACTTGTCCTGATACAGTGTCGAAAAGCCGTCGAGCTTCATCGAGCCGATGTCGCCGCCCGAACCCTTCACCCAGAGCACTTCGACCGAAGCACCAGTGAGCGGGTCAGTTTCGGTCAGCTTTGCGGACGTATTGCCGCCGCCGAAGTTCGTCACCGTCAGGTCAGAACCGAGCAGGTTTGAACGATAGAGCAGCAGTTCTGCGGGCGAGAAGGTGGCAGCTTTTGCCTCATCCCACCGGCTCTGCGGCACGGTGAACAGCAGAGCGTGGGCAGAAGTGGTTACGGGAGTGTGCGCGTTCATGGCGTTGGCTCATCCAATGTTATTGGCGTTGGCGTGGCCCTATCAAAAGGGCTGGCTTCAATCAATCATTATCGCTAAGGTTCGATCATAAATGATGAGGAGGCCGGGTGCGGGATCGCGCAATCATAGTTCTGGATATTGGGAAAACCTACGCCAAACTAGGCCTTTGGGCGTGGGATGGTGGGTTGATCGCGCGCGAAAGTCGTGCGAACCGTTTTGACGGAACCACACTCGATGCGGTTGGGATTGAGTCGTGGTTAGCGGACACTCTCACCGATTTCGCCAAGAGGGCGCATGTTGGCATCATCATTCCTGTGGCGCATGGCGCGGCAGCTGCATTGGTGTGCGATGGCGTTTTGCTCTGTCCGCCGCGCGATTATGAGGCGGATATTCCAACAGCAGTGCGCACGGCCTATGAGGCATTGCGTGATCCTTTTGCGGAGACCGGTTCGCCCGCGCTACCGCAAGGGCTCAATCTGGGCGCGCAGCTTTATACGCAACGAGAGCTTATCAGAGGCAGCCAGATACTGCTCTGGCCACAATATTGGGCGTGGTTGCTCTCGGGCGTGGCCGCAAGCGAAGTGACGAGCCTCGGCTGTCATACCGATCTTTGGCGACCGGCGGAAGCGCGCCCGTCTGATCTGGTCAGGCATCAAGGCTGGGCGGAGGCGCTTCCTCCCTTGCGCCGCGCGGGCGACGTGCTGGGCCCCATCACCCCTTCATGGGTCGCGCGCACCGGTCTTCCCCGTGATACGCGCATTTATTGCGGGCTGCACGACAGCAACGCGGCGCTTGTGGCGGCACGAGGCTTTGCGGAAATGGGCGGGCAGGAGTCCACCACGCTCTCCACCGGCACATGGTTTGTTGCGATGCGGACGCCGGCAGGCGATACGCAATTCAACCCCGCCGACCTGCCTGCGGGGTGCGATTGCCTGCTTAATGTTGATGTGCTTGGCCAGCCTATCCCGTCCGCACGCTGGATGGGTGGCCGCGAGAGTGAAGAGTTGACTGGCGATGGCGTGCGGATTGATGATCCCGAGGCGCAGGCCGATATGGTGGCTGCGGTTGCGGATGTTGTCCAGACTGGGGGCATGATCCTCCCTTGTTTTGCCCCCAACTTTGGGCCGTTCGGGGGGATGGCGGGGTCGTGGTCGCATCAGCCGCAAGGTGACATCGCACGCGCCAGCCGCGTCGCGCTTTACGCCGCTCTCGTCACGAATGAATCGCTCAACCTGATCGGCGCGCGCAACCACATCCTGATTGAGGGACGCTTTGCGGCGAGCCAAGTCTTCACCCGCGCGCTTGCGCGCCTTCGCCCGTGCGATACAATCTACACGAGCGGCACCGAGAACGATGTATCGTTCGGTGCGCTGCGGCTGGTCAACCCGATGCTCAATCCGCAGGGCAAGCTGAGCAAAGTCGCAGCGCTTGATATTGATCTCTTGCCTTATGCCCAACTCTGGCGGCACACTGTCGCGCTACGAGAGGGCAAATCATGAAAATTGCTTCAATCCTTGATTACCGCGAAGCTGCGCGTCGTCGGCTGCCGCCATTCCTGTTCGAATATATCGACGGTGGCTCGTATGCCGAAGAAACGTTGCGCCGCAATGTTGATGATCTGCGCGGCGTGGCGCTGCGCCAGCGCGTTATGGTTGATGTCGACGGAATTGATCTCGCCACTACGCTCTTCGGGACGCCTCAAAAGCTGCCGGTGGCGCTTGGCCCCGTTGGCCTGTCGGGCATGTATGCACGGCGGGGCGAAGTGCAGGCGGCGCGCGCGGCAAATGCGGCGGGCATCCCCTTCGCGCTCTCCACCGTTGGCGTGTGCCCTTTGGCGGAAATTGCAGCGGGCACCGGCAAGCCGTTCTGGTTCCAGCTCTATGTCGTCAAGGATCGCGCCTTTGTGCGCCACATGATCGCCGAGGCCAAAGCGGCCGGATGCACGGTGATGTTGCTAACGGTTGATCTGCCCGTGGCCGGGTCACGGTATCGCGATGTCCATTCGGGGCTGTCAGGCTCTGCCGGAATGGCGGGCGCGTTGCGGCGTTTTGGGCAGGCGGCGTTGCACCCAAGCTGGGCGTGGGATGTCGGGCTGATGGGGCGCCCGCACACGCTCGGCAATGTCGCGCCGATGCTGCAAGGCAATACTGGACTCGAAGATTTCCTTGCTTGGATGACCACGAATTTTGACAAGACCGTGACGTGGGAATCGCTCGCATGGCTGCGCAGCGAATGGGACGGGCCGATCATTGTGAAGGGCGTGCTCGACCCCGAGGATGCGCGGCTGGCGGCAGAACATGGCGCGGAGGGTGTCGTCGTGTCCAATCATGGTGGACGGCAGTTGGATGGCGTTCCCTCAACCGCCGCCGCGCTGCCTGCGATTGCCGAGGCTGTGGGCGACAATCTCACCGTGCTTGTCGATGGTGGCGTGCGTTCGGGCCTCGACGTGGTGCGGATGCTCGCTTTGGGCGCGGATGGCGTGCTCTTGGGCCGCGCGTGGGCCTATGCGCTTGCGGCGAAGGGCCAAGCCGGCGTTGCACATATGCTATCGCTGATTGAAGCTGAGATGCGCGTCGCGATGGCACTGACGGGAGTGACCAAGATTGCAGACATCAACCAAGACATATTGGTGAGCTAGGAGAGGGCATTTGAGCGAGATGGAAACCAGCAACGCCGAACATTGGAAAACGACGATCCTCGCGGGCCTCGCCAACTACATCGATGCGGGCAGCATTGTGTCGGGCTCGGTCGCGCTGGCGCTGTGGAAAGAGCAATACCATCTGAGCAACAGCCTGCTTGGGATGATCGGCGCATTCGGCCCCAATGCGATTGGTGCGGGGATTGGCGCGCTGATCGGTGGGCGGTTGTGCGACAAGCTCGGGCGCAAGAAGATTTACCAATATGACATGCTGGTTTACGCGGTTGGCATGGCGCTGCTCGTGCTCGCGTTTGCGCCATGGATGATCGTGCTGGGCTTCACGATCACAGGGCTGGCGGTCGGTGCGGATATCCCCGCAAGCTGGTCGCTGATTGCTGAGCAGGCTCCAGACAAGGCGCGCGGCAAGCACAGCGGCATGGCGCAGGTGCTGTGGTATCTTGGGCCGGTTGTCGTGCTGCTGATGTCGCTGGCGCTGACGAGTCTCGGCGTCCTCGGCGCGCGGATCGTGTTCGCGCATTTGCTGGTGATCGCGCTGGCGTTGACCTTCCTGCGCTCGAAGATGAAGGAATCGGCGCGCTGGGCGGAGGCGCAGGCGGACAAATCAAAGCAACTTCCGGTCTCCGAACTGTTCAAGCCCCAGCACCTCAAATCGATCCTCGGGCTGGTTGGCATGTATGGGTTCTGGAACCTATGGGCGGGAACGAACGGCTTCTTCTTCCCCTATATCCTGAAGACAGTAGGCGCCGCGACACAGGCGCAGGCGGTGGCCATTCAGGCTTTGAGCTTTGCCATCGGCATGGCGAGCATCTATTTCGTGTTCATGCGGCTGTCGGATAAGGTCAACCAACGGACACTGTTTGGCTGGTCGGCTATCATCCAGATTATCGGCATGGCTTTGCTCGTGGTGTTCCCGCTCACCATTCCCATCGCCTTGCTCTATGTGTTTCTGTTGCAATTTGGCGGCGGGTTTGGCGCGCAGAGCTTCTTCCAATTGTGGAGCGCGGAGATGTTCCCGACAATGCTGCGCAGCACAGCACAAGGCGTGTGCTTTGCGATTGTGCGGATCAGCTTGGGGCTCTTCAGCTTCTTCGTGCCGATGTTGAACGCGACGGGATTCAGCAACCTCGCGATGATCCTCACCGGTTTTCTCGTCGTCAGCGGCATCATCGGCCTCATCTGGGCACCACGAAACGAAGGCAAGTCACTCACGCAACTTGAAACCGAAAACGGCTGATTATGCCGCGACCTGCCGCGCAATCGGCAGCGCGCGGACGCGCTTTCCAGTGAGCGTGAACAAGGCGTTGCACAGCGCCGGAGTTCCGGGAGGGAGTCCAGGTTCGCCAAGACCACCGATGGGCGCGTCGCTTTCGATGAAATGCACGTCAATCTGCGGCGCGTCAGCCATTTTAATCACTGGATAATCGGGGAAGCTACTCTGATCAACTGCACCGTTGGTGAGTGTGATCGCCTCTCCCAGCGCCGTCGACAGCCCCATGATAATGCCGCCCATCACCTGTGCCTCGCCATTCTTCGGGTTCACCGTGGTGCCACAATCAACCACAGCGAACACCTTATGCACCTTGGGCGTGCCATCGGGCTTCAGCGACGCCTCCACGACATGCGCGCAGATGGTGCCGAAGCTCTCGGCAATCGCGATGCCACGCGCGGAGCCTTGTGCGAGCGGCGTTCCCCAGCCTGCGCGCTTCGCCACTTCATCAAGCACCGCGAGATGGCGGCCACCGGGCGGCAAATGCGCGCGGCGGAACTGATATGGGTCTTGCCCCGCCAAGTGCGCGAGTTCATCCATGAAGCTCTCGTTCCAGAAGCCATGCTGCGTGGAATTGACCGACCGCCAATAGGCATCGACTTGGTTCGAGATGTATTTGTGGTGCCGCCGCGCGGTCGCGGGCACGGTGTAGGGGAATACGACTTCGCTCTCGGCATCCGCGAAATGGGCATAATCGGTCTGCCATGCGGCGATCTTGCCATCGGCGCCCAATGCGGCCTTGAGGTGCGCGGACGATTGTGGGCGATAGGCCCCCTGCTTCACATCCTCCTCGCGAGACCAGATGATCTTAACGGGATGATCAACCTGCATCGCGACCTTGGCGATCTGTTCGACGATCTGCGAATAGGGTGGGAAGCGCCGTCCGAAACCACCACCCATGATCATCGGGTGGAAGGTCACATCGCTCGTGCTCAATCCCGCGAAGCCCGCGAGCGCGTTGCGTGCGGCGAGCGGATCTTGCATCCCACCCCAGACTTCGAGCTTGCCATCCTTATGATGCGCCGTCATCGCGAACGGCTCCATCATCGCATGGTGAAGGAAGGGAACGCGGTAGTCGGCTTCGAGAAGTTTGACGCCCTGCGTCTTGAACGCGGCATCTACATCGCCGCTCCCGCCTTTGTTATCGACCTTGTCGCTCTTGATGAGCGCCGCTTGGGCATCAAATATACTGGCGGTGGAGAGCGCGCCATTGCCGCCGTCGCTGAACTTGGGTTGCAGTGCGAGCAGCCCCTTATGCGCGGCCCAATAGCCCGTCGCGACAACAACAACGGCGGTATCGAGGTTGATGACCTTCTCGACGCCCTTGACCGCGAGCGCGGGTGCGGGATCAACCGAAACCAGCTTCCCGCCGCGCACCGGGGCAGCCATGACGGTGGCGACGCGCATCTCAGGCAGATGAAAATCGATGCCATATTGCGTGCTCCCATTCACCTTTGCGGGAATGTCGAGTCGGTCAACCGGCTTGCCGATGAAAGCATAATCCTTGCGCGCCTTGAGTTGCGGCTTGCTGTCGAGCCTGCGACCAGCAGCCTCTTCCGCGAGCGCACCATAGGTCAGCGACTTACCCGAATTGGCATGCGTGACGAGGCTGTTTGCCGTTGTCAGTTCGCTCTCAGGCACATTCAGACGCGCCGCAGCGGTGGCGACCAAAGCTTGCCGTGTCGCTGCGCCGACGAGACGCATCCCATATTGCCCGGTCGCGCGGATGGCGGAAGAACCGCCGGTGAGTTGGATTGGCATGTTGCGCGCGAGCAGCGCAAAAAAGGAATGCGGCACATAGGCTGCGACCTCAGGATGTCCCGACATGGCGCTTGCAAACACTTTGGCGAGCGGAACATTGGCGAAGGCTTCATCGGCAGGGGCCTGCACGACGCGCATCTTTGACCAATCGGCATCAAGTTCCTCGGCGAGCATTTGCGCCAACGCGGTGTGCGAACCTTGGCCGAAATCGATGTGCGGCGAATATAGCGTGACGATGTTGTCGGCCGCGATCTTGATCCACGTGCCGAACGACCGTTCGCCCGCGCCTGCCGTGAGCGATGCGGCCCGGGCGGTTTCGTGCCATTCCAGCGCTTTGACGCCGAACAACCCGCCCCCGACAATTGCGACGCCGCCGATGAGAAAATTTCTACGTTTGAATTTCATGCCGCGTCTCCACCATTGGCCACCGCGTGGATTGCTTCGCGGATTCGGGGATATGTCGCGCAACGGCAAATATTGGTCATCGCAGCATCAATCTGTTCATCGCTCGGGTGAGGCGTGGCCTTCAGCAATGCAGCCGCCGCCATCAACTGCCCCGACTGGCAATAGCCGCATTGTGGGACTTGATGCTTGATCCACGCCGCTTGCAAGGGGTGCAGCTTCTCTGCGCTTCCCAACGCCTCAATCGTCGTGATGCTTTTGCCCGCAACATCGCTGACCGCGACCGAGCACGACCGCGCCACCGCACCATCGATATGCACCGAGCACGCGCCACACGCGGCTATGCCGCAGCCGAACTTGGTTCCTGTCAGCCCGAGTTCCTCGCGCAGCACCCAAAGCAAGGGCGTGTCGGGTTCAGACTGTAGCGTAACGGCCTTGCCGTTGATCTGCGTTTCTATGGCCATATCTCTGTATCTCTGTCGGGGTTCAACGCCTGTTACAGCGTCTTGACGCTCACCGGCAAGCCATCTTTGGGCTTGGGGATCGGAAAGATGCGCCATTGTTCGGTTGCTGACGGATCAAGAACAATTTCATGATGGCGCAGCAGATGAAAGAAGAAAATTTTGGTCTGCATATAGGCAAAATGCAGCCCGAGACACATGTGCGCCCCGCCGCCAAATGGCACCCAAGCGTATTTGTGCCGTCCCGCGCTCGCTTCGGGAGTGAAACGCAGCGGATCAAAATGCGTCGGATCGGGCCAATATTCGGCCATACGGTGGGTAAATATCGGATCGATGCTCACCCAAGTGCCTGCCGGGATATGATAGCCGCCAAACTCGAAATCGCGCATCGCGCGACGCGGAATGCTCGGCACCGGTGCCATGAGCCGCAGCGATTCCTTGAACGCACATTCGGTGAGCGGCAAATCCCCCAACACGCCGAACGGGAGTTCATCATCGTTCACACCGAGCGCTTCGTGTTCGGCGCGCAAGCGCGCCTGCCACTCGGGATTTTTGGCGAGCATATACACCATCGACGTGATCGACGACGTGAGCGTATCGTGTGCTGCCATCATCAGAAAGTTGAGATGATCCATGATGTCCTGATCGCTCAACGCAACACCGTCGTCGTCGTGTGCAGTGCACAATTGGCTGAACATGTCGCTGCCGCCATGTGCGCGTCGCTTCGGAATCTCGCGGGCAAAAAAGTCGAGCATGAATTGGCGACCCTTGACGCCTTTCGCCATCAATGTTCCGGGAAGCGGCGCACGCACCACGCCGATTGACGCCGCCACCATATCGACAAAGGCGCGGTTGATCTTGGTGGCCTCTGGGCCGAGCGCCACTCCGAGAAATGAGCTTGCGGCGAGATCAAGAGTCAATTGTTTGATCGCGGGGTAGAATTTGAAGCTGGTGTTGCCCCATGACTTGACACGTGGCGCGATGCCCGCGTTGAGCGCGGCCGCATAATGCCGCATCGGCTCAGGTTTGAACGCGACCGAGAGCGCCTTGCGGTGTCCGCGATGCTCCTCAAAATCGATCAACATCAGCCCGCGCGGGAAGAGCTGGTTGAGCACTGGCCCCCAGCCCTGCTCGGACGAAAACAGCTTGTCGCGATCAAACAGCACAAGTTCATTCGCCTCAGGGCCGAGCAAAGTGACATTCCAGCCACCGAACGAATAGTTGCGGAAAACCGCACCATATTTTTTGTGCGATTCATTGGCAAAGGCGATTGGGTCAGCGACGATTTTTAACGTGCTGCCCACAAAGGGGAGTCCCTTCTCGCCAGGAATATGCTCAAGCGCCTCAGCCTTTAACGGCGTCATGTAATGCGACTCAAGCTTGCCTCGGAATATTGCCATCACTCATCCCTCTCGACTGCGGCCGAGAGTGCGGTTTACTTACAAAAATGTAAAGAGTTAACTGCGCGGCCGACAGATTTGACATCAGGCTAGGCGGCGGGTCGTCATGTCTGGGTCGCTAGGGGATGGCGCTTGGTTTGGGCTGACGCGCACGAGCAGCGCCTCAACCTGCACCTGCGCGCCAGCCGTAGCGTTGAGTTCCGCGACTACGCCATCGAACGGCGCGGTGAGCGAATGCTCCATCTTCATCGCCTCCAGCGTGAGCAATTTCTGCCCCTTGGTGACGCTCTGGCCTTGGGTAACCTCGACCGCGATGATCTTGCCCGGCATGGGGGAGAGGATGTCTCCGTCGTGGGCGTGGTGGTGGCCGGAGCCGTCGGTGCGGGCAATTGCGACATGGTAGGTCTGACCGCGATAAGTTACGATGAGCGATCCATCTTCTTGTCTACTGTAAATGATACGTGGAGGCCACGGATCGTCAGTGATCTTTGCCCTCACAGAGTAAGCGGTCCCATCCACTTTGATGCGGATTTTTGGATCAGCTTCGCTGTTCAATCGAAAACCAATTATATCCGTCAAAGGCATTTGGGGGATTCCGTGTATCCAATATCCATTTCTATCGCGCGAAAAAAGTTCCATCGCAGCTTCTTCAATAACGGCCTCCGGCAGGGATTTTACCGGCAACAGATTGTCCAGTTCCTCAGTGATGAAATTGGTCGTTGTACTACCTTCAATGAACGATTTGGCGTTTAGCAATTCGTACAGGAAGCCGGAGTTTGATTTAACGGGCCAGCCGCCAGTATGGTTCAGCGCGTCGGCCAGTTTCTCTATGGCTTCCCTACGATCCGTCCCATGACCGATCAGCTTTGCGATCATCGGATCGTAAAATGGTGAAACGGCATCGGTTTGATTGACGCCGGCTTCTAGGCGGATGTCTTCATCCGGGGCAGCGAAGAAATCCAACCGCCCCACGCTTGGCAGAAACCCCTTCGCCGGATCTTCCGCATACAACCGCGCCTCGATGGCATGGCCGTTGATGCTCAGTTCCTCCTGCTTCAGCGGCAACGCCTCGCCCGAAGCAACCCGCAACTGCCACTCGACCAGATCAACGCCGGTAATCTCCTCGGTCACCGGATGCTCAACCTGCAGCCGCGTGTTCATTTCCATGAACCATATCCTGTCCGCGCGCAGGCCCTCGCTCGCGTCGGCGATGAACTCGATGGTGCCCGCGCCGACGTAATGCACCGCCGTCGCCGCCTTCACCGCCACGGCACAGAGCGCGGCGCGCGTGGCCTCATCCATGCCGGGCGCGGGGGCTTCCTCGATCACCTTCTGATGCCGCCGCTGGAGGCTGCAATCGCGTTCGAACAGATGAACGATATTGCCGTGCGTGTCGCCGAACACCTGCACCTCAATATGGCGCGGGCGCTGGATATATTTCTCGATCAGCACATGTGCATTGCCGAAGCTTGCCGTCGCCTCGCGTTGACAAGAGGTGAGCGCATCCGCGAAATCGGCTTCCCGCTCCACCTTGCGCATCCCCTTGCCACCGCCACCCGCAACCGCTTTGATGAGCACCGGATAGCCGATCTGCGCCGCCTGCTCCGCGAGAAACGGGGCGTCTTGGTTCTCGCCCATATAGCCCGGCGTGACCGGCACGCCCGCATCCGCCATCAGCTTTTTGGCGGCATCCTTGAGGCCCATCGCGGTGATGCTGGCGGGGTTTGGCCCCACCCAGATTAGCCCCGCGTCGATGACGGCTTGCGCAAACGCGGCATTCTCCGACAGAAAGCCATAGCCGGGGTGGATCGCCTGCGCCTTGGCGGCGAGCGCGGCGGCGATGATCTTCTCGCCACGCAAATAGCTCTCGGCAGCCGGAGAAGGGCCGATATGTACCGCCTCATCGGCCTGGCGCACATGCAGCGCCTTGGCGTCGGCATCGGAATAGACGGCGACGGTGCGGATGCCCATCTTCCGCGCGGTGCGGATAATCCGGCAGGCAATCTCGCCGCGATTGGCAATGAGGAGGGAGGTGATCATTTAGCCGTCTATTCCTATTTGATTTACGCTGCGAAACTCTTGCCATTCTTCCCATACGTTCTCAGGCGCTATATCGACATATCCGCGAGACTCTGAGAGTGTGAACTTCATGCTAAACGGCATTATCATTGTTCCGCAATTATCTCTTATCGATATAACTTCTTGTTCAGTTAACGGCCTACCCTTCTCCTTTTCACCGGCTATTAGCACAGAGACGAGAGAGGGGATCGGAATTGGAATGAGCGGCTCATCGCTATGCGAAGCCTGACTAGGCCGCTTGAACATTCCCGATATTTTACCAGCTAAACTCATGCCCCCTCACATCCGAAACACGCCAAAGCGCGCCCCCTCTTCCACGCCCGCTTTGAGCGCCGCCGCGAAGGCCAGCCCTAACACATCCCTCGTCTGCGCTGGATCAATAATCCCGTCGTCCCACAGCCGCGCGGTGGCGTAATAGGGGTTGCCCTCGTCCTCATATTTCTGGCGGACGGGGGCTTTGAACGCCTCGGCCTCCTCGGGCGTCCACTTCTCGGCATCGCGGTGGACGGTGGCCAGCACGCTCGCCGCCTGCTCGCCGCCCATCACGCTGATGCGCGCATTGGGCCAGCTGAACAGGAAGCGCGGATCATAGGCGCGCCCGCACATGCCATAATTGCCCGCACCAAAGCTGCCGCCGATCAGCACGGTGATCTTCGGCACGCTCGCGGTGGCGACGGCGGTGACGAGTTTAGCGCCATGCTTGGCGATCCCCTCCGCCTCATATTTGCCGCCGACCATGAAGCCCGAGATGTTCTGGAGGAACAGCAGGGGCACGCGCCGCTGGCAGGCGAGCTCGATGAAATGCGCGCCTTTGACGGCGCTTTCCGAGAACAGCACCCCATTATTGGCGAGGATCGCGACCGGCATCCCCCAGATGTGCGCAAAGCCGCAGACGAGCGTGGTGCCGTACAGCGCTTTGAACTCATGGAACTCCGAGCCATCGACCAGCCGCGCGATGACCTCGTGCACATCATAGGGCGCACGGACATCCTGCGGGATGATGCCGTACAGCTCCTCCGCGTCATATTTGGGCGGACGGGGCTCGCGTACTCCGGCGAAGGCCGGAGTTCTGGGTGCTCCACCTCCCCCAGCTCCGGCCTGCGCCGGAGCACAGGCACCGCCAAGATGCGAGACAATATCACGCACGATGGTGAGCGCGTGCTCGTCATTCTCGGCGACATGATCGACGACGCCCGATTTGCGGCCATGCAGATCGCCACCTCCTAGGTCTTCGGCGCTGATCTCTTCGCCCGTCGCGGCCTTCACCAGCGGCGGGCCCGCGAGGAAGATCGTGCCCTGATTGCGCACGATCACCGTCTCATCCGACATCGCGGGCACATAGGCGCCGCCCGCCGTGCAACTGCCCATGACGCAAGCAATCTGCGGAATGCCCTTCGACGACATCACCGCCTGATTGAAGAAGATGCGGCCGAAATGGTCGCGGTCGGGGAAGACCTCGGACTGGTGCGGCAGGTTCGCGCCGCCGCTATCCACCAGATAGATGCACGGCAGGCGGTTGGTCTGCGCAATCTCCTGCGCGCGCAGATGCTTTTTGACCGTCATTGGGTAATAGGTGCCGCCCTTCACCGTCGCGTCATTGGCGACGATCATGCACTGCCGGCCCGAGACGCGGCCAATGGCTGTTATGATGCCCGCGCCGGGCACGGCGTCGTCATAAAGGCCGTTTGCGGCGAGTTGGCCAATCTCAAGCAGCGGTGAGCCGGGATCGAGCAGCCGCTCCACGCGCTCGCGGGGGAGCAGCTTGCCGCGCGCAGTGTGCCGGTCGCGCGATTTATCATCGCCGCCGAGCGCCGCCTTGGCCACCTTTGCCCAAAGTTCGTCCTTGAGCGCAACGTTGTGCGCGACGTTGGCGCGGAAGGCGTCGCTGTCAGGGTTGATCGCGGTGGGGAGAATGGGTGCACTCATGCCCCAATCAACTCCCGCCCTATCAGCATCCGCCTGATCTCGTTCGTTCCCGCACCGATATCGAGCAGCTTCGCGCCGCGGTAATAGCGCTCGACCGGCCAGTCCTTGGTGTAGCCCGCGCCGCCAAGCGCCTGCACCGCCTCGTTCGCGACCTTGACGGCATTTTCGCTCGCCAGCAGGATCGCCCCTGCGGCATCAAAGCGCGTTGTTTGCTCGCGATCGCACGCCTGCGCCACGGCATAAACATAAGCGCGGGCGCTGTTCAGAGCGACATACATGTCCGCCACCTTTGCCTGCATCAGTTGGAAGCTACCGACAGCGACGCCGAATTGTTTGCGCTCGCGGACATAAGGCAGCACGACATCAAGGCAGGCCTGCATGATGCCGAGCGGGATCCCGGCGAGCACCGCGCGCTCATAATCAAGCCCCGACATCAGCACGCCCACGCCACCGTTAAGCGGGCCCATAACATTCTCTTCGGGCACGAAGCAGTCGTTAAACACGAGCTCGGCGGTGGGCGAACCCCGCATCCCCATCTTGTCGATCTTCTGGCCAATGCTAAAGCCCGGCATGTCCTTCTCGATGATAAAGGCTGTGATGCCCTTCGAACCCTCACCGGTCTTGGCATACACGACGAGCGCGTCGGCATACGCCGCATTGGTGATCCAGAATTTGGTGCCGTTGAGCCGAAAGCCGCCGTTCACCGCCTCTGCGCGCAGCTTCATCGATACGACATCCGAACCCGCGCCCGCTTCGGACATCGCGAGCGATCCGACATGTTCGCCCGAAATGAGCTTCGGCAGATACTTAGCCTTTTGCTCGGTCGAGCCCCAACGGCGGATTTGGTTGATGCACAGATTCGAATGCGCTCCGTAGCTTAACCCCACGGAGGCGGAGGCGCGCGACACCTCCTCACAGGCAATCACATGTTCCAGGTAGCCGAGGCCCAGTCCGCCATTTTCCTCCTCGACGGTAATGCCATGCAGCCCAAGCGCGCCCATTTCCGGCCAAAGATCGCGCGGGAACCAATCCTCCGCGTCGATGCGTTTGGCGAGCGGCGCAATCCGCTCCGCCGCGAAGCGTGCCACGGTGTCGCGGATCATGTCGGCATTCTCGCCAAGGTTGTGATTTAACTGCATCCGCCTCATCCATCGCTATTGTCTGTCACGAGTGAACCACAGGTTGGGCGCGAGGTAAAACTGAATTTGCGCAACAGTCGCGCTCGCTCGGGTAGGGATGGTGGCTCTTCGTGCTACATCGGGGGCGCAAATAGCTCCCATTGAGCGAAACGGGTTGCGCTACCCCCATCGTCCCGTCAGTTAAGCCGATAACGAGAGAATGGAGAGGCCCGATGAATTCTGAACGAATCCGGCGCACACCGGGCTTTATGACCGGCATAGCACTGTTGTTTCCGATCACGCTTTCAGTGATGGCGGCGCTGTTTGTGGCCCCGATTGCGCCGAAGATTGGCGAGTTTTACGGAAAGACGGGCGCGTACAGCCCCGATGTACTGGGCACGTATATCGGCTGGATCATCACCGTGCCCTCGCTGTGCGTCGCGTTGTTCTCGATCCCGGCGGGTTGGCTGGGGGACAAGGTGGGGCGCAGGCGGCTGTTGGTGATGGCGATGTCGGTTTACTCGCTTGTTGGCGTACTGCCCTATTTCCTCAATGATCTAAACCTCATTGTCGCGAGCCGGATTGCGGTGGGCATTGTCGAAGCCATGCTGATGACGCTTTCGACCACGCTGATCGGGGATTTCTTTTCAGGCGAAAGCCGCAACCGCTGGCTGGCGGCGCAAACCGGTGTGGCTTCTACCACGGCGATGATTATCGTGCCGATTGCGGGCGCAGTCGGGCAGAGTGATTGGCACAATGTGTTTCTGCTCTACCTTGTTCCGTTGCTGTTTCTGGCGCTGGTGCTGCTGTTTACCTGGGAACCAGAGGAGTCCGAGCATCTCGTCGATCACGGCGTGGAAGGCCGCTGGAGCGACATTCCGTGGCGGTTGATGGGGGTCATCTGCCTCATCACGCTTTTTGGTGGGGTGATGTTTTATTTCGTGCAGATCAAGCTCTCGGATGCGTTGAGCGCGCTCGGCGTGTCGTTGCCCGATGGCAGTTATGACTCGGCGCGTGGCGGGCTGTTCATCATGCTGGCGAGCGCGGGCGTGCCGTTGGGGACATTGTGCTTTTGGGGGCTGGCACCGCGCCTCAACCTGAAGACGATGTTTCTGCTGGAGTTCATCCTGATGGGCGTGGGTTTCCTGCTGATGTCCTCTATCAAGACGCCGCTGCATTTTGCGCTCGCAGGGACGATCAACCAGCTTGGAGCGGGGATGTTGCTGCCGACCTTGCTCACTTGGGCGGTGTCGAAGCTCCCGTTCGAGATCAGAGGGCGTGGCACGGGCATCTGGCAAGCCGCCTTCGCGCTGGCGCAATTTGTGTGCAACAATATGGCAGTGCCCGCGATCATGAGCTATACGCACGGCATCATCCCCACCATCGGCGTGCTGGGGTGGATGTGTGTTGGCGCGGCGGTTGTCGCGCTGCTGGCGCGGTTAAAGGCCGCCAATGGCTGATCGGCTTGCCGGGAAAATAGCGCTTGTCACGGGTGCAGCGCATGGCATCGGCGCGGGGTGCGCGGCGCGCTTTGTGGCAGAAGGTGCGACGGTGATCGGTGTTGATGTCGCCAAGGGCGCACAGGTGACGCACATCTGCAACCTGACTGACGAATCCAATGTGGCGCGGCTGATCGCCGACATCGGCACCGAGCACGCCAAACTTGACATTCTCGTCAACGCCGCCGCGTTCGCCAGTTTCAAATGGATTGAGGAGCTGAGCTATGCCGAGTGGCGCAACACGCTGACCGGCGAACTCGATATCGTGTTCCTTGCCACGCGCGCAGCGTGGCCGCTCCTGAAGGCCAGCGGTGCGGCGTCGATCATCAACTTCGCCTCCGCCAATGCGCGCCATGCGCTCGCAGGCTCCCCCGCGCTCGCCCATTGCGCTGGCAAAGGCGGCGTGCTGGCCATGACCCGACAATTGGCGATGGAAGGCGCACCGCATGGCATTCGCGCCAACACCATATCCCCCGGCTTCATCCTCACCGCCGCGACACAAGCGCATTTGGACGCGGATTCCAGCTTCAAAGCCCAAGTCCTCGCAAAGAATATGATCAAGCGCCTCGGCGCTCCGCAGGACATCGCCGCCTGCGCCACATGGCTCGCTTCCGATGAAGCAGGGTATGTTACGGGCGCAGACATCGCCGTCGATGGCGGTGCAACCGCGTGGTAACCGCAGTGTTGCGGTTGCGTCGATAGCTTCTATCCACGCTATGCGCGTGACTTGGATTAACGCGCTGGCTAGCCCAAATCTATAAAGCGCAAAAAATTGATTGGGAGAGAGATTATGCGTCACCTTTTGCTCGTTAGCACCGCATTGGCGGCCCTCAGCTTCGCGACCTCCGCGCAGGCTCAGAACACAGAAACCGCGCCCGGAGACATTGTTGTCACCGCGCAAAAACGGGTCGAGCGGCTCAAGGATATTCCCGTCGCCGCCTCGGTGGTGAGCGCCAAGGCGATTGAACAGGCGCATGTCGAAGACCTGTCAGACATTAACAAAATCGTGCCCTCGGTCGAGATCAAGGGGACGTTCAATGGCCGCGTGCCGTATAGCCTTCGCGGCATCTCAACCAACGCGAACGAGGGGGCTATTGGCTTGACCTCGGGCGTTTCGGTACAGATTGACGGTGTGCCGGTACCCGCCGACAGCTTTGCTGCAAACACAATCAATGACGTCTCGCAACTTGAAGTGCTCAAAGGGCCGCAGGCGACACTCGGCGGCCGCACCGCATCCGCAGGCGTGATCAACTTTGTCACCAACGGGCCAACGCATACCACGCAAGGCAAATTCTCTGCGGGCCTGACCGATGATGGCGAGTATCGGGTAGAAGCCGCCGTCAGCGGGCCGATAACCAATGGTGTTTATTTCAGCCTCGCCGGCTTTGACTCGCGCACGCCATACCCCGTTTATAATCTGCAAACGCAGGAGCACAGCAAGGCCACGAGCGTCGGCGTCCGTGCCAAGCTCAAATTTGAGATCGGAGCGGACTTTGACGCGACGCTGATGGGGCATTATGCTCTGTCAAAATCGTCAGGCGAGAACTTCATCTACCAATATATCACGCCGGGTGCGGCCTTGCTCGGCGCGCCACCACTGTCGCAAGCGGTTGTGCTGGGCAATTATCCCGTGCAATATGGCAACACCATTTATAGTTCTCCGGTCAATATGACGTCCGATTATGAGGACAAGGATGGCTCGCTCGTGCTCAATTATCACGCAGCGGGACTGACGTTTAGTTCAACGACGTCCTATTTTCGCGAGAAGCAGTTCCAGTCGCAGGATTTGTTTGAAACGCAGATTTATTTCTTCAATGTGCTGACCGGCGGCTTTGCGCCGCCATTTAACGACCTGCAATCGAACCAAGGCTATGTTGAGCAGACGACGCAGGAGTTTAAGATCGCGTCGGACAATAAAAAGCCGCTGAGCTTCCTCGCGGGTGCCTTTTATTCGGACACGACAGTCAACGGCTACGGGTTGCGTCAGTTCGTCGGCTTTCCTGCCAGCCAGCTCAACATTTCCACCACCAAGAACTATTCGGTCTATGCGCGCGTCACGGGCAAGTTCTCCGAGATGTTCTCGGTCATCGGCGGCCTGAGGTACAATTATGACAAGATCGGTTGGGATATTACGCAATATTTCAACCCAGCAGCGGGCCAATATGGTAGCGGTAATTTCGGCGACGGCGGCTACGAATGGACGCAATCGAGCGGCAACGGCACTTTAGTGGGTGATGCGGCGTTACAGCTTCACTTCAGCAAAGACTCGATGGTCTATGCGTCCTACACCCGCGGTTACAAACCGGCAGCCTATAACACGGCGCATACGTTTAACGAGGCCCCGACGGCGCAGACCGCGCCAGTTCTGCCCGCCAACCCAACGGCCGCGCAAACCGCGACTTATAACACTGCGCTTGCGGCGTATAATCAATATCTGGTCGATGTTGGCTTCACGACGCCAACCAAGGGTGAAACGATTGACAGCTTTGAACTGGGTCTGAAAACGACAGCACTCAATCATCATCTATCGCTCAATCTGGCCGCGTTTTACACCAATTATCAAAATTATCAGGCGCAGATTTTCGATAACTCCAAGCTGATCGGCATTCTGGTGCTGTCGAATGCTGGGGCGCGGACTCAGGGCCTTGAAGCGGACGCAACCTTACACGAGGGCAACACCAACCTGTCGTTGGCGGCGGCCTATATCGATGCTGTGTTCAAAAACTTCCCAGCCACGCAGTGCTTCCCGACACAAACGGTTGCGCAGGGCTGCGTCAACGGCTCGCAGAGCTTAAGCGGCCACACGCTGCCCGATTCTCCCAAATTCAAGTTCAACGCCAATTTCGAACAGAAAATCCCGCTTGGGAATTTGAACGTCCTGCTCGGCAGCAACCTGTCGTATCGCACGTCAACGATCTTGCAGTCGGACGGCAACCCGCAAACGGCGCAAGGTTCGTTCGCTATTCTCGACGGCAGCATTGGCTTCCAGAACAAGAGCGGCAACACGACGTTGACGTTCTTCGTCAATAATATCACCGACCATTTCTATCTCACGAACGCCGAAGATTTCTTCTCGGGGCCGTGGAGTGGAACGCCGGGTATTGGTGCAGGAAACGCGGTAATCGGCCAACCGGCGCGTGACTCGCACCGCTATTTCGGTGGGCGTGTAAACTTCAAGTTCTGATGTTTTTCCCGGCGCGCGTGGTTCTCCGCTGCGCGCGCCGCCCAAGCAAGGGCACGCCATGACGATCATCATCACCGGTGCAGCGGGCTTCGTTGGGCGTGAACTGACGGTTGCCCTGTTGGCTGCGGGCACCCAAGTGGTGGCGCTTGATAACCAAGTCGATGCCCTAGGCAGTCACCCCCATCTGCGCACCGTGGCGGGGGATGTCGCCTCGCCAGATGTGCGGGCGGAAGCCTTTGCAGAGGGCTGCACCGCACTTGTGCACCTCGCGACGGTGCCGGGGGGAGCGGCAGAGGCTGATCCGATGGCCTCACGGCGGATCAACATCGACGCGATGTACGATCTGCTGGAGGCGGCGAAGGCAGCAGGCAGGGCAGGGGGCACGCGTCCGCGCGTCGTTTATGCGAGTTCGATCGCGGTATTCGGCGATCCGCTGCCTGCATCAGGGGTAGACGACACCACACCGCTCGCGCCCAAGATGGTCTATGGCGGGCACAAAGCGATGATGGAACTCGCCATCAACATGATGCATCAACGCGGCGAGATTGAGGGTGTCACCGTCCGCCTGCCGGGCATTCTTGCGCGGCCCAAGGGGCCATCGGGCATGAAGTCGGCGTTTATGAGCGATTTGTTCCACGCCTTGCGCGCTGGAGAAGCTTTCACCTGCCCAGTTTCTGAACATGCCACCATCTGGGCGCAATCGGTATCGCAATGCGCACAAAACCTCTTGCACGCGTTGACAATGGATGCGGGCCTCATGCCGCACACCCGCACCGTCACGCTTCCCGCACAGCGCATCATGATGGGTGATCTTGCGACCGAGATTGCACGCCAGTGTGGCACATCGGCTGATCTTGTTACCTACCGACCTGACGCCGCGCTCGAAGCCGCATTCGGCGCCCACCCGCCGCTCGCCACGCCTGCCGCTGAACGCGCAGGCTTTGCACATGATGGTGACCTCGCTACACTTGTGGCCAATGCGCTGAGCGTGATTGCGCGCGACGTTGCCACAGTTTAACCGGAGAGAGGCTGATGCGTTTTCAACGACTTGATCTCAACCTGTTGGTGGCGCTTGAGGCGCTGCTCGCAGAGCGCAGTGTGTCACTTGCGGCGGAACGTATCTGCTTGTCTCAATCCGCCACCTCGTCCGCACTCGGGCGGTTGCGCGAGTATTTTGCCGACGATCTGCTGGTCGTGAAGGGCCGCCAAATGGTGCTCACCGCACGGGCGGAGGGGCTGATTGAACCAGTGCGCGCGGTGTTGGAGCAAATCCGCAGCACCATCGCGGTACAGCCCGCTTTCGATCCCGCCACATCTGATCGTAAAATCCGGCTGATGGCGTCAGACTATCTCACCGAAGTTCTGCTCGCCAATGCGCTCACCGCGTTGCTGACCGACGCGCCGCACATGCAGTTTGAAATCGCGCCGATGGCCGATTCAATCGTCGATACGCTCGAACGCGGCACTGTCGATATTCTCATGACGATCGATTACGCCATATCCGCCGATCACCCGAGCCAAATTTTGTTTGAGGATGATTATGTCGTCGTCGGTTGGACCGAAAATCCTGCGATGAAAAGCGAGATCAGTAAGGAACTTTATTTCAGCCTCGGCCATGTCACGGCCCGCTTTGGCATGGCGCGCACCCCGGTTTTCGAGGATTGGTTCGTGCGACGACAATCGCAACAGCGGCGGGTGGAGGTGGTGGCCCCGTCTTTCCTTGCGGTGCCGAGCTTCATCATCGGCTCGCAGCGCATCGCGACGATGCACCGGCGGCTGGCCACCAAACTTGCCGCCTATTTGCCGCTGACAATCCGTGAGGTGCCAATTGCTATCCCGCGCATCCGCGAGGCGGTTCAGTGGCACATTTCAAACAATAACGATCCAGCGATCCGCTGGGTGGTGGAGCGCCTGATGGCAGTCGCAGCGGAAAAGCCTGAGACGCGCACCCCCTCCAATGTCGTCGCCTTGGACGGGGGGCGGGTGAAGGCCCTGTCACACGATGAAATATCGGCTTATTTCAAATCAACCACCATTCCGGCACCACGAAGCTGATATGGTAGATGCCATCCGCCTTGACGGCAAAGTTGCCATCATCACCGGCGGTGCAGGCGGCATCGGTGCAGCCACCGCGCGGCTGATGACGGCGCGTGGCGCGCGCGTGGTCATTGCGGATATTGCCGAGGATCGTGCGCAGGCGCTCGCGGCGGAACTGCCCGGTGCGCTCGCAGTGAAGCTCGATCTGGAGCATCAGTCGAGCATCAAGGCGCTGATTGTCGCCGCTGTCGCGCATTATGGCCAGCTCGATATTCTGCACAATAATGCCGCACTGCTCGGGCCGGAGATTGCACAGCGCGACGGCAATGTGGAGGACATGGACACCGATCTTTGGGATCGCACTTACCGCGTGAATGTGCGCGGGACGATGATCGCGTGTCGCGAAGCGCTTCCCGCTTTGCGCAAAACCAAGGGCTGCATTGTCAACACCGTCAGCAATCTTGCACTGCAAGGCCATATAATCCAAGCGGCCTATTCGAGCAGCAAGGCCGCGATCATTCAGATGACACGTGCGATTGCCGCGAGCCATGGGCAGTTTGGCGTGCGCTGCAATGCGGTGGCTCCGGGGATGACATCAACGCCAGCGTTGCTCGAAGCCTTCCCCCCGCCGCTGCGGCAAGTGGTTGAAGACGAGACGTTGCGTCCGCAACTCGGCGAGCCGGAGGACATCGCCGAGGCCGTCGCTTTCCTTGCCTCGCCCGCCGCGCGCAACATTACGGGACAAGTGTTGGTGAGCGACGGCGGATGTGCCAGCCATGTGCCGGGGCTGGCGGGGTTTCAAAAGTTTTTTGAGGGTTAGTTATACAAATCGCCGTTTGTCCAGAGCCTGTCGAAGGACTGTACTTTTTGAGTCAGCGAAAGTGAAATGCAGCCCTTCGACTGGCTCAGGGCGAACGGATTTAGGACCAGGACTGTGACTAAATGACTTACGACATCGTAGTGATGGGGGCCGGGCACAACGGCCTCACCGCCGCCGCTTATATGGCCAAGGCGGGCAAAAAGGTGCTCGTGCTGGAGCGCAAGCCGCATTTCGGCGGTGGCGTTTCAACGCGCGAACTGATCACCCCCGGCTATTGGCATGACGAGCACAGCAATGTGCATATCATGATCCAAGGCAATCCGATGTTGCGCGAAGATGAACTTGGGCTGCTCAGCAAATTCGGCCTCGAATATATCTATCCCGATCTCGTTCATGTCAGCATTTGGGAGGATGGCACGGTCATCCGTTCGTATAAGGATCTGGATCGCACCTGTGCGGAACTCGCGCAGGTTACGTCCGAGAAAGACGCCGACGCTTATCGCAAATTCGTCGGCATGAGCCAGCAGGCGCTGCCGATGCTGATGTCGGGCCTTTATGCGCCACCCTTCCCGATGGGCGCGTTTGTGGCGATGATGGACCAGTCCGACGAGGGCCGCTTCCTGCTCGATCTGATGCAGCGCAGCGCCGTCGACATTGTGAACCAATATTTCGATAGCGATTTGCTCAAGTTGCACATCGTACGGATGGTCACCGAGAATCTGCAAATGCCTGATGAACTCGGCACCGGCATGGGCGCGTTCGTGATGCCGGGGATCATCCATACCTTCGGTTGTTCAATGCCCAAGGGCGGATCGGGGCAACTCTCAAAGGCATTGGTGCGCGCGATTGAGCATTTCGGTGGTGAAGTGCGCTGCAATGCTGAGGTGAAGCGCGTGCTCGTCTCCTCTGGCAAGGCGGTCGGGCTGGAAATGGCCGATGGCGAAACCTTTATGGCCAAAGATGGCGTGATCGGTGCCATTCACCCGCACCGGCTAAGGCAATTTGTGAGCGAAACGCCCGAACCGGTGCTTGCGCGTGCTGAGCGCGTCACGCAATCGACCTTCTCGATCAACCTCACGCACCTCGCGCTCAAGGAGCAACTCAAGCTCAAGGTCGGCAATGATGCCAACGCGATGATGACCGAGTTGATGGATTTCTACACGCTGCGTGATATGGAGCTGGAATATGACAAGCTGCGGCGCGGCATGGTGTCGTCGCGCCTCATTGCGGGCGGCGATAACAGCATCTTCGATCCGAGCCGCGCACCCACAGGTGGCGGCGTGTTTTACGGCGTGAACTTCGGGCCATACAACCTCCATGACGGCGGCCCGACCGGATGGGACACCCAAAAGGAAGCACATAGCGATGCCGCCCTCGCGCAATACCGCAAATTCTTCACCAACCTGACCGACGACAACATCATCGGCCGCGTGGTGCGCTCCCCGCTCGATCATGAGCGCGACAGCCCCAACAGCTTTGTGCAGGGCGATGCGCATGGCTGCGCTCCGTTCTTCTATCAATCGTCTGGCCACCGCCCGACGCCTGACCTTGGCAGCTTGCGGGTGCCGGGTGTGGAACGCCTTTACCTCGTCGGCCCGTTCATGCACCCCGGCGGCGGCGTGTTCGGCGCTGGGCGCGCGACCGCCATTCAGATGATGGACGATATGGGGCTGGATTATGATAAAGTCTGCGGGAGGGCGATCTGATGGCCGAGAACAAGAAGTCCCCCGTGGCGACGATTACCGACGCGAACGATAAGGAACTCATGACCGTCCGCAAAATCGAGCGCGATGGGAATACGCTCGTCATTCGCGGCAAGATTTTTGGTGCGATGCCGATGGTGGCGAAACTCACGCCGTCGGAGGCGCGCGCGGCATTGAAGCTGCTCGATGCCAAAACGATATGGTTTTTGCTCACTCTGCTGTTCCGGCGCTGAATTATTCGGATTCCTGAATAGCTGGCACCCAAACAGCGGCGTTTTGATTTGCGGGACACTGCGGCATAAGCACAAAGTGATATAGTGAAGAGGCGATAATGAGCATTTTGGGTGTGGAAAGCGTAATCTTCGGGGTCGATGACCTTGCCGAGAACACGCGCTTCTGGAGCGATTTCGGGCTGCCGTTTGTTTCGGGAGACTCGCACGAAAGCGTGTTTGAAGTGGCGAGCGGCTCGCGCATCGTCCTGCGTCTCCACGGCGATGCGGGCCTCCCTACGCCCGATCCGTTCCCCGGTAATGGGGTGAAGGAAACGATCTGGGGCGTTGATACGGCGGAGACTCTCGAAAAGCTTGTCGCGGGTCTCGCGACCGACCGCTCCGTGACTCGCGATGCGGATGGCACCGCGCATTTCCGCGCCGATGATGGGCAGCCGCTGGGCTTGCGCGTCTGGGCCAAACGAGCCGTCGTCAGCAACACAAGCCCGGTAAACAGTCCCGGCAATATCCAGCGGCTCAACCAACACCGTATCTGGCGGCACAAGGCGATCCCGAAAACGATCAACCATGTGGTGTTCTTCTCGCCCGATTATGTCGCGAGCTATGAGTTTTACCGGGATCGGCTCGGTTTCCGCTACACCGATCACTCAAAAGGCGTCGGCATCTTCGCGCGCGCAAATGGCACCAACGAACATCACAGCATCTTCTGGGTCAATTGCGACCTGCCATTTGCACCTGATCACTTCAAATTCATGCACATCGCATTTGGCATGGATGATATTGATGAGGTGATGCTCGGTGCCAACATCATGGAGCATAAGGGCTGGAAGAATACGTCGATGAACAGTTCGGGCGGCATCTCGCGCCACCGCATTTCGTCGGCGATCTATTATTATTGCGATATTCCCGGCAAGGCGGGTGAGGCGGAATACCACGCGGATACCGATTATCTGGATGACAATTGGGTGCCGCGCGCATGGGATTTCAAGTTCGGCTCGCTGCTGTGGGCACACAATGCCCCACCTATTTTTCGGGGTGATGGCATCCCTTGGGATATGACGTTCGACAAGGACGAGGCTTCATTCGCGCCATATCGCAAACCGTGGAAAGCCAGTTTGTCGGATGCGCATCAGGCGCTCACCGGTGAAGACGAACACGCGCTTTGATCTGTCCGTGCGGCTGGTGCTCTGTTGGTCTGATCAACCGGAGGTTGGCGGCAAGATCGAAGTTTTAGGCGGGTCCGCACAAGATTTATGCTGAAATGTTATACCCGGAGCGAGATGGCTCTTCGCAGAAATGCGCGCCGCAGTTGCGGCACGCATTTCTCCGTCATTAGTCAAAACGACTGATCTCAAATTATATTAGAACTTCAATGTCAGCCCAGCCAAATATTGCGCGCCATATTGACTGCGAATATTGACCTGGTTCGGATCATTATTAACGTAGGAGATTGTCTTGCTGTTGGTCAGATTATGACCTTGCACATAGATTGAAAGCCCGTTGAGCGGACCAACCTTGAAATCATACCCGATTTGAGCATCAAGCGTGGCTTGCGACTTGGTCTCGTTCGAGGTCAGTTGCGCGCTATAAAGTACATAGTCCCCAAGATAGGCGCTTCTGTTCGTGTAGGATGCCCGCGCGTTGAAGCCCCATTTCTCGAACCAAGCTACCGCCTGGAACACGTTTTTCGACAGGCCGGGCAGGGTAATCGGCGTTGGAACGTCGGCGAACCGGATTGAACTTTCAGTATAGGCGTAGTTGGTGCTGATCCCAAAACCATCAAGCGCCGGGCTGAACAGACGGAACGGCAGCACCAAGCTTGCATCCACACCCTGAACATAGCCCGAGCCATTGTTCTTGGGCGCCGACGTATAGCCCTGCGTCGTGAACACCGCCGAAAGTGCTGGGTTTGATTGGATCGCCTGGGTGATCCCACCAGAGAATCCTGAGAAGTCGGCGACATAGGTGACATTTTCACCTACAAAATTGCTGATCGCCTTGTAGAAGCCGTGCACCGCGACCTTACCCTGATCGCGCGCAAAATATTTCTCGAACGAAATGTCAACATTGTCCGAGAAATAAGGACGCAGATAGGGATTACCACCGTTTCCGTTGAAAATCGGAATCTTGCCGCCGATCAACTGGCTTGGGCTCGTTGCCGAACCCTGGCACGCTGCTGCCGAGTTTCCACAAAAATTGACCTGATACGATCCATTTTCATCAGCGAGCTTGGCTCGAGCGAGTGTGCGGCTGGCTCCGATTTTGACGAAGGTGTTGCGCGCCACTTCGACGCTCATGCTCGCGCTTGGCAGGAAATAGGTGAATTTTGTATCGTAATTCGTCGTGACAAAGCCGGTCGCGCTATACGAAGCGGCGTTGCCGAGCGAACTTTGATCGGTGTTGACGATTTGGGCACCGATGTTGCCCTTGAGCGGCAATGAACCGGCAATGGTGTCAAAATTGGCTTGGACATAGCCGGTCAACACTTTCTCTTCGACCGTCCAGTCACGCGTCACGTTGCTGGCATTGGCCTGTGGTGCGGTTCGCAACAGTCCCTGTGCGGCAATGGGATTGACGGCAATAATGCTTGTGCCAGAAACGCCGTAAGGTGTGATCGCACCGGTGATGATCGACGACGGAATGGCTACGCTGGTGACTTGAGCGTTGTCATTTCCGCAACCACTGATCGACGCTGGGCCGGGCAAACAGATGAAATATCCCGAGTAATTGCTGACCTTCTTCTCATCGTTGTAATTGGCGCCGACTTTCCAGCCCTTGAAGAAACTGGAGTGAATTTGGCCGTCCAATTCGGCCTTCAAACCCTTCACTGTGTCTGTGATATCGGGAACATTGTTAAAGCCAACCTGATTCCAACCCTGCGGATCGGTCAGCGAGACTTGAGTGGGATCGGCGAAATTCACGCCAGAAATCGCAACCGCATAGGTGCCGTCGGGCTGACGCGTGACATTGGCGATGGCCGTGCCCGGCTGGTTGTTGCCAAGGCCACCATAAATTTCATAGGTGTTGTCGTGACGATGGGCGCGTGAATAATTTGCATCGACAACGAGTTTAATCGAATCGGAGAAAGCGTATTTCGTATTCCAACCCAGCAACAACGTGTCGGCGTCTGACGTGTTATAGTCATTCCGCAGCACGGGGTTAACCTTCCACGTCGCCGATGTGACATAGCCATTCGTGGCCGTTATTGACGTGGGTGTGTCGTTGCTCCAGCCATAGGGGATCGGCATTTCCCAGCCACGGGCATATTCACGGACTTTGGACTGCGTGTACAAGGCATCGACCGACATCTCAAACCGGTTATCGGGCTTATAGACGACATGCCCAAAGCCCGATTGGCGATACAGCGTGTTTGACCGGACATAATTCTGCAAATCCGTGGGCGCAATGGCACCGACCGCGCCCGCCGCAACCGCCGCTGGCACGTTCCCTCCGGCACTAACATTTCCGTAATTGCCTTGCGCACCGCCGGTGTTGAAGCTCTGGTTCTGCTCGGGGTCGTTGATCGCCGAAACACCGAGCGAAATGCCGATCGTGTCGTCGGCGAATTTATCGACATAGATTGCCGTCGCCTTATAGCCCTTGTTCGAGGCTTCAGGGTTGAGCGCGCCATATTGACCAATCTGACCCTGAACGTTGAGCGAAATCGTCCGCTTGTGCGTCAGTGGATCATATGTTTTCAGGTCAACGTCGCCGGCCAAGCCGTAGCCAACCAAATCAGCAGAAGGAGTCTTGTTGACATCAATCCGCTCGAACAAGTCGCCTGGGAACAGCCCAAAATCGAAGCGGCGGTTGTCATCGACCGATGCAACGGTGCGGCCATTGAAGGTGGCGGTGGTGAAGTCAGGGCCAAAACCGCCGATCGAGAGATAGGCCGCGCGCCCAGATTCCTGTTGCACCGCCAGACCGGGAAGTCGCGACAACGCATCCGCAATCGAGACGTCGGGGAGCTTGCCCACATCTTCTGCCGAAATTGATTCGACGATAGACGTGGACAGTTTCTTGATTTTGATCGCGTTCTGGAGCGAGCGCGCGTAGCCAGTAACGACAATATCCGGCGCGCCAGTATCGGCGGCGGGGGCGGCCTGCGCGAAAACCGACTGGGGCGCTGAGATCAGAAGCAGCGCGCTGCCCAACGCAGTGACGCTGACGCCAGCCAAATTGCGGATACGCGACGTCTCAACTTTATGTGAACTGTTCATGTTTCATCCTCGTCCTACGGCCCCGCCACCTCCCTCATCGGGAGCGGTTTCGACCAAGATATATTTTTGAAGCTGCCTCTGCTCAAGTTCGGGCAGGATACCGATTGGCCTCCTGTTGCATAGATTTTCACATACGTATTCACATCGGTCGGGCAGGGCAAAGGTAACGTTATCAGCCATTTATCCGAAATGCCGAAGCCGATTGACGTGTCTGTGTTGCATAAATGTTGCGCTCAGCAGCGCTGCAAATATGTGGGGATTTGATGAAGCTCAAGCGGTGTGAATAGCTGGCGGCGGCAGTGTGCAGTGCACCCAATCGAGCGCGTTACTCACAGGATGCGCTCCGCCAATTCGGCCGAAGGAATCCAGCACCGCGTGCCAAACCAGCGGTAGCGGTTGCGTGCAACAAAGCGATAGAGACCGTCGCGAATGAAACGCGGGATTAGGCAGAATGCGCTGACCAAACGCCACGGCCAACCAAGCTTGCGCAATATGGCCAGCGCCGCATCCGATTCGGTCAACGCGCAGTCTCCGTCGAGCAAGATCATCGTCGTCATCGCGTCGGGATCAAGCGCGTGGCGCTGATATGTCGCGCGACCAAATGTGCTTTGCGCCGAGGCGAACCGGAATTGTGCCTGCCGATCATGTTTCACGACAAAAGCCACCCAAGCCGAACACAGCAGGCACTGGCCGTCGAATATGATCACTGGGTTGTGGCTCGGCACGATTGATCTCATTGTGTCAATTGCATAAGCCGCAGCTACGAGATTCTCCAGCCCAAATACCGAACCCAGTTGAGGATTACGCCAATGACAGTGAAGCCCGCAACGCATCGGCGGAAACTATCTTAATGTGTGCAGGCCTAATCTCCGACAGCGGTCTATATGGGGTGTTTGCGCTGGATGGCGCTGCATTAGCGCGCGACTCTTTTGAGATGTTTGCACCGTCCGCCCCCGGCGTAGCAACGCAATGGGCTGGTGGGGCGGTGGTTCAGGCCGTTGATCACGGCCATGCTGATACGGTGCAGTGTCTAGAAACCGAGGGCGACATTCTTGCGCTTGTCGGTCATCTTGATGAGGCTGAAGCGCTTGCAAAAACGCTCGGTCTTGCGCGCTCCACGCCGCTGCCGCACCTGCTACGTGCGGCCGTTGAGCATTGGGGGGACGATACGCCGACCCATGTCCTCGGTGAATGGTCGTTTGTCTGGTGGCACCATCATTCGCGCCACGCCACGCTGCTTTCCGCTCTCAATTTGCGTGATCACATCTTTTATGCCGTTTACGATGGCAAACTTGCGGTGGCGCCCAATGTCTTATGGTTTGAGCGCCTCGGTTGGGTTGATACGCGGATCGACGAGCTAGGCTTTTGCGGCGAAATCGGTCGTGCGTCAGTGCGGGCCGCGTTGCAGCACCGCAGCTTGATACGCGGAGCACGCAAACTGCTTCCCGGGACGTGCGTTGAGGTGCGGGCGGGCGACGTGCGCGTCGGTGCGCAGGCGCAACTGCCCGACATTGCCGGGTGGAGCGGAGGCTTTGACGACGCCATCGCCGAGACCGACGCGGTGCTCCGCGCTCTTTTCCGGCAGTATCTCGCGCGCGAGGGCGATATCGCGATTACACTGAGTGGCGGACTCGATTCGTCGCTCGTTGCGCTCTATGCCGCGCAGGAACGCCGCGTCGGGCAGCGGATCATCTGCCTCACGTCAGTTGCTCCGCCGGGGAGCGGGCTTCAGGACGAGTCGCGCCTTGCCAAGAGCGTCGCAGACCATCTCGGGTTGCCGATTGACTATGTCTTTCCGGAAGAAAGCGCGAGCGTTTACCGGCCTGCTATCCACCACTGGACTGCCGCTAGCGCGCCGGCATGCGCGCCGCGCCACTATCTTTATGACGCGATTGTCGACGCGGCTGCGCGCCACGGTGCCACAGCCTTGATCGAAGGCAGCATGGGTGAAATGACGCTGAGCTATCCTTTTCCGCTCCAGCCGCCGCCGCGCACCCTGATGTCCACATTGCGTGCAGTCCGCGCTGCGGTGCGTCGGCGCCCGCCTGAAGACTCCTGGCCCTATTGCGCATTTCACGCGGCATTGGCGCCGGGTCTGGCTGCTCAGGTGCCGGACGATCTCAAAACGGCATGGGCTAACCAAAGCGCGAAATATGATGACATCGATCCCGCTCAGCGTTGGGGCTACCTGCAAGGCGTCCGAAAATTGGGTGACATGACCACCCAAACACATGTGGCCGATATCCGGGTGATGATGCCGTTTCGCGATCTGCGGCTGTTGCGGAGCAGCGCGCGTTTTCCGGCTTCATTTATGCAGCACCACGGCATATTGCGCGCGCCGATCCGCGCGTTGATGCGCGGGCATCTGCCCGAGCATATCATCAACCAAACCAAGGGATCGGCTTTTTCGCCTGACTATATGTTGCGAATTCGTCAGCAAGCCGACGCGGCACGCGCGCGCATAACCCTCTTTCGCGCCGCAAACATCGATCAACTGCTCGATCTCAACTGGCTGGCGAGCGCACTACAGAAAGCCGAAACAATCGACGTCGCACAAGCTTTCAAAATTCAGGCTACGATGACAACCGCAGAATTTTTGCTCTGGCACCGCAACAAAAATTTATGATCTTGAGCAATCAGGACGCCCGCCATGACCGCCGTCGGGGCCAATATTAGGCAATTGTGCCGTATCATGAACATCGAGCGAACGAATTTCCGGTTCAACCCATTGTTTACGCGAGTCACTGCTAGTGGGAACGCTGCCCTGTTCACTTGTCACGTCGCATCTCCTTGAAATTGCTTGGCATGCCATAATTTAACTCGCGCAAGCATACAAGAAAATTTACATGATTTTAACTACCGAATTTCGTGCGGCAATCCACTGGGTGCCGACACGTCCGGCGGCGTCAAAGTCGGCCTTGCTTCGCACGGTGATGTTTTGGTGCGTCGCGAGCCAGAGCGAGCGCGCCATCGCTAGCAGCATCTGGTGTCGTGTCTGCGCGCCGGGAAGCTCGGCCAGCCACCTTGGCCGGAAGACATGGGAACGCATCGTTGCAAAGTTGAGAATGTCTGGAATCGGCGCGCCATCGCCGCTGAGCAAAACCAGTCCCGCGAGTTCAGCGGCTTGCCTGGGCCCAGCTGGAGGTTGGACCAAAACTTTGCCGCTTGTGTCATCGGTCGGAGATATCACGGCCCCCGTGATCCAGTGCGCTGTTTCGGGATGAAGCCGCAACGTGGGGCGTCCGGGTTGCACCAAAAAACCGCCGCTTGGGCTGTGCGTGATCACCGAAAGATCGTCAGCGACCAAGCGCGCGCCTTGCGTAACCAGTGCCGCAGCAAAGGTTGATTTGCCAGCCCCACTCGCGCCGCATATCATTATGGCTCGATTGTCGATCATCACGGTCGAGCCATGTATCGGAACCGCGCCGCGCCACGCCAGGATGAGCGCGGCTACCGTGCTGAAAAAGCAAGGGGGAAGCGCGCCTTGCCAGCCAAGCCCGGGAAGATAGTCGACGCGGCAGCCATCGTACATATCGAAGGTCACCACATCGTCCCAAATGAATCGGATGCCGTCGCGATAGACAAAGCCACGGTTGATTGTGGTCAACGCCGCGCGCGCCGCAAGTGCATCGACGCGGGAGAGGCTGACATCAACGCGCCGCGTGTCGTCGGTGCATGGCGCGAAATGATCAAGCCCCACGTCCGCCTGCCAGACGAGTCCAAAGGCGGAAGCGAGCGCCAGCGTCATGCGGGCTACTTGATGAGGCCTTTCGCGGCAAGCTCAGTCAACACGCGGTTGACGGCCATCGTGCAGGTTTCGGGGGCGACTGTGTAGCGCTTGCACAACTCGGCAACGATCTGCGCCGATGTTCTCGGCTGTTCAAGCGCCGCCCAAATATCGGTGGCACTTGCGTTGAACGAGACATATTCGCCCGCTTCAATATCGAGCATGACATAGGCATCTTCAATTTGAGCGCCGACCCATTGGTCGTTGCGTCGCCAGACGGATTCAGACACACCGATCTCCTTTTTGTATGTGCGCGTCGAGCGATGCGACCACATCCGCCAACTCTTCGACACTTCGGGATTCGCGACCCAGCGCATAGATGGGGCAGCATTGGCTAAGCAAGCGACAAAGATCAAACACGTCGATGTCGCGCCGTAAAAGGGAAGGGATTTTGGGTCGATGGCGGTTGCGCAGCACCCATTCAACCGCTTCGACACCAGCCAAGCGTCGCAGCGGTGGCGCATCGGCGCTTGCGTTTTGATCAAACACCACGAGCGCAGCCAGCTTGGCAGCATCCGCTGAGTGTTCCGCGCCAACCGCAACAAAGTGCCGGGTCTCGCTCCCTGGTTCGCGCCGAAAATAGCCGCCCGCCAAACCGGCAATGGTGAGCATGTTCGCCTCGCGCGTGACGCTCAGCGTATCATCCCCCACCAGCCGTGCGCCGCGATTCATCAACGCATCAATAAGGCTCGATTTGCCGCTGCCCGACGCGCCAGCGATGGCGACTGCGGACGTGTTGCCCGCCATGATCACCGCGCCGCTGTGCAGCACGAGCCCGCCGCGCATCCACATCAGCATCGGCAGCGCGGTGGCGACCAAAAGCGCGCCAACATCGTCACTATGCGATTGAGGATGAGGACTCACGTGCAGCCGCCTTCCCGCAATTGCCAAGTAGCGGCCAACATTCGGCGCATCGAACAGGATTTGATCGGCGCGTTGTTGGTATGGCACCTTGACGCGCTCCGGATCGTCGAGTTCGGTGTTTTCGAAGCAGATTTCAGCATCCGCAGCGATGGTATTGCCGAGCGGAGCGTCATCGCGAATGCTCACGCCACCCGGAACGTCCATCGACGAGTCGATGGTGAGGCCATAGCAGCGATAGCGCACCGTCAGCCCGCGCTTCTCACGCGGGCCAAATATCAAATGCGAGACAAATCCGCCGCCCCGTCGCGCCATGCGGAAAGGTTCGGTGATAGGTGTGCGAGGGGAACATCATCAAAACCCCCGGCTCGGGGCGCTCAATGTGCTGGCCAAATGCCGCGGCGGCGTCAACGCCGATTACATCCTCTGGCAATCCAAAACTGAGGCAGCCGCCGAGGCCGGTTCCCCCGCGCACTTCGTCAGGCACCGCAATGTAATAAACGCCGCTCAACCAGCCGTGCTGATGGACATGCCATGTCTCGTAGCCATCACCATCGGTGATGACGCACCAGTTGTGGAAGATACCCGCAGGCGGCGCATGTTTGACCCAAGGGTGATCGTGCTGTGCCACGTCCCGCGCGTAGGACTGAACCTGACGAAGTAAATGGCGTTGCAAAACGGCGATCAGCGGGGGATTTCCTGCGGCGGGTTCATCGATGCGCCACGTTTTCGCCGACGCTGTGCCATAGCGATCAAAGCGCAGCGACGGGTGGCCGAGCAGCTCTTGCGTCAAAGCGTGATGAAAGTCATCAAGGCTGTCCCAGTCGTCGGGCGGCGGCAATGTGCGCCGGAACAACATCTGCGGCAACCCGACCGTCTCGCGCGCCGCTGCGACATCGCCATCGAGCGCCAGCGCCAGCGCTTGTGACGCAAACAGCCGCGAATGCGCAACACCTTGGGCGAGCAACCGCGAGGCCAATGTGTGCGCCGCACCGGTCTCCCCCGCTTCGAGGTGCAGCGTTGCGAGCCGCTTATACGCATTGCGATCGTGCGGATTCACCGCGAGCGCTTCGGTCAACGTTTCGATAGCAGCGTCACGCAAACCGACCCGCTTCTGCGCCTTGCCCAAGTTCGCCAAGGCATCAGCGCGTAAAACAGGTGCCTCGGATAGATCAGCAGCTCGCCGCGCCGCCTCACAAGCCAGATGCGAATCGGTTTCCGTCTCGCGAGCCAGATGTGCCTCTGCGAGCAGGTTATAACAGTTTGCGTTTCGCGACTCGCGATCAGCAGCTTCGATGAGCGCAATCGCTTCGTCAAAGTCATCATTGAGGATGAGCGAACTGGCAAGCGCCGCGCGATAATCGATCAACCCCGGCGCTTTGGCCACAGCCGAGCGGAGCAATCCACGTTCCTGCTCGGCGGTAAGCGCGGCGGGTCGTTCTATGTCGATCACGAAAGGAGGTGTCATAATCGTCGCATTATGCCGCTTTGTAAAATAGTGTGCAAGCGGTGCGAACGATCTAAGCTCCTCATTTTATTGGTAATTTAGGTGTCGATCCACCGGTTGAAACACAACACTCAAACTTTCTTTCAGCTGCGCGCGGCAAAGCCAGAAATCGCGATTGACATGGGCGCGGTGGACAATAGGGTTCAGCAGGACACGCCATGGGGTTTCTGGAGGCGTCGCGCGTAGTACTTCTTGGCAACATTGTCCATCTGCCTTGATCAGTGGTGCACCGGACGTTCATTCGGAGAAAAACAATGGATCCTTTTGTCGGTCAGATCAATATGGTGGGCTTCAACTTCGCCCCCGTAAACTGGGCTTTTTGCAACGGCCAGATTATGAACATTTCTCAGAATCAGGCGCTTTTCGCACTGCTCGGCACCACTTATGGTGGCAATGGCACCCAAACATTCGCCTTGCCCAACCTGCAAAGCCGCGTTCCCGTCGGAATGGGCCAAGGTACCGGATTGTCGACCTATGTTCTCGGTCAGGTCGGCGGATCTGAACAAATGCAAACGCACAACCATACCGCAGTTCTGAATTGCTCAACCGCCAAAGCCACCGACAATGCGCCGCACGCCGGATGGGTGATCGGTTTGGGTGATGATGGCTCCACAAAGGGGTCGATTCCGCAGATTTATTCGCCAACTCCCAATACAGCGACGGTTCCGCTGGGCGCGTCATCCGTCGCGGTTGCGCAATCAGGCACCGGCGGGAGTGGGAACATTCAGCCGTATCTTGCGATCAACTACATCATCGCGCTAGCGGGTATTTTCCCCTCGCGCAGCTAATGATTTTCCGGTCCGGCGGGCGAAGCCCGCCGGATCAATAGAAGACGGCTTGGTAGTAATAGCCCGCGACCGTGCCCGTAACCGGGGGCGCGGTCTGCTCGATATAGATTGGCACCGGGCCAAAATCCCCGCACTTCATCTGGTAAATGCCTTCGACCAGCAGCCGCGATGGGGGGGTATGGAAGATTAAAGTGAAAGGCAGCCGCCCGAACTGCTCAACATAATCGCGCGACGGTGCGGTAAGCCGCGCTTCCGCAAGCATGATCTCGGCGGCTTTGGGGGTGCAATCCGCGAGAAACATGCGCCCGACCAGCGGTTGAAAATGTTCGAGGCGGAGTTGATCCGCTGGAGAAATTTTATCGTTCATCGATCACCCTTATCGTTTCGCATTGCGTTGAGAAAGCCAATACCTTTTCTAGGCTGACGATGCCTGTCGGTGCACCGTCAACCGCCACGGCACCGCGCCGTTGAAAGTCCCGATCAAGATAGATGACCTCGCCGCCCAACGTCATGCGCTCGCCGCGTTCGGCAAAGGGCGAGGCACCAATCATCAGATGCCGCGCGTCGTAGGCGAGCCCCCGTGTCATCGTGCCCGAAATTTTGCGCTTGAGGCCATTCGAGCCGATGAGTTCACCGTCCAACGATCCACAATGCAACAGTGTCCGATCTTCAAGCACGACGATGTCATGGCAGCCGTATCCATCTATGCCGTATCGCTCGGCAAACTGAAAACTGGTGGTGAAGACGAGGATTTCGCTGCGTTCAGCGGGCATCGTGTTTCCCCTGTGCAGCAACAGCAAAATTTTGTCGTCAAGCTGACCGATCGAATTCATATGGACGTTGACCGCAGCATAAGAGTCATCGGCCTTCGCGCGCGCAACAGGATCAAATTGGTCAATCAATTGTCCGCTCAGATCGTAGCGCTGGAGCAATTGGCGATACGTATCGACGACCACCAGCTCTTCGTTGATCACCGCGATCTGATGACACCCATTGTCGAGTCCCTTGCACAAAATATGTGGGTCTTTCAGTTGGCGGTCTTCAATCCGGAAGCGGACGATTCGTCCGAGGTTGTTGCCAGCACGCACCTTATCGCAGGCCTCGAACAGGTAAAGGGTGCAGCCATCAACCGCGATGCCAAAAAACAGGCCGTAAATCAGGAGGCGCGCTCCCGATCGGCTGACCGCGAAAACGCCATGCCGGGAGGTCACCAAACAGTCAGCGTCTGAAAGATCGCTACACACGAGCCGCACCGTATCATCTTGATAGGCGGCACGTGCCAGCGCGTGGCGAACGAGCTTGTGCGACAGCGCGTCGGTTTCGGGTACCTCGGTCACGGGATGGCGTGATGCGCGAGGATGGGATAGCGCACGAAACTGTCCGCCCCACCACAAACGGTCACCGATCCGCTGACCACCCACGCGTGACCAGCTATTGGGTTGGCGGCATCATCGGTCGGGCGCGCACCAAAGAAGAGATCAGCGGGACAACGGAAAACGCGGCACAAAGCCATCGCCGTCAGCGCCTGTGGGTAACAATCGGCGCGAAAGGGGGCGTTGCGCGCGGCAATATCGATCACGTTTCGGATGCGTCGTGCACGATTGACCAATCGGTCGGACAGGTGCGGGGCGATGAATGGCATCGGGCTTGGCCGACCAAAAAGCGGCATCAGTCGCCGATAAGGGATCAGCCAGATCAGCACATCCGCAGCCCCAATCAGCAACCAAGCGAGCAACACCAGCGCCAGCAGCGAAAGGTTTAGACGCATCGCCGACCGGAGCTTTCGACCAAAAGCGCTCAATCGCGGCACAAATCGCATCGCAGGGTTTCGCCTCTCTTTCCGCACTCGGCGCTAACGCTGCACAGACTACCGAGTCAAGCGGCGTGGCGCGGCCCAAATGCGACCGCGTTCAGCGCCGACCGAGTACCCGCAAACCCGCAGCGGCGCACACCTCATCCTGATGGCCGATGGGCATACCCGCAGCGCCGCTCACCGCGACCGCGCCAATCAGCCGACCGCCGCGCATAATCGGCACCCCCCCGCCTTCGACAAACATCGCGGGCGTAACGCGCTTGAGCAATGCGGGGTCTTTGGCAATGGCGTCGCGCGCCGCAGCGCTCGGTCGACCGAACACAACCGCGACTTCGGCTTTTCGCATCGCGACAAAAACATGGCTGCCATCCGCGCCATCGGCGTTAACCATCGCGCGCGCCTCGCCCTGCGAATCGACCACCGCCGCGCCAGTGCGATAGCCTTCGGCCATGCAGAAATTGACCGCAGCTTGGGCGACGCGGAGGGCATCAGCCATCGACAGACTCGGCGCGCGCGTTTCTGCTGGGCCGTGTGCTCTGGGGAGGTGAACACCGGGTGGAAGCGGCGGCGGGCCAAGCAAATGCCCGCTTTCATCAAGCATTCCAAACGGTGGGAGCGTGTCCCCCGGCAGACTTTGCGGCGATGCCGGCTTGTCATTAAACGGGCCGCGCGCGCTCAGCGGAACCGCCACAAGAAACAAAACACCGAAGGCCCTGACGTAACGTCGCATGTTTTAGTTCCCATCCGTAATGCGTGTTCCACCGTCGATGACGAGGTTGTGCCCGTTGATAAAAGCACCGGCGGGAGACGCAAGAAAGACCGCCGCGCCCGCCACCTCATCAATTTCACCCACCCGCCGCAGTGGCGTCATTTGCAGGCGTTTGGCCATAAAAGCCTCATTCGCCAGCAAGGGGCCAGAGAGTTCGGTGCGGATCAAGCCCGGCGAGATGGCATTGGTGCGGATGTTATGTGGTCCCCATTCGACGGCGAGGTTGCGCGCGAGCTGCGCCACCCCAGCCTTTGCCAGCGCATAGCTTGAGATGGCCGCATTGCCCCTCAGCGCAGACAGGCTGGCGATAAGGATGATGCTCCCGCCGCCGCGCGCCACCAAATGCGAGCGTGCCAATTTTGTCAGCACAACTTGCGCGCGCAGGTTGATCGCCATCACACAATCATAATCCGCCATGTCGAGCGCGGCGATTCCGCCTGGCGCGCCGGTAATACCCGCGTTGCCGACGACAATATCAAGCCCGCCACATTGCGCGACCGTTTCGGCAATCAGGGCAGCGAGTGCGGCGTCATCGGCCACATCAGCAGCGATTCCGCGGCACCCCAGCGTTTTTGCGGCACGCGCCGTATCTGCAGCGTCATCGTTGGAGACAACCACTTGCGCGCCCGCCGCCTGCATCGCGCGCGCTATACCAAGGCCGATGCCGCGCGTTGATCCGGTGATCAGCGCAATCTTTCCTTCGAGGCTGAAGGGGCCGGGGTTAGACACGTTCAGCGACTACATCCTCGGGTTTATGTTCGGGCAGCGGTGCGCCATTGTGTGAATAGGCTGGTGCCTCGATCAGGATGAAGGCAATGCGGCAGGGCTTGTCGGTCACGTTGCGCCAGAGGTGGTTGGTGCCACGCTGGATGACAATGCCGCCTTCGCGCACCGTTTTCTTTGCGCCATCGTCAAGCTCCAGCTCAATCTCGCCCGAGAGGATGATGCCATAATCGATGCTGTTGGTGCGGTGCATCGGGCTAACCTGATGCGGCAGCATATCGACAATGCGGATCACCGAACCTTGGTTGATGGTGAGGCCCGCATCGCGGTGGCGGCCATCGGTTTCGTCGTTGTTATCGGCGGGAACGGTTGGTGTCGTCCAGAGCAGTAAGAACGCCGCGTCTCCCGAGGGGATCAGCTTCGTTGGCGAGACATCTTCCGATTTGAAGATGGCGCGGCCATTCGCATCGTGCCCGGTGACGACGCGTTGGACGGGGGGGAGGCCTGAATCCGACATTTCGCTCATGGTTGGTATTCCTCGCGTGGTGTGATCGATGCAATGTGACGCGAACCTGCACCCGACACAACGGTTTTGGCTTGATAGCAGGAATGGATATTTTGAATTGGTGTTTGTGCCAGCGCCGCGGCAGGATCAGGATCACGATAGAGGAGAGTCATATGGCAGACTGGCTGAAACGCGGCGCAACGGTAGAGGCAAAAGCGGACAGCGACCGCAAGGTGCGCGATGCGGTAGAGGGCATTCTTGCTGACATTGCCACGCGCGGCGATGCGGCGGTGCGCGAGCTTTCGATTAAGTTCGATGGTTGGGATCGCGAGTCGTATCGGCTGACGGATGCGGAAATTCAGGGCTGCATTGATCAGCTTTCGCCCCGAGACCTGAAGGACATCGAATTCGCGCAAACGCAGGTGCGCAACTTCGCGCAAATCCAGCGTGACAGTATGAAGGATGTTGAGGTCGAGACGCTCCCCGGCGTCGTGCTCGGTCACAAGCATCTGCCACTGAATGCGGCGGGTTGTTATGTTCCGGGCGGAAAGTACCCGCTGCTCGCCTCCGCGCATATGAGCGTGATTACCGCCAAGGTCGCGGGTGTGAAGCGCGTAGTGACGTGCGCGCCGCCGTTCAATGGCAAGCCCGCTCCGGCGATTGTCGCGGCGCAAGCCATGGCGGGGGCGGATGAGATTTACTGTCTGGGCGGCATTCAGGCGGTCGCAGGCATGGGGCTTGGCACGCAAAGCATCGCGCCGGTGGATATTCTCGTCGGCCCCGGCAACGCGTTCGTAGCGGAGGCGAAGCGTCAGCTTTACGGTAAAGTGGGGATTGATCTGTTTGCAGGGCCGACCGAAACGCTGGTGATTTGCGATGAGATTGGTTGCGATGGCGAACTCGCCGCGACCGATTTGCTCGGTCAGGCCGAGCACGGGCCGGACAGCCCTGCGATCCTGCTCACCACCTCGCGCAAGCTGGCGGAGGACACGATGCGTGAGGTCGAGCGCTTGCTCAAAATCCTCCCCACTGCTGATATTGCGCGGCGCGCCTGGGAGAATTTCGGCGAGGTGATTGTCGCGGCTGACGATGCCGAGATGGTGCAGATCGCTGATGAGATCGCCTCCGAGCATGTGCAGGTGATGACCGCCGACCCCGATTATTTCCTGAAGCACATGACCAATTATGGCGCGCTCTTCCTCGGCAACCGCACCAATGTGAGCTATGGCGACAAGGTGATTGGCACCAATCACACCTTGCCCACCAAAAAGGCGGCGCGCTACACGGGCGGGCTGTGGG
>Ga0209067_10000162_pt1 | contig 45798 bp, 42 predicted proteins | sample ColStrG_CSR_2013_FD_187199 | JGI IMG/M metagenome (GOLD analysis project Ga0209067, IMG submission 187199) | Freshwater sediment microbial communities in response to fracking from Pennsylvania, USA - Cold Stream Run_MetaG_CSR_2013 (SPAdes)... | ecosystem: Environmental > Aquatic > Freshwater >... | reverse complement strand
ATTTACCATTATGTACTTATATATTTTATATCCCCAAAAGTTGTCAATTTTCCCTTATATATTTTGGTGACAGTTCTTATTGCTTTTCTATCGTGGAAATTTTTTGAGAACCCAATTAATAACCTCAAGATTTATTTCCCCTATTCCAAAACTTCCAATTTTAAAGGTAAGACCCCCGTTTTAACTAATTCATAAAATAAGGTTCATTAGAATTTAATTTTCTTTTTGAAAATTATTTCAAATAATCCTCCCTATAGCCTTCCTATTGAATCCTTTTACTGGCGTATTCGTATGAAGAATAGAAAACCCTCTCAAAGAGGGGCTTTGGGTTTAAACTAGAATAAATACCTTATTATAAAATGGCTATTGTAAAAAAGCATCGGAATACAAATTCTGCGTCTTATAGCCTAAGGGTAACATTATTATTTTTCCTATTTTTTCTTTTCCAATTTTTTAAAGCTCAAGCACAGGATTTTGGTTATCGGTTCAGACCTCCGGGCATAACGGATACGCATATTGGAATTCATGGTTTGGCAGGATTTAATGGCCTTGCCTTTTCAGATATAGCCCCCTTACCCGGTCCAGGGGCGATAAATAAACTTAGTTCCAATTTCGATGGAGGTATTTATTTTGAAAGTAAACTAAACCTTAATTTTTATTATTCACTGGAACTGAACCTGGCCACACGACCGGGAAAAATCAATTTTAGTGATGGATCTTTTACCTGGACTCAATATAATGTGGAAGTCCCCGTTTTATTGAAATACAATCTTCTAAATGATTTTTATGCCTATGGCGGATTTGATTTTGGAAGATTGGTAAAAACCAGTATCCGGCGGATTGAAAACGCCCCCTTACCTTTCCTGGATTCAACCACCAACCTGATTCCTTATTCGGCTGCTGTTAACGTCTCCTTTATTCTTGGTGGGAACTATACCCTGAATGATGATTTTGATTTGGAATTCCGACTTCTCCATGGTATTTCCAGTTTATCAAATGCTACCAATCCTTTTAAAGGGGATCACTTTTTATCGGTTGAATTTGGGATTCGTTTTAATTTACCAACCGGTAATAAGTCCTCGGAATACTTACGATATTAAAACTAAATGCAAACGCTCTCCAATGAATATAATTTCTTCCGAAAAGGAATGGACAAAGGTTATAAAACCTAATCCGAATCTTTTTGATTTCCAATTAAAAGAAGTTTGGCGATACAGAGACTTATTATTGCTTTTTGTAAAAAGAGACTTTGTAGCAGTATACAAACAAACCCTCCTGGGACCCGCCTGGCATTTTATTCAACCGGCCCTTAGTACCTTAGTTTCTTTATTATTATTTAATGTCATTGCCGGAATTTCTACCAATGGAATGAATCCGGTTTTATTTCAGATGTCGGGCATTATTTTATGGAATTATTTTGCCACTTGCCTTTTAGCATGCTCTACGGTTTTTACTAAAAATGCCAGCATTTTTGGGAAGGTTTATTTCCCAAGGCTAATTATGCCTTTATCGATTGTATTGTCCAACCTGGTCCAATTCTTAATTCAATTTTTACTTCTTATCCTGGCTATCGTCTTTTTCTATTTTAAAAATCATACCGGTTTTTTTGGAATTGCCTGGTTAATGATACCCGTATACTTATTTCTAATGGCAGGCACCAGCTTGGGCCTGGGTATTGTCATTTCCTCTTTAACCACAAAATACAGGGATCTTGCGGTTCTTTTAACCTTTGGCGTACAATTACTTATGTTTGCCTCTGCGGTAAATTATCCACTTTCGGCCTTAGAGAAAAAAAATGCATTTCTCTATTCCATATTAAAATGGAATCCCCTTTCCAATATTATTGAGGGATTCCGGCAAAGTGTTCTTTTAGGTTCAGTTGATTTCTCTTCTCTAATCTATCCCCTTCTATTTATGATTCTTTCCCTTTTTGGGGGAATCTTATTTTTTAATAGGGTGGAAAAAACATTTATGGATACCGTATAAGAACAACAATGAGCGATATTGCAATTAAAGTCGAAAATTTATCAAAACAATACCGATTAGGGGAAATTGGCACGGGCACCCTGGTAGCAGACCTGGATCGCTGGTGGCATAAAATACGGGGGAAGGAAGATCCTTATTTAAAGATTGGAGATACCAACGATAGAACAAAAAAAGGAGAAAGTGAGTATGTATGGGCCCTGAAAGATATAAACTTTGAAGTTAAAAAAGGGGAAGTTCTGGGCATCATTGGAAGAAATGGAGCAGGAAAGAGCACCTTATTGAAAGTCCTTAGCTCCACGACCTCTCCAACCAAGGGGCATATTAAAATTAATGGAAAAATTGCCAGTTTATTGGAAGTTGGAACCGGGTTTCATCCGGATCTAAGCGGCCGGGATAATATATTTCTAAATGGAGCCATTTTAGGAATGAATAAAAAGGAAATCAAATCAAAATTTGATGAGATTGTAGATTTTGCGGGGGTGGAACGGTATATAGATACACCGGTAAAAAGATATAGCAGTGGAATGTATGTTCGTCTGGCATTTGGAGTAGCCGCTCATTTAGAACCGGATATTTTAATTGTGGATGAGGTTTTAGCGGTAGGCGACTCTGAGTTTCAAAAAAAATGTCTGGGGAAAATGAAGGAGGTTAGCGTAAACCAGGGTAGGACTGTATTATTTGTTAGCCACCAGATGGGTTCCATTGCCCAATTATGTCAAAATGCATTGATTTTAAAACATGGAGAACTAGGTAAAATAGGTCCAGTAAAAGACGTGATTGACGACTACCTGAAAAACTCAACAAATAGTTCAGATACCTTTTACGAAAATCCTAACCCAAAAGGTAAAAAGACTTTTATAAAAACAGCAAGAGCGGTAAATATTAATCTAAATATTTGTGAATCATTTTCCTTTGAAGAGGAAATCTATTTAAAAACGGAAATATGTTTGGGACAAAACGAAAGAAATGTTTTATTATCAGCAACCATCCAGGACCGAATAGGGCATTTTATATCAAGTGAGGTTTTAACTCTTTTAGGGAGCAACCAAAATGATGAATTTTATAAACTATTAATAAAATTCCCAAAAGCAACATTTTCCCCAGGTAATTACTGTTTTAGATTAGCCCTTTTTAAGCTTGATGGGACTTTATTTGACTTAATTGAACAAATATGCCCTATTCAAATTCTGGAGACCGGTTCAAAAATGGCACCCTACGAAGGTCTGGGATATGGGGATGTCCTTTTGGATATTAAATTTGAATACCTATAAAAGATGAAATTTTTATTTAAAATACTTAAAAAATTAAATCTTTACCATCCTGAAATCGATACAATTTCAAATCTGGTTAATTCAAATAATTTGATAATTGGAAAAAATTCAGATTTAAAAGCCTTAAAAATCGAGTATTTATCCCTATCCCCAGGATTTTTAAATATCAGTATTGGGGATGATTGCCAAGTAATTGGAAATATAGCTCTCCTTAATCAAAAAACTAAAGTTTCTATAGGTTCAAGAACCTATATAGGGCCTAAAACTAAAATTTACGCAGTTGAGGAGGTTCGAATAGGCAATAATGTTAAAATATCCTGGGAGTGTACATTCACAGACACAAATTCTCATTCTCTACATTCCAAAATAAGAGAAAACGATTATTTAGATTGGCAAAAAGGCCTATTCCAGAAAGATTGGTCCGATGTAAAAAATGCCCCCATTATTATCGAAGATCATTGCTGGATTGGATTTAATTCTATTATAATGAAAGGGGTAAAACTTGGAAAAGGTTGTATTGTAGCGGCAGGAAGCGTGGTTACCAAAAGTTTCCCTCCTTACTCTATTATTGGAGGCAATCCGGCAGTATTTATAAAAGAAACCGATTAACAATAACCTTTCAGGTGTCATGAACGAAACCAAAAAAATATTAATTCTAGGCTCGGAGGGATTTATAGGAAGCCATGCGGTAAGGTATTTTCAGGACCGTGGATACCAGGTTTTTAAAGCCGACATTGTTTTAAAGCAGGAAAACCAATATTTCTTGATAAATCCGGAGGCCTTGGATTTTAAAACTATTTTTTTGAGCCAGGTATTTGATTATTGTATTAATGCCACCGGTGCGGCTAATGTTCAGCTTTCCTATGCCCATCCCAATCTGGATTATACCCTGAATGTGGCTAATGTGCATAATATTCTTAATTGTATTCGATTGTATAGTCCCGAATGTAAATTTATAAACCTAAGTAGTGCAGCCGTTTACGGGAATCCAAAAACCCTTCCTATTTCCGAAACCAATGCCACCCAGCCATTATCCCCGTATGGCTATCATAAATGGTTTAGTGAATTGGTTTGCCTGGAATTTTATGAATTATTTAAAATACAAACCCTGAGTGTTCGTATTTTTTCTGCGTATGGACCCGGCCTAAAAAAACAAATTTTCTGGGATTTATATGAAAAGGCCCTGAAAACCAGCAATAAAAAGGTTCAGATTTTAGGCACTGGAATGGAATCCCGAGATTTTATTTATGTCGAGGATATTGTACATGCTTTAGAAATCATCCTAACCAGGGAAATTTTTACTGGTCAGAAACTTAATATTGCCACAGGCGTAGAAACCAGCATTCAGGACGCCTCTTCCATGTTTTTCAAACTCTTTAATCCGGAGATTGCTTTATCCTTTACCGGATCTACCAAAGAAGGAGACCCCATTAACTGGAGGGCGGATATTCAGGTATTATCCAATTTAGGATTTAAAACCGAGTACAGCCTGGAACAGGGATTGGAAAAAACCACAACATGGCTAAAAAGTATACGGTAGGATTGAACTTTTTCTTCGATAACCATACCAATTCCGGAGTCGTTAATTATATCTATAATATCATCTCTGCTTTAAAAACTTTAGAGGAAGAAAAAAAGCCTTCTATCATAGTATTTTATTCTGAAAATGCCCCAATAGACTATTTAAAACAAATTGAATACCCCTATATTGAATTCATCCATTTTATTCCCTACCCCAAAATTATTATCCTTCGGAAAGTAAATAGTCTTTTAAAAAAATTACTTGGGCGCGATCTTTATAAAGAAAGAAAGTATTTAAATAAAATTGATTGTTTATATCCCTATCTGGAATTTACCGATCACCATTTCTCTACTGCTAAAAATAAAATTCATTGGTTAGTGGATTTTAATAACCGGGCATTTCCGGACCATTATGCCGATAAGGGGGAGGTAATGAAAAATTACCAGGAAAAAATTACGCATACCAAAGACCGAGTAGTTTTGAGTTCCAATTCCTTATTGGATGAATTAAAAATGTATTATCCAGATTATACCTGTGATATAAAAATACTTTCATTCGCCAGCAGCCTACAGGTAAAACCGCCCAAAGAAGATTTATTTAAAAAATATGATATACAAGAGGGATTGTATTTTATGAGTCCCAATCAATTTTGGGAGCATAAAAATCAATCCGTTGTACTGGAAGCCCTTAGTATATTAAAAAAAGAGCGACCGGATAAAAATTATCAGGTAGTTTTTACCGGAAGCCTGGAAGTGAACCGGGGAAAGGGCCTGTATATTCAAAAATTACAGGAACTAGTTTCATCCCATAATTTGACAGAAAATATTCGGTTTTTAGGAGTATTGGAAAGAAATGAACAATTATTTCTCATGAGTAAATCCATGGCCCTGATTCAGCCATCATTGTATGAAGGTTGGAGCACCCTGGTCGAGGAAGCAAAAGCCTTAAATAAATGGATAATTCTATCCGATATCCCTGTTCATAGAGAACAAATTCAACATTATTGTGATTTTTTTAATCCAAAAATTTCCGAAGAATTGGCGGAGAGGATGATGAATATAGAAAATAAATCCAGGGCCAACATCCCAATTCCTTATAATTATAATATAGAAAAATATGGGAGGGATTTAATCAATGCCTTCAGCTTCTAAAACAAATATCCTTTTTATTAGCCATGAAGATTCCCTGACCGGAGCTCCTATACTTTTATTGAATTTATTGGATTGTATTCAGGATATTCCACAATTACAGGTACGAATCCTAATTAAAAATTTACGGGGAAAATTATATCCGGAATTTCAAAAAAGGGGAATTACCAATTTCTTAAATGATTTTAGACCGGTACGGTACCATTTTAACAGCTCCTATTTTTCAAAAATTCCCCGATTTATAGAAAAAAAAATAAGACATTTTAAAATTCAAAACGCCCTGAACCATTCAGAATGGATATTTCTGAATACCATTACCCTGGGCGATCTTTTAAAGACATTCCGCTTAAAACCCCATCATAAAATTTTAAGTTATATCCACGAGCTACAATGGGCAAGGGAAAATTTTACCAATAAGGAAGATTCGTATTGCCAAATTCATAATTCCCATCATATTTTAGTTCCCTCCCAAGCGGTAAAGTTTTATCTGGAAAATGATTTTAAAGTCCCCCCTTCCAGGATAGTTTTGTTCCCATATTATATTCCCCCTATACATAAAGCCGAAAGACCTATAAAATCCAATCCTGGAATTTTTACGGTAGGAATGATGGGCTCTTTCGACGGTAGAAAAGGAGCGGATTTAATACCGAAATTATTGATTAATTTATTCAAACATTATCCCGAAGCCCCCATCCGCTTTTTATGGAAAGGGGTTCAACAGGATTCCCCCTTATTATTAGAAATAAAGGATGAATTACAAAAACTAGGGCTTATTGAAAAAATAGAATTCTTAAATCCTAGTCCGGATATTTCAGACTTTTACCAGGAATTGGATGTTTTTTTAAGTCTTTCCCGGGAGGATCCCTATCCATTAGTGGTTCTTGAGGCTGCCCAATTCGGAATTCCCGGTATTTGTTTTGAAAATTCTGGTGGAGCACAGGAATTTATAGAAAATTGCGGATCCATAATCCCTTTTTTAGATTTAGATGCCTTATCAAAGGAAATTTATAGATATTTTACAGATAAAGGCCTGCTCAGGGAAAAAGGGGGCCAGGCTTATGAAAAATGGAAAAGATTGCATGGAGATAAAAACCGGATAAAAAGCCTTTTTATTACACTCATGGAAGAATTACACAAATCATGAAAGTTTTACACTTACCGAATTCCTTTTTGCCTTGGAATACAGGGGGTACGGAGACCTATTCCTATGGCTTGGCAAAAGCATTACGGGATAAAGGCGTAGAGAATTATTTTTCTATTCATGCCAAAGGCAAGAGTCTGGACCAGGTAGGGGAACATTTCTATGATGGTTTTCCTGTTCAGGTTCTTCCTTCCATTCCTGATGAATCCAATCGTATCAGCATATATACCCGTCAATATTCTTCCATACCCGGTTTCCAGGACTATTTAAATAAAATAAAACCGGATATTATTCATTTTCACGATTTATCTGGTGGATCCAGTTTAAGTCATTTAAAAATTGCCAGAGAAAAAGGAATACGTACCTTATTAACCTATCACTCCCCTGGTCAATCCTGTTTACAAAAAGCCCTGAGGTTTGCCGGACAGGATATTTGTGATGGAGTTTTAACGGTGAACCAATGTACCAAGTGCAATATCATTTCCAGAGGATTACCGGGTTCCATTAGTCCTATTATAAATTTAATGGGAACGAATTGGCTGGTAAGTGGTCAGGATTCTCCCCAAAAAAAGCTAATCACCCTTCCTTCGGCCATAAGTTTATTCATAGAATCCTTTCATGAGGCCATTCAATTGGTAGATAGGGTACATGCCCATGCCCATTGGGTGGAAAAGCTTCTTATTTCGAATGGGATTCCTAGAAAAAAAATCTTTTTTGCAAGGACCGCTGTGCCGGTGCTGGATGAAAAGGGAACCGATTACAAAATCCCGGAGGCCCCTTTTGAGAACAGGGTCTTTACCCCTAAAAACCCCTTAAAGATTGCATTTTCAGGCAGATGCGAATATGTAAAAGGTGTTCATGTTTTGATCGATGCGGCCCTTTTATTGCCAAAAGAATTACCTGTCGAGTTCTATTTTTTCGGCCCGTATTGGGATACCACCTATGCCTATGGGTTAAAGGAAAAAATGAAAGAAGATAGACGGTTTCATTTACCGAAATTATTAAACCCCAAAGATGTAATTCCCGTATTAAGAGATATGGATATTATGGTGGTTCCCTCTATTTGGCCGGAAACAGGCCCATTAACCTTATTGGAAGGGCTTATGGCTGGGATTCCTATTATAGGGTCAAATTTGGGAGGTATACCAGAATGGGTGGAGAATAAGGTAAATGGAATATTATTTCCCTATGGAAATAGGGAGGCCTTGAGAGATATTATTATCCAATTAGCCGAAAATCCCCGGGATCTATATGATCTTAAAAGGAATGTGAAAATGGACCGGTCCATGAAGGACTTAGCCGTAGAAATTTTAGGTGCTTATACCGAAATACTAAAATAATTAAACCATATGAATATTCTTCATATAAGTCCCTACGCCCTTCGAGGTGGTTGTGAAAAAGATTGTTTTCTATTCATACAAGCCTCCCCACAATTTGAACAAAGTGTTGTAGTCCTGGGGAAGGAGGGGCCTATGACCGGGGCATGGAATAGCCTGGGCACTCCCGTTGTTCATTTAGACCTTTTAGGAAAGTCTTTTATTAAAATGAAATGGGAGTTGGACCGGTTTCTGTATGGGAAAAAATATGATATGGTTATTTATTGGAGTACCATTCGAATAGCAACCGTATTAGGCTCCCTGAGAAAGGTAACCGATAAGGTCCGGGTACATATTGGAAACCCTTTACAATATTCCGGGGTTCAACTTCAAAGAGAAATCTTCCTGGATAAAATCTGGAAACGCTCTCCGGAAGTAATATTTCTACCCTGTTCAGATTATGCTGGGTCCAGCTTCAAGAAGGCTCCTTACTTTAAGGATTTCCCTATAATAACCTCCCTGAATCCCATTGAAATGGCCCCTTCCAAAAGGAAATCTCCTTTTATGGGAAGAAAAAATATTAATGTGGGCATGGTAGCCCGTTTGGATCCCATTAAAAATCATGCCTTATTAATAAAGGCCTTTAAACAGGTATCTCTCCGTTTTCCAAATATGATATTGCATATAGTAGGAAATGGGGTATTAAAAAATTATCTTCATGAATTAACCCAATCTTTAGGCTTGGTAGAAAAAGTGATCTTTTATGGCGATGTCGATAAGGTATATGAACATCTGGAGTTTTGGGATGCCTTCATTTATTCCACTACGAAAAGAGAAGGTTTGGGTTCGGCTGTCATTGAGGCTATGGCCAATGGACTTCCCTGCCTTTTGCCTGATTTGCCCATGATGCGGGAGCTGGCACCTGAAGAGGTGAAAGTTAAATGGTTTACGCCTGATTCTGAATCGAGCTTGGTAAATGAATGGATATCCTTATTTGAAAACCCGGGTCAGTTTCCGGAAATGTCGGAATCGGTTTTCAATAGATCCTTAAACTTTAATTCCGAACGATACGTAAAAGAATATATTGCCTAAAAACAGGGGAATTTTCCTTTTAGGCTTTAACCTGATTATACTATAAAACCAAGTAGCTTTCAATGGAAAAGATAGGCGTAGCGGCAGTTGGAAACGTATTGGATATCAATTGCTGGAGTAATATTCCCTATTATTTTTATACTACAGGGGAAAGAGCAGGCCTTTTTCATAATCCCTTTAATCTTGACCTTCAAAAACTTAACCTCCCCCGGAAGATATGGAATTTAACCAGGGTACTCACAGGCCAGGGTATTGGGGGCTATCAGTATAGCAATGCTTTTCTAATTCAGGCAGAATCGCAAATCCCCTATGCCTATTTCCAGGAAAAAGTCATTTCTTTTAACCAGACTTTCCCCAGGGCGTCTACCGTTAAACATGCCGGAGGGGAAATGTATTATTATATCGATATCACCCTGCAGGATTTATTCCAGGATCCGTCCTTCCATTTTAATTTAAGCTTTGAAGTGATGGCTGCGGCTATTGAACAGGAAAAGGAGAATTATAGGCTGGCCAAAAAGGTAGTAACCATGGGTTCCTGGGTACGAAAATCATTGATCGAAAATTATGAGGTTCCTGAAGAAAAAATAGAAACGATTATGCCGGGACCTAATATGGCACTTCCTCCCAATTTTCCTCAGCCCATTTGGAGACCAGGTGCGGGTAAACAAAGGGATTTTGTAATGGGATTTGTGGGGAAGGATTGGAAAAGAAAAGGACTGCCCCTATTAATTTCTATAAAAAATGGATTAAGGGGAAGAGGATATAAGGTGAAAATTATGGTCATTGGTAATGCACCGGAAGGTATTGAAGAAGATCCGGACATTGAATTTGCCGGCTTTATCAATAAACAAACCCAAATGCTCCGGTTTATTTCTAAGCTTCGGGAATGTGATATGGGCTGTCTTTTTAGTACGGCCGAGCCTTTGGGAATTTCCACCCTGGAATTTATAAAAGCCGGGATACCTGTTGCCGGATTTTTTCATCAGGGTTTATTAGATACGTTATTGCCCGGAGTTTCTCTTCGCTTTGACCCCGAAGAAAAAGCCCTGAGTATTGTAGACCGCATGGTTGATTATCTGGAAAATGATTCCGAACAAAAAAGACAATACTTAGCCCTCGCCAATTATAGGGAAGAAATTAGCTGGGAAACCTGTATTGAAAGCTGGTCCAGAATTCTTCAGTAATGGACCCTTTATATAAACCAAAACAAAAATACACTACTGTATTTCCAGGGATACGGGATCAATACCAGGTACCCCTGGCCCTTTTTGAAAAGGATAGACTCGGAATGTTTATTACCGATATTTATCAAACCAAAATTCTAAAGAGACTGGTCTCCCTTTTAGGGAAAGGAGCTTTATTATCCAAACGGTACTCCCCTTTATTAATTGGAGCCCCCATATCCACTAAGCCCTGGATATTTTTAAAGTCGAAACTTCTCCTGATTTTTTTTCAAAAAAGCAAAGTAGCCGTTTGGGAGGACCTTCATTATTCAAAATTAGCCTATAAGAAAGCAAAAAAAGATAGGACCTCTTTATTTTTATACGAATTTCAGGCCGAGTATGCTTTTAAAAAAAAGTACGCATTCCCTATCCGGAAAATTTTATTTCAGTTTCATCCACATCCCCATTGGGAACATCCCTTATTATTAAAAGACGCCCTTTCTGAACCTGAGCTTTATAAGGAGGTTTTAAAAAATACCCGACAAAACCTTCCGGAAAAATATAAAAACCATACCTGCAATTCCTGGAAACTGGCCGACCATATTCTGGTTGCCTCCGGTATTACAAAATTCTCCCTCATCCAGGCTGGATGCCCGGAAGAAAAAATTAGCCTGGCCCCCTATGGTATTTCCCATCTGGATACAAGGATTAGCCCCGAATGGGAGGAAAGAAAACCGGAAAAACCTTTTTTTTTATTTGTTGGTTCTGGTACCCAAAGAAAAGGGCTCCATCATTTATGCCGGGCCTGGAAAAAAACGCCAATACATCGCACCCATGATCTGATCTTGATAAGTCGTTGGGTAGAACCTTTTATAGAAAAAGATTTAAATAGCCTGGGAATCCGGATCCTTCGTGGGGTATCCAAGGAAGAATTAAACTGGCATTTTCAAAAAGCCCTTTGCTTTGTATTGCCCAGCCTTTCTGAAGGATTTGGTCAGGTTTACCTGGAATCCCTGGTGAATGGATGCCCCATTATAGGTTCCAGACATTCCATGCTGCCCGATATCGAGGGTGCTCAGGATAATATTATTTATATAGACCCACTAAACGAAAATTCTATCCTTGAAGCAATGGAAAAAGTGGCCGGTTTATCGGCAAATGATATTTTTTTTAATAAAAATGTCATGAAAAATTCGGTAGTGCCGTATACATGGGAAAATTTCAGAAATAAAATCAATTACGCTCTCGATCTCCATGAATACCCTTCCTAAAATTCTTCATGTACTAAGCTCACCCAGGGCAGAAGGTACACCCAGATTGGTTTTAGACTGGATAAAAAGCCCTGGCATGCACCAAGGCCTGGTCTTATTAAATACCCAGCCACCCGATCTTCTGGAAGAATTTAAAACGCATTGTACCTCCCTCTATCTCTATTCCACCCAGGGAAAGAGCTATAAGAAATTTATTAATATACATGGAGCAGTTAAGGATGCGGTTGGGAAATTTAAACCAGACTTGGTTATTGCCTGGCCTCAATCTCTGGCAGGAGCGATTATTTGGGGTAAAGGGAATAATTCCATCAAAAGCATTATTCATATTGGATGCTATCCCCGGTATAATTCCTTATTTCAAATTTTTTATAATTATTTTGTCTATACGCCTATTCTCCTACGGGGAGGCAAGTTTATTTGTGCTTCAGAATTTCTTCATAACCGATTATTGCAACTACCCGGAATTCCAAAAAATAAGGTGCACCGGGTGTATAATGCGGTAAAAATTTCCCGTTTCCAATCCGGTTTGGATAAGAAAGATAGCCCGCTAAGAAAAGGAGCTGTAATGGTTTCCAATTTGGAATCCTTTAAAAATCAATCCTTTCTACTGGATGTTTGGGCTAAATTAAAAGAGAAGGGGTATAATTATACCCTAAGCCTGGTTGGAGGGGGATCTCAAAGGAGCTTTTTAGAGAATAAGGTCAAGGAATTAAATTTATCCGCATTGGTCCATTTTACGGGACCGGTCAATACGGTACCGGAAATTCTATCCCAAAATAAATTATTCCTTTTCCCTACCGATTTTAGCGAAGGTTTTGGTACCGTATTAGTGGAAGCTCTGGCATCCGGATGCTGGATTCTGGCGAATGATACGCCTGCTTGTAAGGAGGTCCTGCAAAATGGGAAATGGGGTAAAATTCTTCCTTTCCTGGATCTAGACCGATATGTGGAGGAAATTATTCATTCTATGGAATCCCGAAACTGGCCTTATGAGTTGGATTCCCTTAGAAAGTATTTAAGGGAGTTTGAAATTGAGTCTATGATACAGCATTATCTGGAAATCTCCTTAAACCAATCTACCGGCAATAGATTGGAATCTTTATCCAAAAATTCCATTTCCTTTAATTCCCTTAATCCCGTTTGGGAAAACTAGTCCTGATATAGAAAATGGAAAGTGTTTATCTGGCTCTCTTACTTTTTCAATTTGGAATTGGTGCCTTATACATTGGTTATAATGGAGGCATTCAAAAGCATACCTATTTTAGTTTCTGTCTCACCCTTTACTTTTTTTATTTATGGCTGGCAGGATTTAATACCTGGTCAGGGAATAAAATGGTTACAGGGAACTTCTCCATTGAAGACATATTTGATGAAGGATTATTATATTATAATATTGCCTTATTCTTCTTTATACTAGGCTATATCCTGGGTCGAACCTGGCATAAACCCTTTCCTTTTTTTAGACAGGAACGTCCTTTCAATGATAAGGCATTGATCCAAATGACCATAGTATTCCTGATCCTTAACTATGCCTTTCGATTTACTAATACAGGCATAGAGGGAAGTTTGGAAACCTATTTATTCTTAACCCAGGATTTCCTGATCATCTTAACTATTGGCGTTTATTCCAGGAAATTAAACTCCTGGTTTTTTTATTTTACCCTGGCTTCTTCCATTTTCCTGTTCTCATCCAATTTTTTCCGTTACCGTATTATTCTAACCCTATTGGGCATAGGGCTTATTTATATTAAGAGGAATCCTGAAATTTTAAAAAAGATTGGGAAATACCTGGTCATTTTGACAGCCGCTACCTATGCTATCCTTTTTTTTACCGTAAATAGAAAACCCCTTGCCGACAATGATTTAGAAAGTGTTCGATTTAATTTACTGGATCCTGATCCCAATCTGGAAAGAACGGTTTCTTCGGAAGGCTCGAATCTGGCCACCGATTTTATGGTATTGAAATTATACAGGGATGATCCTAGTTACCCGCATGATTTTGGGAAAACCATGTTTGTTTTCCCATTTATCCGGGCTTTACCAGGCAATCTTTTCCCCGGCGGAATAAAGCCTTATCCCCCCAGCCTTACCACCATTATCGATGCGTATGGAGGAACCAGGGAGGCCGCCAATGCGGGTAGAGCAGTTACTAATGTGGTAGAATTGTATATTGCCTTTGGATGGCCAGGGACCATTTTCTTCATGTTTATTTTCGGAATATTATTAAAATCGCTTCAAAATCGCTGGGTAATGGATGGGAGTTTTAATGAACTCCTACAAATAGCTATCCTGGTTTCCTTGTTTCAATATATTACCCGGGGTTATTTCCCCCAATATCTTACCCATATATCGTACTTAATCGTCCCTGTTTTCCTCTTACGGCGATTATCAAGAAATGAAAATCCGGAAAGGATAGTATATAGATCCCAGGTCCCTGCCAAGCCATGAGAATAACCTATCTCCTTGAAAAAACGGGGCCCTACCATGCCTTTCGATTAGAGGGAATTCAGGACCATAGGGTCACCATCCTGGAAACCCGTCCCCATTCTTCCCGATATCCCTGGAAGGAAAGCATTTTTCTAAGCCCGGTTTTCTTAAAAGAAAATTCAAGCTATAAAGACCTTGAAACTTTAATCCTGAACTCAAAACCCGAAATCCTTTTCATTACGGGTTATGGATTCAAGGAAATGTTATGGGCATTATCTATAGGAATTCGTCACCAAATACCCAGGGTATTAATTTCTGATACCACGTATTTGGATGAGCCAAAAAATAAATTCAAGGAAAAGTTAAAATCCTACCTGGTTTCCGAATTTCAATCGGCCCTGGTAGCGGGTACACGAAGCAGGCAATACCTGGCTTCTTTGGGTATGGATTCCGGTTCCATATTTCAGCCTTATGATATTGTCGATAATGGCTTTTATTCTGAAAAAACCGGGGAAAGAATCCTGGGATCGGAATATTTCTTATGCATAAGTCGCTTAATTCCTCAAAAGAATTTATTCTTTCTATTAGAGGCTTTTCGAATCTATAGTGAAAAAAGTTCTGGAAAACGTCAATTGGTTTTATTAGGGAATGGAATTTTAGAAAAGGATTTAATGGAAAAAGTCCAGGACCTTGGTTTACAGGATCGCGTTCATTTCATGGGATTTTTAATCAATACAGAGGTGAGGCGGTATTTACAAAATGCCCATGGTTTAATCCTTGCCTCAGTTTCAGAGCCTTGGGGATTATGCATTAATGAAGCCATATCGGCAGGGACCCCGGTAATTGCCAGTAAAAATGCCGGAGCTACCGAGGATTTAATTCAAGATTCCATTTCCGGTTTTTTAATCTCCCCGGAAAACCCTTTAGAATTGGTAGAAAAAATGATTCTATTAGATAATCTCCATCCTGAACAAAGAGAAAAAATGAAGGAACAGGCCTCAAAGAAACTGGAGGATTTTGATTTACCCCATTTCCTGGAAGGGTTTAACTATTCGGCAGAAAAAGCGGCAATTAATTTTAAAAACAAAAAATTAAAATATCTTCGAAGTATCCTTGTTCGAAACATTTCAAGGCTCACCAATTCCTAAACATGGACATTATCCATATTGTTGCCAATATTGAACCCTTGAATATGGGTGTTTGGGCATCCTGTCTTCGCGGAGAAGAGGCTTTTATGAAATCAGGCATTTATTCTCATTTCTGGTCTTGTTCAGAAAATCATCCCGGTCAGGTAACGAAATTCAAGGCGCTCGATTTAAAAGAAACGCCTATACCGGAAATTGTGGAACAAATGAGTGCCCATTTTAAGAAGGAGGAGACCTTGATTATCACTCATGGAGCCTGGCTGGCACCCAGTCGGATTGGCTTCTATGCTTCCAAAGCTGGCTTCCCATGGATTTATGTTCCCCAAGGGATGTTGGAGCCCTGGAGCATGAATCAGAATAAGTTTTTTAAAAACCTTTATTTTAACTTTTTCGAGAAAAAATACCTGAAAAATGTGGTAGCCATTCGAGCCGTTAGCCTGATTGAAAAAGGGAATCTTGAAAAATTATTTCCGGCGAAGGTATTTTATGTCCCCAATGCCGTAGCAGAGGGCAATAAAAACCTAAAAGAGGAAGACAAAACAAATTTTGTTTTTATGGGTCGCCTTCACCATAAAAAGGGTATTCTTCCCCTGGCCATGGCCTGGAATAAGACCTTGAATTCAAACCCCAATGCCCATTTATATATAGCCGGACAGGATGAAGGGGAATTAAATCATTTGCAACCTTATCTGGGAGGAAATATGGAATACCTGGGGCCAGTTTATGGCCAGGAGAAGATTAATTTATTGAAAAAGGCTCATTATTTTATCCTTCCTTCCTTTAGTGAGGGTTTTCCCTCCAGTGTTTTGGAAGCTATGTCCTATGGGGCCATCCCCATTATATCTTCTGGATGCAATTTTGAGGAGGTTTTTCAAAATGATTTAGGCTATAAAGCAGAACCCCAGGGGAACTCCCTGGAAAATGTATTAAAAAGTCTTTTCCTGGAAAAATATGATCAACAAAAATCCAATAGAAACGTAGAATGGATCCAAGAGCATTATACTGAAAATAAAATTGCTCAGGATTTAATACAAGAATATTCTACGCTCCTTAAAAATGTTCACAAAGGGAAGTGATTATTATACCCCTCGCCATTATATAAAGAAATTTATTTGGGCTTTGGTTCATTTTCTTCTATTTCGATACTCCCCCCGTTTATTATATGGATGGAGGAATACCCTGCTTCGGTTAATGGGCGCCAGCATTGGAAAAAATGTTAAGATTTTCCCTTCTGTACAAATTACCTATCCCTGGAATCTCCATATTGAAGACGGATCCATCATTTCCTGGAAGGTTATCCTTTATAATCTTGGCCCTATTCATATTGGACGAAACACCATAATTTCCCAGCAAGCCCATATTTGTGCAGGAAACCATGATTATAGAAACCCCCGGTTTACCCTATTAATGCCACCTATTACCATAGGCGACGGGGTGTGGATAGCCGCCGATGCCTTTATTGGACCCAATATCCTTATTGGCAATGAAGCCGTTATAGGAGCAAGAGCCGTTATAACCAAAAATGTGGAGCCAAAAGCCGTGATGGTAGGGAATCCTGCCCAGTTTTTAAAATCACGATATACCGCAAAAGATATTCCAGCGCATGGCTAAAAAAAGGATTCTCCTGGTAAACCAGTTTTGCGGATTTCTTTGCAGGGATATAGCCATTTCCCTTGGTAAGACTTTTGGATCGATACGCTTATTCACCGGTAATCCGGAAAATTTCAGTTTCCCGACAGAAGTTCAATGTATAAAAGGTACGCCTTATAATAGGCTATCCTTTCCGAATAGATTGAAATCCTGGTTACTCTTTTCCTGGGAATGCCTTTTCTCCAAAAAAATCCGGGAAAACGATATTTGGGTTTTGGTTTCCAATCCCCCCTTAATTCCATTAATTATGGGATACAAGGCCTTTAAAAGAAATATTCCCTTTTTCCTGGTTATTTACGATTTATATCCGGAAGCCTTAAACCAGGTAAAATTCTTGAAGCCAAGTTCTCCTTTGTATAAAATCTGGCAAAGATGGAACAGGAAAATTTTTTCGAAAGCCTCTGGTATCATTACCCTCAGTAAAAGTATGAAGGAAGCCGTTCAAGCCTATATTCCTGAAAAAAGGTTCGAAAAAGTTACCATTATCCCCAATTGGTATGATGAAACGGCCTTCTCCTCGGCTATAGCTGAACCAGAGTCCAGAACCTTTCAAAATAGTTGGGAGGGAAAAATGGTTGTTCTCTATTCGGGTAACTTTGGATTAACTCATGACCTGGAAACCCTGGTAGAAACCGCAAGAATAGTAGAAAAAGAATCCTCCCTGGTTTTTATCCTCGCAGGGGAGGGAGCCAAAAAAATCAAACTAATGGAATTGGCAAAAAAACATCAATTAAAAAACCTGGAATTCCTTCCCTTCCAGTCTACACCTGATTTTTCATCCCTCCTACGAAGGGCCGATATTGCGGTGGTAAGCCTGGGCTCAGGGGCTGAATCCATATCCGTGCCCAGCAAAACCTATAATTCCATGGCAGCTGGGCTATGTCTATTGGGAATATCCGGACAAGATTCTGCCCTTTCCGAAATGATAGCGTATTATACTCTTGGTAAAAACGTCCTTCCTGGTAATGCCCAAACCGCCTCCGAATTTCTTTTATACCTGACCAGGGATAAAACAAGTCTGGAAAATTATAAACTAGCTTCCCGAAAAGCATCTGAAAATTTCACCTCCAAAAACGCAGATTTTTATTCAAGTTTTATTTTATCTAATTGCCAATAGCACGTTCTACCAGTTTCATGAACTCCCCCATTCTGGTGGTATCCATCCACCGGGCCACTACCACTAAATCATGTTCATTATCGACCACAATAAAATTGCCCCCAAATCCTTCAGCAAAATACAAGGAAGGGGATACCTCTTTCCAATTACCGGTAGCATTGATCCACCACATATAGCCATAGTCTTTATTGGGTTTAGAAGATTGATGAACCGCATTCACCCATTTTTCTGAAATAAGCTGGAGGTTTTTCCATTTCCCTTTTCTTAGAAATAAGAGGCCAAACCGTGCCTGGTCCTGGGCACTGATAAATAATCCTCCGCCGAAATGCCCACCACCGCTTACCGATTGCATCATGATCCCATCCATATTGACATAGGAATTCTCATACCCATACCAGCGCCAGGTCGTGGAAGCACCAATAGGATCCATGATTTTTTCCTTTAAAACCATAGGCAATGGTTTACGCCAAACCTGTAATAAGGAATAAGCAAGGACATTGACCCTTACATCATTGTATTTAAAAAAAGTTCCGGGTTCATTCAATTTTCTATATTTCCAATCGTCAATTCCCCCTTCTTTGGCCGGTCGGTCCGCCCAATCAGAAAGACCAAACAAGGTTCCACTCCAATCGGACGATTGGTTAAATAAATGCTCCCAGGTAATTTTTGCATTATGCTCCCCCTTAAAAGTTCCATCCCAAACATAATCACCCACCTTATCCTGGATATTTCTGATTAGCCCATTGTCCAGGGCAAGCCCTCCCAGGGTAGAAAGAAAACTTTTAGTGGCACTGAAGGTCATATCCACCCGGTTTATATCCCCCCATTGGGCCACTATATACCCTTTTTTAAGAATCAAACCAGCAGGACCTCCTCTTTCCTTCATCGGCCCTAAAATTTCGTAGCCGGGTTCGTGACTATAGGCTTTTAGATTGGCAATTCGTAAATCCCTTTCCATTTTAATTTCTGAATGCATGGCAAAATGGACCGCACTATCCAGTAGAATGGAATTTATCTCCATTTCCGCCGGGGTCTTTGTTTGCCAATTCGCATCGGGGAAATAGGGATTTTGAGCCCTTAAAAAACTAAGGCCCAGAAAAAAGACCAGAAGGGTTGATACGTATTTCTTTCTCATATTATTATTGGATTTAAAATTTATTACCACTCGTTCTCCATAGGATACTGAAGCCCGATTTCTTTTCGAATCTGGCTTAGAATTTCCTGAATTTCCCCACTTCTTTTATGAGAAACGATTTTGCTTTCCAGTGCATGTTCCCGAATTCGATCGGTGGCTTCCTGGATTTGAAAAACAAACCCATGGGCCTCCCTATCATCCATAAAGGTCTCTACAGGATTTAGCTCCAAATCTTTTAATACAATTTTCTTCGTTTTCCAATAGTCATGGATCTCAAGAATGCCCTTTTCTCCATAAATCATCATTTTATTTTCCAGGTAAATATCAAGGGCTGTCATTATCTGGACGAGCGTTTGGCCGAAATCCAGACTTATGGAAACCCGGGCATCGACCCCTGTACTCGTCATTTTTGCCAAGGCCTGAAGGCGATTGGGCAATTTTTCTAAAAAGTACAAACTCATGGCCAGGGGATAGATGCCAATATCTAAAAGCGCTCCCCCCGCTAAATGGGGGTTTAATATTCTTCCTTCGGGATTTTTATCCATATCATATCCAAAATTGGCCTGGATTAATTTAATTTGACCCAAACGTCCTTCCTGAATCCATTTCCTGGCTTCCTGGTTTGCAGGAAGAAAATAGGACCAAAGTCCTTCCATCAGAAAGACCTTTTTTTCTTTCGCTAATTCAGATAAAATGGAGAATTGCTTTTCATTCACCGTAATGGGCTTTTCACAAAGCACCGATTTTCCATGAAGAATACAATTTTTAGCTTGTTCAAAATGGAAATTATGGGGTGTGGCAATATATACCGCCTGGATATTTTCCGATTCATATAATTCCTGGTAAGAAATAACTTCCGGTATAGTGTACTTTTCTGAGAACAATTTGGCCTTCTCCCGGTCCCTGGAGGCAATGCCCATTATTTTACCACCCTGTATCCGTTTAAATTCTTCGGCAAAAGTATGGGCAATTTTACCCCCACCTAGAATACCCCAATGAATCATTTGTTTTTCTTCCATATACCTACCTGAATGTCTCCTACAATTAATTTAACAGGATTCTTTTCCCTTCTTTAGCCGATCTTTTTGCTGCGTCCAGAATTTCCATGACGATCATATTGTACGCTAAGCAAGAAAGATCGTGGGAATCGTCTATTTTATTTTGAAGCACGGCCGTCAAATAGAGGATAGGTTCATTGAACGGGGCCTGAAGGGGCGTTGCCGTTTTAGTGCCTAATCTATTTTCCCTCATCCTGCTGGTAATAGAATATCCATCTAAAGCATGATAATATCCATGATCCCCAAAAACTTCCAAATCCTTAATGGAAAATGGCCAGTTCCAGGAGGCTTCTATTTGACCTGTCGCCCCAGGATATTCCAACAAAATAGTGGCATCGTCCTCTACTTTTGGATAAAGCAAGGGTTTATAATGACGGGTAATGGCGGTTACCGCCAAAGGTCGCTGGCCTTTCATGAACCAGGTCATCAAATCGGCTCCATAACAACCAAAATCGTTCAGAGGCCCTGCTCCATTCCATACCGGATCGGTTAGCCAGGCTAAAAATTCAGGGCTACAACCAATCTCTATAGGCCCCTGGTGACCATCATGCACCACCATTTTTTTTATCATCCCAATACTATCCTTTGAAACTAAGTCAAAAACCTCATGATAAGAAGAATACCAGGTAGTTTCATAATTGGTTAAAACCTTAATATGGTATTGAATGGCCAAGGCCTCAATTCGTTTTGCCTGCACTAAATTTGCTGCCAGAGGTTTTTCCACCATGACTGGGATATGAAGGGGAGCACAGATTTTAACTATATCCAGGTGCGCAGAAGCCTCATTATAACCCAATACTACATCCGGTTTCCTGGACAGGATCATTTTGGTTAGATCGGTAAAAAACAAGGAATCCGGGATATTATATAATCTGGCATATTTCTTCCATAAATGGGTATCCGGCTCAGAAATGCCGACCAATTGAACCAATCCTTTATGGTATTGATTTAATATCCCATGAACATGATCATGATTCAAACCGGCAATACCCAATCGTAGGGGGTTTTGGGCCAGACATAGACTTACAAAACTGTAAAATATGCAGGTTAAGAAGGCACTCTTATTGAGTTGCATTCCTTTTCTTTGATTTCTAAGCATTAGGGGGAATTTGCCTTATAAATATAATAGGTTTGATGAAGCCTTGCTATAAATAGGAAAAACATCTTTAAAGCGATAGCCCAAAGTGAATTCAAGGTTAAACGGGGCTTCTCCAAAGAGCAATCCCTATAAATATCTCTGTCACAATAACCTATATGGGCGAAAACCCCAATTCTTTTTATTTACTATTGATTGAAAATCTTTTTGGACTTTTTTAATTCCTGTCCGAAGGAATCTATTATTGCCCCAATCCCCCATTTAATTTAATTTTATGAAAGACGAAGTATCCCATTCCATAATCATTCTGGAACATAGTATAGACCATAAAACTACCGATGGAACCCCAGCCCAAATGGATCATTGGATAAAAACGCTGAAAGAACATGGTGGATTTTCGCCTATTCTACAGGATATGGATGCATTAAAACAAGCTATTACCAATTTGAATGGAGAGGAAATTCACTCTTTACTCGAAAAACTAGGCCATGAAACCATTAAAGCTTCGGAGAAAGCCACTCCTCATGAGATGGATTTGGTAAAAAAATTAGGACATACCTTATTGAATGGGGCTAAACTGGTAAAGAAATTATTAGGAGAAAAGGATCATTAAAATAATTTTATTAAAAAGAAAAGGCCGTTTCTGGTAATCGGATTTAAAAGTCCAGGGAAGAAAACCAACCTTTTTAACCCCTAAGAAAATGGATAATACTGGAGATCCGGTAAAAAGCTTTTGGCAATTCAGCGCTGAGGAAGCCTTGACCAAATTATCTTCCACAAAAACAGGCCTAAGCAGCCTGGAATCCTCCGAGAGATTAAAACAATACGGAAGGAACAGTATTCAATCCAAAACCGGGAATAGTCCCCTCCGTTTATTCTTATCCCAGTTTAAAAGTCCAATAACCTTAATGCTAATTGCCGCAGCCTTATTGTCGGCATTCTTAGGGGATATACCCGATACGGTCATTATTCTGGTTATTGTAGTGATTAGTAGTTTCCTTGGATACTATCAGGAAAAAGGTGCTTCCGACGCCATTAAAGTCCTTTTAAAAATGGTTCAATTACATTGTGACGTTTTAAGGGATGGGAAAAAAGTAGAATTAACCCTGGAAGAAGTGGTTCCCGGAGATATTGTTGTATTAACTGCGGGCGACGTTATTCCAGGCGATAGTATTCTGATCGAATCCCAGGAACTCTTTGTGGATGAGGCGGCCTTTACTGGGGAAACCTTTCCTGTTGAAAAAAATCCAGGAATTCTACCGGCAGAAACACCCTTGTCTAAACGAAGCAATTCTCTTTTCATGGGCTCCCATGTGATAAGTGGGAAGGCCCATGTACTAATTGTAAAAACGGGTAAGGAAACCGAGTTTGGCAAAATTTCGGCCGGTATTGGGGCCAATGCTCCAGAAACTGATTTCGAAAAGGGCATTAGAAAGTTTGGGTATCTTCTTATGCAAATTACCCTCCTATTGGTTATTTTACTGTTTGCTATTAATGTCTATTTACACAAACCGGTTCTTGATTCTTTTCTATTCTCCCTGGCATTGGCGGTGGGTTTAACCCCGCAATTATTACCGGCTATTATTAGCGTGAACCTGGCAACAGGGGCCAAACGAATGGCTGGAAAGCAGGTTATTGTGAAAAAGTTATCTTCCATAGAAAACCTGGGCAGCATGAACTTGCTATGTTCCGATAAAACCGGTACGATTACCGAGGGCAAAGTAAATTTAAAAGACGCACTGGATATAAATGGAAATCATAAGGATAAGGTTTTAGAATATGCCTGGCTCAATGCCTCCTTACAATTGGGTTTTAAAAACCCTATAGACCTTGCCATATGTGCGGATTATAAGGGTAAAAGAGGAGAATATACCGTTCAAACCGAAATTCCCTACGATTTTAATAGAAAGCGACTTACCATACAGGTCCATAATGAAAAGGAAAACTTTGCCATCACGAAAGGATCCTTGAATTCCATTTTGGACATCTGCAACCAGGCCGAGTCTCCGGAAGGGCTCGTTGCCCCTATAGATGGCCAGAAAGCCGCTATTCAAAAACAATATGAGGAATTAAGCGCCTCAGGCCTAAGAACCCTGGGCGTAGCGTATAAGCCAGGAAACTCCCAAAAAGATTTTACCCGGGCAGATGAAAAGGACATGATTTTTTTGGGCTTCCTAACCCTATTTGATCCTATAAAAACAGATGTTAAAGAGATTATAGAAAAAATGAAAACCCTTGGGGTTAAAATTAAATTTATCACTGGAGATAATGCACTGGTTGCCCGAAGCCTAGCCAAACAAATTGGGATTGAAAACCCTCATATTCTTACCGGGGCCGATTTACTCAGAATGAGTAGTAGTGCTTTATCTTTTGAGGCACCCATCACCGATATTTTCGCCGAGGTGGAACCCAATCAGAAAGAAAGAATTATCAGCGTATTAAAAAGAGCAGGAAATGTGGTGGGTTTTATGGGCGATGGAATTAATGATGCAGCGGCCTTGCATATGGCCGATGTAGGCATCTCGGTAAATACAGCCGTAGATGTGGCAAAAGAAGCGGCAGATATCGTCTTATTAAGTTCTGGATTGGAAGTATTATTAGATGGCATCATGGAGGGACGTAAAACCTTTACCAATACCATGAAATACATCATCATGTCCACTTCTGCCAATTTTGGAAATATGTTTAGTATGGCAGGAGCCTCCCTTTTCCTTCCCTTTTTACCTCTTTTACCCAAGCAAATATTATTGACCAATCTATTAACCGATTTGCCGGAAATGACTATTTCATCCGATAGGGTGGATTCGATCAATGTGGCGAGTCCCCAGGTATGGGATCTTCGTTTCCTTCGCCGATTCATGATCATTTTCGGTTTACTGAGTTCGGTATTTGATTATCTTACTTTTGGGGTATTGATTTTCTTTCTTCATACCAAGGAAAAAGGTTTTCAAACCACCTGGTTTTTAGAATCGGTCATTTCAGCGATCACCATTGTGCTGGTGGTTCGCACCCGGCTTCCCTTTTTTAAAAGCCTTCCAGGAAAATGGCTTTTCCTTACAACCTTATTCGTACTTAGCCTGGTCCTAGCCCTTCCCTTTACCCCAATAGCTTATTGGTTTGGCTTCATTCCGCTCCCCTTATCCTATTATGGATATATTCTCCTGATCGTAGTTTCCTATATAGGTTCGGCTGAAATGGCTAAAAAATGGTTTTATAAAAAAATGGCCAACGGAACCAGGCAAAAATAAATCCAAAGGCCCTCAACAAAAAACCTGGTAATCCTGTAATAATAAAAAGGAATTGCATAATATCCTTCTTTAAATATGGAGGAGCTTTACAAGCTATACGTAGAGCAATCAATTAAATGGAAGAAAAAAAAGGATTGGGAATTTGGATGGATCATCTAAATGCTCATTTAATGGAATATACCTCGGATCCAATAATTACAAAGACGATTCAATCTCCTTTCACGCATTTTGAAAGAGAATCTACCCTGGAAAGAAGTGAAAACCTAATGCATAGAAAAGAACAACATGAAGAGGCCTGGTTTTATAAAGAACTAGGAAAAGTAATCATGAATTATAAACAAGTGGTAATCTTTGGACCAACAGATGCAAAACATGAATTATTCAATGTTCTCAGAAAGGACCATCGGTTCAATTCTATCCTTATCGATGTGGTGGCATCGGATAAAATGACCGAGAATGAACAGCATGCCTTTGTTAAGAATTTTTTTTTCTGAACGATTCTTTCAAATTTAATTCGTTAAGAACCCTATTTGGATATTCCAAACGGAAATTCTTACCAGATTTTTATCCTGGCACTATCAGGTATATACATTTTATCGCCTTTCTTAATTTGAAAAGCGGAATAGAATGGGGTAAAATTCTCCAGGGGGCCCATTGATCTATATCTCTCAGGGCTATGGGGATCTACATTGATCAACATTCGAACCATCTCCGGTTTTCGTTTAAATCTCCAAATCTGAGCAAAAGAGATGAAGAATCGCTGATCAGGGGTATAGCCATTTATTTTGGTGGTATCCTGCCCTTGTTTGGTCATTTTGAAAGCATCATAGGCGATGGCCAAACCACCCAAATCGGCCATATTTTCTCCATTGGTTAAGGCCCCTTTTACATGTACGGTATCCAGAACGGTAAAACTATTATATAAGGCGATTACCTTCTTGTATTTATTAACGAATTTTAGGCTATCCTCTTTGGTCCACCAATTTTTAAGATTTCCATCCTTATCATATTGGGCCCCTTGGTCATCAAAGCCATGGGTCATTTCATGCCCTATCACCATACCAATTCCACCATAATTGATTGCATCATCGGCATTGAGATCAAAAAAAGGAAACTGCAAAATACCGGCCGGGAAGACAATTTCATTGAAACTTGGATTATAATAGGCATTCACGGTGGGTGGTGTCATACCCCATTCCATTTTATCGACCGGCTTACCAATTATTCCGATTTGATATTGAAATTCATTCTTGGAGGCCGAAAGGATATTTTCGAAATACGTATTCTTCTGAATACTTACCTTGCTATAATCCCTCCATTTATCCGGATATCCAATTTTCTTAATAAAGGCCATCAATTTCTCCTTTGCCACTTTCTTGGTGGATTCACTCATCCAATCCAGATTGGCAATTCTATTGGTAAAGGCTTTTTGAAGATTATTCACCAATTCCTGCATTCTTTTCTTTGCATCCCCGGTAAAATACTTTTTAACGTAAAGTTCTCCCAATGCCTCCCCTATATTCCCATCTACTGCAAAATAAATACGTTCCCATCTAGGCTTAATTTTTTCCTGTCCGGTAGTGGCTTTTGTATAATTAAAACTAGCGTCGACAAAAGGCTTGCTTAAACTACCTGAATATTGATTCAGGGTTTGAGCCTTTAGATATATTTTCCAGGTATCTAATGAAGTAGAGGAAAGTAAGGCATTGATTTTGGCATAAAATGCGGGTTGACCAATATTTACCGAATCCGCCTGAAAACCTAAACTTTCTACCAGATTTTTCCATCCAAATACAGCCATAGATTTATCCAGATTGGCTAGAGCCATTTTATGATAATTACTTTGTGGATCGCGTAGTTCGATTTGGGTCCGGTGGCTGGAGGCTATTTCTTTTTCCAGGTTATATACCAATTCAGCATCCTTTACCGAATGGATTGAATCGGTACCCGTCAAAATAAAAAGTCTTTTTACGAATTCTTTATAGGCTTTAACAATAGCCAGGGTAGCAGAATCTGTTTTAAAATAATAATCACGATCGGGCAATCCTAATCCTCCCTGGTTATAATTGGCAATATTTTTTGCACTATTTTTTTGGTCTGCCCCAACATAAAAGGAAAAAAGGATATTGCCGTTGAGCTTATGTTGAGAGGCCACATATTGCATTACCTCCCTTGGACTTTTAATGCTTTCAATTTCTTTTAAATAAGGTCGAACGGGATCATAACCCCTCTTCTCAATAGTGATGGAATCCATACCCGAGGTATAAAAATCTCCTACCTTCTGTTCAATCGTTCCTTCCGCTGCGCCACTTTTTGCTGCTTCTTCCAGGATGGATTTAATATGATCCTTGGTTTTATTATAAACATCCAGAAAAGAACCTACCCCCGTTTCTGTAGAAGGGATCTTGGTTGTCTTTAGCCATTTTCCATTGACATATTCATAGAAATTATCCCCTGGTTTAACCGATAAATCCATGTTCTCCGTTTCTATAAAATTTTGGCTGGCCTCAGCCTTCGTATTGGATTTGGTATTACAGGCCAAATGAAATAGAATCAGAGCCAAAAGGCAAAGGAAATTTCGGAAGGTTTTCATGATTTGGGGCGTTAAGAACTTCTATTAAAACTATGAAAGCTGGATTTGTTTTAATGAGGCATATCTAAAATATCTGAAATGGAGGATAAAGGAGATTTGAAGCAGTAATATTTTGGTTACCAAAATTATCCCTTAAATTGTAAAGAGCTCCAAGAAAGAATACTTATTTCAGGAATTCCGGATTAGCTCATTAAAATATTTTATTTTAACCGGACTATGGAAAAGCCCAGCAACCCCTTCTCTATTAAAAAACTAGCCTATACCATTACGGCCTCTTCGGTGGGAACCATCATCGAATGGTACGACTTCTATATTTTTGTAGGGCTTGCCACCATCATATCATCCCGGTTTTTCCCGAAAGAAAATCCAACCGCCGCATTTTTAGCCACCCTGGCTACTTTCTCCGCCGGCTTTGTGGTTCGGCCTTTTGGCGCCTTGTTTTTTGGCCGATTAGGCGACCTGGTGGGTCGAAAATACACCTTCATGGTTACCCTTGTTCTAATGGGGGGCTCCACTTTTTTAATTGGATTAGTCCCTGAATATAAGGTAATTGGGTTTTGGTCCCCTCTTTTGGTACTCGTATTAAGACTTTTGCAGGGCCTTGCCATTGGAGGAGAATATGGAGGAGCGGCCACTTTTGTTGCCGAGCATTCCCCAATTTCAAGACGAGGATTCTGGACTTCCTGGATACAATCCACTACCACCCTGGGTTTTATTATTTCCCTGAGTATAATTCTGCTGACAAAAAGTTTTCTAAGTGTACAGGACTGGGAAAACTGGGGCTGGAGAATCCCCTTTTTAGTATCCTCCTTCCTGGTGGTTATTTCGGTTTATATCCGGAAAAATATGGAAGAATCTCCCCTATTCTCTAAAGCAAAAGCAGAGGGAAAGACTTCCAAAAACCCATTATGGGAATCTTTTGGTAATAAATCCAGTTTAAAACGAGTTCTATTGAGTCTTTTCGGATTAACCATGGGCTTAGGGGTGGTGGGTTATTCCGCATCCTTTTATGCACAGAGTTTTATGCTAAAAACCATGCTCATGAATTATGATCAGGCAACCCGGATCGTAGTTATTGGGGGATTATTGAGTATTCCTGCCTTTATATTTTTTGGATGGTTATCGGACCGGATAGGGAGAAAATATATTTTGATGGCCTCTTTATTGGTAGGTACCCTATTCTTCAAACCCATTTTCGGGGAAATGTACCAATCTACCAACCTTAAAAATAAAGTGGAAAGGGTTTCTGATCTGGAAATAAAATCTGAAACAGAAAATATTTCAAGGTCAAAGCCCGAATTAAACGTCACGAAAACTCAAATCCATCATTATACCGACGGAACCCTGGTGGAAGAGATCGAAAAGGAAGATTTATCTGCCCAAAAAAAAGAAAAACATGAAATGACGAGTTCCATAAAAGTTAATTCCTGGGTTGAGTGGAAGCTTATTTTCATGATATTCCTATTATGTTTTATTCATGGAATGGCCTACGGACCAGTTGCTGCCTATTTAGTAGAAATGTTTCCCCTAAAAATTCGATATTCCTCCTTATCCCTACCCTACCATATTGGATTTGGAATTTTTGGGGGAATGAGCCTGGTTATCTCCAGTTATTTGATTGAAAAAGCAAAAATCATTCATAATCCCCTGTATTATTTAGAGGGATTAAATTATGCCATGGTTCTTATGATGATTAGCTTTATTATAGGCGTTTTATACTTGAAGGATTATAGGGAATCCGAAACCCAGAAACCTTTTTATTCCAAAAATTTAAACCTGATAAAGCGCTTTTCAGGAGTGGTTTGGATTCTTTTAGGATTAGGCGCCGGGTATTTTGGGATTTTCATTTTGGGTATTCCCAAAATCAGTTCGGGCAAACAGGATGACCTGATATTTGGCATCATCATGTTATTCCTCATTACCCCCATTACCTCCCTGGGACTTATCCTATTTGGCAAATATGCCCTTCAGGGCGAATATGATGACCCTTTACTAGCCCATCCATAAAAGGCTTGATACCTCTTATTTCACCTCGAATCCTGCCTTTAACTTCAGGAACCTTTTTTCGAATCCATAATAGGATAGAAGGGAAACCAGGATTAGGGCAGGGAGATTAAAATAAAGACTATTTCCCCATGGAAAAGCATTTTTCCATGGAATATCCCTGATAAATATTTGTTGCCAGATATATAGACTATAGGATAAAACCCCAATTCTCTTTAACCAGTTCAGGTTTAATATCTGGAACCAGATATCCTTACTGGGAATTAAGCTTAAGAGTATTAAAATGGCTAGGATAAAAACCTCCAATACACCAAATATGGGTGGCTGGTAAAACTGACCAGGTATAGTGGAAAGATTGGTTCTATATAAAATTAGGGCGAGGGGTAAAAGGACTAGGAAGGAAACCCATTTAAATAGGGGAAAGGATTTCGTTTCCCAATCTATTTTATAATGGTAAAGAAATAATCCGGCCAGGGATCCCATAATAATTCCATCAAAGTTTCTTAAGGGAATTAATAAAAATACCCCTATACGGAGAAGGCTTCCTTTTGGAAAAGCGTAGGCATTTAAATTAAAGAAATCTAAAATTATTAGAAAACCTAAAAAAATTAGTAAAAACAGGGTATAGGTTTTTAAATTTTTCTTTAAGAAATAGGGGAAGATCAGGTAAAACTGTTCTTCCGTTGCCAGGGACCAAAAATGACCAATATAGGAGGCTCCCTGAAGAAAATTGGTAAGAAAAAAGGCGGCTATAAAGAAAAATTTATTCGGTATATCCAGGTGGAATAAGGGCTTTAATAGTAAAACCGTAAAAAGGAATAGATAGGCTACAGGAAGGATGCGAAGAAAACGGCGTATATAAAAGGCCTTTAAGTTCAATGTGCCGGTTCGCTCTCGTTCCTTTAATAAAAGACTGGTTATAAGGAAGCCACTTATGACGAAGAAAATTTTGACCCCAAATCCGCCAAAATTCGTACCTATTTTTGCATGACCCAGGATGACCAGGGTAACGGAAATGGCTCTGAGTCCATCCAGAGAAGGAAAGTATTTCTCCTGCCAAAGGGAATTCGACTTCCTTTCTCCAGGCTTGATAGAGGTGAATTTGATTGGAAAATTCATAATCTTTCTTTATACTCGCAGGGAAAGAATAGGTTTGCTTAATTTTAAATAGAAATAATTACATATCGCATATGGGAATAGTTCTGGAATTATTGATTACGGCGGCTATTATGTTTTTTGCCCCCCGGTTTATTCCGGGTATTCATACCGACAGTTTTGGAACCGCTTTTATTGCGGCTATTGTTTTTGCTTTAGTGAATTTCACTATTGGGAATATTCTTAGACTCTTAACCTTTCCTATTAATTGGCTTACCCTGGGCCTATGTTCCTTTTTAATAGGAGCCCTTATGATTTACCTGGTAGGGAGAATTTTAAAGGGTTTTCATGTAGACAATTATACATCGGCTATTTTACTCGCCCTGGTGCTGGCCGTAGTAAAAATCCTTTTTCACAGAGCCTAGTAAATCCTAGATAGCTTCAATAAATTCTTTTAAAGCCAGTCCCGGGTTTTTCTCCTTCATAAAGTTTTCTCCTATAAGGAATCCTTTATATCCTGCTTCCATTAATTTTCTTACGGTTTTCGGATTGGAAATTCCGCTTTCGGATATTCTAAGGGAAGAATGGGGAATTATTTTAGCTAAATCCAATGAGGTTTGAATATTTACCTCAAAACTGGTAAGATCTCTATTATTTACCCCCACCAGATCAATTTCCGGGAAATAGGATTTTTCGAATTCCTTTTTTGAATGCACTTCCAATAAAACTTCCATACCGAGGTTATGGGCCAATTCGGTAAAGGTCCGAACTTGCTGTCCATCTAAAATGGAAGCAATTAACAATACGGCATCGGCTCCCATTAAATTGGCCTCATAAAATTGATATTCATCGATCATGAAATCCTTTCGTATCATGGGGAGGCTATTTAGCTTCCTTGCCTGGATAAAATCATTGTCCGAGCCCTTAAAAAATTCCGACTCCGTAAGAACAGATAAACCGGCGGCTCCAGCTTCTGCATAACCTAAAATAATCTCTTCTAATGGGGCTCCAGCATGAATTAAGCCTTTGGAGGGCGATTGCCGCTTGAACTCCGAGATAATCCCGAAGCCTTGTTTCTGCTCCAGGGATTGTTTTAATGAATATTTAGGCAAAATATTTACCAGATCATTTTTTAAAACTGGTAAGGGAAGGGCTAATTTTCGGGCTTCCAGTTCTTTCTTTTTATGGGCAACAATATGATCCAGGATATTCATTCCTTACGAATTTATCCAGTTTTTCATGATTTGAACCCCATGTTCTGTTAAAACCGATTCCGGGTGGAATTGGACGGCGCGAACCTTATAGGATTTATGACGAATTGCCATAATAACCCCGTTTTCGTCGGAAGCAGTAATTTCCAGCTCTTTTGGAAGATTACCAGATTCCAAAGCCCAGGAATGATATCGACCTGTATGGAAGGTCTTGGGCAGTTTTTCAAATAAAAGATCCTTCTTTATAACCTGTGTTGGGGTAGCCACCCCATGCATCACGCGTTCCAGATTATATAATTTCCCTCCAAAACTTTCTCCTATAGCCTGTAATCCCAAACAAACCCCGAAAATATCTTTGGATGGGGCGTAACGCTTTATTAATTCCATTAATATGCCCGATTCAGAAGGAAGTCCTGGACCCGGCGAAAGCACAATTTTATCATATTGCTGAACGGCCTCCAATTCAATTTTATCATTCCGGAAAACATCGGGAACCCTACCTGTTTCCTGTTCTATTATTTGAACCAGGTTATAGGTGAAGGAATCATAATTATCGAAAACTAATATTTTCATAAAACCAGGCTTTCTGCCAATAAAAGGGCCTTCTTTAATGCTCTTAATTTATTTCCCACTTCCTCCAGTTCATTTTGGTGTACAGAATCGGCCACAATGCCTCCTGCTGCCTGGTAATACAAAACATTATGCTTACTCAAAAATGAGCGAATCAAGATGGCATGGTTAAAATCTCCATTAAAATTCAGAATTCCAATGGCTCCTCCATAAATTCCTCTTGCTCCTTTTTCATATTGATCGATTAATTCCATAGCCCGATATTTTGGAGCCCCTGTAAGCGTTCCAGCAGGAAAGGTATCGGCTACAATATTCAAGGCCTGATCCCTATCCCTTAATTTACCGGAAACCCTGGAAACCAAATGAATAACATGGGAATAAAACTCCACATCCCTATATATATCGACCCCTACCTCTGTACAATGTCGGCTTAAATCATTTCTGGCCAAATCGACCAACATAACATGTTCTGAGTTCTCCTTTGGGTCCGCTTTTAACTTTTCGGCTATAAGGAGATCTTCTGCAGGGTTCCCGGTTCGTCGAAAGGTCCCTGCTATAGGATGAATTTTTGCCTTCCCCCCCTCTACCAATATTTGGGTTTCCGGCGAGGACCCAAAAATCTTGAAATTGCCAAAATCAAAATAAAATAAATACGGGGAAGGGTTTATGGACCGCAAACTTCGGTAAACGTTAAAATCGTCGCCAGAGAATCCCTGGCTAAACCGCCTGGATAATTGCATTTGAAAAATATCGCCCCGATGGACGTGCGATTTCACCTTGGCTATTCCTTCCAGAAACTCCTCGTCAGTAAAATTAGATTCTTCCTTACCCTTTAAATGAAAGGGGAAGAAAGAGAAATTCTTGTTCTGAATCAAATTGACCAATTCTTCCAGCCCAATATGCTCCCGATCTTCCTGATTTTGGAAATCATGTTCAAAAACCACCATTTCATTATTAAAATGTTGAATGGCGATCACATATTTATAAACCGAATAGACCATTTCTGGAACTTTCCTGGCTGGATCCAATTCCTGGTTAAGGTGGATATTTTCAAAATACTGCACCGCATCATAACTCAAATAACCAAATAATCCGCCGGTTGGAAAAGGAAAGTCCAGGGAAGGATCTTCTATAAAAAACCGGGAGTATTCCTTTAATTTTTCGGTCAGGCTGTTTTCCTCCAGACTATATTGCAATAAGGAGCCATCAGGATATTTTTCTCGGATGATCCCGTTTTGAAGGATTATGGTTGATACCGGATCGCAGCATATATAGGACATGCTGGCATTTCTATTGTGATAATCGGCACTTTCCAATAAAATACTATTTGGAAAAACATCCCTTATACGTAAATATATACTTACCGGGGTAATGGTATCGGCCAAAAGCCTTTTCCATTGGGTTTTAACCTGAATGGGTGAATTCATTAAAAAGAATAAAATGCCCTAAAATATTCCGAAAAGATAGGTCCTACCCTCTCCAATACCATGCATAAAAGGATATGGCATTGCTAATAGAATTAATAATAAGGCTAAGGTGTTCAGAAAAAATAATCGTTTATGTTTTGACTCATCCTCCGGCATTTTCTTGATCGAAATTCTAGCTACCGATATTAAAACAATGGCAACTAACATCAAACTAATATGCTCGACAGTCCAGAATCTTTCGGCTGGCTGGTGAATGGCGGTCTTAAAATCTTTTAAATGCACAAAGGGGCTTATGGCATATAGTATCAATCCCAATAATAACTGAGTATGGGTTACAATAAAAAGGTATAAGCTGATTTTATCTGTTGTGACGTTATAGGCTGTTTTCCTTTGCCAGCAATAAAAGGATCTTCCCACTAAAAAAATAAGCAAAAATAAAAGCAAATAATGCAGGTAATTATGAACGGCTACTAGTATGGAATACATGTTAAAAAAATATGGTATAAAACTAATAAACTTCCTGTGAATCTCTTAAAAATAAAAAGCCCCCCCGCGTTCCGGAGAGGCAATTTATCACCAATCAATAAACCTGTATGAAGTTTGCTGTAGGGGAAGGGGTCGAACCTCCACGGAGCGGTTAATGAATGAATCCATTTTCCCGTTCTCTCCGCCACCGAGACAAGGAGGTGTGTCTGCCAATTTCACCACCCTACATTATAAAGGAAAAAACCCGTTTGATTTCTTGTTCCTTATTCAAATATAAATGAAATATCTATGCGATTGCAAATATTTCATTGAACTATTTTAATTTTTACAAGAATAGTAATATATTAGTAGTGTAGATATACATTTCAAAAAAAATGCACGAAAAAACGACATCAAATTTAGAAATTGATAAGCTGGACAAGCAAATCCTGTCAATTCTTATGAACAATGCTATGATCCCCTTTACGGAGATAGCAAAAGAATTAGTGGTTTCCGGAGGTACAATCCATGTAAGAATGAAGCGATTAGAGGAAATGGGCATAATAAAAGGGTCTAATTTGATTATTGACCCTCAAAAAATAGGTTTTGACGTTTGCGCATTCCTTGGGATTTATTTGGAAAAAGGCTCTCATTACAAGAATGCGGTAGCCGCCATTGAGAAAATCCCGGAAGTGGTTGAACTTCATTATACCACTGGCACCTGGAGCATGTTTGCCAAAATAAACTGCCGGGATACAAATCACCTTAGACAGGTTTTAAACGAGGAAATTCAGGTTATAGAAGGTATTCAAAGAACCGAAACATTTATTTCTCTGGAAGAAAGCATCAAGCGCCAGATTACTTTGGTTTAAAATACCTAAACTCTATATTTGCGCAACGAATTAAAAAACATGAGAGAAATACATTTTAGAGAGGCGCTTCGTGAGGCTTTATCCGAAGAAATGAGGAAAGATTCAAATATTTTCCTCATGGGCGAGGAAGTGGCTGTCTACAATGGTGCCTATAAGGTAAGTCAGGGTATGTTGGATGAGTTTGGGGAAAAGAGGGTGATTGATACACCAATTTCAGAGTTAGGATTTGCCGGTATTGGAATTGGAGCGGCCATGAATGGACTTCGTCCCATTATTGAATTTATGACCTTCAATTTTTCCCTGGTTGCCATTGATCAGGTTATAAATGGAGCATCCAAAATGATGTCCATGTCGGGTGGTCAGTTTTCTGTTCCGATTGTATTTCGTGGACCCACCGGCAGTGCCGGGATGTTAAGCTCCCAGCATTCTCAATGTTTTGAAAGCTGGTATGCCAATTGTCCTGGGTTAAAAGTGGTGGTTCCTTCCAACCCTTATGATGCAAAAGGACTATTAAAATCCAGCATTCTGGATCCAGACCCAGTAATCTTTATGGAATCAGAATCCATGTATGGGGATAAGGGCGAGGTGCCTGAAGAAGAATATTATATTCCCCTTGGTAAAGCGGTAGTTAAAAGTGTTGGTACCGATGTAACCGTGGTTTCTTTTGGAAAAATCATAAAAACGGTTTACGCAGCCGCCATTGAATTGGAAAAGGAGGGGATTTCCATAGAAGTAATTGATTTACGCTCTGTACGTCCCATCGATTATGATACTATTATTCAATCCGTTAAGAAAACCAATCGCTTAGTTTTGGTAGAAGAGTCCTGGCCATTAGGATCTATTTCAACTGAAATAGCCTTTAAGGTACAAAAAGACGCTTTTGACTATCTGGATGCCCCAATTTTAAGGGTTATGGGAGCAGATGTTCCTTTACCTTATGCCCCAACCTTAATTGAGGCTTATTTACCAAATCCGGCAAAGGTTATCAAAGCGGTAAAGGAAGTGATGTATCGGGCTTAGTAATAAAAAATATGATCAACTCTTTATCCCTGGTTTTTGAAAGAAAGTCTTAACCGGATTTTTCGAATAATCCCCAACAGGTATTCGGAAGGTGATTCCGAAAACATTTTGACTCAGCCCTATTTACCATCTTTAGATGGATTTAGGGCTGTTTCCATTTTGTTGGTTATTGGTTCTCATGCCCGGTTGGGATTCGAATTAGGGGGACTTGGGGTGAAAATCTTCTTTGTTATAAGTGGGTTTCTCATAACCACCTTATTATTAAAGGAAAAGTCTCGTAATGGAATCATTGATTTAAAAAAGTTTTATATACGAAGGGCTTTACGAATTCTTCCCGTGGCCTATCTATTTATTGGGGTGGTATTTTTATTGCGGCAGATATATCATTTTAATATGCCCAATATTTATTTCTTAACCTCTCTTTTATTCCTCGAGCACTTTAACCGTAATGGCGCCACCATTAATGTCGGACATTTTTGGTCCCTTTCTGTCGAAGAACAATTCTATCTGGTTTTCCCATTTTTATTAAAATGGAATTTCAAGTTCTACCTATACTTCCTTTTGGCTTTTCTCTTTTTTGTTACCCTATTAGATTTCTATAACCTGAATCCCCAGCAATTTCCAAAGGGAACCATACCGTATTATTCTATGTATTTCCTTCTCCCCTTTAGAGATTTTGACGGAATTATACTTGGATCGCTAATGGCAATTTTCCTGTTTAATTATTCTATAAAAATTGCTAAAGAATACTTTATTCCTATAAAAATCATCCTGCATATTCTTTTGGTGCCCCTACTTATTATATTATTCATTTCCAGCTATTCGGTAAATGATTTTATGCCGTATTACCTGAACAATTTATGGGAAGTTATCCTAATTGGGGTTTTAATTTGGCTTAATCTTAGCCCTTCCAAAGACCCAATTTATTGGCTCCTGAATAGCCGCTTGTTTAAACAAATTGGGTTATTATCGTATAGCTTATATATATGGCAACAAATTTTCACCATTACCATTCCCTGGAAAAGCGCATTCCCTTATGGGGATTATAGAATAGTCAATCTTACCGCTCTTGTCCTGGTGGCTTGTTTATCCTATTATTTTTATGAAAGAAAATTCCTGAAAATAAAGACCCGATTTCATTAGGGCCATGGTTCGCCCTTTCTTATAGGGATGCCTTAAGGGCGTTTTCCTGATTTTTTGGAATAAATTTTTGAATCTTTTCGGAGTCAAGACTGAAATATTTCTTTTTCCTTATAAAATAGGATTCCCATGTATAGAAGCTAAGGCTGGATAAGGAATAAGCAAATAAAAAAGAGGCCAGGAATTGAAGAATTAGGGAGTCTAATTTCATATAGGTTTGAATGACATGAAAACAAAGAGGATGAAATACATAAAGCCCATAACTAATTTTTCCTGTATAGGTTAATATCCGGGCCTTCATAAATTCTTTAATTCGGTTTGATTCCTTAGTACAAATTACCCAAGCCAGAAAAGAAAAGTAGACCAAGGAAATAAGATTGATTTTCAAAACCTGGATAAAGGCCAAAGACTTCCCAGAAGTTCCAATCCAAATTAAGATGGTGGGTAATAGGAGTGCCAAGAATAGGTATCCAAATCGGGAGGCAAATTTTTCTATAAGCTTTCCCCTTTGTTCCAGGATGGATAAAAATCCCCCCAATGCCAATTCATCCATTTGGGTAATCGAGAAATAAAACACCTGGTAATGGTAAAAGGTCATTCCTATCCTGCATATAGTGGCCAGGACTATAATCCCCAGGATGCCCCATTTTACCTGGTCCTTATTTAGAAAGTAAATCAAAAATGGCCAGAATAAATAGAAATGTTCTTCGACCGCAAGAGACCAAAAATGAAAAGGGCCGATAGCATTCCAATGAAAGGTCATGGCCAGGTTTTGTAAATAAAACCAATAATATACCTGATGGGAAAAAGGGGGAATGCTCTGCCCTTCCCATACCGGTTGAACAAAATAGTAAAGGATTAAAAACAAGTAATAAAGAGGAAAAATTCTTAAGGCTCTACGGATATAGAAATTCTTAAAATACCCTGGTGAATCTTTCTGACCGATCAGGATTCGGGTTATTAAAAACCCGGATAAAACAAAAAACAAGGAAACCCCTGTTTGTCCAAATAAGCATATTTTCCGGGCCCATACCATGAACCAAGTCTGACCATTCTGGGACTGGAAAAAATGAAAGAACATGACCATCAAAGCGGCCATACCACGAACCCCGTCTAATTCCTTTAAATGTTTAAGTCCCATAAAAACCGGATTTTAATCCCAAAACCTGGATTTTAATAAGGAATCCAATTTAGTTGGTAACGGGTTTATTACGATCCGTTTTTTAAAAAGGTTCAAAAGAAGGAAATAATACATTTTCAGGTAGGAATCCCAGGCTTATTATCGAAAATGATTAATCAATCCAAAGCCGGAGAGAAATTTTCCTGGAATACTAACCGGGAGTTTTCCCCTGGAATCCAGGCTTCCCGACCAAAACCCGAGGGCCGAGCGTTCTGTAAAATCTGAATCCTGGTAGGTAATTAGCAAATGGCTTGCTTTCTCAATCTGGTCTATTTTTGCCAGGCAATAAGGGTTTGCCAAAAGCGTGGTATAAACTCTGGAATCCAAAGCGAGTTTTCCAATCCATTTTAATAATGGTTTGGAATAATTTAAACTGGCTGATGGCCGGAGTCTTTTATCATGAAGGCATAAAAAAACAGCATCAAAATCGCCCATATTGGTCAATACATTCTCCAGGAATAGAGAATCGGCATTAGCCGGTATAGGGACATATCGAAGTCCAAAATTATTGGATAATCCCATTCTTAGATAGTCTGAATCAGGACTATTTACGGCTAAAATGATTCCATTCTTAATTTTATGGGGTAATCGCAGCCGACTCGAATCTTCCCATCGAACCAGGGTAAGCGATTCATCCGATAATTCCTGGATTAATTCCTTATCCTCCTTTTTATGTAAATCGGCGTATAAATTATTGGGAGAAACCGGCTTATAGGCATTCAACCCCATCCATTCTTTCCAGGCCAGGATATTCCTGCATTTTTCATTCAATACTTCCCTGGATAAAAGTCCTTTCCTTAAGGCTTTCCGGATAGAACGAACCGAACCCTCCAGATCTGTACTCATTTCCACCATATCATTCCCTGCCTGTACAGCCATTAATTCTGCCTGCCCGGGGGGATAATATTTTATCACGCCCTTCATATTCATGGCATCAGTGAATATAAGCCCCTTAAACCCCAATCGAGTTCTCAATAAACCCTCTATCACATTCCCCGAAAGGGAGGAAGGCAAATGTATGGAGGTATCATAGGCCTGTATATGCATATGGGCCACCATCATCCCACCTATACCTAAAGCAATGGCTTTTCGAAAGGGGTATAATTCCAGGCTATCTAATCTGGCCCGGTTAAAGGGCAGGGAAGGTAAATCACTATGGGAATCCACCTCGGTATCGCCATGTCCTGGAAAATGTTTTCCCGTAGCCAAAATTCCTTTATCCTGAAGTCCCAAAATATATTGGTTCGCCTTTTCACTTACAGATTCCTTGTTTTCTCCGAAGGATCTAAAATTGATTACCGTATTATGGATATTATTATTCACATCCAATACCGGAGCAAAATTAACCTGAACCCCTAGACGGGAAAGCTGAAATCCAATGGCCTCTCCCATTTTGCGAATCAGGGTATCCTTCGTTAATGCCCCCAGGGTCATTTGATAAGGAAATGCCAAGGTAGAATCCAAACGCATGGCAGGCCCCCATTCCGCATCCATAGCCACCATGGCGGGAACTTTCAGGCTTTTCTGGTAAGAATTTAATAAAAGAGTTTGCCTATAGGGCCCTCCCTGAAAAAAAATGATGCCTCCTGGCTGGTATTTCTTTATAATTTTTCCAATCGAATCAGAATATTCCAGGGATTTATTGGAATAGGCCGCGACCATAAAAATCTGTTCAATTCTCTGCTTTCGGGAAAGCCTTCGAAAGGTATGGTTTACCCAGGGGGAATGGGTATCCAGTTTGTTTAGGGGAGATAATGTCAATCCCTTAGACTGGCCAAACCCCAGGCTGGTATAAAATAATAAAATTAAAAAAGTAAGAATTGCAGGAAAATGCCGTTTACGCATAGACAGTAAATATAAGAACTAAGCCTAGTATTTCAGAAAAGCCTGAATGGGCCGAATGGATTCCTAAACATGGTCAAATCTTTTGTATAATTGCCGATTATTACGAATGATGGAACCAGTTTTAGAACTCTATTAACCAATCATTCTAAAAAATCAAACCTATTACAGATGAAAAAAATTTTCCTTTCTTTAATTTTAGTCCTAATTACGTTCGCCTGGGTTATGGGACAAAGGAAAGATACGGTTCCCAATATGGCTCCCAAAAGTATCACACTTAGAGCACCGGAACAGGTAGTGAAAAAAGAAGCAGAAGGGGACGAGGATAATGATGTTCCCAAAAAAGATAGTATTTCCTACGGATTCCATTTTGGCGGACAAATCACTAATGTTCAGGGATTAAGCAAGGGAAGTTTCGAGGATCTTGCCTTTATTAAGAAAAATAAAACCGGGTATAATTTTGGATTCTACCTGGATATTCCCATCGTACATCATTTATTTTTGCAACCAGAATTAAATTATAGTGAGAAGGGCTATAATGCCACCGGATCCAATGTTAGTAATCCGCAGATTAATTTTGTAACCACCCTGAAGTACAAAAGAACTTACCAATTTCTTGATTTACCCATTTTGTTCAAATATTATCCAGGGAAAAAATTATTCTTTACGGCAGGCCCTCAGATATCCTATTTATTCCTGGTCAATGATCAATACCTATCCCCTTCGGCACCCTCTGCCTATGTGGTATTTGACCAGCAATTGACTAAACTAAGAAAGCTGGTTCCTGGCATTAATTTTGGAATGGGTTTTAAATTAGGCGAAACATTATCCCTTTCCGCTACCTATTCCTTCGATTTTGCCACCAATTATACGTTTATTGGGGGAGATGCTCCAAAGTTTTATAACGAATATTTTGCCTTGCGTTTAGGATATAGACTATCAAAAAATACACACCATAAAAAATAATGGAAACATCTATTTTCGGAAACGGTTGCTTTTGGTGCACCGAATCTATTTTTCAAAAATTAGAAGGCGTTGAAACCGTCGAATCGGGATATTCCGGAGGGCAGGTGGAAAATCCTACCTATGAACAGGTATGCACGGGGAAGACCGGTCATGCCGAGGTAATACGCATTACCTATAACCCTGATAAGATTCCATATTCGGATTTATTAAGGGTGTTTTTTGAAACCCATGATCCCACCACCCTGAACCGTCAGGGAAATGATATAGGCACCCAATACCGTTCGGTTATTTTTTACAAAACAGAAGAACAAAGATCACTGGCTTTGGATGCCATACAGGCTCTTGATCAATCAGGTGTATTTTCCTCTAAAATTGTGACTGAACTCTCACCAGAAACGGTCTTTTATAAAGCGGAATCTTACCACCAGAATTATTTCAATCTTCATGGGGAGAATCCCTATTGCCAGGTGGTCATTCGACCCAAACTGGAAAAGTTCCTGAAGAAATCAGGAACTTTGTTAAAACCAGCCTATAAATAAACTATTCGATAATAGAAACCTTGATCATATTGGTCTTGCCTTTTTTCAAAATAGGCATGGACGAGGTATTAATGATTACATCCCCAACTTCTACCATATTCTCCTGTTTTAAAATAGTATTTACATCATTGATACTATCGTCGGTACTTTCCATCTTATCGTAATAAAATCCCTTTACCCCCCAAACCAGGCTTAGGGTATTCAATAAGCCTCTGTTGGAGGTGAAGATAAAGGTCCTTGCCTCAGGTCTATAGCTGGAAATCTCGAACGCCGTATACCCTGACTGTGTCATGGAAACAATGGCTTTGGCTTTGGTTTCCTTAGCCAGGAAAGTTGCTGAATGGCAAATCGCATCCGATAATAAAAGGGTTGGATTTGGGGAAAACTCCAAATGATTATACGGATATTCTTTTTCTTCAATATTGCGAATAATTTTGGCCATCGTTTCTACCACGATCACCGGAAACTCTCCTACGGAGGTCTCGGCACTGAGCATAACCGCATCCGCACCATCCAATACAGAATTGGCAACATCGTTGACTTCCGCACGGGTGGGTCTTGCCGTGGTAATCATGCTTTCCATCATTTGGGTGGCAATAATTACCGGCTTGGACTTTAAAATACATTTTCTAACGATACTCTTTTGCAACAAAGGGACTACTTCCATAGGCATTTCCACTCCCAAATCCCCTCTGGCTACCATGACCCCATCGGTTACATCAATAATCTCATCGATGCAATCTATGGCCTCTGGTTTTTCAATCTTGGCAATGGTTCTGGCCGAAGAACCTCTTTCATTAATAATTCTTTTTAATTGGGTAATATCATCGGCCGAACGAACAAAGGATAAACCAATCCATTCTACCTGATGATCGAGGGCAAAGTGTAAATCCTCCAAATCCTTTTCCGTGAGTGAGGAGGTTGAAATTTTGGTATTCGGTAGGTTAACTCCTTTTTTTGAAGAAAGGACCCCGCCATGAACCACTTCTGCCACCACTTTATCGACCCTATTGGTCTCAACAATTTTCATCTGTAATTTTCCATCATCCAGAAGGATTAATTCGTCTGGTTGTACATCTCTTGGAAAATTTTCATAGGTAAGGTATAATTGGTTCTCATCCCCCAAAACCTCCTGGGTAGTAAAAGAAATTCTTTGACCAGGTACCAAATGAATGGCATTATCTTTCACCATGCCTATGCGAATCTTCGGTCCTTGCAAATCGGCAAGGATTCCAATATTCAACTTATACTGATCATTTATTTCCCGTATAGTTTGAATCGATTTTAAATGCACCTCATGGCTTCCATGAGAAAAATTGATTCTGCAAATGTTGACGCCAGCTTTTATTATAGCCAGTAAAGAATCTTTCGATGAACAGGAAGGTCCAAGTGTGGCAACAATTTTGGTACGGTTGTAAGGGATTTTCATAGATAAGTATAAGGTCCTGAATTTTTCTTAAAGGTATAAACCTCAAAATAAAAACTAAAAATTCTTTTCAATGTATAATGTACTGTCTGGTCTTTTAACTTGAGTAGGTATTAATACAAGGTGAAGATACCCATATTGATGAGATTAATAGGAACGCCTAGGATAAAAACCAGTTTAAACGATCTAGTTCCTTAATCCAGGAAATCTGAATTCGACTCGCTTCTAAAATTTCAGGCATATTTTTAATCCGGGAAAGGTAATCTCCCAATTCTTCCGTTGAAATAGAAGGGTTCCACAATAATATATAATCAAATTCCTTTAGGGAAGGTAAAAAGTGAATTCCCAGGTCCCGATTATGAATCAAAACGATGGAATCATCATTTTCTATTATAGAAATACGATAATTTGAGAAATATTGAGGCTTATCTTGCTTTGGATGTTTCCATTCCAGGTCTAATTGCTTAATGAAATCCTGATTTAGAATTTTACTTATAAAATGAGCGATTTTATAGTCTTTCAATGAGGAAGCAATTCCTATCAGACTTACATCAAATTCTTGTTCTAATTTTAGGGTTTTCTTTGACAAAACAATACTTAGTTTTTCTCCCCACCTTTCTTCCCCATCCATTTTTCCTAAAGTGAATATAAATAAATTCTTATACGGAACTAATTCATCCTAGCTTATTTGGTGGCGATGGAATAATAAAAGTTTGAATAGTTGTTATAATTTATTTTTATTTGCAGAAATTTAAATCTGAATACCAAAAACCAAAAATTATGTCTGATATCGCATCCAGAGTAAAAGCTATTATTGTTGAAAAATTAGGTGTTGACGAAAATGAGGTTACACCAGAGGCCAGCTTTACCAATGATCTAGGTGCCGACTCTCTGGATACCGTCGAGCTAATCATGGAATTCGAAAAAGAATTTAATGTTGCCATTCCGGATGAACAAGCCGAAACTATTCAAACCGTTGGACAGGCTATCTCTTACTTAGAAAAAAACGTTAAGTAATATCCAACCTTATTAATGAGTTTTAAGCGTGTTGTCGTCACGGGAATTGGTGCTCTAACTCCCCTAGGGAAGAATTATCCTGAATATTGGGATAATCTTCTGCTTGGAACCAGTGGGTCCGATTTCATAACCCGTTTTGATACCAGTCTGTTTAAAACAAAATTCGCCTGCGAACTAAAAAACTATAATCCTGAAGATTATTTCGAAAGGAAAGAAGTAAAGCGCCTGGATCCATTTTTGCAATACGCTTCAGTTTCGACTGAGGAGGCTGTGAAGGATTCGGGTCTTATTTTTGAAGAACAGGACAGAGAAAGAATTGGTATAATTTGGGGATCCGGAATTGGTGGGGTTAGAACCTTCATCGATGAAATTAGAAATTTTAGCTTAGGCGACGGATCTCCCCATTTTAATCCATTTTTTATTCCCAAACTGATAACCAATATGGCACCGGGTTATCTTTCCATTAAATATGGAATTTACGGGCCCAGTTTCGCTGTAACCTCCGCCTGTGCAAGCTCTAATCATGCCCTTATCGATGCTCTAAACTATATTCGTTTAGGAATGGCGGATATCATGATTTGCGGTGGTTCCGAGGCCATCATCAATGAAGCGGCTGTGGGTGGATTTAATGCCATGCATGCCATGTCAACCCGAAACGATTCTCCAAAAACGGCTTCCCGACCTTTTGACAAGGAAAGAGATGGTTTTGTGGCCGGCGAAGGTTCGGGGACCCTTATTTTGGAGGATTTAGAACATGCCAAAAAAAGAGGGGCTAAAATTTATGCTGAATTTGCCGGTGGAGGAATGTCATCGGATGGCTATCATATCACCGCTACTCATCCAGATGGATTTGGGGCGAAAATAGCCATGAAAAATGCGCTACAAAATGCCGGAATGACCTCTGAAGATATCGATTATATCAATGCTCATGGTACATCTACTCCTCTAGGCGATATATCCGAAATACGGGCGATTGCCAATTTATTTGGAGAATCGGCGTATAAATTAAATATAAGCTCTACCAAATCCATGACGGGGCATCTATTAGGTGCTGCGGGGGTAATAGAGGCCATTGCCAGTATTCTGGCGGTTAAGAACAATATCGTTCCTCCAACCATAAATCATTTTACTGACGATCCGGATTTTGATCCCGGTTTAAATCTCACTTTTAATCATTCTCAAAAACGGGAAGTTAGGGCGGCTATTTCCAATGCCTTTGGGTTTGGAGGTCATAATACCAGTGTGATATTTAAAAAATTTATTGAATAAACTTGCATTTGGAAAGAGCGAGGTATTCCGTCCTATGCCTTTCAAAAGATTTCTGCAATATTTTTCCTTTAAAGACCGGGAGTTCCGGAATTCTTTAAAAAAAATTATTGGTTTTGATCCCATACAATTAGAATTATACCAACTGGCCTTTACCCATCGATCGGCTGCCAAAAATCAAAAAGGGGGTATAAAAAACAGTAATGAGCGTCTGGAATTTTTAGGTGATGCGGTTTTAAGTGCTATTGTGGCTGAAATTGTATTTCTTCAATTCCCGAATGAAGATGAGGGTTATTTAACCGAAATGCGTTCAAAATTGGTTAACCGAGCCCATTTAAATCAGGTTTCTGATAAACTCGGCTTATTAGGCTTTTTGCAG
>Ga0209067_10000161_pt1 | contig 45818 bp, 32 predicted proteins | sample ColStrG_CSR_2013_FD_187199 | JGI IMG/M metagenome (GOLD analysis project Ga0209067, IMG submission 187199) | Freshwater sediment microbial communities in response to fracking from Pennsylvania, USA - Cold Stream Run_MetaG_CSR_2013 (SPAdes)... | ecosystem: Environmental > Aquatic > Freshwater >... | reverse complement strand
CAACAAGTCATCCAGGCTATCGCGGCCTTTCGCAGCGACAAACCGAATCCACAATACTATGCCGAACATACCGTGCAAAAGGCACGGGCATCGGTCGACCAACAGAATCGCCAGGCGCTCAACAGCACCGAGGGCGTCTCTCTCGGCTTGTGGTAGCCTCCATGCGCGCCGTATACCAGCTTCTCCACGCCGCGGATCGCCAGCATGGCTCGTGCAAGCAGGGTGGGACTCTAACAGCACACCCCGACCTCCTCCCCCTCGGCGGTCACGAGCCGCCGGCCTTGCACCCCCAGGCCCGATGCTGCAAGCGGCCGTACTCCCCAATGCGCGACGGTCTTCGACGGGGACATGACCTCATTTGCTTGAGCCCTCCGGCACATTCGCCGAACCTTGTCTTCCCTAGAATACAGGCGCAATCCGTCGATGAACTGGTATCCGCCGCTGTCGTGTTTCTTTCGTCTCTCGCGGACGACGGACTGGATGGGTTTTTCCGTTCGCCGGGATCTTCTCATCGCCCAGGCTCAGACCGACCTCATGTCAGGCCAGCGGTTTCCTCATGCTCCCCGTCCCTCCTTTCCTACCCGTCTCGCTTGGCACTCGCTCGGGCTGAAACCCTGCGCCCGGCGCCTCCGGCCGCTCTGCTTCGCGCACACGGCGCGCGCCCTTCGGGTTTCGGCTCCCCCGGCAACATTTCAGATCTCTCGCAAACCCGGCTCGATGAAATCTTGCCGGTCCCCCCGAAAAAGCACGTCCGCAGGCTTGGGAGCAGCAGCCGCTCGCTCTTCGGGTGCCCAAGCGAAACGGGCAGAAAAGGAGTAACTGACGCATGTATCTCAACCGCTTAACCATCATGGGCTTCCTTGGAGCTGACGGCGAAAAGAAGTCCACGTCCACCGGCAAAACCTACACCCTCCTCTCCGTCGCTACCAAGACGTCTTGGAAGGACGACAACGGCCAATGGCAATCCAACACCGAGTGGCACCGCGTCGTTGTCTGGGGCGACCACTTCGCCGACTACGCCGCCGGTCTCAAGAAGGGCGCTCACGTCCACGTTGAAGGCGCACTCCGCAGCCGCGAGTACGAAAAGGAGGGCGTCCAGCACCGGGTCTGGGAGTGCAAGGCCGACAACATCCTCAAACTCGACCGCCCCGACCGCGAGTCAACCGGCGAGGAGGTGGAGGTGCCCCGCTAAGGGGCACCTCCTTGCACGCCCCATGCTGACGATCCGCGCCATGTCCAACGGAGAAGGCTATGCGGCCAGGCATCTGGCCCATAGCGACTACTACGCCGAAGGGGAGCGGGTCGTCGGCCGTTGGTTCGGCCGCGGAGCTGAGCTCCTCGGCCTGACTGGCGAAGTCCAATCCGAACACTTCGAGGCGATTCGGCAGGGCCTCGATCCTTTCTCGGGCGAATTCCTTCGACAACGCCATAGCGCCGATCGCGTTGCCGCCGATGGCTCCATCCAGAGCCGCGGCCGCAATCTTTACGACTTCACCTTCTCCGCACCTAAATCCATTTCCATCCTTGCCGGGCTGACCGGCGATGAGCGGCTGGTGGACGCCCACCAGAAGGCCGTGATCGAAAGTCTGAAGGAACTGGAATCCTTTGCCGCCACCGGTGTCCGCCGAGCCGGCGCCAGCCACGACCGCACTACCGGCAATCTCGTCCTGGCCGTCTATCACCACGACACCAGCCGTGAGCTCGATCCCCAGCTCCATACCCACGTTGTTGCCGCCAATCTCACCTGGGACGGCCCAGAAGAGCGCTGGAAGGCCTTGCAGGCGCATGCCATCTACGAACGCCGTGCCTACCTCACCGAGGTCTACCGCAACCAGCTTGCCCACCACGTTCGAAAGCTGGGCTATGGCGTCGTAGATCGCCGGGATTCCAAAGGCAAGGACCTCGGCTTTGAGATCGGCGGTGTCTCCGACGGCCTGATCCTCAAGTACAGCCAGCGCAGCCAGCAGCGGGATGAGGCCATAGGTGAATTCATCGTTGCCAATGGCCGAGCCCCCTCCGACAACGAAATCGCTCTCCTGGTTCGGGAATCCCGGGCCGCCAAGCTCATCGAAATCTCCACCCCGGAAGTTAAGGCCCGCCAACAAGCCCGACTCGATCCTGCCGAAGCAGTAACCTTGCAGTCCCTGCGAGAAGCCTCGCAATCCACCGCACCTACCCACGTGCAGGGTTTTGACCACCCGGCCCCCTCCCTCCACCACGCCGAAGACCACATCTTCGAGCGCGTCTCCGTCGCCCACGACTATCAAGTTCTCACCGAAGCCCTTCGCCACGGCCGCGGCCGCATCGAACTCCGCGAGTTGCAGGGGCAACTCCATCTCCAACACACCACCGGGCACGTCCTCCGGGCCGGTACCGAAATCACTACCCGCAAAGGCCTCGACCGCGAACGCCAGATGATCGCCGCCGTCAACAGCGGCCTCGGCCACTTCGAGCCCTTGGGCGGCGATCACTTCGTGGCCTCCGACCGCCTGCGGCCCGAGCAAAAGCAAGCCGTCGAGTTCATCCTCCGCTCCCGCGATCGCGCCGTCAATCTTCGCGGCGCTGCCGGCACCGGCAAGACCGCCACCCTCCACGAGATCCATCGCGGGCTTGCGGAAGCAGGCCGCCAGGTCCTGGCCGTAGCTCCTACAGTGAGCGCGGTAGACGAGCTGCGGAAGGTCCGATTCGCCGATGCTGTGTCCGTGCAACGCCTCCTCCAGGACCAGCAGCTGCAAGCTGAAGTTACGGGCAAGGTCTTGATCGTAGACGAAGCCGGCATGGTTTCCGGCCGGCAAATGCTGGATCTCCTCAATCTCGCCCAGGCACGCGGGCTCCGCATTGTCTTTAGCGGCGATACCCGACAGATCCAAAGCGTCGAGGCGGGCGACGCCTTGCGCATCCTAGAAAAGGAGTCCCAACTCAAAAGCACCTCCCTCACCCAGGTCCAGCGCCAGACCAACCTCAGCTATCGCCAGGCCATCGAGGAACTCCGCCGCGCTGCCGCCAATGGCTTCCAGAAGCTGGAAGAGATCGGCGCCGTCCGCCAGGTCCCGCTGGCCGAACGGGCCCGGACCGTCGAAGAGGCGTACTGCCAAGCGCGTCTCCGGCCCAACTCCCAAGGCCAGCGTTCCCAAGTGCTGATTGTCGCGCCCACGCATGAGGAAATCGACCGGGTCACCACCGCCATTCGCACTACTCGCAAGTCCTCGGGCGAACTGGGCGAAAGCGTCACCTTTCAACGCCACCTGCCACTGAACTACACCAGTGCCCAGAAGAGCGATCCCCGCAACTTCCAGGCAGGCCAGGTCCTGGAGTTTCACCGCGCTGTCAAGAGTGTCGCGAAACACGAAGCCCTGGAAGTGATTCGCACTGACGCCCGCCAGATCGTCGCCCGCAATGCGCAGGGTCAGGAACGCACCTTCACCGCCAGACAAGGGCGAGCCTTCGAGGTTTACAATCGCCAGACCATCGACCTCGCTCTGCAGGACCGGCTCCTGCTCACGGCCAACCGCCGGGAGCCGGGATTCCGCGCCACCAACGGTGAACTGGTCACCGTGGCTGGATTCGATGGCCAGGGCCGGATCCGTTTGGAAGACGGCCGCATCCTACCCGCCAATTACCGGCAGTTTACCTACGGCTATGCCGTCACGGCTCACAACAGCCAGGGCAAGACCGTGGATGCGGTCGTCATTTCCGCCGATTCCATGACGAAGGAACTGTTTTACGTCGCTGCTTCCCGTGGCCGGGAAGCCATCACTGTGGTCACCAGTGACAAGGAACTGCTCCGGTCCTCGATCATGCGCTCGGGGCAACGCCAGTCGGCTTCCGAGCTGGAACGGAAATCCCAGTCCGTGAACGCCCGTCAAGACGCCGGCGCACCCAGAGGTCTTGCCGCCGCCCGCCGGATTCCTCCGCAAGCCCCGGCTGAAGACGCCACCCGGCCGTTCATTGAGGACCAACGAATCCAAGTCTTATTGCAGCAACAGACTGAACTCAAGAAAGGGCAAAGCTATGGTTATCAATCCTGAAACGCAAATCGAAGTCCCCTGGTCCGTCAATACCGAGCCGCAGCGCAATCCCAACCTGCAGGTCATCCTGCTACAACGCACCTACGTGTTGCCGTGGAGCCGGTTCATCTATGCCGAAGGCGACTTGACGGAGGTCGTGGCCGCGTTCTCCACGCATGACGTGGTCGTGAGGGGCTGCGGGCTGGACCGGCTGCTTGCGGACCTGGCCGCACAGCGGGTCACTGGCGTCCGCCAGCCCGCGCGCACCGACCGGTTCACCACCGTGGCCGAGCCGGTGCGCATAGACGAGGTGAACGTCAGCGAAGCTCGGACCGAGGAGTAAGCGAGAGAATGCAACCCATCCCCGAGGAAGTTAAAGCAAAGACACCATGCCTAAGCCTGCGCCTTAGGCTTCGCGCCTCCCGCGCGAAGGCTCATCCCCGATCTCGAAGGAACTCGATTACGACTCGAATACCATTCGAGCTTTTTCGAGTTCATTCGAGGTGTACCCCCTCAGAACCTCGAATTTCCTCGAAGAACGCTCGAATTTTACTCGAATATCCTCGAATACACTCACGGACTTTCTCATGGACCAACATATCCGCCGCCCTCTCGATGACCTGCCCTGCAGATGCTTCCGCTCGAAACTGGAACCCCACCGCGAGCTCATCTGCGAACTCAAAAGGCACACCTACCAGGAAATCGCCCGGTTCTTTGGTTGCCATCTCAGCCTCCATGTGGCCCCTAGCTCCTAGCACCATCCACAATTTCCTTAAAGTCCGATCTCTCCTCCGCGAACAGCTCAGGGTTCCGCCATTCTCGACCCCGGAATCATCCCCACCGCCGGTGGCCTATCAGGCGCCTTCCGCACCGCCGCCCCGAACGAAACGGGATCGTCGCCCCCGCAAGCCCGAACCCTCCCTTGTGCTCCGTTCTGTGCGTGTTCTCCTCCGTTTCATTCGCGCCGCCAACTAATCAGGAACTCATCATGGATCAGAAAATCCGCCAACTAGTCAATCAGCTTCCGCCCAAACCCTTCCGCTCCAAACTGGAACCGCACCTCGACCTCATCCGGGAACTCCGGCAAAAACGACTGACGTACGAGGAAATCGCCCATTTCCTCGCCGAGAATCTAAACCTCACCGTCGCTCCCAGCACTATCTACGCTTTTATGCACGTTCGCGCCCGCAGTTGCCGCCAGTCCGCCACGGCTGTTCCGCTCGTCCACGACCAGAGCCCGCCCCCCGGATCTGCCGGCGATATTGCGGCCCACATCCAAGCCATCAAAGACCGCTCTGCTTTGTCCCGCCAATCGCAATCCGAAAAACCACGTTTTGAATACGTCGAAGGACAACCCTTGACGCTTCTTCCCGACAGAAAGGACTAAAACTATGGCTTCTACGCAGATCCACAACCTTGGCCCGAGCCAAGCCTGTGAGCCCTGCAAACGCGTCATCTTCTCGATGGGCGGAAAAGGCGGCGTCGGCAAAACCGGCGTCATGACCCTGGTCGTTGAATGGTTCCAAACCGGGAACGTTCCCTTCACGCTCCTCGACCTCGATACCGAAAACAAAGCTGCCGGCTCTCTCAAACACTACTTTCCCACGTCTGCGCACAAGATCAACATCCATACCCCGGCCGGCCTCGATGCTTTCATCGATTACCTCACCGAAGATTCCCGTCACTCGACTCCCGTTTTGATCGCGGATATGGGCGCCGGTTCGGGCGCCGTCGCGCTCGACTGGTTCGATACCATGCACGAAGAAATCTCCCAACTCGGTGTCGCCTTCACCGCCGTCGGCATCATCACCCCGGATCCCTCCACTGTAGATAGCGTCCTGGCTTGGGCCGCCCGTCTTCAGCACCGCGTGGCCTACCTGATCGTCGAAAACGCCCCCAACCCTCAACCCGACTTCTCCTACTGGCACAAGACGCTCGAAGCTCAACGTTTTCGCGACACTTTCAGCCCGGTCGTCATCTCCATGGAATTCCGTCTGCCCGACCTCGAAAACGCGGCCCGGCAGCACGGGGCCACTCTCGGCCAGATCGCCAGCCGCCAAAGCCCGGTTCCCCTCCTGCAGAAGACCTCCTTCGTGCTCCGGGCGCAGGCCTACCGGCGCCGCCTCTTTACCGAATTCGACAAGGCTGCGCAGCTCTTACTTCCATGACTCCGCCACCCAACGAAGTCCCCAGTCTTTTCGATTCCGTCGCCGATCTGCTCCCGTCTCACCTCCGGGAGCACTTCTACCGACGCATGGCCCATCTTAGCCAGCTGTCCCCAAATGACGACATCCTCCATATCGTCGAGGCCATGGGATTCCTCGCGCTTATTATCCGAGACACCCCGTCCCTCGTTGCCGAAGAACGCCAGCGCTTCGACACTCTCCTCACCGGTTCGGCCAACGCCATTCGCGACACCTTCGATGCTGCCATCGCCTACCATCAACTGCTCGACAATCGTCTACAACAACTGCCAATCGACATTCATGCTGCTATTAGCCCCGATGCCATCGCTGCCCACCTCAGCGAAGCCCTCCGCCAGCAACTTGTCGAAAGTGGTCTCCCCGAATGGGCTGGCCAAATCGCAATCCATACCGCCGCCCTCTCCACTGCTTCCAAGAACCTTTCTTCTTCCATCCTCCAATTCACTGACCCCAATACCGGCGCCACCCAGCGCCTCAATACCGCTCTCTCCTCGATGCAGTCCAATCTCAAAAATGCAGCCGACCACGTGCGATGCCTCGCCGACACCCTGCAAAAGGAACTCTTCACTTCACTTGTGGTCCTCTCCCTCGGCGCCGCCACTATCGGATTCTTCCTAGGTACTCTCTATGCCCACTACTCGCACTGAAAACCGAATATCTTTCCCCGAGCACTGCGCAGCCGCTTCCGCAGCCGATACTTGTCCCGTGCTCGCCCCGGCGTGCCCAGCTATGGCGGATATGCCGCTGGGCTATGGAACTGTGGCAGGGATGGACGCGGATCATCCAGGTCGCAAGCTGTCTGATATCTTACGGCGGGCTGTCGAGGTGCCGGGCCGTGGGGGTCTACAGTTTAACACTCAGGAACCCTCCGGGTTCCAGGATTGGGGCGATGTATTGAAGCCCTGCCGCAGGCCGACTCTTGTTTCCTCCGGCCATGTGGGGGACGAGCCCGCTTAATCTTGCCATGTCTGCCGAGCACACCGCTTTCGAGAAGCACTACCGCGTAGGCGAGCTTGCAGAACTATGGAGTCTAGGCCGAGAGACTGTGCGCAAGCTGGTGAAGGACGATCCCAGTGTGATCAAGATTCGGCAGGGTCGCAAGAAATCGCACACGACATATAGCGTGCCGGAGTCGGCTGCACGGCGCATACACACGCGATTGCTAAACGGCGTTTAGGAGTCGGCCGCCCGAAATCGCTACCAGCTTCAGCTTAGGCGCGTCCTCGTAAGCCTCTTTCAGAATTGTCAATTGCAGATACCAACCTATGCTTATCCCGCAATGAACTCTGGGCGCAAACCGGCAGAAGATCCGGCAGATCGCCGGATCGCTCGCGGGCGCGCTGGAAATGCGCCCGCTGACACGCGGGTGCCTCACGCCACGCCGGACGAAAATTGATCGCTTCTTCGGGCACTATCGGGCAATGTGCCATGGCATCGTTGGCAAGCTGAGCAAGTGTGGCATTGTGGAATGTGTAACTTGCAGCATTCAAAGCAAGGCCCAAGGTTCAAGTCCCACCTCCGGCACCATCCCATAGACTCTTCGGCCGCTCACAGCATTCACACCGTTCTCACCAGATCAGTCTCAATTCGAACTGAATCGGCGCGAGGTGGTCAGCGTGCTCGTGATCCGGCCGGTGATGGGTCTGGACTCGCCGAACTCGCGCGGAATTACAGCTATCCAGGAGCCATGATCAACTACCTGCAGAAGTGGATCGATCAACTCGGGTGGCAGCGGCAAAGGCTATTTGAGAAGCCCGCGGAAACGCTGTTGAAGCATGTGGACAGCCTCGCCAACTACAGGCCAGGCGACAACGCCGGTTTGTCAAATTCTCGCTCAGGCGTACTCGCGGATGGCCCTCTGTCGGAGCAGCCGACCGTTTGAGGCAAAGACTCCGGAAAGGAACTCTCTCGTCTCAAGTGGTCGCGCCTTACTTCCGTTCGAGGGTCAACGTTCAGTGAGAACCTGCCTGCTGAGGCTGCAAATGCTGATACCTGCGCCGCACACGATTCGAAGCGCCAGCCCAGGTTAACCGGTGACCGATTTCAAACGGCAACGTTCCAGAATCTGGACGCGCGATTCCAGCTGCCGCCCCGGGGAGGGCCGGAACCTCTTTTCCGACAGCCGCTCTTCCACCAGCCGCGGGCCATAGTTCAGCCGTTGCCATTGCCGGCGAGAACCACGGCACCAGGAGATCTTAGAACGTAAATCGGCCGCTGAGTTGGACCTGCCGGCCGGAGGTACCGGCCAGCGCCCCAATGGTCTTGCCGAAATTGGCGCTGCCAATGCTTGTATTCGGGTTCGCGGGGGTGAACGCGTTCAGGGCGTTGTAAGCCTCCATCCGCAGCTCGAACCTGACCCGTTCGACGATCCGGAACTGCTTGCTCAGCACCGCGTCGAGGTTTACAAAACGCGGACCCACCAGATCGCTGTACTGCACCGGATTGGTGCGTACCGTGAAGGCGGGCAACAGCGAGACTTTGCTGATGTCGAACCATTCGCTGCTGGTTGGGTGGGAGAGCGTCGGGTCGCCCGAAACCACCGCCGAACCCAGGCGGATGGGAGTTCCGGTGTTGTACGTGAACAGAGCGCTCACGCCCCAGCCTCCCAGGACCCCATCGACGAGCTTGTTCGCGTTGTTCATGAAATGGCGGCCTTTCCCGAGCGGCAGCTCGTAAATGGCCGCACCCGTCGTGCGGGCCTTCGCGGTCTGCGCGGGGATCCACGTCAAGTTGCGATCGAAAGTGGCTATGTCGTTGTAGTAGCCCTGCGCCACTTCATGGTTGTAATTGAAACCAAACATCAGGGTCAGGCCATTAGAATACGCGCGCCGGGCCGAGATCTGGAGCGAGTTATAGTGGTCACCCGCACCGGGCGTAAACCATTGGTTGAGCGCGCCATATTGCGGATACGGCGTCAGCAGGGCGCTCACCGCGACGGTGGCCTGGGTGCGCAAAGTACCCGGCATCTGGTTGGCAGGCAGCAGGTTGTAGAAGGGATTGGCCACCTTGGCGGTGGTGGCGTTACCGTTCTTGTAGGCGATGTTCGGATCCGCCAGGTTCAGATTCAGAGTATACGGCACGTTCCGGCCGATCTGCGTGTAGTAGGTGACGTCGAGAAGGACATGCGATGGCAACTGGCGCTGCACGCTGACGTTGATCCGGTCGTCGGTTTGCGGTTTGAAATTCGGGTCGTACCAGAGGGCCGAACTAGTGCCCATGTTGGTGTACGCCCCGAAGGACTTGCCTGCTGCCGGCACCAGCCCGGAAGGGAAGGGATTCGAGAGAGTCTCCTGCGGCACGCCCTGGATGGCCGCCACCGAGTTCGTAATGGCGCTGAAGCCGCTATAATCCACGCTCCCCAGCAGGGTGCTGCCGAATCCATTGGTGAGCGTGGCGGGCACCACGTAGCGGGCGTATCCCGCGCGGATTGCCGTTTTGTCATTGATACGGAGCGCCATGCCGAGACGGGGCTCCAACAACACGCTGGGCGGATCCCAGTTGCCGGGATGGCTGGAATCGGTGAAGATCCAGGCTCCGTTGTAGATGGGGCCGGAGGTCCGCAACGCGGTAACCGCCGCCGGCAATTGCGGCGCGTTCGCGCCCGAAAGCGCCGCGATGGGAGTGGTCAGGTCGAGCCCGCGAGACAACCGGTACTGGGAATCCCTCAGCGGCCCGCTATACTCCCCGCGCAGGCCGAGGTTGAGAGTCAGCCGCGAGTTGAGTTTGAAGTCATCTTGCACATAGTATCCGAAGAAGGTGGATTTGATGTGCTGGTACGGAATACTGTCGGTCAGTGAATTGCCGTCCATCGCGCCTAGCAGAAACGTGGCCCAGCCGTTGCCGCTGACCGCCGTATTGGGCGAGTTGTAAGTGTTGGCGGTCAGACCCGCATCGAAGGTGAATTGCCCCGGGAAAATGGGCCGCACCGCGTCCACCATTTCCAGGCGATACTCCCCGCCGGCCCGCACGTAGTGACGGCCGATGTTCCTGGAGATTTTGGCCGCCACCGAAGGGGTCTGGGGTGTCTGTTGCCAATAAGTGGTAATACTGGAGCCAAAGACCGAGCTGCCGCCCTGGGTGATGTTGATGTTGGGAAAATAGAGTTGGGGAGTGGCGGCCGCGTACGAAGCGTACCAGTTGTTGGGCCATAGGCCCGCAAGTCCCTGTGCCCCCAGATAGGTCGAGGGAGAATCGAACGAATCGTTGATGCCGTTGTAGGCGGTGTGGACGTCGAACACGGTGCTCGCGTTGATGGTCCAGACCAGATCGCCGGAGGCATTGACTGCGTTACGGGTCGAGCCCTGGAAGTAGCGCATTACCGAGCCGGTCCCGGTATAGTCGGATGTGGTTTCCGTAGTGTGCAAGTAGCTGTACCGCGCGAAGAACTTCAGCCTGTCCGTGATGTTGTAGTCGGTCCGGTTCATGAAGTTATAGTACGGGTAAATGTCATAGAGGTAGTTCGAGGAGTTATTGGCCCCCGTCACTCCGTTACCCAGGTTATTGGGCTGCCAAAGGTAGGTCATCATTTTGGCCGAGGTGGGGTCGATCCGCGAGGTTGGAATCATGTTGCCGGCGAATGGCGTGCGCGTCACCGTGCTGCCATTGGTTTGGGTGGTCCACGGATCGTAAATCACCGACAGGGCGCCTGCATTGTTCAGTTGTTTGGAGAAATCCCCGGTGCGCTCCGCGGCGGTGGGCAGCGTCTCAATCCGGCTCCCGTAGGGGTTGGCCAAGTGAATATTTTCGTACGCGAAGAAAGTAAACAGCTTGTTCTTCCGGATTGGGCCCCCTATAGTGCCGCCATAGGTGTTCTGGCGCGTCAGGTTGGCCGTAAACGTAGTGCGGTCCGACAAGGCGCTCATGTTCGGGTTGCGGTTCATATAATAGGCTGTGCCGTGGATCTCGTTGGTGCCGGACTTGGTGATGAGGCCAATGGTTCCTCCGGCGCTGTGACCGTACTCCGCATCTACGCCATTCTGTTGGACGCTGGTCTGCTGAACCGCATCGACTGGCGGCGTGTAGCCTGATTTCGCCACCCCCATGTTGGGCGAACCGTCCAGAAGGATGTCGTTCATGGTATTGGTAGGCCCGCCGATAGAGAACTGGCTGGCGGCCCAGAAATGGAAGGGCTCCTGCTGGGTGGTGGAGTTGACCACCACGGCGGGGTCCAGGCTGACCATCATGAAGGGATTGCGGCTGATTTCCGGCAGCGAATCCGCCATCCTCATGTCCACCGTGTTCGCCATAGTGGAGGTGTTGAACTCGACGGCGACTGGGGAAGCTTCCACCGTGACCCGATCGCTGGCAGCCCCCACCGTAATCGAGGCATCGGCAGTAATGTCGCCGCCCACCTCAACCAGGATGTTCTTTTGCACGAACGCTTTGAACCCCGTGGCGGCGACCGTGATCGTGTAATGGCCGGGAACCACCATATCAAATAGGTAGTGACCCGTTTCATTGGTAGACTTGGCAGTGTTTACGCCCGTCTCGTCGTTAGTCAAGACCACGCTGGCGCCCGCGACCACTGCGCCCGAAGGGTCACGGACATTGCCTTGGACTCTGCCGCGAGTTTCTTGAGCGGAAAGCGAAACCGCCAGAATGAGAGTGAGGAACAGGCCTCGACTGAGATTCGTCACTGGGAACCCTCCATGGAAAATAGGATCTTGGACTCGAAATCCTGCGATCTATCTTGCAACATTTCGTGCGTCGATTCAAGCGCAAACTGCGCCGTCAAATAAAACTCGGGGCGCCATCGGGCGCAAAGGCGAAACCGCGGTGCCAGGGTTTCGGCGGCATGCGTTTGAAGGCTTCTTCATCCATTTCGTAGCCCCAGCCGGGTTTGTCGGGGATGGCCAGATAGCCGTGTTCCGCGACGATGGTGTCGCCTTTGACGAGGTCTTTGCGAGGAGATTCGTCGTCCGGGTGGTACTCCAATATGACGAAGTTCGGGGTGCAGGCAGCGTAGTGAATGTTCACCAGCGTGGCCAGCGGACCGAGGGGGTTGTGAGGGGCCACTTCGACATAGTGCGATTCCGCAATGGCCGCGATCTTCTTCTGCTCGAGGAATCCGCCGGCCAGACAAATATCCGGCTGAATGATATCGGCGCCGCCGGCCGTCAGCAACTGCTGAAACTGGAACTTAGTGTAGAGTTCCTCGCCCGTGGCAATCGGGATCTGGACTCTCCGGCGCAACTCGGCCATCGAGTCCATATTCTCGGGCCGAATGGCTTCTTCGAGAAACAGGGGGTGGACGGGCTTCAGAACCTCCGCCAACCCGTAGGCCACATAAGGAGCGAAGATCCGGGCGTGGGCGTCGAAGCAGAGGTCGACATTCGGTCCCACGGCCTTGCGCATGGCTTCGGCTCGATCTCCGAAGGCGCGAACCGTGGCGCTCATGGGGACGGCATTGGTGAAGCCAAGAGTGGCCTTAAGGGCCGTGTAGCCGTATTTGGCGATGAGCCTCTGTGCGTCTTCGGGGGAGTTGGCGGCCTGATAGCAGCGCACTTTGTTGCGGCATTTGCCGCCCATGAGCATGTAGACCGGAAGGCCGGCGGCTTTGCCGGCAATGTCCCACAAAGCATGTTCGATGCCGCTGATCGCAGCATTAACCACCAACCCGCCAGGGAAGCGCGTGAAGTTATACATGGTGGCCCAGAGGTACTCCACGTTGCGCGGGTCCTTGCCCATTAACCAGTCCTTGAAATCGCGGATCGTGGCGGCGGTGGCCTCGTCAGGCCCAGCCGAATAGGATTCGCCCCAACCGTGGACACCCTGGTCGGTAGATACCTTGACGTACACGTAGTTGCGGCCGGCGCTCACGATGAACGCCTGGACGTCGGTAATTTTCAGTAGCGGCTTGCCGGTATAGGTGGGCGCCATCTGGGGCATCGCGGCAGCCTGCTGGAAGGTAAGTCCCGTCAGGGAACCGGCCGCCATAAAGTCTCTTCTATTCATCGCTAAACCTCCATGGAAACTGGGCGCCGGACGCGCTAACGCCGAATCAGGCGTCCACGTGGTGGCGGAAGAACTCGACCAGCGCCGTCTTGTTGCGAGTGGAAAGTGCCCGCGCGAGTTGTTCCATTTCCGCCTTGGGGAGGGGCTGGAATGCCTTCGCCAGACGGACGTTCTGCTCCAGGTGCTCCGCCGTGGGATGGCCGATGACGGCTGTCGAGACGGGCAGAGTGAGCGCGTAGTAGACCAGGTTGCGAGCCGTGGCTTCGGGCTGGGCGGCGAGCGCATCGCGGGCGAAAACCTTCATGGCGATCACGCCTATGTTCTTGCGCTGGGCCACGGGCAACACCAGAGACTGAAAGCTGCGTTCGGCGGCGGTCACGGGCCTGGTGGTGCCGATCATGTCGGCCATGGCGGCGTTGAGAGCCATCTGGCAGCAGTCGAATTCGTGGCGTTCGAGGGCGAGTTTCATGGCGGTAGGACTGTCATGGCTGGTGATGCCGATGAAACGGGTGAGCTTCTGTTCGCGCGCCTTGAGAAGAGCTTCCAGGACGCCGCCTTTGGACTCAATGCGGGCCAGGTCGTCCTCGCCTTCGAGGGAGTGGATGTGAATCAGATCCACCTGATCGACTTGCAGATTCTTCAGACTCTGCTCGACGATGCCAGGAACCGCCGCGCCATCACGGGTGCTGATCTTGGTGGCGACGAAGAGGCCCTGCTTTCCGCCGCGGGCCCGGAAGGCCCTGCCATACAACTGCTCGCTGCGGCCGCGACTGTAGCTGTCGGCGGTATCAAAATAAGTAATGCCCGCCTCCGCGGCCTGCAAAATGAAGCGCACTGCCTCCTCGTCGCCGCGGGTTTGGTAAAAGCGCTGGCCCCCGCCGCATGCCAGGATGGAGACACGCTCGCCGGTCTTACCCAACTGGCGCATCGGCAGCCGCGGTTCGGCGCCGGAAAGCGATCCGGTAATGCCGGCGGCGGCGACCGAACTTTGCAGGAACTCACGTCGCGAAGTACTCATATCCAATCCTTGCCTGGAGTGAGCATATCACTCTGAGGTCGTCGACGGGAGCGGAGAATTGGGGCCTGCATCGAGCGACGCCGGGTTCGCAAGACCGCAGGCGTATTCGGCGCAGCATTCGGCGCAGCATCCATCGGCGCAGCATCCAAGCATCCCGGCGCGCCCGATGGTGTATAATAAAGCCCGATTCGGCTGGTGAGTTCCGGTAATACGAGGCCATCTCTCCCTCGAATGCCGTCTTGATGTTACGCCTTGATCAAAAACTACTGAAATGACGGATCTCCCAGGTTCCGGCGATCGTTCAACTCCGGAGCTTTCGGTAATCATTCCGATTTATGCCTCGGGGCCCGAAGCGGTGGACTTGCTTCGCGAAGCGCTGCGCCATCTGAAGGGCTCCCGATTCCGGAACTTCGAGGTCTTAGTCGCCGACGATGCGTCTCCCGCGGGCGTGGCGATCGAGACCCTTGTGCGGCAGGAGGGGGCACAGTTGCTGCGACTGGACCCACGACGGGGGCCGGCGGCGGCCCGAAATGCCGCCGCGCGAAAGGCAACCGGCAACATCATCACGTTCCTGGATGCGGACACGTCGGTGCATACGGACACACTGGACCGTTTCGTGGGGAAATTCCGCGAGAATCCGGACCTCGATGCTGCGATGGGTTCCTACGATCAGCAGCCAACCGCACTGGGAGTCGTGAGCCGCTTCCGCAACCTGCTCCACAGCTTTGTGCATCACAGGGCGAACCGCCGCGCGTGGACATTCTGGGCCGGCTGTTCCGCAATACGCAAGGATCGGTTCCTGGCCCTGGGTGGCTTCGACGAGAGCTTCCCCAGACCGTCCATCGAGGATGTCGAATTCGGTATACGCCTTTGCGAAGCGGGCGGATGGGTTGAGTTAGACCCTCAAATTCAGGTTACACATCATAAGTCCTGGACATTAGGTTCCATGCTGCGGACAGACCTCCTAGCGCGCGCCATCCCCTGGGCCGCCATTCTTCATAAGCAACCCGTGCCACTTGACCTTAACTTCAGGGCTGTCGACAGGATCAGCGTGGCGCTGGCTGCCATCACACTGCTCTCCGCTGTTATGGCTCTTATATACGGTGGGGCGTGGTTGCTTGCTCCCTTGGTCAGTCTTGCTGCGATCGGGCTGTTGAACTGGCCGCTCTTCTGCTTTCTGGCGCGCGCCACGAGTTGGACGGAGTCCTTACTTTGCTTTCCACTTCTGGTGCTCTATCTAGGCACTTGCGTAGCCGGACTTATAGCGGGAACCGCATTAGCGGAGTATCGCCAGAGACGCTGGCTGCGGCCGGCAGCCGCCATGATTGGCTTGCGCCGCTCGTGGTCCGGCCCCTGGCGGCGCTTTTGAAGTGAACTGAACCGGACCAAGCGGCGACACGGGGTGCTAAGTGCGACTTACCAGCCGCAGTGACAAATCCTCCCGTTCCTGGGTTAAGTGTGGACTGTAGAAAGGGTCCCCAGCATCGATGAGTTCCCCCCATCGGCTATACCAGCGCTCACGCTCGCGAAAGGTTACAACACCGCGGCGTGTCTGGCATTCGTAATGCCGTAGTTTGGCCCCGGCTTCATAGATCACCCGATACCCGGCAGCACGCGCGCGGAGACACAGATCGGTGTCGTTATAGTTGAGAGGAAACTCATCCGCAAAGCCGCCCAAGCCGCGAAACATGGGCGCGCGGATGGCTAGACACGCCCCGGTAACGGCTGCCACATCGCGCGTCGATTCGATCCAGGGCCAGAAGCGGGAGCCGTAGGCGCCACGGCCAATGTGTCCACACCCGTCGCTGATACCAATGACCACACCTCCGTGTTGCAGAGAACCCGAAGGGTACAACAATTGTGCCCCGGCGATTCCTACGCCGGGCCGCTCCACTTGGGCTACTAAGCGCTCCAACCAGGAAGGCTCGAGGGGCTCGGTATCGTCATTGAGGAAGACTAACACCTCGCCTTGGGCCGCCTGTGCCCCGAGATTGTTCATGCGGGCGAAATGGAATGGGCCGGAGTAGGGGATACGGGTTGCTCCGTGCCGCTCGATGACTCCCTGGAGAGCGGCGTCATCCAGACCCAGATGCTGAATCACGATCAACTCGCGGTGGGGATAAGCCGTGCCGGCGGCAAGCGCCCGCAGGCAGCGATCCAGCAGGCCTGGCGACCGCGAGCAAACGATCAAGCTTGCCAATGCCGATCCGACAGGTTTCCAACGGAGTTGGTAAGAATCCGGACGCGGCCCGTCATCCACCTCCGCCGGCAGCCCACGGCGTCGAATCGTGTCTTCCAGAACCCGGCGTACCGCCGCGCTGGTGTTGCGGACAGGGATATCGTGCCCGTCCTTGCGCGCGTGGTACAAGATCCGCGGCACATGCCGCACGGAGACCGCGCCGTCGGTGATCCGCAGAGCCAGGTCATAAACCGCCGCGCCGGCATGCTCCGGGCGGAAGCCGCCGGAGCGCTCGAAGGCGGAACGTGAGAATGCCGTGAGATGACCGATGTACATGCAGGAGAGCAGCAAATCGGGTGACCAGCCCGGCTTGAAGATGGGCTCGAATCGCTTACCCCCTTCGTCGGACTGGTCTTCGTCGGAATAAATCACATCGGCGGGGGCTTCCGAGGCGATCCAATGCAGCGCGTCCGGCGCGAGGCTGTCGAATTCGCCGAGCGGCGCAAGGTAGTCACCCGTAGCCAACCGGGCGGTTTCGTTCCACAGAACACCAGTCTGTGCGCCACCACTCACTCCAGCGAGGTGAATGCGTGGCTCGGATCGGGCCGCCGCCGCCAGGAACTCGCGCACCCAAGGCTCGGCTGAAGCGTCAGCCGCAATACAAAGCTCCCACGACGGGTAGCTCTGCGCGCGCACCGAGGCAATCGTTGTTTCGAGATTCTCCCGCCGCGGCTTGACTAGCGGAAGCAGAATGCTGAAGCGGGGCGAAGCCGTCAATGGTGGAAGCTCGGTTTCGGCTTCCTGCTCCATCCATGCCTGATAGGGATCCGGGCCTGGACTAGAAAGCCGGCGGGAGATCCGGGGCAGGGGTGTGCGCATCAGCCAGCGTGATAACTTGGTCCGAGCGTCCAGGAGAGGCCGGCCAACATAGCGCAGGAGACGAAAGACGATGCTGTTTTCAATCGCGGTGACGTGAACGTCCAGTGTTCTCTGGTTAAACTCGATTTGCCTCAGCCTCCGCTCCAGGGCTGAGAGCCGCGCTTCCAGCCGTTCCGGGTCGCTCACGTAAAGTCAGTATACCGAAACGGGGCGACGGACTGGAGTCGCGTCAGTGGGCGCCCAGTGGGCGCCCATCACATCGTGGTCGTGGTCAGCCCTTCGACGCCGGCAGATCGATGACTCCTGCGCTCCGCCAGAGTGACGCCTTAGCCTCCCGTGCCACTCCTTGCAGGCGGGAAAAAAAGCGGCGCAGCATGACCGAACGCGCGGCGCCCAGATTCACCGTATCAACCGGCCACTCGGACACGTAGCCATCATGCATACACAATTCAAACAACGCCGACAACAAGGCCCCGTGCCAGTCTTCGGAACCCAACCGATTCTGGGCATCCAGGACCCGCGCGGCTGCCTTGATTGCCGCAATCGTATGAGTGGCCGAGCGGAGCTCTTGAGCATCCTCACGCCCTGCCCGCCTGCGCAGAGCCGCCTCCACGCTTTGCAGCCCGTATTCATCCAACAGCTCCGGATGGAGATCCAGCATACGCCGCAACGAGCGGCCGACGAAGAACTGGCGGCCTAGAAAGGCGCCCAGCGTGTACGGGTGATGGTGCAGACCGGTGGAAGCAGGATCGTAATACAGCCTGAGCCCCTGGCTCGATTGCCACAAGCGGTAGGCTAACTCCACGTCCTCGAGGGCGGCTCCCGAAAAGCCCGTATCGAAGCCGCCAGCCATCCAATCATGAACCAGCGATCTCTTGACGGAGATATTGGAGGTATAGAAGAACTGCCAACTTACAAAGTCGCCGGGAGTGAGACGGGAATAGCCAAATTGGGAGCCGTCCGCCAGGATGTGTCTCATGGCGAACGTCACCGGAAATTCGTCCTCTGGCCAGTCGACTCGTCCGAGCACGGCAAAATCGGACGCGGGATTTTCCGCGTGGCGAGCCGCGTGCGTCAGGAAGAAGCTGTCGTTGGCGGGCAGGATGTCATCGCCCATGAACAACAGGACATCATGACGAGCCATCGCGGCGGCGAGATTACGAGCGCGGCCCGGACCTCCGGGAGTTGTCGACTGCCACCGCAAACGCGGTTCGAGGGCAGCGAGTTCGCGGAGCAGGTCGGGAGTGCCGTCGCTCGAGCCATCGTCCACGACGACAAATTCCAGTTCGCAGCTTGCGGCGTGCCGGCGGCAGGCTGCTATCGTGCGCGCTAGCATGTCGCCGCGGTTGCGGCTGGGGATCACGACCGACAGAGGCGCCGGGCGGGTTACGCAGGCTTGCGACGCCGGCCGGACCGGCGTCAGGCGCTCCAGGTAGCGCGGCAAGGAGTTGCCTGCCATGGGACTTCGCCCCTGCCCGATACCTGTGGTGATGAAGTGCGCGAGCGGGTTGCCTCTGGTCGCGGGCAGCGCTGGACTTTGTTTGACGTACCACCGCGTGTTGAAGTGGAGATTCGGATTCCGTCCCTCGCGCGCCCCGTAACGGACATAATGAAGCAGCGGATTCAGCCGGCTGGCAGCAACATCCGGGTTGTTGGCGAGATACCAGGCCGAATGGAAGTGCGGGTTCGGATCGCAACCATCGAATCCGCCGCGAGTCAGGTAGTGCAGCAGCGGATTGGCGGCGGCGACCGCGACCTCCGGATAGCGCGAGCGGTACCAGCCGGCATCGAAAAGCTCAGCCGGAATGCCAATTCCAAGTATTCCCAAAATGGGCCAGCGGGCACGGAACTCCGCGAGCATCGTCCAGAAACGAAAGGCCCATCTAGCAGCATAATGCAGCGGGGCTGCGCGTTCGGATGCCGCGAGCGCCCTTGGCGCGGCATTAGCCGGCGGCAACACTCGACCGTAACCCGATGGCCAGTCTGCTATCGGAACGCCGGCGGCGCGGGCGCGCTCCACATACTCAGACACATCCTCATACGGTTCGTCGAACCGTAGGTGCCCGCAGACCGGCATGTCGATAACCATCGCGCCTGGCATCACGACGATGGCGGCGCCCGAACTCAGAGCGGACAGTGCGCTCTCGACACAGCCCGGCGTGACCCGTACGTCACGGTCCAAAAGCGCCAGATAATCCGAACGGCACAGCGCCAGGGCATCATTGCGGCGCGACACCACCAGCACGGGCATAGATTTCGATGCCGCGTGCAAGGCGTCCAGGCAACCGCGCGCAGCATGTGCGTTTGGAGCAATCACCGCCGCCGCAACCCTGGCTGGATGGTCCGCATCCACCGTGGGAAACCAGCGGGCATGCCCGCGACGCCGAAGCGCGATGGAGTCCGGGAAACACTTCAGCATACGCGCCCGGGCAGCCTGGAGTTCGCTCCGGCCGGGGCCCTCTATGCGCTCCACACAGGCCAGTGCTACGCGCCGCCGCTCTTCCAGCAGCGCTTCGAAATCGGCGTCGTCCAATTGTTGAATAGCGGGGTTTGGGACATACTTGCGCACTCCCGAGGCGTGTTCGACGGCATTCGTATGCTCAAAGACTACGTCGGGCAGAAAGACCCGGCGCGTGTACCCCAGCAGGTGGATCAGGTCAAAAATGTGGTGGATGTGATCGTCGATGCGGTAGCGTCGGTACTCGGGGCGGCAGATCCCGCCAGCCAACTGGCAAAACTCGCGGGCGAGCAGGGGAAAGGTACAGAGAGAATCGCGGAACAGCAGGTCGTTAACGTGGACCAGAACAATGCCGTCGGGATAGTGCTCCAGGATGCGCCGCAGGTGCGCATCCCAATGGGACGTACTTACCACCACGTCATCGTTCAGCAGCATGAGGTACTGTCCGGAGGCTGCATGGAACCCGGCGAGGTTCAGGTTTCCCATGGTCTGGCCCGGAGGGACGACGACGTGTTCCAGCCGAAGTCCGGCGTAGGAGAAAGACTGCGATTCGCAATCGTCTTCGTCTACGACGGCAATGACCTCAATGGAGGCGGGTTCCTGAGCGTTGTCACGAAGGCTATCGAGCAGACGGCGCAGGCCGGCGGTCCGTCCTCGCGTGGGAATGATGAGAGAAAATAGAGGCATACACGTGTTCCGGTCTCGCGGACCAGGTCTCACCCCGACGCACGTCAGCCTGATTGGTTTTGCCCGGAACGGCCCACCGGTCAAGACACCGTCACTTAAGGCTATCACGCCCAGGTGGTCGGAAGCGCGTGCGACGTGGTCGGGATGGCGGCCTGGCCGGAAAGGATTTCTCGACGCGGAGTCGCGGCGCGATCCAGAAGCGCCACCAGGACTGGCGCAGGCTCCGTTTAGGGCCGGCCGGCGCCCAGGCCGTTCGGCTCGTAGATCACAATGCGGCTGCCCGGGCTTCCGAGCTCAAAAGACACTTCGATCAAACTGTGCAGAGCCTGGCGAATCCGTTGGTGATTCCGCGGCTCGGCGAAGATCAGCATGAATCCGCCGCCGCCGGCTCCCAGGAGTTTGCCGCCAAGCGCCCCAGCATTCCTGGCCGCTGCGTACATCTCGTCGACTGCGCCGGTGGTCACGCAATCCGCCAGTTCCTTTTTGAGCCGCCACGATTCGTGGAGCAGAGCGCCAATCTCGGCAATCGGGTGCGATGGATTCTGCAGGATGGCCATCGCCTGTTCGGCCATCTGGTGCATGCCGTAAAGTTGAGAACGGCGGTTCTGTAGGTTCTCAATCTGCCGGGCCGCCATGGTCTCCGCGATACGGGAAAAACGGGTGAAGAAGAGCAACATATACGACTGCAGCTCGTCCCGGCGTTCGGCGGACATGATCACGGGAATCACATCGAACCGGTCGTCTGTACTGAACCGGATCATGTTGATACCGCCATAGGCGGCCCAAATCTGATCCTGGGAGCCTACGGCCTCCCGGATCACGTTCTGCTCAATATGAATCGCTTCCCTGGCAAGGCACTCGGCGGCGGAAATCTGTCCGCGATGGGCGCGCAGGGCGTTGATGAGGCCAACCGTGAATGACGAACTGGAGCCCATGCCGGAGCGGGCCGGCAAATCGCCGTAGTGCTGAATCTCCACGCCTTCCTCAATGCCGTATTCGCGCAGGACACACCGGACGGCGGGGTGCTGAATTTCGTCGACGTGTTGCGGCAACTCGATTCGCGAGTAGACGATCCGATGGCGATGCTCGAAGAACGGAGGCAGCGAGCGGAAGGTTATATAGCAGTACTTATTAATGGCGCCGCCGAGGACGGCGCCGCCATGTTCCCGGTACCAGCCGGGATAGTCCGTGCCTCCACCAAAGAGCGAGACGCGAAACGGAGTGCGGCTCATGATCATAACGTCAGAATCTCCGGGGCCAGAGTGAGGGTTTCCGGCGTGCCGATGTCAAGGAAGTGGCCCCTTGCCGGGAAGGCGTGGATCGTACCGGGAGGCATTCTCTCGAGAATGTCCCGCTCGAGCGATCCCCTGGTTAATCCGGCGATCTGCTGAAGCGCTGCCCGGCCAAACAGGTAGAAGCCGGCATTGATCCAGGCAGGCTCGCTCGCCAGCGGGTCCTTCTCTGCGAAGCGAACCAGGCGTTGGCGGGAATCGATTTCCAGACGTCCATAGCGGCCGGCGTCCTCGACTCGGGCGCATAAAATCGACGCGACTGCCCCGGATGCATCGTGTGCCGCCAGAAATGCTGTGAGGTCGGCATCGACCATCGTATCGCCGTTAATCACCAACACAGGATCGCTGGTCAGACGCGAGAGCGCGTTGGCCACGGCTCCGCCCGTTCCGAGAGGCTCGGCCTCAATCACGGTGCTCACCTCCAGAGGCGCAAAGGAACGCGTCTTTAGGAAAGCCAGGACGTCCGCGGAACGGTACCCCAAACACAGGAGCGTACGCCGGACTCCCTGCCGGATCAGCCACTCGATCAGGTACTCGAGAAACGGCTTGCCGGCAATGGGCGCCAGGATTTTCGGCGTGCCGGGCAGGACACCCTGCAGGCGCGAACCCAATCCGCCGGCCAATACCGCAACGTTGATTTCCGCGATCTGCATCAGGCCGAAACAATGCTGAACGGACTCGCCCTCTCCGGAGATGGAGCCGGGCGCAACTCATGGGAATCGCCACGTTCAAGTAACGCGCGCCGAAGCCGCGTGCCCGTCATCGCTTCAATGTGCCTGCGGGTTTCGATGCCGTATTTCCCTGTCACCATCTCCAGGTAGTTTGGATCCTCAAAATAGTCGTGAAATGCCGAGTCGCGAAATCGCAACACCTCGGCGGCGCTAACCTTTTCGGTCGGCAGCGGTCTGCAATCGTAACTGTGCTGCGAAAACCCGCTCCACCTCTCAGGCAACTCCCAGCCTTTGTCCACGGCCATGGTATAGAGCGGCGATCCGGGATACGCCATGGCCGAATAGAAGTTAGCGAACTCGCAGTTAAGGTCCTTGGCCAAGTCCAGCGTCTGCTGCATGCTGGTGAGATCGTCGTCCGGCAGGCCGAAAATGTAATTGCCGATCACCTGAATGCCCGCGTCTTTGATGGACCGTACGATGCCTACGATGTCGTCATGGTCCAGCGACTTTTCCGCGCCATCGCGCACATGTTCGCTGCCCGATTCGATTCCCAGCGCAAGCCACCGAATACCCGCCGAACGCAGCAACTGCAGACGTTCCGGACGTACCGTATCGACGCGCGCATACGCCCAGAAGTTGAGCTCGCGCGCATAAGGCTTGGCCGCCAAGCGTTCGCAAATTCCGCTCACGTGACGGTCGTTGAGGACAAACATTTCATCGATAATCTTGAAGGTCTTCACGCCGAAGGTATGGTATAAATACTCGATTTCCTCGACCACCTTCTCCGCCTTTCGCATACGGTAGCGATTGGCGCCGAAGGGCGCGTTGATGCAGCAGAACGAGCACTTATACGGACAGCCCAGCGTCGTATAGATGGAGGCGTATGGCTGGCGCGAGGACAGATTCTCGAAGCACTGCCAGTTGTGCGCCCGGTAGGCTTCGATGGGCAGCATGTGCCAAACGTTGCCATGCAGATCCGCATCGAGATCCGTGATCAGCGCCGGCGCTGGATTCTGGCGCACCTTGCCCTCCTGCCGCCAAACCAGACCCGGCACGCCGCTGAAGCAGCCGCCGCCCTCCCCGAGAGCTTCGAGCAACCGGTGAATCGTGATCGGCCCCTCGCCGTTGCAGGCGAAATCGACGGCCTCTTCGTTCATGGTGCGTTCCGGGAGGGCCGCCACGTGCCCTCCGACAATGATGATCTTCTGTTCGGGATCCAGTTCCTTGATGGTACGCAGAATCGGACTGGCGCCCGCCATCTGCTGCGTCGAAGCCGAAGGTTGATGGCCGAAGACCACCATGCCGGCCAGACGCGGTTTTCGCTCAGTCACCTCGCGAGCCACCGCATCCGGACCTTTGTTTTCCGCTTCGGAATCGAGGATCTCCACGGAATAGCCACGATCCAGCATGTAGCCGGCGATCAGGCGGCACCACAACGGTGGTTCGATCGCACTCAGCTCGGCGCCCAGGTTTTGATAGATAAGTTCGCGGCCACCGGGGTTAATGAGCAACAAATCCAAGTTAGGCATTAAGACTTGCTCCACTCCACTTTCCGTCACTGTACCAGAATTCAACCATGCCGCGCAGGCGGAACCCGGTTGCCCGAATCCTCCAGAAACGAGGCGTAGGTATGTTCCAGTCCTTCCCGCAAGGAAACTGCCGGCCGCCACCCGGCGGCGCGGATCCGTGAATCGTCCAGTGTCTTTCGGGGCATGCCGTCCGGTTTCGAGGTATCGAAGCGGAAACCGCCCGTGTACCCCACTACCCCGGCCACCAGTTCCGCGAGTTCGGCGATGCTCACATCCTCACCGCCAGCCACGTTGATGATGCCTTCATCGGAGTAGTGTTCCAGCACGTAGACCAGCGCGCTTGCAGCGTCGTCAACGTAGAGGAACTCGCGCCGGGGGCGGCCCGTGCCCCAAATATCCACCGGGCTTTGGCGGTTAAGCCTGGCTTCGTGCAGGCGCCGGATCATCGCCGCAACCACATGGCTCCCCGCGAGGTCGAAATTATCTCCCGGGCCGTAAAGATTCGTCGGCACGGCGGCGATGAAATCCTTGCCGTGCTGGCGCCGGTAAGCCTGGCAGAGCTTCACGCCGGCCACTTTGGCAACGGCATACCACTCGTTAGTCGGCTCAAAGGCGCCGGTGAGCAGGCTGTCTTCGCGGATGGGTTGAGCGGCCTCACGCGGATAGAAACACGATGAACCCAGAAACACCAACTTAGCGACGCCGGACTCAGCCGCGGCGTGGATGATATTAGCCGCAATTAACAGATTGTCGTAGAGGAATTCGGCTGGCCGAGTACGGTTGGCTTCGATCCCACCAACCGTGGCAGCGGCGATGAGGATAGCGTCGGGCCGGTTTTCCGCAACCCAAGCGTGCACCGCGGGCTGGTCGCGCAGGTCACACTCCGAGCGTTTCAGTGTCAGGACTTCGGCTCCGGCCTCGGGCAATTTCCGTGTCAACGCGCTGCCCACCATGCCGCTATGGCCTGCGACCCATACTCGCTTGCCGGTGAGCGGGAACAGCTTCTTCATACGCTAGCTCTGGCGATACCGTCCCCGAGTGCGGAAATCATATGTTTCCGTAAATCGAGTTGCGCAGCATCCGATAGCCTTTGATGAGCTCGGCAATACCTTCATCGAGCGAGACAGCGGGCGCAAAACCCGTGCGCTCCACTTTTTCATTGGAAACGATATAGTCGCGCTTGTCCGGGTCTTCGCCGACCGGCGCCTCCAGAAAGACGAATTTCGGCAGTTGCTTCTGAATCCGCTGGCACAATTCCACTTTCGAGAGATTGGCGTCGGACAGGCCCACGTTGTATGGCTCACCGCCCATGGTCTCAAAGTTGCAAATGCCGTGCAGAAAGGCGCGCGCCACGTCACGCACGTGGATGAAGTTGCGTTTGAAATGCGCTTCGAACAGCACCACCGCGCGGTCATTCACGGCGCGATATACGAAATCGTTGACCAAAAGGTCCAGGCGCATGCGGGGCGACATGCCAAAGACGGTCGCCAGCCGGAAACTGATGCTGTTGCCACGGTCGAGCACGGCACGCTCGGCTTCCACTTTGGTTCGCCCGTACAGTGAGATCGGTCGCAGCGGCGTTTCTTCCGTGCAGAACTTGCCCGCCTCGCCCACGCCGTATCCGCTGTTGGTCACAGGCATCACGATCCGCTGTTCGCGGCTGGCCAGTTCGATCAGAGTCAGGATCGCGTCGCGATTGATCGTCTCAGCGCCGATCTTGTCGCTATTGCACAACGGGGCGCCCACCAGCGCCGCGAGGGGGATGATGTAGTCCGCATGGCGAAGCAGCGGTTTCAGGACCTCGGGATCGCGCGCATCGCCACGATAGACATCGAAATTCGGGTCGGCGCAGAGCGGGTTCAGCGACGCCTGGTTGAAGAGGAAGTTATCGAGGACCGTGACGCGGTGGCCTTCGGCCAGCAGCGCGGGGACGAGGATCGAGCCCAGGTACCCGGCGCCGCCCGTTACCAGGATGGAGTAGCAATTCGTCATGAGCTTCTAAGCGCAGGCCCGGTCGAGGACCTCTCGAAAACGGGTGAGCTGGGGCGAGAGATCATGAGGGAAATTGCCGACAAACAAACCGCGATCGTGCGCCAATTCGGCGTTCGGCACCGCGCCGTCCACCACTTCATAGTCATAATACTTGATCACATCGTGCCGCAGGAAACAGCCGCCGGTAATGATGCGGAATCCGATGTCCGCGCCGCGTAGAGCCCTGAAGACCTCGTCGCGGTCGATTGGATGGCTCGGGCTGAGAATGAGGGTGAACGAAAAGCAGGAGCTCTTGCCGTTCTCGCGCTGCAGAATGAAGCGCTGGTCGCCGGCAAACAGACTCCGAAATAAGGCCTGGTTGCGCCGCCGCTGTGCGGTCATGGCCGGCAACTTCTTCAACTGCTCGCGCCCAACGGCGCCGCTCAATTCGAGCGGACGGACATTGTAGCCCGGGAGGATGAAGCGGTAGGCTTCGAAATGATCGTCGCCGAGGCGTTCAAATAGCGGCGATCCCGCCGGCAGATCACGCGTCCACCCATGGGCCCGGAGCGACCTCAACAGGTGATCGAACTCCAGGTCGTCGGTCAGCACAATTCCGCCTTCCATAGTGGAAATATGGTGCGAGAAAAAGAAGCTGAACGTGTTCAAATCGCCGAAGGTTCCGGTCTTACGGCCGTTCAGCTCCGCATCCATGGATTCGCAGTTGTCTTCGATCAGGTACAGCCCGTGCTCCCGCGCGAAACGTTGGAGCACGTCGAGCGCGGCGGGGTTGCCCAGGATACTCACCGCCACAATGGCGCGGGTGCGGGGCGTAAGCGCGCGCTCGAGCTTACTCACGTCGATGTTCAATGTGTCCAGCTCCACATCGATGAAGCGCAGCTTCAACCCGTACTGCTGCAACGGATGATAGGTGGTGCTCCAGGAGATGGCAGGCACAATCACCTCGTCGCCGCGCTGGAGGGGGCGGTCCTTTTTGTAAAACAGAGCGGCCACGGCAACCAGGTTCGCCGACGACCCGGAGTTGACCATCACGCCGTGCTGCATGCCGAAATAGGCCGCGAATTCCCGTTCAAACGAGGCGACCTGTTCGCCCATGGTGAGACGGCCGCGCTCCACGGTGCGGCGGATGGCTTCGACCTCTTCGGGCCCCCAGGTGGAGGCGGACAAATCGTAGAACATGGGCTCTCGTTTGGTCCTTGGATTAGAACGGTCCCCGGAACTGGGCCTGGTAAGCGAGCTTGGCGCGCTTTTCGTCGGGCTGCCAGGACGCGCCGGGGCGCACCATCTCGTGGATGCGCTGAGCGATCGTGGCCGGATTGGGATAGAACTCGCGCTCCAGGGTTGGACTGGGCGGACAACTCGTGGGCGCAAAGCCCATGCGCGCAATCTGTAGAGGCCTGCCGACCTTCTCCGCAACGCTGGCGACGATTTCCGCGCTCGCACCGCAGGCTAACCAGGCGTTGTCCACCACCAGTAACTTGCCCGTGCGCGCGGCCGAAGCGGCAATGGTATCGGTATCGAGCGGAGAAAGCCAGATGGGATCGATGACCTCCGCATGGATACCCTCGTCGGCCAGCATCTCCTGCGCGCGCAGGCACTCTAAGACCATATTGGAGACGCCCACCACCGTGATGTCGCCGCCATGCGTGATCACACGGCTCTTGCCCGGCCCCACCGTGAAGGATTCCGCGGGCACGTAGGCCTCACTGTAATACAGCAGCCGGTGCTCGACGAATATGACCGGATTATCGTCGCGGATGGCGGCGATCATGCAACCCTTGGCGTCGTGCGCGTTGGAAGGCGCCACAACCTTGAGACCCGGAATATGCATGAAGAGCGAATGGAGCCCTTGCGAATGCTGCGCGCCCTGCCCCCAGCTCTTGCCGATCATACAGCGCACCACCATGGGCACTTTCACGTTGCCGCCGTACATGTAGTGCGCCTTGGACGCCATATTGACCAGCTGGTTCATGCACAGCATCACGAAATCCATGCGGATATGCACGTGAATCGGGCGCATGCCCGCCATCGCGGCGCCGATCGCCACGCCGGTCATCGCGTCCTCGGAAAGCGGCGTATTGAAGACGCGCTCCTTGCCGAAGCGCTCCTGAAGACCCCGGGTGGAGCCCTGGATCGCCTTGTGATCGTCCACGTCAAGCCCGAACAGGAAGACGCTCGGATCGCTCTCCATCTCCTGCGCGACCCCTTCGCAAAGCGCATCCACATAGCGCTGTACCCGCTGCTCGGACTGATCCATCACCATGGTGGAGGAACGGCTAGGCGTAGACATGGGTAAAGAGTTCCGTAGCTTCGGGAAACGGGCTGTTCTCGGCGTAATCGATGGCAGCGGCGATTTCGCGCTCGACATCCGCCTCGACGGCCGCCCGCGTCGAGGGATCGAGCATCCCGCCAATCCTCCGGACCTGATCGTTCGCCATCCAGGGAAGCAGTTCGTCGCGAGTCCGGTATCCGGCACCGTAGTCCTCGGCGGGGCCTACATGCTCCCTCCACCGGTAAGTCTGGCATTCGATAAAGACCGGGCCGGATCCTTGCCGGATGCCGGCGTACGCATCGGCAGCCAGGCGCCAGATGGTCAGCACGTCGGCGTCCGCTACCTTCTGAGCCGGTATACCGTAGGTAGCCACGCGTTCGCAAAGTCGATCAGTCGCCCACCGCTTCGATAAGGGGGTGTGAATCGCGTACCCATTGTTCTCGCAAACGAAGAGAACCGGCAACTTGTGAAGCGCGGCGAAATTCAGGCTTTCGTGGAAGACGCCTTCTTCGGTCGCGCCGTCGCCGAAGAACGCCACCGCGACCCGGCCCTTCCCTTCCCGCTTCAGAGCCAGAGCATAACCCACGGCGATCGGCACGGTCGTACCCACCACCGCCGAAGTTCCCAGGATGTTGTGGTCCATCGCGACCATATGCATCGAGCCGCCCTTGCCGCGGCAGCACCCGGTATCTTTGCCGTAGAGTTCGGCGAACATCGCCCGCAGATCGCCTCCCTTAGCAATGTAGGCGGCGTGGCTGCGGTAGGTCCCGGAAACCACGTCGTCGGCCCGCAACGGGTCGCATACACCCACGGCCACGGATTCCTGACCGATCGAGAGGTGAACCGGGCTTTTGATTTTGTCGGAAGGATAGATACGCGCGACTTCTTCTTCCGCGCGACGGATCAAAAACAGTTTAGAATAGACACGCTGCAAATCAGGTTCAGCGATGCTGGGTGACACCGGATGGGAACTCCCGACGAGCTATCCCTAGTATTTACAGGGAAGACCTCGATCTAATAAGAGCTCATTGTATACAGCGGCCAACGTCCCTGTCAATCTTGCGGTGCCGCGGTGTCAAGGTGTCCGTCTTCTCTGATGATCCTCCCGGACGCTCCTGTGTCGGACAATTCCTGCTAGACTCACTGGTGATGATGCCGGTTGGTCCGACATTCAAACTTAGGCACGCCAGGTTCTTTGAATTGGGGGTTCATCAGCCGTGGGAGACCTTGTCAGATTCCGGGCCGGATCCTCCGATTGCCTCGATGATCTGTCTGCATGAACGGAAGTTCCTGGAATACCTGACAAGCCGCACGTACAGTGGAAGGGGCGCGGTCGTGGACTTGGGCCCGCTGCTCGGTGGCTCGACGTACGCGTTGCTGGCCGGAATGAAGTCCGGACGGGTGCACGCCTACGACCTGTGGCGTTATTGTTCCAACTGGGCGGGGATGGTCGGAGAGCCACTCAAGGTGGGCGCAGACCTGCTGCCATATTTTCTGAAAAACTTGGGCTCATACGCTGAACGCGTGGCAGTTCACAAGGGCGACCTGCTCGACGCCCAGTGGAGCGGCGGACCCATCGAGATCCTGTTCATCGACGCGGCGAAGAGCCCCGAACTGATGCTGCATATCGCGGATCAGTTCTTCCCGGCGCTACTACCCGGCGCCTACGTCATGCAGCAGGACTGGGTGAGTTCAACCACGCCCTGGATTCAGATCGCCATGGATCTGCTGTCGAAGTACTTCGAGGTGATGGATAGCCCCGAAGGCGGCACTGTATGCTTCCGCGTCCGCTGCCGAATACCCCGGCGTGCGCTCGACCGCGAGTACTTCCACACGGATATCGCGGAGGACTGCTTCCAGCGGGCAATCGACGAGCTCCCGGATTGGCATGGACTCTGTGTCCGGCTGGGCGAGGCTGTCTACTGGATGGGCCGCGGCGATGGGACGCGCGCCATGACTATCCTCCAATCGGTCAAGAGCGACAGCATGTATTCAGACCTGCGAATCGGATTCGACGCGGACTTCGTGGAGGGCTTGCTCGCCCAGCAGCGGGTAGCGCGCATACGTCAGGTAATTTAGCTCATTACGTTCCACCGGTTGGGGAATTCGCCGCTTCTGGGCTGCCCGCCAATACCCGGACACTACTGGCCGATCTCCAACTCGCGCACGTACACACCGGACCCGACGGACAAATAGTTCGGCTTATCTCCTTTCGAGCGCAAACAGGCAATGCCCCAAATTGAGTGAGAACGCCAGTGTGCGTCCTTGTCATCGAGCTCGATCGTGACTACGGAATTGTCAGGAGAGGGCGGAATGGTGATGACGCTGGAAAACTCCTTCGACCCTTTCAATTTCGAACGGACAAACAGCCACTCAGGCCCGCGGACGCCTTCGGAATCGGCCGCGACTACTCGAATATTATGCAGGTGCGGCCTCCCGTTTGGGGTGAACAGCCGCAGCCGGATCGTATGGATTGCTTTCGCCGACGGCAGCACTACCCCGGCATAGACGTCAGTCCTCCCCTCCAGGCTGCCCCAGGCATTATCGCTGCCGTCGTTGAGATTGGAAGCGGGATAGCCCTCTTGCGATTCTGTGGCGATGGCTCTCGATCCGCTCCCTTCGGCAGCCAGATTACCCGTTTCCTGTGTCAGTGTTTGCGGTAAAATCCCGAATAGCGTCTGCAGCCGATCGCGCACCTGAAATTGAGCCAAAACTCGCAGCCCGGGAATGTCAGGCTCGCTTCCATGCATTCGTTGTAATAGGTCGGCCGCGAAATGCACGTAAGGCTCGTGGGTCCCACCAGGGTTCACTTCAGAAAACGAATCGAGCAACAAGTACTTATAGCGATCCTGCCGCAACCGTGCAAGCACTCCCTCATATGAGCCGACATCCCAGGGGTATCCCAGAGCCAACTGATGGCCTTGCTGAAAGGCTGCTAACTGAAGCGCCGCCGGCTCGTATATCCTGGCATCGGCCCTGAAAAGAGCTAACGTGTATACGGCGACCGCGCTTCCGGGAGAGACGTACTTCGCCAACTGCCGCAAGATTTCGTAGTTCCCGTCCTCGCCACGGTACGGCACCGGAACGCGCCCAAATTTTCGCATGGCGGGTGTGAAGGGAATTCCCGCGACGGCACGGCCAATCACCGTAACTTGAAGGCCGATTAAGACGAGAATCGCCGTCGAGATCAACCTGCTGCGGGCCGCGGCTAGCGTCACAAGAGAAACTATGAACAGGGCAACCGCGACTAAAGCACGCCGGCGATCGCTGCCGCCAATAGAATATATGACCGCGAAAATCAGGAGCATGGTCGAAGACGCGCGAAGCAGAAGCAGAGCAGGCGCGGAGGCTACGATTGCGGAGGCGGATCTATCTTGCTCGCGCACCCTCCGCACCATTCGCGACCCAATCAAGAAAAGCGCCACACCGGTAAAGACGCCGACTTGCACCCGGCCATAGTCCTGAGCCTGCCTGGACAATGCTTGCAGGATCCGTCCCGCGGAATCCATCGTGGTGATCTGGGCAGTGCTATTGTAAATCAAAGAACCGTGAATCCACGCGAACAGAGCAGGCATGAATCCGGCCCACCAGATGCAAGATACCGAAATGAGCGCGGTGAAAAAAGCGATTAGCGATCGGTTGTAACGGCTCGGCAGAAGTCGGCCGATCACGGCCGTTCCAGCGGACGCTGCCCAAATATCCGCACTCGTCACGCCCTGAAAACGACCAGAAAGTACAAGGAGGGAGGCAGGAATACAGAACAGGCCCCCCACGGCGAGACAGTCTCTCGCCCGCATGTCCTTAAACCGAGCTTCGGAGTTGATCAGAAAAGCCAGGAGCACAACCAATACGATCGCCGATTCGACAGGCCGGATGGTCAGCATCAGGCCGCCGCAGAAACCCGCGGCAAGCGCATGCACAGGCACTTTGAAGGGGCCACTACGCAGGAGATGGTAGGTGCAGGCTATGGAGAACAATAGCCAGGCGGACTCGGAGAAGAATATCAGCGAATAATCCACAATCGCCGGCAGCGACGCCGCGGCGGAACACGCAACGGCGGCTATCGATGAATCTGGCGAACACAAGCAAGCCAGCCGATAAAGATATAAAACAAGAATGGCATATATGACTAAGAGAGTCGCGCCCGCTGCGGCCACGACGTTGTTGCGGGTAAGAAGTAAGAATGGCACTGCAAGAGGCGGGAAGGCAATTGGCCGCCATCCCCTGGTGCCCCATAGTGCGTACACGCCGCTAATTACACCCCGCTCATGGAACTGTTTGGCGATCCTTAGGGACGTTTCGGCAAAAGTCGCGGCATCGTCGTTTGGCAGACCTTGATTACAGAAATGCCACAAAAGAACGAGAATGACCGGCAGCACAAGAAAGCCTAGACCGAGTGGCCGGGGCACTTTCATCTAGTCGAATGTACCATAGAGATAAGTCGCTGGGATAGGGCTGAACTGCGAGAACCGGTTGCGCGCGCACCACAATGAACGAGACCAACCGGGGATCCGTCAAAACTACGAAATGTCCGCCTTATCGAACTTCTATGAGAGAGCAGAAGCAGTCTGTTTTTGAGTGGGATCAAGATATGTGCCAGCCGGAATGAAATCCGGCGGGTTCACGCGTATCCTACGACCTCTGGCGCTTACGCTGCGACTGGGCGGGATGGCCGGAGAGCCACTCGATGTGGGCGCCACGATGCAGCCGTCCAACGGCCGGCGAACGCTGAATCGATTCGGCGGCGTTAGGAGAGCACATCGATTGAGAAATCAATGAGAGACTCGGCCGGCCTTTTCGCAAACCGCAAGCATGCCCTGGGCCGCAAACTGTTTGCGGCCTGGGTAGAGTTGTTCCAGCCGGCTCTGAGTCTCCGCATCCGGTTGCACGTCAGGCAGGAACTTTAGCAACTCGACCTTCTCGAAATGCGATCGCGCGAAGTACGCCTCGTAATCTTCGTAGAAAAGGCGGTTCAGGATCTCCGAGTGGTAGACATGGTAGACGATCTCGTCGGCCGTGTCCGGGTCGGTGTGATCGAGTAAATAGATGTACATTTCGTGGGGTCGCATCAGCAGATGACCCCACTTAGGGATCGGTGAAGACTCGATGTAATATGTTTTCCCGGCTTTATCGGTAACTCCCCACAGATGATGCCCAAAGTGCGACGACCAGATCACCGAGTACATCGACAGCATCTTGCCGCCGGGCCGGAGCGCGGCATACGTTCGATCGAGCATGGTCGCAAACTTCGGAATGTGCTCGAAGGCATCCATGGAAACAATCGCGTCAAACCGCCCGGCAAATGAAGGTGGAAGCTTCTCGATGCCGCCATCCAGAATGACGTGCTGGTCGAGGACGGTGTAGTCGATATCCTCGGAAATTGGAATTACGCCTGTATGTTTGTATTGTTTGGGCCAGTATTGGCGGTTTTCCGGATAGACGCGGTCTATCGAGATCCACTGGCGCACTCGCAGGATGTCGAACAGCAGCGTCTTGGGAAGATTGCTGCCGCCGACTTCGAGGACTCGTTGGCCTTCCAGGCTGCAATGGCGATGCATTTCCATCAGGAAATCGGGCTGCCCCGCCAGGTTGTACTCGCTCTTGTAAAACTGCAGTTCGTCGGGTGTGAGCATAAGCCGGATGAGGTGTCGGTCACCATCATGACACATCCTGCAGTGGTGATCGCGAGTTGCCTCTCGGTCAAGCAGGCCTCGCATTGAGAGGAGCGCTCGAGGCTTATCGGAGAACGCCGTATGGGGCGCGGCCCTTGAGTAGAGGTGCAGGCATGTTAAGCTGGGATCAATTTGCGCAAAGTTTCCCTTGCCCATAGCCGGGAGCCTGTGGAGTCCGAATGCACCTATCGATGCAAGAACTGCGTTACGTCTACGCGAAGTTGGCAGCCGACGAAGCCTTACAGGCCTTCTATGAACATTTCCCCAGAAACCAGTGGTGGGCTCGGGAGAACAAGGAGTGCAGCACCGAATTGATCGCGCGCGCGCGAACGGCCGAAGAGCTCGTCCGGGAAATGCAACGGACGCATCTGTTCAGCATCAATAGCGAAGCGGAAAACCGCATCCTGGCAGTGAACTGGCTGATTGCGAAATACCGCGAAGAAGGCCTGGACGTCCTTGCGATGCCTCCGGAAGTTCAGGAGTCGCCAATTTCCTACGAGCCTAACTGCGTGATGTGCGGTGAGCGGCGGTTGTCCGTTGATTTTTTCCGGTCGGTCTCCGCGGCGTGGAGGATTCGAACGCTCATTCAGAAGGAGCGTCCGCCGATGCGGGTGGTCGAACTTGGAGCCGGGTTGGGCCATTTGGCCCGCGCCCTGCGGATCATGAACGTGTCGCATTCACAAGTGATCCTGGATCTGCCGGAAACGTTGATCTTCTCATATGCCTTCCTGACGCTGAGTTTTCCGGGCGCACGGGTATTGTTCGTCACCACGGGCAACGAAGCGAAGCAGACGCGGATTGACGATTATGATTTCGTGTTTGTGCCTTCGTGTTTCGCTCATTTAGTCGATTTCGAAGGGGCCGAACTATTCGTGAATACTGCGTCGCTGGGCGAAATGGGAAACGAAACGATTCGATATTGGATGAGGTTCGTTCACCAGAGTCTGCCCGTGAAGCACCTCTTTGCCCAAAACCGGTTCTTAAACGTCATCGATCCCGGCGAATACTCCTGGCGATGGAAAGAAAATGAATCTTCGCTGAGATTCGACGCTACCTGGACCATTCTCGGGTGGGACTTGGAGCCCACCTGGTTCCGATGCCCTTATGTCGTCTCCATCTCGTCGCGGCAACTCGAGATCGCAGCCACCCGCGAGGAACCGATGAGCAAGGAGGCAGCGGAAAATCGTGGCCAGGCCCTCCTCGCCGAGGTCAAAGCGCAGGATTGGTTGCAACGAGCCGGCGAGCCTCCTTACATGAACATGCGTCAAAATCCGTTTGTGACGGATGTGACGATGAGCGGGACGCTTTTCAGGCTGTGGGAAGCTGTCCGCCTGTGCGCGAACGACGAAGCGGCGTATTTGATGTTGCGATATCTGGAGGCCCTTAAGCACGATTCCCAGAACGTGTTCGAGGAGACGCGCTACTACGAAGACTTGCTCCTGGCCAGGGTCACTCAGCAGTCGTCTCAGGACGTGCGATCGTACGCTGAAGATCTGCGCACTCGCCGCAGTCACGAACCCGAACGCCGCACGGATGCGGAGCTTGTGGCTTCGACGCGGGATTACAACGTGGTGGCCGTTGAACGGTGGGAATCAGCCGGCGCCGGCCGAACCGGGAAAATCTACCTGGCACTCTCGAAAGCAATGGGAGAAATCGACGTTCTCGCCGAAAAGGTCGGCGAGCGGGACCTGCCGCCGATGGTCCTCCGCGCCGAAAGCGTCGATCAAGCCGTTGCGCGGGCGCGTGCCATGGAGCGTCCCGAGGTGGAACTCATGGGCAGCGTCGGATCCTTTAATCTCGTGCGCAGCGAGTCGGGATATGTCGCGGTGGCTCGATCGCTTGGGCCCACCAATCTATTCGGTGAATGCATCGGCGAACGCGACCTCGCACCCGTTGTATTCACCGCGCCTTCCTACGAAGCACTTTGTGAGAAGCTTCTGAGAGCTCCGCATCAGGCCGCCACGGAGCGCCTCGACGCCCTGGAAACACAGCTTCAAACGCGCGCCTCCCAGGCCGATCTGGCCGCGTCTGCCCAGGCCGCCACGGGGCGCCTCGACGCCCTGGAAACACAGCTTCAAACGCGCGCCTCCCAGGCCGATCTGGCCGCGTCTGCCCAGGCCGCCACGGAGCGCCTCGACGCCCTGGAAACACAGCTTCATACCCAACGGGCTTCCGCTTCCGAACGCGACTCGGCGCAACAAGCCCAGATAGACGAGATGCGCGCTATGGTTACCGCCGTTCAATCCAACTTGGACACCCTTTCGCGCCAGCATCAAGTCATCGCCAGACAGGTTGCAGTGCTGCAATATGGACCGGGTGAACCGCAGAAGCCATGTGTGGCCGGCGAGCATCGCGGCTTTACCCTTGTCCACTACCAGGGCCGCGTCTATGGGCTGCGCCAGCCCCATGATCCGAGCGAGATCCAGCTTGGCGAACGCGGGCTGATGGCTCTGGGCGATGGTCAACTGATTTCGGGCCACTCCGTGGATGGAGTAAGAGCGCGCATCGACGTCTTGGAGGAGGCTCGGGAGTTGCAGGCCGAATTGGCCTCTCTCCATCAGGAGTTCCTGGTCGCCGATTCCCGCCTGACGGAGAGCTTGCGCCAGGCGCATGCGGCAAGTGAGAACAACACACGGGATTTGGAGAGGCTGGCACAGCGCTGGCCGAACCGTTTGTTCGGGAAATTTTCAAGATAGAGTCATGCCGGAGTTCACGTTTTCGTTCATTATCCCCACCCGCGGCCGGCCCGAGTCGCTGGTGAGGTTGTGTGACAGCATCCGCACGAATACGAGCCATCCTGACCAACTTGAAATTGTTTTCGTGATGGACAGCGACGACGAAACGTCCCTGGGATTCGAATATGCCGGATTGAACATCCGGAAGGTGGAGGTAGCGCCGGGGATGCCTATGGGCGAGCTCAACATGGCGGGTTATCGCGGCGCCACGGGCCGCTATCTGATGCTGCTAAATGACGATGTGGTTCTCAAGAGCCCGGCGTGGGATGAGCATGTGCTCGACGTCTTCCGGAGTTACCGGGACGGGATCGTGTTGGTGCATGTGAACGAGACGATTTTCCGGGAAAAGCTCTGCACCTTTCCTTTCTTATCCCGCACCTTCTGCGAGTTGACCGAGGGAATCTGCCCAGGCGGCTACCTGCGCTACCGGATCGACGACCACATCCACAACGTGTTTGATCTCCTCGCGATTCTTGGCCAGCGCCGCCGGATTTTCCTGCCTGATGTTATCTTCGAGCATCACAATGCCGTGGAAACGGACGCAGGTCGCGACTACGTTCCCGATCCGGAAATTCACACTGTGGATACGCGCCTTTTTGAGGCGCTTCTGCCCGAGCGCAAACGGCTGGCTTTGGCAGCCATGGAAGTGATCGACCGCCATGCCCGCTCGGAGAGGCGGCGGGTATGGGAGGCGCATTTGAAGCCGGTTTACGATTCGGTGAGTATCCGTGACCCGGGACACGCCCGCGTTGATCCGCTCCGCGACGGCAGCGGCGGGCGCCCGCGTGTGACGTTGGGGATCGTTTCGGCCGATCTGCGCTCAGACCACGCCCGCAGATGCGTCGAACTCGTGAAAGCACACACTAGCGGCTTCGACCTGGTGATTGTGGATAACAATCGAGCCACCGGGTTCAACCATGCTCGTGAGATGAACCGGTTGCTGGAATTCTGTCGCACCGACTACCTGGTTCTGATGGATGACGATGTCTTCGTTCAGCCGGGCTGGCTCGAAGGCATGCTGCGGTCCCTCGGGCCGCAAGTCGGTGTGGTAACTCCCGTGCACTATAACGCGAACGGTGTGTTCTCCTATGGCGGCGTCGTCATGCGGCCGGACGACTCCGGGCATCACACCCATGTGATGAGTATGCCCGACCATCCCCGCCACATTCAGACACTATGCAGCGCCATCATGCTGATCGATATGGCCCGTTGCGGACATATCCGATTGGATGAGACGTACACCAAGTATTTCCTTGATATTGTCTATGGTCTGCGAATTTGGGAAGAAGGCTTCCGCGTAGTATGTTCGCCATGGGCACAGGTCACACACCTTGGCGGCGGTACGATGGAGCAAGGCAGTGATCAATCGGTACAGTTGTTTGAAGAACAACGCAGTCACTTTGTTCGCGAATGGGTAACCACCCGGCGAATCCACGCTCTGCGCCGCGGCGCCTGGCGATCGATCCCCGAATTCGTTGAACTCTCGATGCTCACGCGCGAAATCGATGCTCTCTTCTTCGAAGGCACGCGGCTGTCGAGAGACGCTTTTTTGAGCCGTGTGCGCTCGGTAGCGGCAGGCCTGGGCGATTATCCGGCTCTTCGGGACTATGCGGTAAAACAGGCGAGACTGGGGCTAGGCAACCGACCTGCCCGTGCTGACGATCCGAAGACCGGTCATTTGGCCATTCTCCTGGGCGTTTTCGACGTTCCTGTCCTATATGAGAAGGACGTAGACGGCATGAACATAGTGCTTTGGAGAGCCCGGCTATTCGCGCTACCGAACGATGAAGGAGTCTTCGACTCGGACCGCATGCGGCGCGGGGGGTACAGCCGCAGTTACGAATCGAGTGAGATCGGCCGGATCAAAGCGATGATCGCCCGCGAACGGTCGCATGGTGTACACCTGTCCGATGGCGAATCGCTCCTGCCGGCAGAAGGGCAGGCAGGCCCGGCCGCAATAGCGGTGATCGATTATCAACCCGCGCCAACGCCAGGAAAGCGGCGCTGGCGAACCACACTCTCCCGCCTTGCCCGCGCGCTGCCCTTCGCGGGCGTCTTGCGTCCTCGCGGGCCCGGCGGGCTTGGGAACCTGTTCGACGCTGAGTATTACCGCACCATGTATCCGGACGTGGCGGCGGCCGGCGCCAACCCACTGCTTCACTTCACCACCGCCGGCGCATTCGAAGGCCGCAATCCACACCCGCTATTCGACACAGCCTTCTACCTCCGGAAATACCCCGACGTGGCGGCCGCGGGCGTCAATGCGTTGGGCCATTACTTGAAGTATGGCGCCGCCGAGGGTCGCCAGCCGCACCCGCTTTTCGATCCGTTGTTTTATCTCGGGCGCTACCCGGACGTCCGCAAGTCTGGCCTGAACCCTCTCGTACACTATTGTCTTTACGGTGCGGCCGAAGGCCGGCAACCACATCCCTGGTTTCAGCCGGAATTCTACTTGAGCCAGTGTTCCAAACCGCCGCGCAGCGGTGAAAACCCCTTGGTTCATTTCCTTCGTTCCGGCGAAAACGGAAACAGGCCGCACCCTTTATTTGATTGCCAATACTACTTACGGGAAAACCCCGACGTCGCCGGATCAGGGGTCAACCCTTTGGTACATTACGTGCTCGCTGGTATGGGGCAAGGTCGCCGCCCTAGCGCGAATTTCGATCCTCCGGCTGACGGCCTTGCGCACCTTCCGTACCCAGCCGTGCCTAAGTGAGCTATTCTCGCGCTTCCATGAGTATTTGCATCCTGCCGCCAAGGTATCTTTCGGATACCAGCGCAACTCCTCGCACGGCATGGTGTTACTATTCCTACTTTCAATGGTCTCTTTTGCCCCGGAATCCAACGATTATGGCTGCTTCTTCCAAGCCTTCGAAACCATCTTCGATCGCACGCGGGCTCCCATAGATTGGGAGCGCTATGCTTCGGCGATTGCTCAGAGGCGCAGGCCGGACTTCCGTGGGCCCGATTTTCTCTCCATCTCGCCGGCCCGCTCTGCGACAACCTGGCTTTTCCGGCAACTGGGCAGAAACTACTCGATCTACCTGCCGGAGGTGAAAGAAACCAACTTTTTCGTTAGTGGCTGGCTCGATGGACCCTACGAACGTTTTTTCGAAGACTGGCGCCCGTATCAGTTGGCCGGAGACATCTCGCCGACTTATGCCATACTCCCCAGGCGCGCGGTGAGAGAGATCCATCAGGCCTATCCCGAAACGCGCCTGATCTGCATTCTGCGAAACCCCATTGAGCGCGTTTGGTCACAAGTGCTCTTCGACCTTCTTCGGAAGGAAGGGTGGCTCCGCATGACCCATCGTGAGGTTTCCAGCCTGCCGGAACAGGTGATCCTCACTTTGGTGGCGTTCCATTCGTGGTGGAATCGCTATGACGCGATTCTCGAACAATGGCTTGAATTCTACCCGGCCGGCCAATTTCACATCGATTTCTTCGAGTCGGTTGCCACATCCCCTGACGCCTATCTCCACCGAATTTGCCGCTTCCTCGAAGTGCCCAACAGCTCTGAAGCAGTCCCTGGCGCCATTAACGCGCTCCAGTACGGCGGGCTCAAGATGCCGCCGCGGGTAGACGCCTTCCTCCGCTCCGTCTTCGTACCTCAGTTGAACAATCTGGATCGAATCCTTAGACAACACTTCTCCTTCGGAATTCCCGAATCGTGGAACTGGAGCACAATGACGGAGCCTGGGCCATTTAAGGTTGTCGAAGACTACAGGGGATGGGATGTTTATTACTCCGGAGAGCTATACAGGGCGGTACCCCACGGTGAGCCGGAACGGGCAGAGGGGAAGGTATCGCCGCAGCTCTTTGAGGTTTTGCCAATCGGCCAGGGCACTCGCGACAGCATACTTGAAAGCCTGATGGCATTGCTATGCGAAAACCGCCAAGAGCCGGACGCTCCGGTGCTCTTAACGTCCTATCGAGATCACAACCTCGTCGAATTCCAGGGCCACGTCTATGCGCTGCCTCACTCCCTGGGCGTATGGGACAAATGGCAGACGGAGGATCCTGCCTCGGTTCCCGGCGTTCTGAAAGGATCCTCGATGCGCGAAGTGCTGGCTATGCTGGAAACCTAGCATAGGCAGCGTTAAGAAATAAACATTTCCACTTGATAATGCTTTGGCCTGTCCTGAAGGCATGGATAGTTTGGCCGGAATTCGCCGGGCTGCGGAATGGAGAGATCGGCGTCGATGCTTCAACCCCGTACGTACGATTCTCGGGCGATGTCCGATATTCGTACGGTATCGGTAGCGCAAGCGCTCGGTTAGCTGCCGGGTTGATGTGGAATCATTCGCCGGCCATGTGGCGGGCCGCGGAAGCACAGTCGGTTGCGCGCGCCGCAGATTTGAGGGCTCGGAAATCGCCGACCTCGTGGCGTTTCATGCCAGCCTGAGTTACTTCGGTCCCACGGGATCTCCCGAGGCGGGACAGACCCGCTTCGCCCGGCGTGGGTGGGCTACTGTCACGGCGGTCAAGCCGAAGGAGCGGGAGGCGGACCGGCATTGCGCCGGGGAGGGCAGCATGTCACGGCCATCACGCCGGCCCGCGGCGCTGGGCACCACGGACCCAAGATGTGCCGCCGCAGCCACGAGACCGGCCGCCCTTGGCCCATCCTGAACCAAGCCGACATGGGCGAGGAAGGGTTCTCTTGACCCGGAGCCGCGACCGCGACTCTCCGTCGAGGACCCCCGCTCAGGCCGCGCCGCCAGATGATAAGATGAGTGCATTCCCAAAAAGTGGCGGCAGTTCTATGGCTGAGAAGCGCTGGTTTTGGGCGACTCTTGCGCTCTCCAGCATCACGATCGTGTCGGTTGTGTTCGCCGCCTGGGAACTGGCCGAAAACCGATTTTTCCGCGACGCGGATTACGTCACCCTCCATTTCCTATACATCACGCGCGGCATTGTCTCGTCCCTCCTGTTGGCGTTTTGGGCCGCTTGGTTTGTGCTCCGGCTGAGGAGAAAAAGCGAGGACGACCTGAGGCGCTCGCGCGAACGCTACCGCGGGCTGCTCGAGGCCTTTCCCGGCGCGGTGGTCCTCTACGACTCCAGCCTTCAGGTGCTCGAGTGGAACGCTTCCGCGGAACGGATGTACGGTTACGAGAGAGCCGAAGTGGTCGGCTATCGCCTCCCCATCGTCCCAGCAACCAAGTCGCATGAGCTCGAAGTCTTCATGCGGCGCGTGGATCGGGCAGGACCAGTACCCGACGTGGAAACCCTCCGCCAGCCCAAGCAGGGCGAACCGTTCGAAGTGCAGCTCAGCCTGCTGCCGTTCCGCGAGGCCACCGGCCCGCTTTATTTCCTGGAGGTGACGTCCGACATTCGCGAGCGCGTGCGGTGGCGGGAGCACATGCTCCAGATCGAGAAGCTCACCAGCATGGGGAAGATGGCTGCGGGAACCGCCCACCATTTGAATTCTCCCCTGGCGGCCTTGCTCATCCGCGTGCAGATGATGCGTCAGCGCCCTGCCGAACCGGCCTGGGACGAGGACATGGCGCGCATCGAAGAGGGCCTGAACTTCTGCCGCCACTTTGTGCAGCGCCTGCTCGAGTTTACCCGCGCCATGCCGCTCCAGAAAGAGGAGCAGGATTTGGGCGCGATTGTCGAATCCGTGGCCTCGTTCTTCACCCCGGCAGTGCTCTCCCGGCGGGCCAATCTCCACGTCGACACCTCCGCGGTGCGTGGCGTCCCCGTGCGCGCCGACCGCAGCCTCATGGAAACCTTGCTGCTCATTCTCCTGAGCAACGCGCTCGATGCCATCCAGCCCGGTGGCGAGATTCGCGTCCGCTGCCGGCGGCTGCCGCCCGATAAGGTTGGCTTCGCGGTAAGCGACAATGGCTCGGGCATCGCCGCCAAGGACCTGGAACGGGTATTCGAGCCTTTCTTCACCACCAAGGAACCCGGCAAGGGCACGGGCTTAGGTTTGGCAATCGCCAAGAACGTCGTGCTGGAGCACGGTGGTACGATTCACATGGAAAGCACTCCCGGTGTAGGCACCACGGCGTTTGTGGATTTACCCCTCGCCGGAAAAGCCGAACTTGCGGAAAAGGTCGAGGTATGAAGAGCGGGGGCGAAGCGCAAGGCGCTGGGGCCGGCATCCTGGTGGTGGACGACGACGCCAGTCTGGCTTCGACGTTGCAGGAATTCCTGGCCCGGGAGGGCTACAACGTCGCGGTGGCCCGCTCCGCCTCCGAAGCGCTGGCGCTGTATTCCGCCAACCCACGCATCTCTTTGGCGCTGGTGGATCTCATCATGCCGGTGACCGACGGCCTGGCTCTGACCGATGAACTGCGCCGCCGCAATCCGGACTTGACCGTGGTCATCATGACCGGCTACGGAACCATCGAGACCGCGGTGGATGCCATCAAACGCGGCGCCGAAGACTACGTGACCAAACCCTTCGATTACGAAGCCGTGCGCAAAAAGATCGCGCGGCTGATGGAGGTCGCGGAGCTTCGCGAACGGGTCGCGCAGCTCGAGAAGAACCTGGAGCGCCATCCCAGTTTTGAGAACATCATCAGCCTTTCGCCCGGCATGGAACGGGTGGTCGAACGCGCCCGGCTGGCCGCGGGTACCGACGCCTCCGTGCTGATCCTGGGGGAGACCGGGACCGGCAAGGAGATGCTGGCGCGCGCCATCCATGCCGCCAGCGGCCGCGCGCGCCTGCCCTTCGTCGGCGTCAACAGCGGGGCGCTGCCCCACGACCTGGTGGAAAGCGAACTGTTCGGCTTTCGCAAAGGCGCTTTCACCGGCGCTCTGCGCGATGCCCCCGGAATCTTTTCCGCGGCATCGGGCGGCACGGTTTTTCTGGATGAAATCGGCGAAATGCCCAAGGACGTCCAAGTCAAGCTGCTGCGCGTGCTGCAGGAGCACGAAGTGCGGCCGGTCGGAGGCACCCAACCCGTTCGCGTGGATGTGCGGGTGGTGGCCGCCACCAACCGTCCGTTAAACGAACTGCGGTCCACGCTGTTGCGGGAGGACCTGTACTTCCGGATCGCCACCGTCCTGCTGGAGGTGCCGCCGCTGCGCGCCCGTCCCGAGGACATCCTGGTCCTCGCCCAGCAATTCGCCGCGCGCCTGTCGCGCCGCTACGGCCGCGAGATCTCGCTCGCCCGCTCCGCCCTGGAATTGCTGCTGCGCTATTCGTTTCCCGGGAACGTCCGCGAACTGGAGAACCTCGTCGAAAGCGCCGCCGCGGTCTCGCAAGACAATCCGCAGAGCATCGCCGATAAGGACCTCAAGCCGCTGATCGGCGCCGGCATGCCGGCTCCCGCGGTTCCGGCGGCGATGAATGAATCGCTCTCCATGGAGCACATGGAGAAGCTGACCATCCAGCAGGCGCTGCGCGTGTCTGATGGCAACCGCACCAAAGCCGCCTCGCTTCTCGGGATCTCGCGCGACACCCTCTACCGCAAGTTGCGGCAGTACCAGGTATGAAGTGAGGTAGGCTTGGCCTGCCGGGTTTGCAATTGGTTCCCAACGTGCTCCTGGAACCGCATGCCCCCGCTTAACAAACGCCAACAGTTCCTGATGTGGATCGTGGCGGCGGTGTTTGCGACCGCCGGTCTGGTGGCGGTGCTCTCGGCCGAGTTGCATCGTTCCACGCCGCGACACGCCCTGTACGTAACGGGCGACGCCGAACAGGGCGCCGTCTTGTTTTTCGGGAGGAAGCACTGTTCCATCTGCCACTCCGTGAATGGCGAGGGTGGGCGTCTCGCGCCCGACCTCGGCAAGATCCGGCCGGCCGCGCCGGCGATGGGCTGGCTGGCCATGGCTCTGTGGAACCACGCTCCCGGCATGGCCCGCCAGATGCGCGGCACGAAGTCTCCGCAACTGAACCAGCAAGAGATGGCGCACATTCTGGCGTACCTGTATCAGGCCAGCTCCGTGGACCGGCCCGGTGACGCCGCAGCCGGGAAGGCCGTGTTTCAGGCCAAAGGCTGCGTTCAATGCCACGCGGTGGGGTCCAACGGCCACGGCGCCGGCCACGACTTGTCCGCCGTCACGGACTCCGGCAATGGCTCCTCCTGGCAGCTGGCCATGTGGAACCACGCTCAGTCCATGATCGGCCCAATCACCGCCCGCCTCGGCCAGTGGCCCCAGTTCCGGGGCGAAGAGATGAGCGATCTCATAGCCTACGTCAGTGCCGGCACCAAGGCCTCGCCAGGCAAGCTCTCGCCTCGTGGACACGCCGAGAATGGCTGGGCCGTGTTTCAGGCTAGGTGCATCGGTTGCCATTCGGTGCGGGGCCACGGCAGCCAGATCGGACCGGAGCTGGGACCGGACCACGAACTGCCCCAGAGCCCGGCTCAGTTTGCGACCATCCTCTGGAATCACGCTCCGTCCATGTTGGCGCGCGTGAAGGATGCCGGCGTCGAAAACCCCACGCTGCAAGGCGAGGAGATGGCGGACGTTCTGCAATTCCTATCCAGCCTGCGGTACGTTGAACCGACGGGGTCCGCCCTGCTGGGCGAGCACATTTTCGCCGAGCGCGGCTGCGCCCTTTGTCATGGGGCCGCGGCACAAGGCTCGCCCGAAGGCCCGAAGCTTCGCACCGAAGGCGACGCCTTTACTACCGTTTCCCTGGCCACCGCATTCTGGAGCCACGGAGGCGCCATGCAGAGCCGGGCCGAGCGGATGGGAATCACGTGGCCGACACTGAAAGCCACGGACATCGGCGACCTCATCAGCTTCCTGAACGCGCCTGGGCCGGGAAAGTGACAGCCCGCCCGTCTATCTGCGCAGACCCAGGCCCGCCACCACGCGCGGCAATTCCTCGTGCAGTGTCCGGGCTTTGCCCCAACCGTCGCGCCGCCGGATCCGCGCGAACAGCTACAGCCCGATAAAGCAGGGCGCGTAAAGCAGAAACACCTCCAGAAACGTGCTGGCGGCGTTGATAATGATCGAGACAATCGGTACGAACACCGAGCAGCGCCACGTATTTGGCCAATAGCCCGATCAGCGGCTTCTTGCCAGGAATCTAAGCTAATAAGCTACTTTCCCACTTAAAATTCAAAAAAGCTGCCTCGGTCCAAAAACGCTTCAGCAGACCGCGCCCAGACTGCGAGGTTGGGGAAAGTTTGGGGTGTGTGATGGGAACTGATGAAATCCGTGTTCCGCTTGTGAGGGGCGGGAAAACTGGTGTTTGAGAAATGTATATCTCTTGAGAGTACCGAAATCCTCGGGTGGGCGGCTCATGCCGCCAAGCTGTTTCCTTCGGCTCGGGATAGGTCAAGCCGGTCGCGGATGAATTTCACGAG
>Ga0209067_10000159_pt1 | contig 46076 bp, 39 predicted proteins | sample ColStrG_CSR_2013_FD_187199 | JGI IMG/M metagenome (GOLD analysis project Ga0209067, IMG submission 187199) | Freshwater sediment microbial communities in response to fracking from Pennsylvania, USA - Cold Stream Run_MetaG_CSR_2013 (SPAdes)... | ecosystem: Environmental > Aquatic > Freshwater >... | reverse complement strand
CCCGTGCAACCACTTTGCTTCACACTTAAACGCACCGCTTTTGCGTCGGTATTAGTGGACAATTGACGCTTGAAATGCGCAGCCGCTGCTGCCGTCACTGAAACGGATTCTTGTTGTGGATTAAATATTTCTACGCTCATATCAACAACCTCTGTGAATCTGCCAACTACATCAGGAACATTTTTGCTTTTTCGATCGCGGTGAATAAACGATCAACCTCGACAAAGGTGTTATAAAAACTAAAACTCGCGCGCACAGTGCCGGGAATTTTAAATTGATCCATAATCGGCTGCGCGCAATGATTTCCTGTGCGAACCGCAACGCCTTGTTTATCCAATAACACACCGACATCGGCAGGGTGTGCGCCGTCCAACATAAAACTCATGACGCTGGTTTTTTGGTTGGCGGTGCCGATTAATGTAATGCCCTCTGTTGCGCGCGCTTTTTCTTCTGCATAAACCAGTAGCGCTTGCTCATGGGCAGACGCAGCATTACGGTCGAGTGAATTCAAATAGTCAATCGCAGCCCCAAAACCAATGACACCGGCAATATCTGGCGTGCCCGCTTCAAATTTATAGGGTAATTGATTGAACGTTGTTTTTTCAAAACTCACGGTTTCAATCATTTCGCCACCACCCTGATAGGGCGGCATAGATTCTAAAATATCGCGCTTGCCATAAAGCACGCCCAAGCCTGTTGGGCCAAATAATTTGTGTGCCGAAAACACATAAAAATCGCAATTGAGTGTTTGAACATCAACAGCCCAATGACTCACGGCTTGTGCACCATCGATCAATACGCGAGCACCCACGGCATGCGCTAACGAAATAATTTTTTCAACAGGATTGATTGTTCCCATGGCATTGGAAACATGACCGACAGCAACCATTTTCACGCGTGAATCCAACATGGCATCAAACGCGAGTATGTTAATTGTGCCAGTTTCATCCACGGGAATCGCTTCAACCACTGCACCTGTTGCTTGTGCAATTAATTGCCACGGAACGATATTGGAGTGATGCTCCATTGCCGACACTAAAATACGATCACCCGTCACCAAATTAGCCCGCCCCCATGAGGCAGCAACAAGATTAATACTCTCGGTTGTACCACGCGTCCAAATAATTTGTTGCGCAGTAGGTGCGTTTAAAAACTCGGCGACTTTGGTGCGTGCTGCTTCAAATTTTACCGTTGCACGATCTGCCAATGTGTGTGCGCCGCGATGCACATTGGAGTTGTCTGTGCGGTAATAGTCTGCAATGGCATCGATAACTGCGTTGGGCTTTTGCGTTGTCGCGGCGTTATCTAAATACACCAGCGGTTGCCCATTCACTTGCTGATGCAGAATAGGAAAGTCCGCACGGATTTTTTCCACATCAAACGTTGAAATCTGTACGGCATTTGCACCAGATAAATTAGACATAATTAATCTGCCATTTCCAACAAAACTTGATCGCGACCAAACAAAGCCGCCAAGCGCGGCAACAAATAGTCTTGCACTTTCGGCTCTTGAATTTGCTGCAGGAGTTCGTTGATAAAACCAAAGCTCATCATTACTTCTGCTTCTGTGCGCGACACACCGCGACTTTGCAAATAGTAAAGTGCCGTTGCATTTAATTGGCTGATAGTAGCGCCGTGAGCGCACTTCACATCATCGGCATAAATTTCTAATTCGGGCTTGGTATTCACTTCTGCCTTGTTGGATGTCAGCAAATTTTTATTGCTCAATTCAGCCAAGGTTTTTTGTGCATCTTTATGAATGTAAATACGGCCATTAAAAATAGCTTGAGCGGAATCAGCAATAATGCCGCGAAACACTTCATTAGATGTGCAATGCGGAACCCAGTGCTGAACATTGGTGTGGTAATCCACCATTTGGTTATTGCGCGGCAAATACACGCCCTGCAAATCTAACTCTGCACCTTGACCGCGATGATTAATTTGATAATCAATGCGTTTTAATTTGCTGCCAAGCGCCAGTGTGAATCCACGCATACGCGCATTGCGCAGCAAATTCACATGAATACCGCCGACGTGTTGAATATCTTCTTGCTCTAAATGCAATCGATAATGTTGCAACTCAGCATTATCGCTCACCACAAATTCAGAAAGCCCATTAACGAAAGCACTTTGGGCATCTTCTGTAGATACAAAATGCTCAATAATTTCTGCGCGAGCGCCTTCTTCCAACACAACCAGCAAACGCTGATTCACAGCAATATTTGGCGTATTGGCTGTAGAGATGTGCACGATATAAATCGGTTTAGCAAGTTGTTGCTGACGCACAACATGCACAAGTACGCCTTCATTCGTCCATGCATTATTCAGCGCCGCAAACAGATGTTGATCGCCCTGAACAACCGAACCTAAATGTTCTTCAATTACCGATTGCTGCGCCGCATTAGCTTGCGAAAAAAGCACAACCTCTGCTGCAGATACATCTGATGCTGTTGCATCAAAAATACCATCCACAAAAATTAAACGAATGGCATCAACGTCAATCAATTGAACAGTATTTTTCCAGTCGCCCGCTACCTGACTCCACTCCGCCGCTGCTTGCTTTTGCAATTGTACTAGCGAGGTATATTTCCAATGTTCCGTTTTGCGTGTTGGCCAGCTTGCGGACTTCCAATTATTAACTGCTTGCGCACGCAAAGGCGCAAGCCACGCTGGGCTTTGCTGCTTTAAAGCTAACTGCAAGGCGTGTTGTTGAAAATCGCTCATGGATTACACCGCCTCTTCTTCAAGCCAAGCGTAACCTTTTGCTTCAAGTTCTAAGGCTAATTCTTTACCACCGGTTTTTACGATGCGACCATTGGCAAGTACGTGAACAAAATCTGGCACTATGTAATCCAGCAAACGTTGATAGTGAGTGACCACAATAAAACTGCGATCTGGTGAGCGCATTTCGTTGACGCCGTTGGCGACCACTTGGAGCGCATCGATATCTAAACCAGAGTCGGTTTCATCCAAAATGCACAGCTTGGGTTCCAACAACATCATTTGCATAATTTCGTTGCGCTTTTTCTCGCCACCAGAGAAGCCTTCATTCACACCGCGCTTTAAAAAAGCGGGATCAAGACTGACGCGCTTGCTGGTTTCGCGTGCGAGCTTCATGAACTCTACCGCCGACAACTCTGGCTGACCGTGATGTTTACGCTTGGCGTCTACCGAGGCTTTTAAAAACTCCATATTGCTTACGCCAGGAATTTCTACCGGATATTGAAAGGCTAAAAATAAACCTTCGCGAGCGCGTTCTTCAATTTCTAATGAAAATAAATCTTTGCCGTTAAACTCAACAGTGCCGCCAGTCACTTCATAACCTTCGCGGCCTGATAACACATTGCCCAAGGTACTTTTACCTGCGCCATTTGGCCCCATGATGGCGTGAACCTCACCGGGTTTAATAGAGAGATTTAGGCCTTTGAGAATGTCTTTTTCTTCGACTTTGGCTTGCAGATTGTTGATGTTTAACATAAATGGTTCCAATTTTTAAAAACGCAATTTTTCAGTTGGCGCACAAATTTTTAGGATGGTTTTTATTTTCAAAAGTCTCGCCTCAAGGAAGAAGCGAGGCAGCTACAGAGAGGTATTCACCGCGGTGTTGAAAATAAAAGCCATCCTAAAAGTTGATCTCTACTACCAACACTAACCCACTGAACCCTCGAGGCTCACTTCTAATAATTTGCCGGCTTCAACCGCAAACTCCATGGGTAATTCTTTAAATACTTCGCGACAAAAACCGTTCACGATCATGGATACGGCTTTCTCTGCATCTAAACCGCGCTGTTGACACAAAAACAATTGATCATCACTCACTTTGGATGTAGTGGCCTCATGCTCAATTACAGCGGATGGATTTTTACTTTCTATGTATGGGAATGTATGTGCGCCGCATTTATCGCCAATTAACAATGAATCACACTGTGTATAATTGCGTGCGCCTTCCGCACCCGGATTCATACGTACTAATCCGCGATAGGCATTTGAGCTTTTTCCAGCCGAAATACCTTTTGAAATGATCGTGGAGCGCGTGTTTTTACCGATGTGAATCATCTTGGTGCCGGTGTCGGCTTGCTGATAATTATTGGTCAGTGCAACGGAATAAAATTCGCCCACGCTGTTATCGCCACGCAAAATGCAGCTAGGATATTTCCACGTTACTGCAGAACCTGTTTCAACTTGCGTCCACGAAATTTTGGCATTGGTGTGGCATACACCACGCTTGGTTACAAAGTTGTAAATACCGCCTTTGCCTTCTTCGTTGCCGGGGTACCAGTTTTGTACGGTGGAATATTTTATTTCCGCGTTGTCGCAGGCAATTAATTCCACCACCGCAGCGTGCAACTGATTCTCATCGCGCATGGGCGCAGTACAGCCTTCCAAATAACTCACGTGCGAGCCTTCATCCGCAATAATTAGCGTGCGTTCAAACTGGCCTGTCTTTTGTTCATTAATACGGAAATAAGTTGAAAGCTCCATAGGGCAGCGAACGCCCTTGGGGATATACACAAAAGAGCCGTCTGAAAATACGGCACAATTTAATGCGGCATAATAGTTGTCTTTTTGCGGGACGACTGAACCTAAATATTTTTTTACAAGCTCAGGATATTTATGCACTGCCTCGCTTATTGAGCAAAAAATAACGCCTGCTTCTAATAATTTTTCGCGGAAGGTAGTCACGACAGAAACAGAGTCGAACACCACATCCATCGCTACACCCGCAAGAGCCGCTTGCTCATGAAGGGGAATGCCAAGTTTTTCATAGGTGCGCAACAACTCTGGGTCGACTTCATCCAAACTTTTGGGTTTGTCATCCATCGACTTTGGAGCGGAATAATAGGATACCGCTTGAAAATTTATGTCTTCATATTTTACGTGCGCCCATTCTGGCTCGGCCATTTCTAACCATGCTTCATAGGCTTTGAGTCGCCATTCCAACAACCATTCCGGCTCATTTTTTTTGCCCGAGATAAAACGAATTACGTCAGGATTTAAGCCAGGCGGTAGGGTTTCAGAATCAATGTCGGTGATAAATCCGGCAGCGTATTCTTTCTTAATGAGATGTTCGACTTGTTCGGACATGCTTTGCCTATAGGTCTATTGCTTGCAAAAAAATTGGCTGACTGAATATTGTTTGATTCAAAACCATCGGAGGCAGGAGCCGACGATGAGCTTACATGGACGTACTTGCAGCGTGCTTTTAATTAAATAATATTCAGTTCTTCACGATCATTTGTTCGTTAACTTTGTAACAACACTGCGAATATGTTCAATCGCAAATTCAATGTCATCTGGTGTGGTGTAACGCCCCACACTAAAACGTAGCGAAGCTTGCGCTTGGGCGTCATTTAAGCCGATAGCTTTTAAAACATAGCTGGGCGACATACTGGCAGAATTGCATGCCGAGCCACTGGAAATAGCTAAATCACGTAGCGACAGCAACAAGGTTTCGCCATCACAACCTTGGCTTTCATCATTTGCAAACGCGATATTTAAAATTCCACCCACTACAAGGGACGCAGAACCGTTGCGCTGCAGATTAGGTAAATCGCTAATACCTTGCCAGAGGCGATCACGCAATTGACTAATACGCACTGCATCACTCTGCAACTCTTGCTGTGCTAACGCAGCGGCTTCACCCATACCGACGCACTGATGCGTGGCGAGTGTGCCGGAGCGCATACCGCGCTCATGACCGCCGCCGTGAATTTGTGCGGTAATTGTTACATCTGCTGCGCGGCGAACATAAAGCGCGCCAATCCCTTTAGGGCCGTAAAATTTGTGCGCGGAGAGCGATAACAAATCAACGCCCAACGCTTTTACATCGACTGCAATTTTTCCTGCACTTTGCGCTGCATCGCAATGAAATAAAATTCCACGGGTTTTACAAAGTGCCGCTAAAGATTGAATATCGTTAATACAACCCAACTCGTTATTCACCTGCATGATGCTGACAAGAAATGTATCGTCACGCAGCGCTGCTGTGAGCTGATCGGTAGTGATAATGCCATCGCTATTGGGTTGCAATCGTGTAACAACAAACCCCTGAGACGCTAACCATGCAGCAGGATCGAGTACAGCTTTGTGTTCAATCGCCGATACTATTAAATGCCCGCCGGTTTTGTGCGACTCACGATAATGTTCTGCTGCACCTTTGAGCGCTAGATTGTTGGCTTCAGTCGCACCACTCGTCCAAACTATTTCACGCACATCGGCGCCAATTAACTGGGCTACTTGCTCACGAGCATTCTCTACCTGTTCTTCCGCTTGCCAGCCGTAGATATGTGAACGCGAAGCTGGGTTAGCAAAAACACCCTCCAGGGTTAAACACTCCACCATACGCGCGGCAACTTGCGGTGCTACCGGCGTTGTTGCAGCATAATCTAGATAAACAGGTTTACGCATGGCGGCTTGATGTACTGTCACTCGTGTTCTCAGGTCTTGAATTAAGAAATTTCATTCAACGCAATATGGTTGTCTACATTGAGATTGAGCCGCTGATCTTGTCGCTGACTCACTGCTTTAATATCGCCACGCGCCACTAAATCCGCCAAACTGATATTGCTTAAAAATTGATGAATTTGCGCACTTAGGTCTTCCCACAAATGATGGGTTAAACACACCTCACCTTCGTGACAATTACCTTTACCCTCGCAGCGAGTGGCGTCTAGAGATTCACTGACCGCGTCTACCACTTGGGCGATAGAAATTGTTGCCATATCACTCGCCAACTTATAACCACCACCGGGCCCACGGACACTCTGCACCAAATGGCATTGACGTAAGCGCGCAAACAACTGCTCAAGATAGGACAGGGAGATCCCCTGACGCGCCGATATATCCGCGAGGCTCACAGGCCCGTGCTCGGTGTGGAGCGCCAAATCCAGCATGGCTGTAACGGCATAACGTCCTTTGGTGGTGAGTCGCATAGGAAGAACCTGCAGGTAGAGTTAAGGCGATTCAATATCCTACTATTTTACTCAACTATTACGCTTTTTCCAACCGGAATAACAGGAATAGCCTATTCCACTGGTTTTTCTGCTTTGGCAGCTTCACGTAATGCATCTACATCGGCCTTAATACCCAGCTTGGCAACGACTTTACCTGTGTAGTAAACATAGTTTTGCATGGCAGTTAACACACCGCGCAGAATATTCAGCTCCATTTGATCCATACGCACACGGTTATACATACGGCGCAGGCGCGTCATAGTTTGCTTTGGGTTTTCAGGGTCGAGGAAGCCCAACTCGGCGAGGGTCTTCTCTAAATGCCCATAATAGTTTTCCAGTGCCGTAGCATCGGCTGGCGGCATATCCCATTGGTGATTGGGCAAGGTTTTACCTTCTGTGGCCGCCAAAAATGCCATGCGAACCTCATAACAAATCACCTGAACGGCGGTAGCCAAGTTCAAGGACGAATATTCTTCGTTAGCTGGGATATGTACGTGATAATTACACCTGTGCAATTCTTCGTTAGTTAAACCTCGGTCTTCACGACCAAACACAATTGCCACTTCATGGTGCCCAGCTTCCACCCATACGTTTTCTCCACATTGGCGAGGATCAAGCAAGGGCCACGGAATACGGCGCTCGCGCGCGCTAGTGCCTACCACCAAAGAGCAGCCATCAATCGCCTCATCGAGCGTTTCAACTACAACGGTATTATCCAGCACATCAGTTGCACCAGCTGAGCGCCATACGGCCTTATCGGAGGGGTACTCTTTAGGTGCAACCAGATAAAGACGCGATAAGCCCATGTTTTTCATGGCTCTTGCCGCTCCGCCAATATTGCCGGGATGCGTGGTATTCACCAAAACGATACGGATATTGGCAAACTGTGTGTTCGACATAAAGGCTCTCACTGGGGCAGCAACAATGGGCAAGCACAGTACGATAAATCACTGCTGCTCAAAAAAGGCGCGCAGTGTAACAAATTGATGGGCGGGGCACAGCCTGAAATCGGCCTTTTTAGCCCTGCGACCCAAGTGAAATTACTTAGGAATGGGGTTTACATTTGGCTTGAGCCACCTGTTTGCGCTCTTTAGCCGAAGTTAAAATCATTCGTTTTTTATCCTCAGTGGCAGTACTCCAGCGGGTAATTTCCGCTAGGCTGCGAAAACACCCTAAACAGATATCCTCATCATCAAGGCAACAGTTACGTACACAGGGGGATTCCACAAGAGGCTGATTCATATAAAGGCCGGATAAATAAAAAGTCTTCGCGAGAACAGCTTAGCAAAGCGCCCTCGGCAATTCAAAAGCAAGATTCCGAGTGTCCTCCTTCATGGAATCCAGTAGAGTGAAATTAACAATTCCTATTAGACCCGCACCATGAACCAAAGACTGCACCTAGCCACAATTACAGACCTCTGCCGCTTCATCGAAGAGGCAGAGCAAGCGCCTTCACTGGATGAACTGGCTGCGCGGGCAGGCATCAGCGCTTATCACTTGCACCGCTTGTTCAAGCGCATCACCGGCGTAACGCCCAAGGCCTACGCCAAAGCCCATCGCACCGAACGGGTTCGCAGCGGCCTGCATAAAAATCAGGCAGTTACCGAGGCTATTTACAGTGCTGGCTTCAACTCCAGCAGCCGCTATTACGAGGAAGCCAAGCAATTACTGGGTATGCCTACCCGCCAATTTCGTAACAAGGGTAAAGGCAGCCTGATTCACTTCGCGGTAGGCCAATGTAGCTTAGGAGCCATTTTGGTGGCGCGTAGCGAGTTAGGTATTTGCGCTATTTCACTGGGTGATGAACCCAATGACCTTGTAATTGAATTACAGAAAAACTTTGCCCAAGCCACCTTGATTGGCGGCGATAGCGACTTTGAACAACTAGTTGCCAAGGTGATTGGGTTTATTGAGGCACCACAGTTGGGGCTGGATTTGCCCTTGGATATTCGCGGCACAGCGTTTCAACAGCGCGTCTGGCAGGCACTGCAAAAAATCCCTTGCGGCCAAACCTGTAGTTACACAGAAATTGCCGAACTTATCGGCGCTCCTAAAGCCGTGCGTGCGGTTGCTGGAGCCTGTGCCGCCAATGTGTTAGCCGTTGCCATTCCCTGTCACCGGGTAGTGCGCAATGATGGCAATCTCTCGGGCTATCGCTGGGGGGTAGAACGCAAACGCGCACTGCTGGATGCAGAAAGCAGTTAGCCTATTTTTAGCCCTATAGTTTTTCTCAATCCCCCGTATTACCCCATACAATTTTGCACCGCTGTTGTGATTGCCCTATCATGCCCCCACATCGAGTAAACCTTGTTTCCTATAGCCTCTAAGGACATGCCCATGAGCGACGTAAAACACCACAAATTAATTATTCTTGGCTCAGGCCCAGCCGGTTACACAGCCGCTATCTATGCCGCGCGCGCCAACCTTAAGCCGGTTATCATTACGGGTATGCAGCAAGGCGGTCAATTAACCACCACCACTGAAGTTGAAAACTGGCCCGGTGGCGTACACGACCTGCAAGGCCCAGACTTGATGGTACAAATGCAACAGCACGCTGAACGTTTCGATACAGAAATTGTATTCGATCATATTCACGAAGCAATTTTAACGGAGCGTCCATTTAAACTGATTGGCTCTGACACTTATACGTGTGATGCATTGATTATCGCCACTGGCGCATCAGCACAATATTTAGGTTTGCCCTCTGAAGAAGCCTTCCAAGGTCGTGGCGTAAGCGCCTGCGCCACTTGCGATGGTTTCTTTTATCGCGGTCAAAAAGTTGCAGTGGTTGGCGGCGGCAATACCGCTGTAGAAGAGGCATTGTATTTGTCGAATATTGCTAGCGAAGTTACTTTGATTCACCGCCGCGACAAACTTAAATCAGAGAAAATTCTGCAAGATAAACTGTTCGCCAAAGCCGCCAATGGCAATGTAAAAATACTCTGGAATCACCAACTGGATGAAGTACTGGGTGGCGATGCGGGTGTGACAGGCTTACGTTTAAAAAACACACAAGATGGAAGCACACAAGAAATTGATGTTGCTGGTGTCTTTATTGCCATTGGCCACAAACCCAATACTGATATTTTCGCCGGCCAGCTGGATATGAAAGACGGCTACCTCAAAGTACAAAGTGGTTTACACGGCAACGCCACAGCCACCAATATTCCCGGTGTATTTGCAGCGGGCGATGTAGCCGACCACGTATACCGCCAAGCAATCACGTCTTCTGGCGCTGGCTGTATGGCAGCACTGGATGCCGAAAAATATTTAGACAATCTGTAAGCAGTACATTACGAAAAAGCCGCTCATTGAGCGGCTTTTTTATTGGGCTGTTCTGCCTGGACAATGAAAGCTCTGCTTAACCTCATCGCCATCCATAGAGTGTAAATGCACATCAAAACCCCACAATCTATGAAGATGCTTTAATACCTCATCAGCCGTGTCTGCCAAAGGTTTACGATTGTGCATGGTGTGATGCAACGTTAGGGCGCGATCACCGCGAACATTCACACTATAGATTTGAATATTAGGTTCACGATTACCCAAGTTGTATTGCCCTGCCAAAGTTTCGCGCAGCTTTCTAAAACCATCATTATCGTGAATCGCCGCAATTTGAATTTTATCATCTGCATCATCATCCACAATGCTGAACAGTTTCAAATCACGTATTACCTTAGGCGATAAAAACTGCAAAATAAAACTCTCATCTTTAAAATTGCGCATGGCAAAATGCAGAGTTTCATTCCAATTGCTGCCTGCAATATCGGGGAACCACTCTCGGTCTTCATCAGTTGGATGTTCGCAGATGCGGCGAATATCCATCATCATCGCAAAACCCAAAGTGTAAGGATTAATGCCACTAAAATAAGGCGAATCATACGCTGGCTGCGCAATCACACTGGTATGAGACTGTAAAAACTCCATCATAAAACCATCGGTTACCAAACCGAGGTCATACATTTCATTTAACAAGGTGTAATGCCAAAAGCACGCCCATCCTTCATTCATCACTTGAGTTTGGCGCTGTGGATAAAAATACTGCGCTATTTTACGCACAATACGAATCACTTCACGCTGCCATGGTTCCAGTAGGGGCGAATTTTTTTCTAAGAAATATAAAATATTTTCCTGCGGCTCCGATGGAAAACGCGGCGTATTTTTTTCTGTTTTACTGCGATCAGATTTTGGAATAGTACGCCACAAATCGTTCACTTGTTTTTGCAAATATTCTTCACGCTCTTCTTGACGCTGCTCTTCCTCATGGGCAGAAATCGGATAAGGTCGTTTGTAACGATCAACACCATAATTCATTAAAGCATGGCAAGAATCGAGAATCGCTTCCACCTCGCCAATTCCGTAACGTTCTTCGCACTTGGCAATATAGTTTTTAGCGAAAACCAAATAATCGATAATGGAGTCTGCATCTGTCCAAGTTCTGAATAAATAATTGCCTTTGAAAAAAGAATTATGACCATAACAAGCATGAGCGATAACCAACGCCTGCATGGTCATGGTATTTTCTTCCATTAAATATGCAATGCAGGGATTCGAATTAATCACAATCTCATAAGCCAAACCCATCTGGCCGCGCCTGTAGGAGTTTTCCGTGCTTAAAAATTGTTTGCCATAAGACCAATGATGGTAACCAATAGGCATACCCACAGCGGCATAGGCATCCATCATTTGCTCAGAACTAATGACCTCAATCTGATTCGGATAAGTATCAAGCCCGAATTTTTTAGCAATTTCGCCTATGACTTGATCGCACTCACGAACTAAATCAAAGTTCCACTCAGAGGTTGTGAATAATGGCTTTCTCATGCGACCTTCTTATGAAACAACTCACGAAAAACAGGATAAATATCTTCAACGCCCATAATATGCTGAAGTGAAAATTTATCGGGGTGCTCAGTGTGCACCTCTTCATAGGTTCGCCACAAAGCTTGGTGTTCGTGAGGCGTAATTTCAATATAGGAATAGTACTGACACAGAGGGAGCAAATGGTCACTCATTAACTCTTTGCAGGTTTCCGAGTCATCACCCCAGTTATCGCCATCGGATGCTTGTGCACCATAAATATTCCATTCATTAGGCGAATAGCGATCTTCAATAATACTTTGCATTAATTTTAACGAACTAGATACCACTGTGCCGCCGGTTTCACGTGAATGAAAAAATTCATCCTCATCCACTTCTTTGGCGCTGGTGTGATGGCGAATAAATACAATTTCGGTTTTTTCGTAATTTCGCTGCAAAAACAAATAAAGCAAAATAAAAAAACGTTTCGCAATATCTTTGGTGGCTTGATCCATAGAACCGGACACATCCATAATGCAAAACATTACCGCTTTTGAACGAGGAATAGGTTGTTTAATCTGTAAGTTGTATTTTAAATCGAAGGAATCTAACCAAGGTGTACGCTTGATAGCGAGGGACAATTTTTCCATTTCATCGCGCACGGCCTGAATAGCAGTAAGATCGCGCGCTGCTTCAGGAGCAGCTTCCAGTTTAGCTAATTCGCCCTCCAACTCGATTAAACGTTTGCGCTTTCCTGATGTAAGCGCAATACGGCGCATATTGGCTGCACGCAAAGAACGCACGATATTAATTCGCCCCGGCTGACCTTCATTGGCTACACCGCCGCGCACTTTTTTAAACTCTTCAATACCAGATAATTGCCGCTTGACCAAATGCGGCAATTCTAGGCCATCAAACATAAAATCTAAAAACTCTTCTTGCGAGAGCGTAAAGGAAAAATCATCTTCACCTTCACCTGAATCACTGGCATTTTTACCGCCGCCAGCAGCATCACCACTTTGAGGACGATTAACTCTATCTCCCGTTGAAAACTGCTTATTGCCCGGCAGCACGCGCGTATTGTAACCGCCATTACCGTGATGAATAACCGGCTCACCAATATCCTTAGCAGGAATACTGACTTTACCGCCCCGATCTATATCTTTAATGGAGCGATCACTCACTACATCGGAAACTGCTTTACGAATTTGCTCACGGTAACGGCGGAGAAATCGTTGGCGATTCACTGCACTTTTGTGTTTGGCGTTAAGGCGTCTGTCGATGATATAACTCATGCTCAACCCTTATACAAAGAGAAGTCTCAAAATTTTCGTATCGCCATATTCACCTTAATGATCATGGCAATTCTCCCAAACCGAGAATGAATTAGCCTGTTATTGCGATTTTCTTACGCGCAAATACCATTCAGACAAGAGGCGCACTTGCTTTTCGGTATAACCACGTTCAACCATACGTTGCACAAAATCCTGATGTTTTTTCTTGTCTTGTGTGGAGGCTTTAGCGTTGAATGAAATAACAGGTAGTAAATCCTCTGTATTGGAAAACATTTTTTTCTCAATCACGATACGCAATTTTTCATAACCGCGCCAATCGGGATTTTTACCCGCATTGTTGGCCTTGGCACGCAGTACAAAATTCACAATTTCATTGCGAAAATCTTTGGGGTTACTGATGCCTGCTGGTTTCTCAATTTTTTCCAATTCTTCATTTAAAGAAGCGCGATTGAGAATTTCGCCGGTTTCATGATCGCGGTATTCTTGATCTTGAATCCAAAAATCCGCATAAGTCACATAGCGATCAAAAATATTTTGGCCATATTCGGCATAAGATTCCAAATAAGCGGTTTGAATTTCTTTACCAATAAAGTCTACATACTTGGGCGAAATGTACTCTTTTAAGGCATTCAGATACTTTTCTTGCACCTCTTTGGGGAATTGTTCTTGCTCAATTTGCTGCTCAAGTACATACATTAAGTGCACAGGATTAGCGGCAATTTCCGTCGGATCAAAATTAAAGACTTTCGATAAAATTTTGAATGCAAAACGAGTCGATAAGCCATTCATGCCCTCATCTACCCCAGCCGCGTCTTTGTACTCCTGTAAGGATTTTGCTCTAGGGTCTGTATCCTTCAAATTTTCGCCGTCATAAACACGCATTTTAGAATAAATATTAGAGTTCTCAGGCTCTTTAATACGTGACAATACGGAGAACTGCGCAAGCATGCGCAACGTATCTGGCGCACAAGGCGCTTTTGAGAGCGAACTGTTTTGCAACAATTTTTCGTAAATTTGCATTTCTTCTTTTACACGCAAACAATAAGGCACTTTGACAATATAAACACGGTCAATAAAAGCCTCATTATTTTTGTTGTTACGAAAATTTTGCCATTCAGATTCATTGGAGTGCGCCAGAATAACGCCATCAAAGGGAATTGCACCTAGCCCCTCAGTGCTATTAAAGTTTCCCTCTTGCGTTGCCGTTAATAATGGATGCAACACTTTAATTGGTGCTTTAAACATCTCCACAAATTCCATCAATCCCTGATTCGCTCGACACAAGCCTCCACTAAAACTGTACGCATCAGGATCATTTTGCGGAAACTCTTCCAGCTGACGAATATCTACCTTACCAACCAGCGATGAAATATCCTGATTGTTTTCATCACCAGGTTCGGTTTTGGTGATGGCGATTTGATTTAAAATTGAGGGGAAAACTTTAACCACTTTAAATTGCGTGACATCACCGTGAAACTCTTGCAAACGTTTTGCAGCCCAGGGGGACATAATGGTTTTTACATAACGGCGTGGAATACCATAATCTTCTTCAAGAATTTGTCCATCTTCATCGGGATTAAACAAGCCTAAAGGCGATTCAAACACTGGCGAGCCTTTAATACAGTAAATGGGCATTTTTTCCATCAAGCTTTTAAGCATTTCGGCCAGCGATGATTTGCCTCCACCAACCGGCCCCAATAAATACAAAATTTGTTTTTTCTCTTCCAGCCCCTGTGCCGCATGTTTAAAAAACGACACAATTTGTTGAATCGCTTCCTCCATGCCATAAAATTCATCGAAGGCTTTATAACGCTTAATCATTTTATTAGAAAAAATTCGGCTTAATCGCGGATCTTGTGCGGTGTCTAGCATTTCTGGTTCACCAATGGCCATCAGCATTCGCTCAGCGGCAGAGGCATAGACACTTGGGTCTTTTTTACAGAGTTCCAAATACTCCTTGATGCTCAGCTCCTCTTGTTGAGTTGCTTCATAACGCTCACGGTAGTGACTGAAAATGCTCATAAATTACCTCAACTAAGCAATGAAACCTGCAGTTAGCACAAGACGACCACTGCATGGCCAAGATCTGAAAAACACGTTTGAATACTGTATATTTCAATTTTTGCCATTAGCTTAAGCATAGTCTTAAAACTGCAAGAAGAACCAAACAAAATTCAAATAATTGGCAGTTTTATTGATTCGACTATGCGTATCAAATTACACACAAAAATCACGCCAACTCATCTAAGTTTATTATTTTTTATAATTTACTTGTGACAAGTCATTAATAAATATGTGACTATGTAACGACTGATTGATTCCTAACTCTTGCTAAAAAGTCCATCTAGAATATTTCATGATTCATATTCCTTGGCTACACCCTAACAATACTGACTTTCCCTCACCAACACTGGCACTGGACGACCCTAATGGTTTGTTGGCCGCAGGTGGCGATTTATCGCCTCAACGAATTCTGGCCGCCTATCAACGTGGCATCTTCCCGTGGTTTAATCCGGGCGACCCCATTTTGTGGTGGAGCCCGAATCCGCGTACTGTTATTTTTCCTGCTCAGTTACATATCTCAAAAAGCTTACGTAAAACACTGCGACAAAACTTGTACCGAGTAACATTTGACGATTGTTTTAGCGATGTAATGCGCGCTTGCGCAGCTCCACGCAACTATGCCAAGGGCACGTGGATTAGCAATGATATTATCGCTGGCTACACTGCTCTGCATGTTCAAGGTTTTGCACATTCCGTAGAGGTTTGGCGAGAAGACGAACTTGTCGGTGGCCTATACGGTATGGCACTGGGTAGAATTTTTTTTGGTGAGTCCATGTTTAGCCGCGCCGATAATGCATCCAAAGTAGGCTTTGCACATTTGGTGCGACAACTGGTCGCATGGAATTTTGAACTTATTGATTGCCAGATCGCCAACGATCATTTATTCAGCTTGGGCGCAGTGGAAATCCCACGTGAAGAGTTTCAACAATACCTGTTAGACTTTGCTCATGAAACTGCGGCCTACCCGACATTATGGTCATCGATTGCAACAAGCAGCTGGAATGGCAAGTAATTAGCATAGAAAGCCAATGGAATCGATAAACGTGCCAATAAATACCGTGAGGCATTTATGACTGATCTTTCAACATTGAAGTTATTTGCAACCCAGCCCCACCCTTGCAGCTATCTCGAAGGCGAAGAAGCTACCACCGTCTTTGTAGACCCAGAAGCAAAAATTGATAGGGGACTTTATAGTCAACTGTCACTCTTAGGCTTCCGTCGCAGTGGCGCGCATTTGTATCGCCCACAATGCTCCAGCTGCCAAGCCTGTATGTCATGCCGTATTCCTGTGACAATCTTTAAACCCAATCGCAGCCAGCGTCGTTGTTGGCAAAAAAATCAGGATATTACTATTGGTGTTGCCGAGCGTATTGATACCTTAGAACATTACAGCCTTTATTCACGTTACATCGAAAGCCGTCATCAAGATGGCGATATGTTCCCGCCGTCTGAAGAACAATATAAAGCCTTTCTCACCAGCGAGTGGGGCTCAACTCAATATCTCGAATTTCGGCTTTATGGAGAGCTAGTGGGAGTTTCAGTATGCGACCAATTGGATGACGGCCTTTCAGCGGTTTACACCTTCTACGCTCCAGAACACCATGAGCGGAGCCTGGGCAAATTTGCCATCTTGGCACAGATTCACAAGGCTCACACACTAGGGCTTGGTTACGTATACCTTGGCTATTGGATTAAGCAATGTGAGAAAATGAATTACAAAATCCAGTACCGCCCATTGGAATTGTTGATAAATCGCCGCTGGATGCGACTAAATTAAGCCTATTTAGGCTTTTTCGCTTGGCGTAAGCGACTAATTCAGGCACAATTCGCGCCTATTTTGAAACTAGCTATATTCAGTCACACCGAGGAAAATGCCGCATGGCAAAAGAAGACAATATCGAATTCGACGGCGAAGTAGTTGATACCCTGCCTAATACAACTTTCCGCGTTAAATTGGAAAACGGACATGTGGTAACAGCTCACATCTCCGGAAAAATGCGTAAAAACTATATTCGCATTCTGACAGGCGACAAGGTGAAAGTAGAAATGACTCCTTATGACCTGACCAAGGGTCGCATTACCTACCGCGCTCGCTAAAAAAACCTGCGTAAATTCCCAAACAAAAAGCCGCTAGTTAGCGGCTTTTTGTTTGGGTTCGCCACTGACTAGCAATGGCGCAAATTCAAATTCAACATCAAGCTTTTACCGTCTGTTGCACTGAAGATTGCTTGGCCGTTATCTCAATTTCCAGTTGATCATTAATCGGATCCAAATCTACCTCAACTGTGCCGCCGCCATGGGACAATTCGCCAAACAGGATTGCCTCTGCCAGTGGTTTTTTTAACTTCTCCTGAATCAAGCGCGCCATAGGGCGAGCTCCCATCTTCACATCGTACCCGTGAATAGCCAACCACTCACGCGCATCCTCGGTAATCTCCAAGGTCACATGTTTGTCGTCTAGCTGGGTTTGCAATTCCATGATGAATTTATCCACGACAGTTTTGATCGTACTGAGTGTTAATGCACCAAACTGGACTATGGCATCCAAACGGTTGCGGAACTCTGGTGTGAACATTTTCTTAATGGATTCCATGCCATCAGTGGTGTGATCCTGATGAGTGAAACCAATTGATGCTCTACTCATTACATCGGCGCCCGCATTGGTGGTCATAATCAAGATAACATTACGGAAATCCGCTTTGCGGCCATTATTGTCGGTGAGCGTACCGTGATCCATCACCTGCAATAACAAGTTGAATACCTCAGGGTGCGCTTTTTCAATTTCATCCAATAACAAAACACAATGAGGCTGCTTGGTTATGGCATCGGTGAGCAAACCGCCCTGATCAAACCCAACATAACCAGGAGGCGCACCAATTAAACGCGATACGGTATGGCGCTCCATATACTCGGACATATCAAAACGAATTAATTCCATCCCCATAGCTTTAGCAAGCTGACGTGACACTTCTGTTTTACCTACACCGGTTGGGCCGGCAAACAAAAATGATCCGATAGGCTTTTCGGCCGAACCTAAACCCGCACGAGACAATTTAATCGCAGTAGCTAAGGTATCAATAGCATCGTCTTGACCAAACACAGTCATCTTCAAATTCTGATCCAATTTGCGCAATTGTTCTTTATCCGAAGACGACACACTTTTTGGCGGAATCCGTGCAATTTTTGCCACCACATTCTCTACATCAACAACACCAATGGTTTTTTTGCGCCTGCTCACGGGTTGCAATTGTTGGTAAGCACCCGCTTCATCGATAACATCAATGGCTTTATCGGGCAAGAAGCGATCATTAATATAACGCGCCGCTAATTCTGCCGCCGAACGCAGAGCAGCATCTGTGTAACGTAAGTTGTGGTGTTTTTCAAAACGGCTTTTTAAGCCTTTCAAAATTTGATACGTTTCATCCACGCTCGGCTCATCCACATCCACTTTTTGGAAGCGGCGCGAGAGTGCACGGTCTTTATCAAAGATGCCACGGAACTCTTGATAAGTCGTAGAACCCATGCAGCGAATTTCGCCCGATGACAATAAAGGCTTTAACAAATTCGATGCGTCCATAACACCGCCTGATGCTGCACCGGCTCCAATAATGGTGTGAATTTCATCGATAAACAAAATAGATTTTTTTTGTTTTCTCAGCTCATTTAACAAGCCTTTAAAACGTTTTTCAAAATCGCCACGGTATTTAGTGCCCGCTAAAAGCGCCCCCATGTCCAACGAATATACAACGCTATCCGCGAGCGCTTCAGGTACGTCACCATCTACAATACGTTTGGCCAAACCTTCAGCAATCGCCGTTTTACCCACGCCAGACTCACCCACCAACAATGGATTATTTTTGCGACGACGAGACAGAATTTGGCACACGCGCTCTACTTCAAGCTCCCGCCCTACCAACGGATCGACGCGACCTTGCATGGCCATTTCGTTCAAATTTGTCGCGAAATTTTCGAGAGGATTGGATGAACTTGATTCACTTCCAGCTGCATCCTCATCGTGATTTTCTTGCGATTGATTGTGCTCGTGATTGTGATCTGTATGACCAGAAACTTTATGAATGCCGTGAGTAATAAAATTCACCACATCGATACGCGCGATACTTTGTTGCTTCAAATAATAAACAGCTTGGCTTTCTTGTTCGCTAAAAATTGCCACAAGTACATTTGCACCCGTCACTTCTTGCTTACCGGACGATTGCACATGGAATACGGCGCGTTGTAATACGCGCTGAAAACCCAGTGTTGGTTGCGTTTCGCGCTCAAGGTCGTTTTCTGGAATCAAGGGCGTGGTTGAGTCTACAAACTCAATTAACTCTTTACGCAACCCAGACAAATCTGCACCGCAAGCGCGCAACACATTGGCTGCTGAGTCATTATCAATCAGTGCAAGTAAAAGATGCTCCACTGTCATAAACTCATGACGCTTTGAACGTGCACCTTTAAAGGCAAGATTCAAAGTTACTTCCAGATCTTTACTTAACATCACTCATACCCCTTAGCACGTAAAAAGCACACTGGATTAATTTTCATCATCCCCGACTGATTCTATTTCACTCAACAGAGGATGCTGATTCTCCCTAGCATACTGGTTGACCTGAGCAGATTTTGTCTCTGCTATATCACGAGTATAGATGCCACAAACCGCTTTACCATGTATATGAACTGTTAGCATCACATGGGTTGCTTTTTCACGATTCATGCCAAAAAACTTTTCCAAAATTTCAACAACGAAATCCATGGGTGTGTAGTCGTCGTTTAGCAACATCACTTTGTACATGGAAGGACGTTTTAGCTTCGGCTTGGATTCCAAGACTGCAAGATTGCCGTCAAGATCCCTGCCATTTGAATCTCCATCTTGGTTTAAGGTTAGTTGAAGGTTGCTTAGATTGCCCATAGAGTTTTCAACGAAAAGATAAAATGATTAGACCGAAGCAAACATTGTACCTCATAGGTTATAAAGACCCCTATATGTACAAAACTTGACATTAGTGTAAATGTTGGATAAAAAACGCCTCGTGCTGAGCAATTTGTCAGCGAGTTGGGTCGAACCTCTAGAATTTGACTCACTTTGAACGCAAGCCTAAAGAACGCCCAAATTCATTTTGGGAAAATAATAACGAAGGCAACATATATCTATATGGTGCCAAGGCGCAGGAATTCAACATGCCCACAGGTACAGTTAAGTGGTTCAATAACGCCAAAGGTTATGGGTTCATCCTAGCGGATGAAGGCGGCGAGGATCTGTTTGCCCACTACTCAGCCATAAAAATGGATGGCTACAAAACGCTCAAGGCCGGCCAACCGGTGACGTTTGAGATAACCAAGGGCGATAAAGGGCTACATGCCGTGAACATTAGCGCTCCCGAAAGCAGCGCCCAAAACACACGCACATTGGAAACCGCTTCGGCCTAACTTTTCTACCGCAAGATCGCCATTACCCTGCCTGGGGTAGGCGATTTTACGTCTTCAGTTCCTCAATCCGACCCTTGCAAAATAGCGCTCGCTTGCTTTTACGTACTAGGGTTCATCATGGTTCTATTGTCCATAAAAAAACCTTGAGCTTGCACCCAAGGTTTTTATAAACACGCATCTTGCAAAATTTAGCCAAGCGTAGCTAAAGCTGCATTGAATGTGGCACTTGGACGCATCGCGTTGGAGGTTTTCACAATGTCAGGACGGTAATAACCACCCAAATCCACAGGCTTGCCGCCGGCAGCAATGATTTCCGCAATGATTTTGCTTTCATTTTCAGTCAACAGTTTCGCCAAAGGCGCAAACTGCGCTTGCAGAACGGCATCGTCAGTTTGTGCAGCCAAGGTTTGAGCCCAGTACAGAGCCAAATAAAAATGACTGCCGCGGTTATCAAACTCACCTACTGCACGGCCTGGCGATTTGTTGTTATCGAGGAATAAACCATTAGCCTGATCCAAGGTTTTCGCAAACACTTTAGCTTTGGCATTGTGAGTTACATTGCCGAAGTGATCCAAAGATTCCGCCAAGGCCAAAAACTCACCTAAAGAATCCCAACGCAAGTGCCCTTCCTCTACGAATTGTTGTACGTGTTTTGGCGCCGAGCCGCCAGCGCCCGTTTCAAACAAACCGCCGCCGTTCATCAAGGGTACAATCGACAACATTTTTGCCGATGTACCCAACTCCATGATCGGGAACAAATCGGTGAGGTAATCACGCAAGACATTGCCAGTTACGGAAATAGTATCTTTGCCGGCACGGATGCGATCTAAGGAGTATTGTGTCGCCTCTTCCGGCGTTTTGATGTAAATCTCTAAACCACTGGTATCGTGATCCTTCAAATAAGTAGTCACTTTCGCAATCAATTGCGCATCGTGAGCACGTTTTGGATCAAGCCAGAACACCGCTGGTGTGTTAGAAGCGCGCGCGCGATTGACCGCAAGTTTTACCCAGTCTTGAATCGGTGCATCTTTCACTTGGCACATACGGAAAATGTCGCCAGCCTCTACGTTTTGCTCTAATACCACCTTGCCAGTTGTATCAGTTACACGGACAACACCGGTGGCAGCAATTTGGAAGGTTTTATCATGTGAGCCGTATTCTTCAGCTGCTTGCGCCATCAAACCAACGTTGGGCACGCTACCCATAGTCACAGGATTGAATGCGCCGTTCTTTTTGCAATCGTCGATAACCACTTGATAAACGCCAGCATAGCAACGATCTGGAATCACCGCTTTGGTGTCTTGCAACTTGCCATCGGCATTCCACATTTTGCCGGAATCGCGAATCATCGCCGGCATAGAAGCATCCACGATCACATCGCTAGGCACGTGCAAGTTGGTAATGCCTTTGTCGGAATTCACCATCGCCAATTCAGGGCGAATTGCGTAAAGAGCGGCAATATCAGCCTCGATAGCAGCTTGCTTTTCAACGGGCAAAGCTTTCATTTTGGTATAGAGATCGCCAATACCATTGTTTACATCTACACCAAGCTCTTTAATGTCTGCTGCGTATTTTTCCAATACAGGCGCATAAAATACAGATACAAAGTGACCGAAAATAATCGGGTCAGAAACTTTCATCATGGTGGCTTTCAAGTGCACAGATAAAAGCACGCCTTGCTTTTTAGCTTCTTCGATTTGCTCAGCAATAAAAATACGCAGCGCATTTTTGCTCAACACAGAAGCATCGATAATTTCGCCGGCTAATACCTTAGTAGTTTCTTTCAAGACTTTTACGCTGCCATCATTGGCAATCAATTCAATTTTTACAGAACCCGCATCCGCAATTAATGCAGATTTTTCGCTGCCGTAAAAATCACCTGCGTTCATATGTGCAACATGCGATTTAGAATCAGCAGACCAAGCGCCCATTTTGTGGGGGTTTTTACGTGCGTAATTTTTTACCGATAAAGGTGCACGACGATCCGAGTTACCTTCACGCAATACAGGGTTTACCGCAGAGCCTTTGATTTTGTCGTAACGCGCTTTCGCGTCTTTTTCGGCATCAGTGCTGGGTACTTCAGGGTAATCGGGCAAGGCATAGCCTTGTGATTGCAATTCTTTGATCGCGGCTTTCAATTGCGGAATTGATGCGCTGATGTTGGGTAATTTAATAATGTTGGCTTCAGGCGTAGTCGCGAGTTTGCCTAATTCGGCGAGGTGATCGCCAATGCGCTGCTCTTCTTTGAGAAAATCTGGGAAGGCGGCAATAATGCGGCCTGACAGCGAAATATCGCGGGTTTCAATGGCAATGCCAGAAGATTTGGTAAAGGCTTGAACTATGGGGAGTAAAGAGTAAGTGGCTAATGCAGGGGCTTCGTCAGTTTGGGTATAAATAATTTTAGAATCGGTCATTTTTTACTTTAACTCCGTGAATTCATGAGACTCAGCCTTGTGAGCTTTGCCATTAACGTTATGAAAAGGAAAGAAATCAGGTGGCTTTTGCCCAAAAAATGAGCCGCATCACCTTTAAAAAAATCGCGCGCAGTATAACAGTGCTGTAGAATTTTGGCATTCGCGGGACAGCACCACTGGCCCTTTTTCGTTTTTATTTGGATTCCATTTGCGCCATGTCATCTTTGATTTTATTTAATAAGCCTTATGGCGTCATGTCCCAGTTCACCGCGGGCAGCACGGGCGATAAAGACCGGCCGACGCTGGCACACTACATTAAGCTCCCCCATGTTTACCCTGCAGGACGGCTCGACCATGACTCCGAAGGCCTGTTATTGCTGACTGACGATGGCAACTTGCAGCATCACATCGCTCATCCTGCACACAAATTACCCAAAACCTATTGGGTACAAGTAGAGGGCGCACCTAACAGCTACGCGTTGACCAAATTGCGCCAAGGCGTTGAGTTGAATGATGGCATCACACAGCCGGCTGAGGCGCGCCTAATCCCGGCTCCAAAACTCTGGGAACGCGATCCGCCAATTCGCAGCCGTCAAAATATTCCCACGCAATGGATTGAGATTGTGATTACCGAAGGCAAAAACCGTCAAGTGCGCCGCATGACCGCCGCCGTTGGCCACCCCACCCTGCGCTTGGTACGCGTAAAAATCGGCAACTGGACATTAGAGGGGATTGCGCCAGGTGAGTACAAAGTTACCACAGTAAATTTACCAAAATCGGCACAAACCGATGTCTCACGCAATAACCGCAACGGAAAACCGCCACGCAAGTCAGAACATAAGGGCGAAAACAACGGTAAACAAAACGCAGGACAAAAAAATCCTAAACTCAACAGCAACGACAAAACTGCAAGATCACCAACAGGTAAAAATGGTACGACGAATGTTGTAAATAAACACACAGCTACCAAACCAACAATACCTAAACAGGCAGTTGCGACTAAGGTGATTATTAAGCCATCACGCGCAAAACCTTCCGGTGATCAATAACACAACTTAGCGGGCTAGGAACATCTATGACTTGGGCACCCCACGTTACCGTTGCCACGATTATTGAGCGCGACAAGCGCTTTTTAATGGTGTACGAAGAGGCCGATGGCCAGAAAGTCTACAACCAACCCGCAGGTCATTTAGATCCCAACGAAACGCTACAGGAAGCCGCTCTACGCGAAACACTGGAGGAAACTGGCTGGACGGTAAAACTGACGGGCGTTGTGGGGGTTAACCTCTACACAGCCCCCAGTAATGGTATCACCTACTGCCGCACCACCTTTATTGCCGAAGCTATCAGCCTTGATGCGCAGCGCAGGCTGGATACCGGTATTATCGAAGCAGTTTGGCTGACATACGAGGAATTAGTCGCCCGCAAAGACCAACTGCGCAGCCCCATGACACTGCAAATCGTTGAAGAATACCTAGCCGGCAGACGTTTTCCCTTGGAAGTCGTTGGCTAAGGCGCGTAAAATGCGCACCTCATTTCTTTCGCAGTTATTTTCACTATGTCCCAAACCACTAAGCCTTTGGTAATCGTCGGCATGTCCGGCGGGGTTGATTCTTCTGTCTCTGCACTATTGCTCAAGCAGCAGGGCTATCAGGTTGAAGGCCTGTTTATGAAGAATTGGGATGAGGACGACGGCACCGAATACTGCACAGCGAAGGCGGATTTGGCTGATGCCGAGCGCGTGTGCGAGAAAATTGGCATCAAACTGCATACCGCCAATTTCGCTGCAGAATACTGGGACAATGTGTTCGAGCATTTCCTTGAAGAGTACAAAGCGGGGCGCACGCCCAACCCCGATATTTTGTGCAACCGCGAAATCAAATTCAAAGTGTTTTTGGAGTACGCCAACATGCTGGGCGGCGAGCTTATCGCCACCGGCCACTATGTGCGCCGTGCGGATCGCGATGGTCATACCTATCTACTCAAAGGACTCGACCCCAACAAAGATCAAAGCTACTTTTTGCATGCTGTAGGCGAGGCAGAGTTTGCCAAATCGCTCTTCCCCGTGGGCGATATCGAAAAGCCAGAAGTACGCCGCATCGCCGAAGAACACGGCTTGATTACCCACAACAAGAAAGACAGCACGGGCATTTGTTTCATTGGCGAGCGCCGCTTTAAAGATTTCTTACAGCAATACTTGCCTGCACAACCCGGTGAGATTCAAACACCCGATGGTTCAGTAATCGGCCAGCACAGCGGCCTGATGTACCACACCATTGGCCAGCGCCAAGGCTTAGGCATTGGCGGGGTAAAAGGTGCAAATGAAGAACCTTGGTTTGTGGCGCAAAAAGATTTAACTCGCAATGTACTGGTGGTGGTACAAGGCACTGATCATCCACTGTTATTCACGAATCATTTAATTGCACAGCAAGCCCATTGGATAAACCACAATCCGCCCTCACATAGCTTCACATGCACCGCCAAAAACCGTTACCGGCAGGAAGATCAAACCTGTACAGTAACTCTTTTGGCCGATAACACGCTGGATGTTCGCTTTGAGGCTCCACAACGCGCCATTACGCCCGGGCAATCGGTGGTGTTTTACCAAGGCGATATCTGCTTAGGCGGCGCCGTGATTGAATCAACAGACAATATTTAGCGAAAAATATCATCGCATCAATGCTGATATTTATTTCAGCCATAGCTTTTTGGGATTCATACCGTGAGCAAAAACCTTCAAGAAATTACCTTAGCGCTGGCCGGCGTTATCCAAGCGGCGATTCTGGTAGAGCAAGTTGCCAAAACCGGCTATGTGCAACCTGACGCCTATAAATGCAGTATCGAAAGTCTGTTTGATCTCAACCCCGCCAGCACCCTTGACGTTTATGGCGGCCACCCGCAAAACTTGCGTATTGGGCTGGAAGCGTTACGAGATATGCTGGACGGCCAGCACAAGCATCAGGAAGCCATGCGCTACGCCTTGGGTGCATTACACCTGCAAAAAAAATTGTCAGGCCGCAATGATATGCTGAACGTGATTGCCAGCCGCATCACCCAAGCCAAAAGCCAAGCCGAGCACTTCTCATCAACTCACGACAACGTGATTGGTAACTTAGGCACACTTTACAGTGAAACGATTAGTACATTCCGTTTTCGTATTCAGGTGATGGGCGATTACAATTACCTGCAGCAAACGCGCATTGCCAGCCAAATACGGGCATTGCTATTGGCAGCCATAAGATCAGCCATGCTGTGGCGACAAGTAGGTGGCAACCGCTGGCAGCTTTTATTGCAACGCAAAGCACTGGCCACACAAGTGGATGAGTTACTGCGCGCCAGCCGCTATTAATCACCGAAAACGCCTGAAAAATCAGGCGTTTTCGGTTATCATGGCAGCCGTTTTTTACAGGGTTAGCCCTCGCCACGAGGAATTCACAACAGAGAAGCAGTTAGCCGCAGAGCCAACAAGACAAACCATTCATAGAGTCGGTACGGCCAAACTAAGGGCCGTCATTACCACTAAACTCAATTAACAGCCGAATTCATTTTTGTTTTTTTAATTTTTACTTTCAAACGAGAACCCGCATGGCCAATACATTGAATGATTCTTTTGCCACCCTCTCCCCGCTAAATGCAGTGTCCCCCGTTGATGGTCGTTACGGAAATCGCACCATTGCACTGCGTAAAATTTTTAGCGAATTTGGTTTAATTCGCTTCCGTGTTGAAGTAGAAGTACGCTGGCTGCAACAACTCAGTCGCCACGCGGGCATTCCTGAAGTTCACGCATTCAGCGCTGCTACCAATGCACAATTAGACGCATTGGTTGAAAATTTCAGCGAAGCAGATGCACAAAGCATTAAAAATATTGAGCGCACGACTAATCACGACGTGAAAGCCGTTGAATATTTTTTGAAAAACCAGTTCGCAGGTAATCCCGAATTAGAAGCTGTTTTAGAATTTGTACATTTCGCTTGCACCTCTGAAGACATTAATAATCTTTCGCATGCATTAATGTTGAAAGCAGGCCGTGAAGCATTCATTAAAGACGCACAAGCTATTATCGATGGCGTAGTAAAACTCGCCCACGATTATGCCGAAGATGCCATGCTTTCACGCACACATGGGCAAACCGCATCACCAACTACCGTTGGTAAAGAAATGGCCAATGTCGCAGCGCGTTTACGCCGTCAATTAAAAATGGTGAAGGAAGTTGATTTGCTCGGAAAAATTAACGGCGCTGTCGGCAACTACAACGCACACATTTCTGCCTACCCAGAAGTAGATTGGCAAGCCAACGCCCAAGCGTTTGTGGAGAGTTTAGGGTTGACGTGGAACCCCTACACCACGCAAATTGAACCGCACGATTACATTGCTGAATTGTTTGATGCCATAGCGCGCTTTAACACCATTGTTATCGATTTTGATCGCGATATTTGGGGCTATATTTCACTCGGCTACTTCAAGCAAAAAACCATCGCTGGCGAAGTGGGCTCATCAACCATGCCGCATAAAGTGAACCCCATTGATTTCGAAAACTCTGAAGGTAACTTAGGCATAGCCAACGCGGTATTCAATCACCTCGCACAAAAATTACCCATATCCCGTTTTCAGCGCGACTTAACAGACTCCACTGTTCTGCGCAATATGGGTGTTGGTTTCGGTTATGTGATGATTGCTTATGCCTCTACCTTGAAAGGCATGGGGAAGTTAGAAATTAACCGTGCGCGTTTAGCGCAAGATTTAGAAAACGCATGGGAAGTATTAGCCGAACCAATCCAAACTATTATGCGCCGTTACAACGTAGCTGAGCCTTACGAAAAATTAAAAGCCTTAACCCGCGGCCAAGCGATAACTCGCGATGTATTAGCTGAATTTATCGAGACGCTCGACGTACCCGAAGCGGCTAAGCAAGCCATGCGCGAATTAACACCCGCAAACTACATTGGCAATGCGATAGCACAAGCCAGAGCAATTTAATACGTTGACTAGATGATTTAAGGGCTCTTCGGAGCCCTTTGTTTTTTGGACACTTGATCAAACGCATCGACAAAGGCAAATTATATGAACGCTCCACTCACACATCTTGGCGATATGCCCATCGACATTTTTCTGCGCGATTACTGGCAAAAGAAGCCTTTACTCATTCGCAATGCGTTCCCCAATTTTGAGTCCCCGCTTGATGGCGATGAATTAGCCGGTTTAGCCCTAGAAGAAGACGTTGAGTCACGCTTAGTGTTAGAAAAAGGTAAGACGCCGTGGGAGCTACGCAACGGGCCATTCGATGAAGAGACGTTTGCAAACCTACCAGAAACGCATTGGACACTGCTGGTTCAAGCGGTAGATCAATGGGTACCCGAAGTTAATTTACTGCTGGATAATTTTCGATTTATTCCAAACTGGCGCTTGGACGATATCATGATTAGTTTCGCGCCCGACAAAGGGAGTGTAGGGCCACACTTTGATTATTACGATGTGTTTTTATTGCAAGGCCTCGGTAAGCGCCATTGGAAAATTGGTCAGTTATGCGATGTTAATTCAGCACATCTACAAGGAACTCAACTACATATTTTAGAAAATTTTGATGCGCAAGATGAGTGGGTACTTGAACCGGGCGATATGCTTTATATTCCGCCTGGCGTGGCGCATTGGGGCGTTGCTCAAGGCGATTGCATAACTTACTCTATAGGTTTTCGCGCACCAAGCCATGCAGCCATCGTGGATGAATTAAGTCATCACATCGCACAGACCTTACATAATGATCTACGTTTTAGTGACCCCTATTTAACACTGCAAAAAAATCCCGGCGAAATAACAGCTGAAGCCATCACACAAATTCAACAAATTATTCAGCAACATTTTACCGCCGACACTATCGTAAACTGGTTCGGAAAACACATGACTGAGCGCAAATACGGCGACCCAGATATAGACACAGAAGATGAATTAGTTGCAGATGATTGGCAAGCGGCACTCGCTGATGGCAATATGCTGTGGCGCCACCCTGCAGCGCGCCTCGCTTACCATACACAAGGTGAAGACACACAGTTATTTGCCGATGGTCAAGCCATTTATTGTTCACAAGCGCTCGCTGAACTCGTATGCAGAGAAAGTGAAATAAGTTGGGAACAATTAAAGCCCTTAGTGCAAGACTTGTTTGATCGCGCTGCCATTACACAACTTATTAATCAAGAAACCTTGCTAGTAGATGAGTAATAGAGAGGTTGGAAGGCGCGCAAAGATAAAGTACGCATCATCCAACCCTGTAGACAACGAGCAAGCCAATATGATTTACACGATCATTTCTACTGATTGGCAAAGGGATAAAGCATCACTCAGCGACATCCGCGAGCAGGTTTTTATTCAAGAACAACAAGTGCCTGTTGCCGATGAATGGGATAATCACGATGAAACGGCCACCCATTTTTTAGTACGCAATCAAAAAGGTAAAGCAATTGCCTGTGCGCGTTTGCTGCCAGAAAAAAACAGTTTTCATATTGGCCGCGTCGCAGTCCTTAAAGAATATCGACAGCAACATATCGGCAGGAAATTAATGCACTACATGCTGAATTGGTGCAAAAATACTCATCCTGAATTTAGTATTTATTTGCATGCACAAACCCACCGCATCAATTTTTATCAGCATATGGGATTTGTTAGTCGAGGGGATATTTTTATGGATGCAGGTATTCCTCATATTGAAATGTGGTTTAATCAATAAATAATGTACCGACAGGAATTGCACTTATGAGCGATGTATCCACCACTCATCCTGAATTATTTTTGCTGGATAATATGCAAGATTTTAAAACCCATGCACTAAAACTAGCAGAGGAAAGCCGACGTACCATCGTCATTTTAAGCCGTCACTTAGACCCGGAAATTTATAATTCAACAGAGTTTAGCGATGCCATATCGCGATTTGTACGCAGTAGCCCCAATGCACAGGTACAAATATTGGTCAAAAATACTAAGCATTTGGTGGAATCTGGCCATAAACTTGTAAAGCTTCACCAGCGGATTTCCAGTAAGATTCTTTTACGAAAATTAACAGTTGAACCGGATGATTCAGAAATGGGATTTATGCTGTGCGACACCAATGCCCTGCTCTATAAAAATGATGATAGCGTCTATCGCGGTTTTGCAAATTATGCGGCGACGGTTGAAGTAAAACGCTTTCGTGAGCAATTCGATTATGTGTGGCAATACGCAGAGCCAGAACCAGAATTACAGCTGCTGAATATTTGATAGCCGTTTTAATGGCACCGCCCCGACAAAGATCACACAAGTCAAAAAAAGCGCATTTTCTTCGGGAAAAACCGCATTTTTTTGTTGCTGATTCGATTTATATCCTTTATATATAGGCTCAATCCCTGTGATCTGGTTTTTGAGCCTGTAAATTCAGGGGTTTCATGCAAGGCTGCACTTACTCTTTGCCTCAACCAGCCTTGTCCAGAACATAAAAGCTATACACGAACAAAATATTAAAGGAATCCACCATGGCTGCCAAAAAACCTGTTGCTGCAAAACCCGCTGCCAAAGCTGCCCCAAAGGCTACGGCAAAACCTGCAGTTAAAGCTGCTCCAAAAGCGGCTGCAAAAAAAGTCGCCGCTCCGGCTAAAAAAGCACCTGCAGCTAAAGCTGCTCCTGCAGTTGTTAAACCTATTGCTGAACGCCAAAACAAAACCCAAATGTTGCAACAAATTGCTGATTCAACAGAACTCAGCAGAAAACAAGTTCAGGCAGTTCTGGATGAGTTGACCAACATTATTGAAGGACATATTAAAAAGAAAGGTATAGGTGAGTTCGTATTACCCGGCCTGTTGAAAATTACCACTGTGAAAAAACCAGCGACCAAAGCACGCAAAGGTATCAACCCATTTACGGGTGAAGAAGTCACCTTTAAAGCTAAACCAGCCAGTACTTCTGTGAAAGTTCGCCCATTGAAAAAGCTGAAAGAATTTGCACTCTAATGTGTGTTTGCTGCAACGCATAAAAAAACCCGCAATGCGGGTTTTTTTATGCGTTGCGCATCGTCATTATGCCACTAAAATTTTATCCGTAAAATTTCAGATTGCACAAAGCGGATACACCATATTGCCATCAAATTATATTAAAACCTTCACCAACTAAGGCATTCTGCAACCGCTTGATTCGCTCAGCCATGGCATCTACCGTATAGGTTTTTAATGGTGCTATGCCCCAAATCGGTTGCGGCCACGCGGCATCATCAGTAAACCGCGCAATATGATGAATATGAAGTTGACGAACTACATTCCCCAAAGCAGCCACATTCATTTTATGCGCATCAAATAAACTGATCATGACCTCCGATAAGCGACATGACTCACGCATTAACTGAATCTGATCACTCTCATCCAAGTGATGAATTTCAAACACATCTTCGCGCTGCGGCACCAGAATGCACCAAGGGTAATTAGCATCTTTACTGATTAACAATAAGGATAAATCGAATTTACCGATAACAACAGCATCTTCAGCCAAACGGGAATGGAGTTCAAACATAAGCTTTTCCTATAAGAATGGCGCATCTAGCAATTGGCTTCTGTACCAATCGCTTCGGGCACCGTAAAATAAGCAACCTTTCTCTTTTCCATTATAGCCACTTTATAAAGAAGACAATCTATGCGCTCCAGCCGATTTTTAATTGCGACCCTAAAAGAAACACCCGCTGATGCCGAAGTCATTAGCCATCAATTAATGTTACGCGCCGGCATGATCCGCAAACTGGCCTCAGGTCTTTATACATGGTTGCCACTGGGTTTACGGGTATTGCGCAAAGTGGAAAATATTGTGCGCACCGAAATGAACAAATCCGGTGCACAAGAAGTATTGATGCCCGTTGTACAACCCGCCGAACTCTGGGAAGAGTCTGGCCGCTGGCAACAATATGGCCCCGAATTACTGCGCATCAGTGACCGCCACAATCGCGGTTTTTGTCTCGGGCCAACCCACGAAGAAGTAATTACAGATTTAATTCGCGGCGAAATAAACAGTTACAAACAGCTGCCCGCGAATTTTTACCAAATTCAAACAAAATTTCGTGATGAGGTGCGCCCACGCTTTGGCGTTATGCGTTCACGTGAATTTATTATGAAAGACGCCTACTCGTTTCATAACACCACAGAATCATTGCAAGAAACCTACGATGTTATGCATCAAACTTATTGCAATATTTTTACGCGTTTAGGTTTGGAGTTCCGTCCCGTATTGGCCGACACAGGTTCCATTGGTGGAGCATTTTCACATGAATTTCACGTATTGGCCGCCAGTGGTGAGGATGCTATCGCCTTTAGCAATGGCAGTGACTACGCCGCCAATATCGAAAAAGCTGAAGCACTACCTCCCGCCACACCACGCCCTGCTCCACAGCATTTACTGCAAGAAATTGCTACTCCAGGCGTGCATAGCATTGAAGAAGTATGCGCTTTCTTAAAAGTATCGTCAGCGCAAACACTCAAAACCTTAATTGTGTTGGGTGAAGTGCGTGAAGATAAAACTCAACCATTAGTAGCACTGGTAGTTCGTGGTGATCATGAATTGAATGATATTAAAGCCGAAAAGTTAACTGGTGTTGCGTCCCCACTCACGTTTGCACCTGAAGCACGAATTAGAGATGAATTGGGCGTTGGTGTTGGCTCTCTCGGACCAGTTGGACTGAATATTCCAGTTATCGTTGATCACGCTGCCGCTCATGCCGCTGATTTTGTGTGTGGCGCAAACAAAGATGGCTACCACTTAACCGGCGTAAACTGGGAGCGTGATGTAAATGCACCGCTGGTTGCTGATATCCGCAACATAGTTGCTGGCGATCCCAGCCCTTGCGGGAAAGGTACGTTAGAAATTAAACGCGGCATTGAAGTGGGCCATATATTTCAATTAGGCACCAAATATTCTGAAGCCTTAAAGGCGCGAGTGTTAGATGAAAATGGTAAAGAGCAAACCATGATAATGGGTTGTTACGGCATCGGCGTAACACGAGTTGTGGCCGCCGCAATTGAACAAAATTTTGACGATAACGGTATTATTTGGACTGATGCAATAGCACCATTTCATGTAGCCATTGTACCTATCAATATGAACAAATCTGAAGCTGTGGCAACGAAAGCCGAAGAAATTTATACACAATTACAAGCGGCTGGCATTGATGTATTGTTTATGGATGATGAAAAAGCTCGTCTAGGCGTACAACTTGCAAATACCGATTTGATGGGTATTCCACATCGTATTGTGATTGGTGATCGCGGTTTAGAAGCAGGTAATATTGAATACAAAGGTCGTCGCGATGCGGAAAAACAAGAAGTGAGCGCCAATGACATAGTCGCCTTCTTAAAAGCAAAAATTAAACTGTAACTTTTCAAAACGTGGATCACTCATTGAGTCAGCTCAAAATGAGTGATCCACCACCAAGCCTCCGTTAAATTATTCAGCACTAATAAACTACTCGTTTAAGATTATAAAAATATAGCCACAAAGATTTTAAATTTTTATGCCACATTTCTTGAGAACCGCTCCATAAAACCCGTAAAACGGTGCATACCTTCCATGCAATAACCTTGTAGCCTGCCTTGATATTTCATATAGTAGGCGCGATGTTTTGTGGTTGATGAGGGCCTAGCTTCTGCAACATCATTACTCATGCGCATTAGCATGTTTTCATTTTTTAAGGAGTGATCGATATGAAAAAACTTTCTATATTACTTATCAGCTTTATATCCAGCTGCTTCTCCATTCAAGTCTTTGCAAACATTGATGTAGCACTCGGTAAAACAGTCACTGAAAATGGCACCTTTGGAACCAGTCCGGGTTCTTGGACCTATTATCCACCAGCAGCTGGCTCAACATTAACAGATGGCATACTAGAACCTGAAACGGAACTTTGGAACGCGAATAGTGTTTGGTGGAACGGTAGCGAAAACCCCAATAACGAGATTCTTATCGATTTGGGTTCTCTGTTTAAAATTGATAGCTTTACTGTTCAAGCAGATGATAACGATACATATCGCGTGGAATATCGCATTGGCGCAGGCAGTTGGACCACTGCTTTTGACGTTCCAACTATGCCCTCATGGGGATTGGTAACTCGCTCAATTGATTTAGCAACCCCCATTTACGCCGACGCTTTGCGTTTTACGGCAACAGGTGGTGACGGCTATTATGCTGTTTCTGAAATTGAAGCTTGGGGCGATAAAGCACTTTCTTCAGTTCCAGAACCTCAATCATTACTCTTACTGTTATCAGGCTTAGCAGCACTTGCCTGTGTAAGACACCGTAACAGCAAACAAGTGTAAATTTAAAAGCCCAGAGTAAAATAAATTTACTCTGGGCTTTTTTAATGGGATCAAAAGGGTTTTCAAAACTAATCATCCGTTGCATTAAAATGTGCAATCTCTAACGCTAATTTTTTACTCACAGTTTCAGGCGATCCAGTGTTTTTTGCCAAAATGCTATAAGCCACAGGTACGACAAATAAAGTAAAAAAAGTAGCCACAATAACACCAGAAATAACGACCACACCAATCACAAAACGTGTTTCGGAGCCCGCACCGGATGACACAACTAATGGGATAGCACCCGCTACCGCCGTTAGACTTGTCATAATAATTGGACGCAAACGCGCTGAGGCGGCCTCCAATAAAGCTTGCGTAAACTCAACACCGCGATCGCGCAATTGATTAGTAAACTCAACAATTAAAATACCATTTTTGGCCGCTAACCCAATCAACATAATTAAGCCAATTTGTGAATATAAATTCAGAGTACTACCCGTTATCCATAACCCCATTAAACCGCCTGCAATCGCTAAAGGTACGGTTAGCATAATAACAAAAGGATGCACATAACTTTCAAACTGTGCCGCCAATACTAAATAAGTAATTAAAATCCCCAAGGCAAACATAAAAAACATTGAACCTGTAGAATTTTTATAATCACGCGACATACCGCGATAATCCACCGTCGCATTGGGCGGCAAATTGTCCTTAACTAATTGATTGAGATAATCGAGCGACTCTCCTAATGTTAGACTGCCTGATAATCCGGCCTCAATCGTTAAAGAACGAATACGGTTATAACGATTCAACCTACTGGCATCTGCTACTTCAGTAAGCTCCACCAAACTGGTTAAAGGAATTAATTTTCCACTGCGGTCTGAACGCACATACATGTTCTCTAAACTATTTTTTGTACGTTGCTCATCGCGCTCGCCCTGCACCAGCACATCGTACTCCTCACCTTGATCAATATAGGTGGTGACTTTACGTGAGCCCAAGAGCGTTTCTAAGGTGTGCCCAATCGTGGTTACACTCACACCTAAATCAGCGGCACGATTGATGTCAACATGCACTTCAATTTGTGGCTTAGTTTCTTTGTAATCCCAATCAATGTTTATCAACCCGGGATTTTTTTCGTTAATTTTATCCAATAAAATGTCACGCCATTTAGCAAGATCTGTATAAGTTCCACCTCCTATTACAAACTGCACCGGCTTACTTGAGCCCGAACCAAATCCCTGCCGCATAACAGGTGCTGCGGTAACTCCCGGCAAATCGCTTAATTTTTCACGCACCTCATCCATAATGACAAAACCATTGCGACGCTTTCCCCAATCACTTAATGCGATAATCGCAATGCCGCTGTTAAAACTTTCAAACGTGCCGTAAGAACGAGGAGCACGCACCATCAAACGTGCAATTTCACCCGACTCCACATAGGGCATCAGACGTTTTTCAATTTCGGCCATATACTCATCCATGTAGTCATAACTGGCGCCTTCAGGCCCATTTACCATAATTTGAAAATTACCGCGATCTTCACGTGGTGCATACTCGCTAGGAATAAATTGCAGCAAGCCGAAACAAGCCAATAACATAAAAGCGAATACACTTACAGTAATCGATTTTTTACTCAAACTTTTTAAAATTATTTTTTTATAGGCATCACGTAAACGATGCATGTTGATGTCAACAGCCTCAACAAAACGATTGCGATTTGCTTGCTTACGCAATAGTTTAGAGGCAAGCATTGGAGAAAGTGTTAACGCAACCACCGCTGAGAAACCTACCGCCGCGGCCATGGTAATTGCAAACTCGGAGAATAATCGCCCTACATCACCTTTTAAAAACACAATAGGAATAAAAATTGAAATTAAGACCAGTGTCGTTGCAATCACTGCAAAACCAACTTCACGTACGCCATCATAAGCAGCAAGCAATGCAGGCTTACCTTTTTCCTCAATGTGACGAACAATATTTTCCAAGACGACAATGGCGTCATCTACCACCAAACCAATTGCTAACACCAAGGCCAACAGTGTCAGCATGTTCACAGAAAAATGCAGTGCAGCGAGCACAGTAAAAGTAGCGACAATCGAAACAGGCACAGCGACTGCCGGAACCAACATGGCTCTCACGCTACCAAGGAAAATATAAATAACAAAGACAACTAAAATAATGGCCAACACAATAGTGATATAAACTTCATGAATAGCACGCTCAATAAAAATGGCGCTATTGTAACTGTCCTCAATGCTCATCCCTTTCGGCAAAGCTGAATTAAAACGCGCTTGTTCATGCTTAACACCGCGTGCCACATCTAAAGTGTTGGCCGTAGACTGCTTAATAATTCCTATACCAACTTGTGCAATTCCATTACCGCGAAACAAGTTCCGATCCTCGACGGTGCCTTTTTCAACTTTGGCAATTTCACCCAAGTGAACTAAATGACCGTCCTTTCCTTGCTGTACAACCAATTGCGAAAATTGTTCTGCATTACGATAAGTTCGCGCCATACGCACAGTAAATTGACGCTCTTGCGATTCAATACTACCTGCAGGCAACTCCACATTCTCGGCACGCAACGCAGCTTCAATATCGTCAACACTTAAATCGTGCTCAGCTAATTTTTCGCGATCAAGCCACACACGCATGGCATAACGCTGCTCGCCGCCAATACGTACACGCGCCACACCTTCCACTGCAGAAAAACGATCTACCACATAACGTGTGGCATAATCTGACAACTCTGGAACTGACATATTTTCGCCAGCTAAACTCATCCAAATAATAGCGTCATCATCAGAGCTTACTTTCTGTACTTCTGGTGCAGTGGCTTCAATCGGCAAAGATGCGACAGCACTGGATACCTTGTCACGAATATCATTCGCGGCTGCTTCAATATCATGATCAACATTAAAGGTCACCGTAATATTAGAAACACCATTTTCACTGCCCGACTCCACATAACGTATTCCTTCTACACCGGCGATACGATCCTCCAGTGGCTTAGTGATTCTCGTCTCTACAATATTTGCAGCGGCGCCAGGATAGGTTGTACGTATGGAAACAATAGGAGGATCGATATTCGGGTATTCACGCAATGACAAACGATCAAATGCAATAATGCCAAACGCAATCAATAAAATAGAAATAACCGAAGCAAATACTGGGCGACGAATTGAAATATCCGAGAGCATCATAACTATTTGCCCGCTTTTTGTTTTTGTTGCAAGAGTTCAGACAAGGTTTCGGATTTTTGATTAGGGTCATTAGATTCTTCTGCAAGAATACTCACCGCTTGATCAGCATGAATTTTTTGTAACCCATGGGTTACGACTTTCTCACCCGCAATCAATCCGCTCACAACCTCAACCTGACCTCTATCACGTTGGCCGATTTTAATTTGGCGACGCTCGGCAATCCATTGTGATAACTTCGTGTCTTTTGCTGGCTGCAATACAAAAACAAAATTGTTACTGCCTACTGGTACTAGAGCCGCCTCACTAATCACCAATGATTTACGGAGATCTGTATGCATCACTACAGACATTAATAAACCTTGTTTGAGTTCGTGATGACTATTATCCAAATAAGCGCGCACTTTTACCGAGCGAGTGCTTTCATCGACTTGATTATCAATACTGAAAACTTCACCGTTAAAAATTTTATCGGCAAGGTCATGACTTTTCGCTTCAACAGTAAGACCTTTGCGTAAACTATTTAAATGTAGTGCAGGCACGGTGAAATCTAACTTCATCCTGCTATCATCGTTTAAAGTAGCGATCAATTGTCCGGGGCTTATTAAGGTGCCCTCACTCACATTACAGATACCCATTACACCGTTAAAAGGGGCAACGATAGACATATCTTTAAACCGAGATTCTAATGCGGTATAACGGGCACGAGCAGTTGTATATTCACGAGCTAGTTTATCCAGCATTGACTGCGATACTGCACCCGTTTTTGCCAAGGCTTGTGTGCGCTCTAATTGCCGCTTAGCCTCTTCAACAACTAATCGTGTCTCTTCCATTAATGCTGCCTGTTCCGTACTCATCATCTCAACGAGAACAGTACCTTTGGTGACACGCTGACCATCGTCAAAATGAATGCGAGCTACTGTTTGTGTGACTTTTGCTGTAAGTGCAACGGATTCATTGGCATGCAGATTTCCCAAAGCCTCAATCGTATTTTGTAGATTGCGTTCGGCGACAGACTGCACAATTACGCCCAAAGGTCTTTCGAGATTATCGATTTTTTGTGCGAAGCTGAATGAAGCAAAGAATAAAAAAACACAGGCCATCAGGCGTGTTAAAAAAAGCAGAAACATAGTGAATCTCAATAAGTTGATTGTGCGCAGATCACCGCATAGCCGGTATAATTTGCGAAAGCGCACACTTGATGTAGCGCTATATTATCGTTTTAACCCTTATTTCACCTGAGTTTAACATTTGTTTACCCATAGACCTATAAGGGCGAAAGTTATTCATTTAATTACAGATGCACCCAAAAACCTTAAGGATTTTTTAACTGTTTAAAAACATACTGAATTTGATCCGCAGAAAAACCTCTTGCTGCCAAAAAACGTATGCGCTTGGCTTTTTCATTTATATTCGTAGAGTCCTCACAACCGAACTTTTTAAAATAGACTTGCAAGGCCAATTCGCCCCAATTCTGCACCTCATTAAGATAGTGATTAATAATATCTTCAGTAACGCCTCTGACTTTTAATTCTTGCTTAATGGCTATAGCACCTTTCCCTTGCCGTTGGCGCATTTTAATGTACGCTTCAGTAAAACGTTCATCACTCTGCAAACCATCTGAAATTAATTTGGCAACAACCTCATCTATATCAACAGGCTGTTTAAATTTTTTCGTTAATTTTTCTTTAAGTTCCTTAACACTATGTTCACGCATTGCTAATAGGTTCATCGCAGCGAAACGAATAGTTACTGATGTTATTTCTGTCGTTTCCATAAGAATTAATTATTTTATGTAGATAGTAAACCGATAAATAAAAATGGCCGCTTATGCGGCCATTTTTATTGGGCTTTGAATCAATTATTTAACCGGCGGAAATTGCGCAAGCACTTCTTGCAACGCACTGGTTAAAATTTCACGCTGTTTCTGAGGTGACAACCCTTTATTTAGGCGCTTCTCAGATACGCCACGCCAAATAGGTTGCTGAGTTTTAGCATCAACCATATCTATAATTAGACTACCTTGATTATAAACTTGCAAAGGATTGCCTGGATGATAAAACAGTGGCGACGGATATCTATATCCACGCCCCCAAAAACCGTAACCATAAAGATCGTCATACGCGCGAGGATCTAATTTCTCCTCCATAACAACGTGATAACTCACATAGAAGTCCGGTAATGTATCACCATGAGCAACCTGATAATGCTTGGAAAGCTCAGTATTCAACAAGGTATGAATGTGACTTAACGTAAAAGGTGATATTAGAATATTTTCTTTACTATCAGATCTAGTTTCTTTTACTGAGAATGTTTTTAATGCTGCAAAATTATAGCTGATCTCATAATCTGTAGAAACATAGGGCTGAGTAGTACAGCCCACTATTAATAACGCAGCAAATATAAGCACTGTAAAACCTAATCTTGCCATTGCAAACCTCTCATTTGATTGGTGAATCATTAACTATGTAATTTGTCCACAACCAAGAACAACCCCAGTCTAAAACAATTACCTACTCTAGGGTGCAGCATACTCACACTGTAAATAGCACGCAACTATGCAACCCATTGAATTCACAAAGTTTACAAGAAGTTTGCACAATTCTTTTGTGCTCGACTTCATAGCCCCGAGAAGAATCAACTAATCTGATAGCTCAATCTCGTCGACTGCCTCTGAACCACCTGCACTTAAAGACAACGCTGGCGATTGCAAAAGCTCAGAGCGAACCTTTTGTTCCAGCTCTTGTGCAATTACAGGATTTTCTTGCAAAAATTTCATCACGTTATTTTTACCCTGACCTATTTTATTCCCCTGATAGCTATACCAAGCACCAGCCTTATCAATTAAACCCAATTTAACACCGTAATCGACTACCTCTCCCATACGGTTAATACCGCTACCATAGAGAATTTGGAACTCAGCTTGCTTAAACGGAGGAGCAACTTTGTTTTTCACGACTTTTACACGGGTTTCTGAGCCAATAACTTCTTCGCCTTCTTTTACCGCGCCCGTGCGGCGAATATCCAAGCGTACTGACGCATAAAATTTAAGTGCATTACCGCCAGTGGTGGTTTCAGGGTTGCCAAACATGACGCCAATTTTCATGCGGATTTGGTTAATAAAAATCACCAAACAATTAGCATTTTTAATATTACCGGTAATTTTTCGCAATGCCTGAGACATCAGGCGAGCTTGTAAACCTACGTGATGATCACCCATCTCACCTTCAATTTCAGCGCGTGGTGTTAATGCAGCCACGGAATCAACAACCAGGACATCTACCGCACCTGAGCGCACCAACATATCGGTAACTTCCAATGCTTGTTCGCCGGTGTCTGGCTGAGAAATGATGAGATCCTCTACGTTTACACCTAGCTTCGCCGCGTAAATAGGATCAAGGGCATGTTCCGCATCAATAAAAGCACAATTACCGCCTAAACGTTGAGCTTCAGCAATTACCTGTAGTGTCAGAGTCGTTTTACCTGATGACTCAGGACCGTAAATTTCAATAATGCGGCCTCTCGGCAAGCCACCAATACCCAGGGCAACATCAAGACCAAGAGAGCCCGTTGAAATAGCAGGAATAGCGACTTGCTCTTTGTCACCCATTCGCATCACCGTACCCTTACCAAACTGACGCTCAATCTGAGCTAACGCAGCTTGCAATGCCTTCTCTTTATTCGCATCCATTTGACACCTCAACGTAAAAATTAATGATAAGACAATAAGTTAGGATTATACGCTGAAACCACACAGTGGATTTTGCTCAGCTATAGACATAGCGTACAACAAAAATGCTGTACGTGCAAACAGCACTAGCATTATATACAGCTTTATTTTTATCTTTATGCGTCCTGTTGTCCCGCAATAATTAGGTTTCATATTTTTGACGTCTAATCCCACATTAGCACTGCGTGTTAGATGCAGTTTATGGCAAAAAAGCGTCTTAAAGTGGTCACCTTAGACACATAAAATATTAATATGTATGAGTAGGCAACAAAATCGATTTAAGTATTTGAACCGTCAGTTGTGGTTGAGCACTACCAAACATATACTATGTTGCTGCTCAAGGCGGCTTGGCACCGCTATTGTGCATAGGGTAAAGACGCTATTCCGCAGTCAAAATAATGGAGAATAAAATTGAGGCGGGATCTAGGTGCGTTCAATTTTCAGATTTTATAGACATCAGCTTTGATAAATACGCTCATTACAAAAAAGCTAATACCAAAATTGAGGGATATGAGCGATCAGCTTTTTTTAAAATCTCTGTGATTTCTGGATTGGTCGAGCTGTATAGAAGAGATAATTAAGGAATTGGCAAATTTTCAATGTTCGCCATGCGAACAAAGATCTACTCAAAGGGCAAAAAGGAAAGCGGGAGAGGCGTGAGATTACACCCTCTAGATGCGGTGATGTGAGAGGCCTCTATTTAAATTTAAGCCCAAAGCAGTTCTTTGTCAATAAGGAGAGCACTTAGCAGTTCAATCATAAAGTGGGGAAATTAATAGGAATACGCGCAAATCAGCAAAACCACAATTTAAAGCTTTAACCGCTGTAACCGCTTTAAAGCCAGAGGTAACAAGCCCTGGAAGATAAAATATTGTGCTTTATGCACACAACCAAAAGTGCTTGCGAAAACCTAAACTACCGAAGGAACCAGAAATATTTCAGAACGTTAAATTACTTGGCACAAAACTTCCAAACACGAAAAACCAAAACTACAACCTTTAAGGATTTTAGCTTTTGCTTTTTTTCAAACTAGCCGAAGCAGTTTATTTTAATTTTTTGTACAACGTAACGCCGAGTTCAGCGGCGGTTTTTAAGTTGTGGTTTTGCGGTACAGTGAGCGAAGCGAACCGCAAAACTGCGACTTAAAAACCGTCCAGTGGAGCGTAGCGGAACGATGCTGCAACGACTTGTTACGTGATTTTGTATTTTCGAAGGATTTTAAGGAAGGAAAAAATAAACTACAACAGTGAAACCCTAGCCTTCCGAAGCACACCAACAAAACCACAATTTAAAACTTTAAGCACAATAAAACCAGAGGCAACCAAACATAAATTCAAGGATTTGTAGCCTTATGCACACAACTAAACGTGCTTGCGATTCCCTGCTCTACCGAAGGAACCAAAAATATTTCAGAACGTTAAACTCTGTGGCACAAAAACTTCCGAACAGGAAAAACCAAAACTACGACCTTTCAGGATTTTGGCTTTTGCTTTTTCAAACTAGCCGAAGCAGTTTATTTAAATTTCTTGTACCACGTAACGCCGAGTTCAGCGGCGGATTTTAAGTTGTAGTTTTGCGGTACAGTGAGCGCAGCGAACCGCAAAACTGCGACTTAAAAACCGTCCAGTGGAGCGTAGCGGAACGATGCTGCAACGACTTGTTATAAATTTTTTACTTGTACATTTCTAAACTGGTTCCCTCTTTCGCGCAGACAGAGACCACCGCTTCACGCTTTGCTATATTTCGCAAATATGAACCTAAGTGGTTAAATGATAGCGGAGGCTGTGAGAAACCACTAGACCAATGAGACAGCATAAATAGAAAGTAGTCACAGACGGTGATATTTGACCCAACTAAAAAATTTTTACCTTCAAGCTCCCGATCAATAAGTGAAAACATTTCAGTTACACGCGACTCTTGAGCCATAACTATTTTTTTCGTTTCTTCACCAACCGTGTGTTTTTGAGGATAAAAGTAAACCATTAATTCAGGCTGAATTGTTGAGTTTAAATAAAACAGCCACTGATAGAATTTAGCTCTTTCCGGACTGCCTGCAACCGGAATTAAACCTAATTCAGGATGCCTTTCACAAAGGTACAAACAAATAGCTGCACTTTCAAAAATTACTGTATCTTCGTAAGAAAGTGTTGGAATACGACCTGATGGATTTAGCAAAAGATATTCTGGCGATTTTTGTTCATTTGATTTTCTATCAACAAGTACCAATTCAAAAGTAAGCCCCATTTCAGCGAGAACTAGATGAGGTGCCCAACTTGCATTCCTTGGATAATAAAATAATTTATACACGACACGCTCCATTCGTGGATTTATAACGCCGAGTTCAGCGGCAGTTTTTAAGTTGTGGTTTTGTGGAATACTTTTGCGCAGCAAAACCACAAAACCGCGACTTAAAAACTGTCCAGCACACGAAGTGTGCGAGCTGCAACGACTTGTTAGAAAATTGAATGTGCATGAGCACTTGCATAAACGGCTGCTTTTTCTAAAAGACTTTTAGTCAACGCCTTAAATGATTCCTTACTACCATCCACGGCCCCCTTAGCTAAAGCCGACTTTATGCGATCAATAAGTGATTCTGACGGATTTAATGAGTCTGGAGTACTATTTAGAATAACAAACCCTTTATTTCGTAAACGCGCCCCAGGAAATATTCCATTTTCAAAATGTACACTTTTAAATTGAATATAACCTTCATTTTCTAAATATGTGACTGCGTGGTGGGCATTGGCCAAAATTTCAAAAACTTCTTCATCAGCTGCATTCTCAGGAAGAACACTTGAAGCGATCTTCATTGCGTCAATCTCAATCGGGACTGGGAAACTTGAGTAGAGTTTTTCAAGTAACGCAAGAGTAAAGCAGTTAAAGAATTCAATATTATTCATTTTCAATGATTCGTTCCCTTTCTAACGCCGAGTTCAGCGGCAGTTTTTAAGTTGTGGTTTTATGGAATATTTTTGCGCAGCAAAACCATAAAACCGCGACTTAAAAACTGTCCAGCACACGAAGTGTGCGAGCTGCAACGACTTGTTATGTGCTTATTGATTTATTTTAGGTTGCATACCAAAACTTCCGGTTTTCATGTTCTTATTTTTGACATTTATATAAATAATTTGCAAATTATTCTTTGGTACAAAATTATGTATTTTTGATTCTAAAGTTAATGAGTCTATTTTCCTGAAATCCCCAGGAAAGCATAAGGATATAACCTCACTAGGATCTTCTTTACGTAGAAGTAACGTAAATTCTCGAATACTATCCTTCCACGAATTTGCAGTATTCAGTATATACTCAAGTTTCGTTCCGTTAATTGAGTCGAATGGTGATATATTACTCTTTTCAGCCTCTATTTCTTGAAGCTTTTTTTGTAAATTAGTATCTATGCAATATTTTTCGTCATCCTTATTTAAGCCATATTTGGTTGTAAAATTTCCTACCGCGCCAACAGCTATAAAAGGCTTATAACTATGCTGCACTTTTACAATAGAATTTGGCTTAAATATGTAATCCCACTCATAAACAATTGAAATGTCCCAATCCGGAAACTGAAGCCTCATTAATTTATTTTTATTTAGTATATCCAATTGTGATTTGGAAATAATTTTCTCATCAACCCGATAATCGTTATCTGGACCAATATTGAAAGGCATCAACGCAATATCTGTGGGTGAAAAACCTGCAGATGATAGAATATTTGTGACATCCATTCCATTGTGTATAGCCATTACTCTTGTTTTATAGGCAATTTTCTGTCCATTTACATAAACTTCAAATTCTTCAGGTTGTCCTTGATATAAAACCCCTGATTCAGGTGGCCAAGCTGAATATGTTGGTAGTGGAAAACTAATTTTAGTCTTAACCGCATCGGTTCCCTCATTTATGAATTCATAGTCAACTTTTATTTTATTATAACTTATATCAAGAACCTCACTTTTCATTGCAATACTTGTACTTTTTTCTAAAAGAATACCCCCAATGCCTAGTTCGCCAAACCCATCATTTCCGAAGGCGTTGGCTGCATAAATAGAAAGAAATATAAAGATTTTTAAAAAGTGATTCATTTAAATGGCCTAATCTATTCACATAACGCCGAGTTCAGCGGCGGTTTTTAAGTGGCAGTTTTGCGGTACAGTGAGCGTAGCGAACCGCAAAACTGCCACTTAAAAACCGTCCAGTGGAGCGAAGCGGAACGATGCTGCAACGACTTGTTAGGCTGCGTTTAAACGGCTAATTTTGTCCCTCGAAAAAATAATCACCAGTTACTACATCCAAGAGGCCAAATTGAGACGAGTCAAAAGTAACCCTTATAAAATTGTGGCTCATATTGAAATTTTGATTTTTGTAGCCGGTTGCGAATTCCTTTGAGACTTCTATTGTTTCCAATTTTTCAATTATTGGCCGAGGCGTTCTATAAGGGCATTCTTTACTTTCTTCAAAAGGATTCCGAACCCAAAGGAGCCTACCACTGTGATCAATGGCTGCTATATGCCGACCGTCACTTTCAACGTAAAATATAACCGAACTTCTAACATCTTTGTAGGATATAGCACTAGGAGTTGAAGTATCCCATAATTCGTATTTGGGTGGTTTAAACTTTTCAGCACCTAAGAATGCAAATGGAGGCCCGTAAAACGCTGACCTGCATTCTTTACTAATTTGGATTTTAATGAATTTTTTATCAACCAATTCTGCAGCATTAATAGCACACGAATAAATCGATATAAGCAAAAGTAAATATAGTTTCGTCATGACATGCCTAACGTTAAGTTCAGCGGCAGCTTTTAAGTTGCGGCTTTGTGGAATACTTTTGCGCAGCAAAACCACAAAGCCGCGACTTAAAAGCTGTCCAGTGGAGCGAAGCGCAACGGTGCTGCAACGCCTTGT
>Ga0209067_10000158_pt1 | contig 46344 bp, 43 predicted proteins | sample ColStrG_CSR_2013_FD_187199 | JGI IMG/M metagenome (GOLD analysis project Ga0209067, IMG submission 187199) | Freshwater sediment microbial communities in response to fracking from Pennsylvania, USA - Cold Stream Run_MetaG_CSR_2013 (SPAdes)... | ecosystem: Environmental > Aquatic > Freshwater >... | reverse complement strand
GGATATTCTGCGCGGCCGTCGGGCGGCGCGGAGACAGAATTTGCCTGGCGGCTGTAGCGCGGTGGTCCCACCTGACCCCATGCCGAACTCAGAAGTGAAACGCCGTAGCGCCGATGGTAGTGTGGGGCCTCCCCATGCGAGAGTAGGGAACTGCCAGGCATCAAATAAGTGAAGAAGCCCCGCACTGCCGTGCGGGGCTTTTTTACGTCTGTTATTTGCCACTTTAAGCTGAAAGAGTGACCTGTGAGTCTCTATCCGTAACCTCAATTCCCTCCGTTTTTTCCTGCTGAAGTGCCAGCAACCCACTGATTATTCGATAATTAGCGATGTAGGTCACAATAATAATCTCGGATTACACCGCCTTTACCTCCAGTAGACTTAAATGCTTTACTCACTCCTTTAAATGCTGTTGAGCAGCAAGGAACAGAGGTAAGGCATGACACCCACAAATAATAAAACTCAGACGGATGATACAAAGAAACGTATCTGGGCTATCGTCGGCGCGTCATCAGGCAATTTGGTTGAGTGGTTCGACTTCTATGTCTATTCATTCTTCTCGCTTTACTTTGCGCACATTTTTTTCCCACAGAGTGATGCCACAACTCAGTTATTACAGACGGCGGGCGTTTTTGCAGTAGGATTTTTAATGCGTCCGATTGGCGGCTGGCTGTTCGGCTATATTGGCGACAAACACGGCCGAAAAAATTCGATGCTGATTTCGGTCTGCATGATGTGTATTGGTTCATTGGTGATCGCCTGCCTGCCTGGTTATTCAACGATCGGTGTTGCTGCTCCGGTCATTCTGCTATTGGCGCGTATGTTTCAGGGATTATCAGTGGGCGGGGAGTATGGGACCAGCGCAACGTACATGAGCGAAGTAGCACTGGAAGGGCGTAAGGGATTTTACGCATCATTTCAGTATGTCACGCTGATTGGTGGCCAGCTAGCGGCGGTAATGACCGTAGTGGTACTACAATTTCTGCTCACTGATGCAGAGCTGCGAAGCTGGGGTTGGCGTATTCCGTTCCTCCTCGGCGCATTGCTCGCCATTGTCGCATTATGGTTACGACGTTCTCTGGAAGAAACTTCAGATAAGACGAGCCGCGAACATCGCGATGCGGGTAGCGTAATCGGGTTACTGCGCAATCATACCCGCCCCTTCCTGATGGTGCTGGGTTTTACCGCTGGCGGTTCCCTGAGTTTTTACACCTTCACAACGTATATGCAGAAGTATCTGGTTAATACGTCAGGTATGGATCCTAAAACGGCCAGTGGTCTGATGACCGGTGCGTTGCTGGTCTTTATGCTGATTCAGCCGGTCATTGGTGCCCTGTCAGATAAAATCGGTCGCCGCACCTCGATGATGATTTTTGGCGCGGGCGCAGCCATCTGTACCGTGCCGATTCTGACCCTGCTGCAAAGCGTGCAGAGCCCTGGAGTGGCTTTCCTGTTAATACTGCTGGCATTGCTGATTACCAGTTTCTACACCGCCATCAGCGGCATTCTTAAAGCAGAAATGTTTCCGCCGCAGGTACGTGCATTAGGCGTAGGACTCTCCTATGCGGTAGCGAATGCGATCTTCGGTGGATCGGCGGAGTATGTTGCATTGCTGATGAAGCAACAGGGGATTGAGACCACTTTCTTCTGGTATGTTTCAACAATGGGCGCGATGGCATTTCTGGTGTCGCTGTTGCTGCACAAGCGCGGCAAGGGGATTAAGCTTTAACAAGGCTACTGACTCAAATTCCACAGGGCAATGCAGCTGGCAGCACCGGCGGCATCCCAGGCAAAATCTTTCCAGCTCCAGCTCCAGCTCCAGCTCCAGCCGCTGCCATTCGGCGGCTGTCATACCCCTCTTTTCCCGTCCCAAGACTTAACGAAAACAGGATACCGATAGTCTGGCTTTGCCGGTCAGAAAGGTGCTGACGCTGTCCATATTCACTGCCTGCAGCAGCTAAAGCTACACGACAAAGTGTTCCGCTTTATCCCGTCCGGTCCATTGGTCCTGCGCCATATGGGAGCATCCACTACACAACAGCACAGCAAGCAGCACAATTCGCATAGCAGATGCCTTATAGCAGGCGAGGATTAAAGAATACGGCTGATCAGGCGATCGATACGTATCCGGCGCAGACGGCGAATCAGTTTCCGCACTTTGGCCGGATAATCAGCAATACTCTCAAGCTCACGGAAATGGGTCACTATCGTGGTGTGCTGCCGGATTAATGTCAGCTCTTTCTCACGCTGAGCCGCTAATTGCTGATGAGGATCGTGGATTAGCACCGCATTTTCCAGATCAAGCCGCCATGCACGTGGATTGAGATTATTACCGGTAATCAACTGCCATTCGTCATCAACCCACATCCCTTTAAGGTGATAACTGTTCTCGCCATCCTTCCACAGTCTTACAACCAGCTGATCGGTCGTGACGTAATAGTGCAGACGGCTCAGAAATCGACGCAGATTGATTTCATACAGGTAAGGCAACGCGCCAATGATTTTGAACGGCTGATCGGGAGCAATATAGAAATCATTGGCCGTTTTATCACCGACAATGATCTCGACCTGTTTTCCCTGACGTAGAAGATGAATGATATTACGCACCAGCAAGGCGGGCAGGTTGAAGTAGGGGGTACAGATGACCAGCTTCTGTTCCGCACAGGGCATCAGATGGAAAATGGTTTTATTGAGCAGGCTATGCTTACCCAGACCGACCAGCGGGGTGACCGCCAGCTCATCATTGCCGGCATTCCCTTCAAACTGATAATTGAAGCCTCGCAGATCCTGGCGAAACTGGCGCGTCTCATTTTTAATTTCTGGACTTGAGGGGCGCTCAGCAAAATCGAGTCGGTTGACCGCTTCCGCTGGCTTCAGATTGTGCGTGATCCAGTCATACATGGTATCGGTCAGCTGGGAATTACGGATAACCTGGTAGCGGTCATAGCGATATTTATCATGCTGATGCAGGTAAACATCATTGATGCTGGCACCGCTATAGAGCAGCATATCATCAATAATGAACCCTTTAAGATGGAGCACGCCTAGCGCTTCGCGGGTATTGACCGGGATACCATAAACCGGGATGGCGATGTCGGCATATCGGGTCGCCATTTCGCAATACCAGTCGGCATTGGTAACGCCTCGCGCTGCACCGATTCGCCCGCGCTGCGCACGGTGCCAGTCAACCAGAATGGAGATATCCAGCTCTGGCCGCGCCAGCTTCGCACTATAAAGCGCATCCATGACGGCACGCCCGGCGTCATCGTTTTCCAGATAGAGCGCGACAATACAGATGCGGGTCTGCGCTGCCGCAATTTTCTCCAGCAATGTCTGGCGAAATTCGGCAGGCGAGTAAAGTGTCGACATATCCGCAACGGATTGTGACAGTTTGGGCAGCTGTGCGAGGTGTTGTTGGTGTTTGTTACGTTTAAATTTAGACAACATCACAGTGCACTTCTTCTCTGTTCATTGTATGGCCTTTTGCCATCAAATCAGGATTATAACCATAAATAATAACATCAACTCCGTCGATTCGAACGTTTTTTACCTTTCTCTACAAGGTTAGTTGATCTCATTCTGTAAAGACAATTTCAGGCTGACAATACCGTCATCCAGTTGAACATCCACATGAAAATTGAGCTTTCGTGCCAGCGTAATCATGCCTCGGTTATGGGGCATGGTGATGCCGTTCAATTGTTGCAAGCCGTGATGTCGGGTATAGCGAATCATCTTTTCCAGCAGACGACGGCCCATACCTAACCCTTTCAGGTCGGAACGGACCAGCACCGAAAACTCCGCATCAAAGTTATCCGCATCAGAGATAGCGCGGGTTACGCCGATAATTTCGGGGCGTCCCTGATGCTGACGTACCGCCACAATCGCCATCTCGCGGTCATAATCGATCTGGGTCATATTGGCGAGATCGTCATGAGTAAACTCATTAATTTCACTGAAGTAGCGGTAGTAAAGATCCTCTTTAGTTACCTGACTAATAAAATCACGCAGCAGGGGTTCATCCTCCGGCAGGATTGGCCGGAACAGGCAGAATTGCCCATCATTTAATTCCACCTGCTCTTCCAGATGTTGAGGATAAGGACGTATTGCCAGCCGAGCTTCATTATCACCGTGGAACGATGCCAGCGTCAGGGTGACATCCAGCAAGGTAAAATCATTGCCTGCCGCCAGCAGCGGATGGATATCCAGTCGCTGGATCTCCGGGCAATCTACTACCAGGTTAGAGACCTGCACCAGCAGCTGGCTTAAACCGGGGATATCCAGCGGGTTCAGGGCGCTGCGGCTACGAATTTTTCCGCTCTTAATTGCCTGAATTACCAGATAGCGTGCGAGCGTCATATTCAGCGGGGGCAGGGCAACGGCCGCCTGTTTATCGGCATGCCATTCAACACCGCCTTCTCCCAGCATAATGATTGGGCCAAACAGGGCATCCTGTTCAACCACGACCCGAAGCTCCTGTGCGCCTGCACGGCTGGCCATGCTCTGAACCAGTAACCCTTCGATACGTGCCTGTGGCAGCGTCTGTTTTACCCGATCAAAAATAGCCTCGGCGGCATGCTCCACTTCGCTGGCATTGCGCAGGTAGAGCATCACGCCCTGAACCTCCGACTTATGGGCGATATCGGGTGAACGCAGTTTCAGCGCCACCGGATAGCCAATCTGATCGGCAATTGCCACTGCTGCTGCGCTGTCGCTGGCGATCCAGGTTGGTAGCGTGGCCAGCCCATACGCCTGCAGCACCGGCTGCACTTCGTGGGTATCCAGCGTGGTAATACCGCGCTCCAGCGCCAGGGAAAGCAACTGATGAGCATGGGCGCTATCCTGGTTCAGCGTGGCGGGCAGAGCAGGAGTTTCGCGCAGTTGCTTCTGGTTACGCCGGTATTCAACCTGATGCATAAAGGCGGTCACCGTTCCTTCTGGCGTTCGCCAGGTTGGTATACCCGCCTGCGTAAAAGCACGACGCGCAGCCTGCGATGAGAACTCGCCGCTCCAGTTGGTCAGCAGAGTTACCCGCTTACCGCGCGGATGGCGGGCAAGGGTTTCGATCAGATGTGTGGCCGTTTCCGTTGCGGGTGCGACCGCGCTGGGCGCATGAATAATCATTAATGCATCAAGTTCATGGCTGTCGAGCAGGATCTCTGTGCAGGCGGCATAACGTTCCGCGGTGGCATCATCTTTTAAATCAAGCGGGTTGCCGCGACCCGCACCGGCTGGCAATAGCGCCTCAAGCTGCTGGCGAGTCTTGTCGCTGAGCTGCGCCAGTTTCCCGTTGCGGGTATAGAGCGCATCCAGCGCCAGCGCGGCGGGCGCGGCGCCGTTACTGATGATCATCAGCCGATCGCCACGCAGCGGCCGCATATGACTCAGCGACTCAACGGCGGAGAACAGCTCATGGGTATCCTGCACCCGCAGTAATCCGGCACGCTGGATGGCCGCATCCCAGGCGGCGTCCAGACCGCTGTGAGTGCCAAGCAGCGCCTGGGCTTCATGGCTGCGACCACTCTTGATCACCAGAATCGGTTTATTACGGGAGGCGCTGCGTGAAGCAGAAACAAAACGACGGGCGTCACTGAGGTGCTCAAGATAGAGCAGGATGGCGCTGGTTTTACCGTCGCGAGCCAGGAAGTCGAGCAGGTCATCGACATCGGTATCCAGACTGTCACCCAGCGCGATAAACCAGGAGAAACCGAGGTTGCGCTGCTGCGCCCAGTCAAGAATGGTATTGGAAACCGCTGCGGACTGGGAGATAAATGCGATACGGCCTTTCTCAATCGGCACCGGCGAGAAGCTGGCATTCAATCCTTGCCAGGGTGCCAGCAGGCCAAGACTGTTCGGCCCCAAAAGACGTATCTGCCACTGGCTGGCGCAGGCTTTGAGTTCAGCCGACTGGCTGGCGGGCGCAGAGAGGATAATGCAGGCTTTGCAACCTTTCTCGCCGAGCTGTTGCAGCAGTACGACGTTACGTTTTGAGTGGGTGCAGATCACCGCCAGGTCTGGCGCGAAAGGTAAGCTATCAATGGTGGGCCAGGCCAGTACGCCGTTGACCGCTTTATACTTTGGCGTCACCGGCAACACCGGCCCGCTAAAACCGCCCGCCAGCAGGTTACGCATCATAAAGTATCCGGCACGCCCTGGCGTAACCGAGGCACCAATTACTGCAATCGATTTAGGTCGTAGCAGTGCTTCCAGTCCGCGTTGGCTCATCTCGCCCTCCAGAGATCGGGATTTGCGTGATTGTAAACGCTTTTTGCTGGCAGTGCTTCCTGACAGATCGCAGGCTGAACATCCAGATCTTATGAATTGTCAGAGCAGGCTCTCTCCAGCCATAAGAAGAGGGGGGCGGTTAAGCCTGCCCGCAGTGATGCGGTTTTCCGGCCAGGTAGGCCGCGCGGAACTGGTCAAAATGGTGAGATAACGTCTCTGCCGCCCGCCGATCGCCCGCCTGCGCCAGCAGCGCCACGGCCACTTCAGCGGTACAATGCTGACCTTCGCCATGGGCTTCACGCAGCGTATAACGCGAAGGCGTACTGACATCCAGCGACATCACCGGCAGGGCGTCGAGCCAGGGGCTTTTGCGGAACATTTTGCGCGCTTCAGTCCAGGTACCATCCAGCATAATAAACAGCGGCGGCTTGCCGCGGGAGGGGGGCGTTGTCAGCACCTCGCGCCCGGGATCCGCATAGGCGGCCGGAAAGACCACCAGCGGCTGATAATCAGGATTGCGCACAGCTGCCAGCAGCATCGGATCCGGCTCGGTGCGTGACCAGCCAAAAGCCTGGGTATTTGGCAGAATATCGGCAATCAGGCGGCCGGTATTGCTCGGCTTCATTGGCTCGGTATCAAACATCACCAGACAGAAGCGGCTACGGGCAGACTGCTGCACGATCTGACTGCAGAGACAGTTGACCTCTGGCAACAGGCATGACTGGCAGCGAATGACTCGATTTCCGCGTGCGAGAAAAGGGCGTGTGGCACGGGCGAGACGTTGGGCGCGCAAGCGTAAAACAGCATTATCAGACATGAGTATTCAGGGCAGGAAAAACATCAGTGTAATCGAAGCGCAGGCTAAAAGGAAAAGGCCAGACAGGCTGGCCTCCGAAGATTATAGTGACTCATCCAGCCATTCATTAAAAGGCGCTTTAGGCATGGCACCATTCAGCATATCGACACGCTCGCCGTTCTTAAACAGCATGATGGTCGGGATACTGCGAATGTTGAAACGTGCGCTCAGAGCCGGTTCCGCTTCGGTGTTGACTTTAATAAAGCGAACTTTACCACTGCGTTCTCTGGCGACATCTTTAAACACCGGTGCAAAATTGACGCATGGGCCACACCAGGGCGCCCAGAAATCGATCACTACCGGCAGATCGTCCTGCAGATATTTATCAAAGTTGGCGCTGGTGGCATTCACTACTTCGCCATCGAACAGCTCATTTCCACAGCGACCACATTTCGCTACGTCGGCAAAGCGTTCGTCAGGAACGCGATTGGTTGCCTGACAGGAAGCGCATACCGTATTCATAGGAACCTCTGATGTTGAAAAGTGTCAGTCTGGTAAATATTGTCCATTATGAAAGGGGACGGATTCCCTCTCAATCTGGATTGCTCTATAGGTTCAATAGTTGATAGCTAAGCGCCAGCACATCAGGTAATCTGCGCGCTCTCAATGCAGGAGGAAGACATGAACGACGAATTTAAAGGCAAGAGCGGTAAGGTTAAGGTGATGTACGTGCGTGGCGAGGACGATAAAAGCGCGCGCGCGCCTAATCCTCGTACAGGCAAAGGTGGTCACTCTGCTGCCCGCCCGGATGATAATCGTCGTTCGTCTGGTCCCCGTACTGAACGCGGTCAGGAAGGGGAGCGCTCCGCTGGCCGTCGCAGCGACGACGCCGGTCGCCGCACTTCACCGCGCCGTGACGAAGGCGGTCGTGGCGCACCACGCCGTTCGGACGATGGCGCAGGCCGCCGCAACGATCGTGATGATAATCGCGGTGCCTATAGCAGCAGCGATTCCCCGTGGCGTACCGTCTCACGCGCGCCTTCAGCCGATCGTGCGGCATCGCCTGAGAGCGATAAGCCAGATCACGGCGGCATCAGCGGTAAGAGCTTCGTCGATCCTGAGCAAATCCGTCGTCAGCGTAATGAAGAAACACGCGTGTATGGCGAGAACGCCTGTCAGGCGCTGTTCCAGAGCCGTCCGGAAGCGATTGTTCGCGCCTGGTTCGTGCAGGAAGTGACGCCGCGTTTCCGCGAAGCGCTGCGCTGGCTTGCGGCTAACCGCAAAGCCTATCACGTCGTTGAAGATGCAGAGATCACCAAAGCGTCAGGCACTGAGCATCATGGCGGCGTCTGCTTCCTGATCAAGAAACGCATGGGTATGGCGGTTTCTGAATGGCTAAGCCAGGCGAATACCAAAGATTGCGTACTGGCACTGGAAGATGTCAGCAACCCGCATAACCTCGGCGCGATTATGCGCAGCTGCGCGCATTTTGGCGTAAAAGGTTTGCTGGTGAACGACGCTTCACTGCTGGAGTCTGGTGCAGCGGTACGTACCGCAGAAGGCGGAGCCGAGCATGTGCAGGCCATCAGTGGCGCAACCTTCAGTGAAGGTCTGGAAGCGTTCCGTAAAGCGGGTTACACCATCGTGACGACCTCTAGCCATCAGGGCACGCCGCTGGCGCAGGCTGAGCTGCCGGAAAAAATGGTGCTGGTTTTAGGGCAGGAGCGCGAAGGTCTTTCAGATACTGCTTTCAAGCAGGGTGACATGAGCCTGTCGATTGGTGGCACTGGCAACGTGGAAAGCCTTAACGTGTCAGTCGCAACCGGCGTACTGCTCGCCGAATGGTGGCGTCAGAATGCATAACAAAACGGGCCGAAAGGCCCGTTTTGTTGTGTAGCATCAGTGCGCGCCATCGCCACCGCCTGCGCCAAACGGCGGGCGGGCAAACCAGATCAGCACCAGCAGGATTAAAAAGACCCCCGCCGAAGCCCAGAAAATTTCATTCGCCGAAATAATCAGTCCCTGATTGGTAATCTGCTGCGCGATATAGGCCGACGCCTGCTGTTGCGTCATTCCCATGCTCTCCAGCTGGCTATACATCTGCTGTGAATTGACGTTGTACGGGGTGATCGACTCCGTCAGGTAGCTATGATGCATCGACTCGCGGTTAGTCCACATGGTGGTGGTAATCGACGTCCCTACCGAGCCTGCAAAGGTACGCATAAAGTTCGACAAGCTGGAAGCTGCGGCCAGTCGCTCTGGGGGTAATCCCGACAACGTAATGGTGGTCAGTGGCATAAAGAAGCAGGCCACGGCAAAGCCCTGGATAAACTGCGGCCAGGCTGAGGCACCAAAGTCCATTCCCGGTTCAAATGTATACGCGCGCCAGTAGAAGCAGACGGCATACATGATGAAGCTGAATGTGACCAGCCGTCGCATGTCGAGCTTATGGGCGAATCGACCAATGATTGGCGACAGGATAACCGGTAAAATCCCCACCGGTGCAGATGCCAGCCCGGCCCAGGTAGCCGTGTAGCCATACACCTCCTGGAGCAACTGCGGCAACAGAACGATCGAGCCAAAGTAGAGCATGTAGGCAAGACTGATGGATAAGCAGCCGATGGTAAAGTTGCGCGATTTAAACAGCGAAAGATCGACTATCGGATGATCATCCGTCAGCTCCCATACCAGCAGCACCGCCAGGGCGATGACGGCAATGACGGCAAGCACGATGATCTCCGTTGAGCTAAACCAGTCGAGCTCTTTGCCCCGATCCAGCATCACCTGCAGGCAGCCGATCCCCACGACCAGCAGCACCAGCCCGACCATATCGATCCGCCGGATTTCAGTTTTAGTTTCCCGGCCACGCAGCGTTTGCAACGTCAGTATCACCACCGCCACGCCAATCGGCACGTTAATAAAGAAGATCCAGCCCCAGTGATAGTTATCGCTGATCCAGCCGCCCAGTATCGGGCCACAGATCGGCGCGACGATCACTGTCATCGCCCACAGCGACAGCGCAACACTGCGCTTAGCGGGCGGATAGTTGTTGAGCAGCAGACTTTGCGACAGCGGAATCAACGGACCCGCCACAATCCCCTGGATGATGCGGAAGAAGATAAGCATTTCCAGGCTGTCTGACATGCCACAGGCCCAGGAGGCGATAGCAAACAGAATGGTCGCCCAGGTGAAGAGCTTCACTTCACCGATACGTTTTGCCAGCCAGCCGGTCAGGGGGATCGAAATCGCATTGGCCACGCCAAACGAGGTGATCACCCAGGTTCCCTGCGAGTTCGATGCGCCCAGGTTACCGGCAATGGTGGGGATAGCCACGTTGGCGATGGTCGAGTCCAGAACCTGCATGAATGTCGCTAGCGACAGCGCAATGGTCATCAGGACCAGCGGCATGCCTTCGAGCGGTTTTTGTGCCATTACAGCCTCCGCGTCATCATCCGGCGTTGGCGCGGACGATATCGGTGATCAGCTGATTGACCGGCGCAAGGTCAATCGCCAGGGCATTGCTGCTGTAAGCGGCTTGCTGACGGGCACGGGTGGCCAGCGCGCTACCCTCTTTACTGGTAGTATCGATTTTAACCAGCGTGGAAAGGCCAATGCGCAGCGGATGTCTGGTGATATCTTCCTGATTCAGTTCGATACGAACGGGCAGGCGCTGAACCACTTTGATCCAGTTACCGGTGGCGTTCTGTGCTGGCAGCAAAGAGAAGGCACTGCCGGTGCCCATATCCAGTCCCGCGACTTTGCCCTGATAAACCACTTTGTCACCGTAAATGTCGGCGACCACGGTAGCAGGCTGACCAATCCGCACACCGGCCAACTGGGTTTCTTTGAAGTTAGCATCGACCCACAGATTGGTAGCAGGCACTACAGCCAGCAACGGAGTGCTGGTGGAGATTTGCGAACCGACCTGTACGCTACGGCGGGAGACAAAACCCTCCATCGGGCTGCGAATTTCAGTACGCTGCAGCGCCAGCCAGGCGTCACGCAGCTCGGCCGCGCTCTGTTGTACGGCAGGCTGATTTTCCAGCGAGGTATTGAGGATCATCGCCTGATTGGCATTGTATTGCTGAATTGCCACGTCCAGCTGCGCTTTGGCCGTTGCAACGGCATCGCGGGCGTGCTGCAACTCTTCACGGCCAATCAGATTGGCAGCACCCAGCGGCTCACGGCGTTTCAGGTCGGCCTGTGCTTGCGCCAGAGCGGTCTGCTGCAGCGTAATGCTGGCCTGATACTGTTTGCCATTAATCATCAGCTGATGCGTTTGACGCACGCTGGTGGCCAGTGCCGTCTGCGCTTTTTCAAACGCCTGCTGCGCATCGGTCTTATCCAGTGAAACCAGCACGTCGCCTTTTTTGACGAAATCGGTATCTTCAAACCAGACTTTGTTCACACTACCGGAGACCTGTGCCATCACCTGCACCTGATTACCCGCAACGTAGGCGTCATCCGTTTCCTGAAAATGGCGCAGGACCAGGAACCAGTAAACTCCCCAGGCAATACCAATCAGCACAAAGATCAGCGCCAGCACAATGAGCACACTTTTGCGCTTCTTCTTTTTGCTGGATGAGGGTTGCGGGCTTTGTGCTTCTGCCGTTGCACTCATGACTTTCTCCACGTTTTCCATTTAGTCGGGCGGCAGACATCCTTTTCTGCCAGTGCCCGAGTCGAAAAAGCCAGCGACTGAGCGCTGGCCAGATAAAAAGGAAAGTAAAATAACGATTCCGACAGGTGATTGTGTCGCACTTATTGCTATTAGCGGGACAGCGAGGCGATTAGCTGATCTTCATCCATTTTATCAAGACGATTAAGCAACTTACGGGTGATGCCTTCCAGCTGGGACTTCTCATCGATAGACAGCGACGACCAGAGGTACTGCAGGCTCTGATGCTGAGGTGGCAGAAGCTGACGCAGGAACTCCATACCTTTATCGGTCAGATGCAGGTGCAGGCAGCGACGGTCATGATCGCTTTCGCGACGCTCAATCCAGCCGCGCTTTTCCAGCTCATCAGCAATGCGCGTGGCATTGGTGCGTGAAGAGCCAAGGGCAGAGCTGAGTTCAGAGGGCTGAATGCTGTGATTTTCCTGTGCATCCAGCGTAATCAACGCCATGAACAGGGTTTCATTAATACCCTGTGCTTTCAGCATCTTATTGCGGTTGTCCAGCAGTTTACCCTGCATATGCATACAGAGACGCGTCAGAATAATTTCCTGCAACGGAAAATCCTTATGGCGATTGGCACGGATGTTTAGCATCTGCTCAATGGGAGTAAACGAACTTTCCATTAAAAAAAACCTCACTAATTGCAACTTGTATAATAACTATGGTGACAGGGTAAGCGTAGTCACTTTTTGGCAGGTGGTCGCTGACAGATTCATACGCTGCACCATCAAAGGCATTCCAGGCCACTCCCTGGCCCTGGGTCAAAAACCCGTACGCCCGGCGGCAGTCGCTGTGCCGGGACGTCATCAAAAGGGGACAGATTTAATAATATCGCGAGGAAAAATAACTGAAGTGAATAGGTTTGCCACTAACCATAACAAACCTAATCATTTGTGACCAGACGCAATGCGCTGTCCGGGCAGGCTTCAGTTGATTTTTTCTGGTTCAAAACGCGATCCGCCCGCCCAAATCAGCAGATTAAGCAGCGTCAGCAGCACGCCCGCGACACAAACACCATACCAGCCCGAAAGATGGTAAGCGGTGGCAGAGAACAGCGAACCCGCTGCGCCGCCAATAAAATAGCTGGTCATGTAACCGGCATTGAGACGGTTGCGCGCCTCCGGCATCTGCGCATAAATCACGCTTTGATTGGTGATATGAACGGCCTGCACCGCCAGATCCAGCAGCAGAATGCCGACGATCAGCGGCGCAAGTTGTTCCGCACCCCACGCAATGGCGGCCCACGACAGCAGCATAAGCAGCAGGCCCAGTCGGGTGGTCAGCTTCGCTTTACCTTTGTCCGCCAGCGAGCCTGCCTGACGTGCAGCCAGCGCACCCGCAGCACCGACCAGCCCCAGCAATCCAATCTCGCCCTCAGAGAAGTAATAGGGTGCCCCGGAGAGCAGAAACGCCATTGAGGTCCATAGCAGGCTGAAATTGGCAAAGGAGAGGCAGCCGGTCCAGGCGCGGGTGCGGATCACGCGATTGCCTGCATAAAGACGGAAGATGGAGACCAGCAGTTGCGGATAGCTCAGGGGCACGGACTGTTTTACGCGCGGCAACGATCGCCACAGCGCCAGCGCCATGATCACCATCAGCAGACTGGCGGTCCAGTAGACGGTACGCCAGCCGCCAAGCTGCGCCAGGCCGCCTGCCACGGTGCGGGCCAGCAGAATCCCCAGCAGCAAACCGCTCATTACCGTACCAACGATTTTGCCGCGCCGTTCCGGCTCCGCCAGCGTTGCGGCCAGCGGCACCAGGATTTGTGCGGCGACCGAGAACAGGCCAGTCATGACCGTGCCCAGCAGTAAAACGGAGAAGGAGTGCGAAAGGGCGATAATCACCATGCCTGCGGCAGCCAGCAGGATCATCGTTACAATCAGGCTGCGCCGTTCAAACCGATCGCCCAGCGGCACCAGCAACAGCAGTCCGCAGGCGTAGCCCAGTTGCGCCGTGGTGACAATAAACCCGGCGAGGCTAACAGAAAGATCAAACTGTTGGGCGATAGTATTCAGCAGTGGCTGAACGTAGTAATTACTGGCTACGCAAAGGCCGGTGGCTACCGACATCAGTATTACTAAAGCAGGCGTCAGACCCTGGCGAGTCGCATTCATAAACAGCATCGGTCGCTAATAATTATTTGAAGTTAATAGTAACCCAAAAAACTATTTCACACGCATGTTTATTAACAGGCCATACCAGTGCGTTTAACAGAGACAAAAAAGGGCGGAAGGGAATCCGCCCTGCAGGAAACAACAGAACTTATTGAGCAGCGGCCTGAGCGTCACTAACCCATTTATCAAATTCGGCCTGGTGTGCTTTGATCCAGCCATCAACGTGACCGTTGATCGCCTCTTCTGACGACTGACCGGCATGCATCGCGGCGTTTTCAGCGTTGATGTCCGCCAGTGGCAGTTTCATTTCGGCGAACAGTCTGGCTGCCGCTGGATTTTTCTCTGCCCAGGCTTTGTTGGCAACAATGTGCATGGTATTCACCGGGAAGCCGTAGTTCGCACCATTTGGCAGTTTAGTATCGACGTTTTTCTGCTCACCGGGCATTGAGGAGAACGGCACCTGCAGCCAGGTGACATCGCGGCCCGGCTTCATCACATCGCTGACCCAGTAAGGCGTCCAGGTGTAATAAAGGATAGGTTTAGCCTGTTTAAAGCGGGTGATGGTGTCAGCAATCATGGCGGAATAGTTGCCCTGATTGTGTTCAACGGTTTTGCTCAGGCCAAATGCCTCGATCTGATGGTTAATGACCGCTTCACAGCCCCAGCCTGGGGTGCAACCGGTCAGGTCCGCCTTGCCGTCGCCATTGGTATCAAACAGGGCGGCTATTTTAGGATCTTTTAGCTGCTCAATATTGGTGATGTGATACTGATCGGCGGTTTTCTTATCGATAAGATAGCCCTGGGCGGCACCCGTGACGAAAGTCCCCTGACGATAGAATTTCGCCTCTCCGCCTGCCGCTTTATACATATCATCGTGCAGCGGTTGCCAGTTGGTAGCGATAAAGGTCGCATCGCCGGCGGCGATCGAGGTATAGCCCACGTTGTAATCCACTTCACTCGGTTTCTCGACCTGATAACCGAGCTTTTCCAGCCCGCGGCTGACAATCAGGGTCTGAAAGGTTTCTTCAGAAATGGTGCTCTGAATCGGTTTCACCGTAATCCCTTTGCCGGGCAGATCGGCTGCAGAAACCTGTGAAACAATAATTGTGGCTAACACGGCGGCCAGCAGAGGAGCTGTCTTGCGCATAGTGATTCCTTATTTTTTCGGTTGTAGCGGAGCGGGCGACACGCAGGTGCCGCCCGACAACTTATTTCTTACGAAACGGGGAGAGCATCAGACCTATCGGGCCGCTGTGGTACCAGTGACGGTTGCCGCGGCTGCGGTTATCACGGCCAAAGGATTGGGTCAGGCGGTCGAGAATGATGGCGAGGATCACAATGCCGACGCCGCCAACGGTCGCCAGGCCCATATCAAGACGACCAATGCCGCGCAGCACCATCTGGCCCAGTCCGCCGACGGCAATCATCGAAGCAATCACCACCATCGACAGCGCCAGCATCAGCGTCTGGTTAACGCCAGCCATGATGGTCGGCATCGCCAGTGGCAATTGCACTTTAAACAGCAGCTGACGCGGACTGGCACCAAAGGATTCGCTCGCTTCGATCAAATCGGCGGGCACCTGCTTAATACCGAGGATAGTCAGACGCACAATCGGGGGCAGGGCGAAGATAATCGTTACCACCACGCCCGGCACGTTGCCGATACCAAACAGCATCACAATCGGCACCAGATAGACAAAGGCGGGCGTGGTTTGCATCGCATCCAGCAGCGGCCGGACAATGCGCGCGGCGCGCTGACTCCGGGCCAGCCAAATCCCCAGCGGCAGACCAATCAGAATACAGAACAACAGCGCGGTAAGAACCAGTGCCAGCGTTACCATCGCCTGCGACCAGGCACCAATGGCGCCAATCACGATCAGCGATACCAGCGTGGCGATACCCATGGCGGGCGTAGCGATTTGCCAGGCGATCAGCGCAAACACCAGAATCGCCACCGGCGCTGGCATCCCCAGCAATAGTTGCTGGAAGGCGCTGAGAATATAGTCAACCGGCACCCGTATGCCCTGAAACAGCGGGCGGAAATGGTTGACCACCCAGTCGATGCCGGTGGTCACCCAATGCTCAAGCGGTATCCAGGTTTTATGGAACGGATCCATGATGCTGAAATGTTCCGGCGCGGGCGCAGGGGCGCTGTTGAGCCAGTCACTGCTGCTGGCTGGATTGGGTGCCGCACTGCCATCGGGCGTACCCCAGGCATCGGCACCACCGTTGCTGGTGGGCGCAGCCTGACTGCTGGCGGCGGTGCCGCTATCCCACGGATTGGTGGTTTCCTGACTCATGGCTAAGCTCCTTCACGATCTAACGCGCGCAATAGCGTGCTTTTGGAAATGATACCGACATACTGATTCTCCTCGCCGACCACTGGCACCGCACAGGGCGCCTGAGCGACGTGCGAGAGCAGATCGCTCAGTGACGTATCGGCGGGCACTGCGGCTGGCGAATCGAGCAGGGCGCTATCCAGTCCCAGGCCTGCCGCCAGCGCGGCTTTCAGCGAGTCGGTGGAAACCACACCAACAAACTTCTGCTTTTCCAGCACGTAGCCGTAGTCGCGGTCTTCATCCTGCAGCAGCTTAATAGCGGAGCGCGGGCCGAAACCAGGCGCTTTGCGGATCAACGCCCCCGCGCTACGACGGGCAATATCTTTGGCGCTGAACACGTGGCTGATATCGACGCCACGGAAAAAGGTGCGGACATAATCGTTGGCTGGGTTATTCAGGATTTCATCCGGAGTGCCAACCTGTACCACTTCTCCGCCCTGCATAATGGCAATACGGTCGCCAATACGCATCGCTTCATCAAGATCGTGGGAAATAAAGACGATGGTGCGCTGATGCCTGGCCTGTAAATTAACCAGCTCATCCTGCATCTCAGTACGAATCAACGGATCCAGTGCGGAGAAGGCCTCATCCATTAATAAGATATCGGGATTGATTGCCAACGCGCGGGCTAATCCGACGCGCTGTCGCATCCCGCCAGAAAGTTCATCCGGGTAAGCGTGCGCATAATTCTCCAGCCCGACCTGACGTAACGCTTCCAGTGCTTTTTCCTGGCGTTCAGCCAGTTCAATTCCCGCTAATTCCATGCCAAATGCAGTATTATTTAATACATTCATATGCGGCATCAATGCAAATGACTGGAATACCATACTGATTTTATTTCGGCGCACGTCACGCAGTTCGCTGGCAGATATTTTGGCAATATCCACGCCGTCAATAATCACCTGGCCGCGTGTCGGCTCTATCAGACGATTGAGAAGGCGAACCATGGTCGATTTTCCTGAACCGGACAACCCCATGATGACGAATATCTCGCCTTCTTCAATGGCCAGACTGGCGTTCTTTACGCCAAGAGAGAGACCGGTCTTCTCAAGAATGACATCTTTGGTCGCACCTTTTTCAATATATTTAAACGCGCGATCCGGATTGTCGCCAAATATTTTATAGAGATTCTTTACTTCGAGCTTAATAGCCATGCAGTCATTAAATCCTGGTTGAAATATCTAATATTATCCTGTCGTTCTCGCTGAAATTTAAGCAGGCCATACCGTAGCACACTGACGTTATCTGACAACCCTGAAGTGGGATATTTACCGGCCGCGGGACATTCAGATAGCGATTATCTTCAGTGCTCACAAGGGATGAGCGCAGATTAATTTTTTGTGAAATTATTGGAGATTTATTGGCCTTTCGTCGCATTTTCACCGTCAAATGGCGAAAAGCGCGGTTCGCTGAGCGAAAATAGCGTGGAAATAGCGGGGCATAGAGCAGGGAAATAAACTCGCCTGAAAAGTTGAGCTATAACAAATTAATCGGTAATAAAAATATAAAATGAGAGTAGGGTAGGCATTAATAACGGGCGAAATAGTCAGGCTGTTTTGCAGTAATATTTTTTCTTATGAATAGCCGTTACGGTACGGTTGACGCAGCACTGCCAACGACAACCGGATGCTGATAAAACAGCATCCGGTGGCCATCAGAAATTCCAGTCTTCGTCTTCGGTTTCGACCGCTTTACCCATCACATAGGAGGAGCCTGAACCGGAGAAGAAATCGTGGTTTTCGTCGGCATTGGGCGACAAAGCCGACAGAATCGCCGGATTTACCGCCGTCAGTTCCGCCGGGAACAGCGCCTCGTAGCCCAGATTCATCAGGGCTTTATTGGCATTGTAGTGCAGGAAGGTTTTTACCTCTTCCACCCAGCCGACATCAGCATAGAGCGCCTCGGTATAAGCCACTTCGTTTTCATAAAGCGCCAGCAGCAGATCGTAGGCAAACTGCTGCAGCTCTTCGCGACGCAGATCGTCAACGGTGGCCAGCGCCAGCTGATATTTGTAACCGATGTAGTAACCGTGCACCGCCTCGTCGCGAATAATCAGGCGAATCAGGTCAGCAGTGTTGGTCAGCTTGCCACGGCTCGACCAGTACATCGGTAGCCAGAAGCCGGAATAAAACAGAAACGACTCCAGGAAGACGCTGGCGATCTTCTTCTTCAGCGGATCATCGGCCCGGTAGTGCTCCAGGATGATGCGCGCCTTATTCTGCAGCGGCACATTCTCTTCGCTCCACTGATAAGCAGCATCCACATCCTGAGTATTACACAGAGTTGAGAAGATAGAACTGTAGGAGCGGGCATGCACCGCTTCCATAAAGCTGATATTCGACAGCACTGCCTCTTCGTGCGGGGTAATGGCATCTTCCATCAGCCCCGGCGCGCCGATCACGTTCTGGATGGTGTCGAGCAACGTCAGGCCGGTGAATACCCGGATGGTCAGCTGCTGCTGCTGTTTATCCAGCGTCTGCCAGCCCGGCAGATCGTTGGAAAGCGGTACTTTCTCCGGCAGCCAGAAGTTGCTGGTGAGACGGTTCCACACCTCAAGATCTTTGTCATCCTGAATGCGGTTCCAGTTAATTGCCTGAATCTGTTTTAGTTTCATTATTTTCATCACAGGGAGCATGAGACGCAGCCCTGAACCTCTGTGCCCTGAAGCGCCATCTGACGCAGTCGAATGTAATAGAGCGTTTTGATGCCTTTTTTCCACGCGTAAATCTGCGCTTTGTTGATATCACGCGTAGTGACGTCATCGCGGAAGAACAGCGTCAGCGACAGGCCCTGATCGACGTGCTGGGTCGCTTCTGCGTAGGTATCAATAATCGCTTCCGGCCCAATCTGATATGCATCCTGATAGAGGTCGAGATTCTCATTGGTCATAAACGGCGCGGGATAATAGACGCGACCGGTTTTGCCCTCTTTACGGATCTCAATAGGGGAGACAATCGGATGGATGCTGGAGGTGGCATGGTTGATGTAGGAGATTGAACCGGTTGGCGGGATCGCCTGCAGGTTCTGATTAAACAGCCCGTGCTGCATCACCGCGTCACGCAACGCCCGCCAGTCCGCCTGCGTCGGCAAGCTCAGTCCGGCCTCGGCAAACAGTGTCGCTACCCGTTCAGTGCGCGGCAGCCATTCGTGCTGCAGATACTTATCGAAGTAAACGCCGCTGGCGTAGTCCGAATCTGCAAAGCCGTCGAAGGTCTGCTGACGCTCCTGTGCCAACTGATTGGAGGTGCGCAGCGCATAGTAGGTAATGCTGTAGAAATAGAGATTGGTGAAATCCAGTGCTTCCGGGGAACCGTAGGTGATGCCTTCACGCGCCAGATAGCCGTGCAGGTTCATCTGGCCCAGGCCAATGGCGTGCGAACGGCGATTGCCTTCAGCGACCGAGGGCACCGAACCGATCTCGCTCATCATCGACACCGAGGTCAGGGCGCGGACCGCCACATCCACGGTGCGCGCCAGATCGCGTGAATCCATGGCGTGCGCAATATTAAGTGAGCCAAGATTACAGGAGATATCTTTGCCGACCCGGCGATAGCTGAGATCGTCATGGTACTCACTGGCGCTGTTCACCTGCAGGATCTCTGAGCAGAGGTTGCTCATATTGATGCGACCGGCAATCGGGTTACTGCGGTTTACGCTGTCCTCATACATGATGTAGGGATAGCCCGACTCAAACTGAATCTCCGCCAGCGTCTGGAAAAAGTCGCGTGGCTGAATATACGTTTTACGGATGCGATCGTCCGCCAGCATCTCGTCATACTTCTCGCTGATGCTGATGTCGCCAAAGGCCTGACCGTAAATCCGTTCAACGTCGTAGGGTGAGAACAGTGCCATTGGCCTGTTCTCTTTTGCCAGCTGGAAGGTGATATCGGGGATCACTACACCCAGCGACAGCGTTTTGATGCGGATCTTCTCATCGGCGTTTTCGCGTTTGGTATCAAGGAAACGGAAAATATCGGGATGGTGCGCATTGAGCCACACCGCGCCCGCGCCCTGACGTGCACCAAGCTGATTGGCATAGGAGAAGGCATCTTCCAGCATTTTCATCACCGGAATGACGCCCGACGACTGATTTTCAATACGCTTGATTGGCGCACCGGACTCACGCAGGTTCGACAGCAGAAAGGCGACACCGCCGCCCCGTTTTGACAGCTGTAATGCCGAATTTACGGCGCGACCTATCGACTCCATATTGTCTTCGATGCGCAGCAGGAAGCAGGAGACCAGCTCACCGCGCTGCTGTTTACCGCAGTTGAGAAAGGTCGGCGTAGCGGGCTGGAAACGGCCGCTGAGGATCTCCTCCAGCAGCGCCCGCGCAAGCTTTTCATCGCCCTGGGCCAGTGTCAGCGCCACCATGCAGGCGCGCTGTTCAAAGGTTTCCAGATAGCGTTTGCCGTCAAAGGTCTTCAGGGTATAGCTGGTGTAGTACTTCCAGGCACCAAGAAAGGTTTTAAACTCAAATCCCCAATTCTCCGCGACCTCATGCAACCCAAGCAGAAACGCAAAATCGTACTGGTTCAGCACTTCCGCTTCGTAATAGCTTTCCGCCACCAGATAGCGTAAACGCTCGGCGCTGCTGGCGAAGGAGACAGTGTTGGGTTGCACATGCTGCAGATAAAACTGCCGCGTTGCTTCGCGATCCATGTCGAACTGGATGCGGCCCTCCGCGTCGTAGAGGTTGAGCATGGCATTGAGGGCGTGATAATCAAGCGTCACGCCGTTGAGGGTATCTGTTGTTGCCAAAATTGGGTTACTCCCGCTTTAACTTTCGCGATATCGTCAGGCGTTCCCATCAGCTCGAAGCGGTAGAGGCAGGGAACCTGACATTTTTTTGCAATGATGCTGCCCGCCAGGCAGTAACCGGCACCGAAATTGCGGTTTCCCGCCGCGATCACGCCACGGATACCGCGTCGGTTTGCCTCATCGTTAAGAAACTGGATCACCTGACCGGGGACCGCACCGCGACTGCTGCCACCGCCATAGCTGGGCACCACCAGAATATAGGGCTGGTCAATATGCAATTGCTGCCGGGCATCCAGCGGAATGCGCCGGGCGGGCAGGCCGAGGCGCGTCACAAACCGGTGGGTATTTTCCGACTGGCTGGAAAAATAGACCAGCGGGAACATCATCCGATTATCCCCCGACAGCAGAGAGTGAGCGCAGGGTAGCGATTTTGTCCGGGCGGAACCCGCTCCAGTGGTCGTTATCCGCCATCACCACCGGCACCTGGCGGTAACCCAGTGATTTCAGGTTGTCGATCGCTTCTGGCTGGCTGTCGAGATTAATCAGCTGATAGGCGAGACCCCGGCGGTCCATTGCATTTTTGGTCGCTGTACACTGGACACAGTTATCTTTAGTGTAAATAATAATGCGCATGATTCGTATTTCCCTCTGTATGCGGTTCTGATACCAGGAAATGAAGCAGGAGGTGCAGGGTGCGGGCTTCATTCTGCTGGACAGGGTTATCGTTCTGATGAGGTAAATACTAGATGTAGTGGTTTTAGTGGTCAAGCCCACCAGATATAGGGTTTTACGATTTGTATTTGCGCAAACACAGCAAAGCCAGCAAGGATGCGCCCTGCAGCCTGGAAAATTATTTTGTAAATCTCACCGGTCAGAAAAGGGGCAAAAAAAAAGCCCCGCATAAGGCAGGGCTTGGGGATTTTCGGGACTTAGCGGCGTGAAGCCAGCAGCACACCCACGACAATACCGAAAGCGGCACCGATACCCACACCGTGCCATGGCTTGTCATGGACATAAGTGTCAACCTGCGCACCGGCATCACGGGCAACCTGTGATACACGGTTACTGCCGCCGTTCAGTTTAGAGCGGGTTTGCTTCAGCAGCTTTTCTGCCTGACTACGGGCAGAATCCACGTCGTCTTTGGCGTCACTGCCATAAGATTTCAACAGCGCTTCCAGTGAATCGGCCAGTTCGTTAACATCCTGATTGATATCAGTGTCATCGTTTTTTACAGTGCGATTAAACATTTTTTAGCTCCCTTTAATTTAAAAACGTAATACTAGTGTAGACGACCTTGAGATAAACGAGACGCGGGAGTGTTCTTTAGGGAAAATTCCGAATGCCCACTCTGTCATGCTGTTGTAAGGTTGCGAAGCTTTTGAAGAGGAGAGGATCGAGCATGTATTTACGACCAGATGAGGTAGCGCGCGTACTGGAAAAAGCGGGTTTCGAAGTCGATGAAATTACCCCACGGGCCTATGGCTATCGCCGTGGAGATAACTATGTCTATGTGAATCGCGAAGCGCGCATGGGGCGCATGGCACTCGTGATTCACCCGACACTGAAAGAGAAGAGCCAGCCGTTCGCTGAACCTGCTTCAGAAATGAAGACCTGCGATCACTACACCCAATTCCCTCTCTACCTGGCGGGTGATTCACAGGAACACTACGGCATCCCACACGGCTTCAGTTCCCGCATGGCGCTGGAACGTTATATTCAAAGCGTTTTCGGTTAACGCATCAGGCCCCGCTGGGACGGGGCACTGAACCGACTTTACTTCCTCCCTTTTTCCTGACGTTGCAATTACCGACTGTGACGCGTATAAAATTGTCCACTTTAGATGTTTAGACGTCCATATGGATAAAAGTGATGAGCGAACAGCCAACTCCCTCGCAGGAACAATTTAAACGCACCATGAAAGTGCGCCATCTGGTGATGTTATCGCTGGGCGGCGTGATCGGCACCGGCCTGTTTTTTAATACCGGCTACATCATTTCAACCACCGGGGCGGCCGGTACGCTGCTCGCCTATCTGATTGGCGCGCTGGTGGTCTGGCTGGTGATGGTCTGCCTGGGCGAACTCTCCGTGGCGATGCCGGAAACCGGCGCATTCCACGTTTATGCCGCACGCTATCTCAGCCCGGCAACGGGCTACACGGTGGCCTGGCTCTACTGGCTGACCTGGACGGTAGCGCTCGGCTCCAGCCTGACGGCAGCAGGCTTCTGTATGCAGTACTGGTTCCCGCAGATCCCGGTGTGGATCTGGTGCCTGGTCTTCTGCTGCGCCATCTATCTGCTGAACGTGATCTCAACCCGCTTCTTCGCGGAAGGGGAGTTCTGGTTCTCGCTGATTAAGGTAGTGACGATCATCGCTTTTATCGTGCTTGGCGGCGCGGCGATGTTTGGGTTTATCCCAATGAAAGATGGCACACCGGCACCGGGCTTAAGTAACCTTACCGCGCATGGCTGGCTGCCCAATGGCGTATTACCGATTCTGATGACCATGGTTGCGGTGAACTTCGCCTTTTCCGGCACCGAGCTGATTGGGATTGCGGCCGGTGAAACCCAGCAGCCGGAGAAAGTGCTGCCGCTGGCGATACGCACTACTGTGGCCCGGCTAATTATCTTTTTCATCGGCACGGTATTTGTGCTGGCGGCACTGATTCCCATGGATCAGGCGGGTATCGTGAAAAGCCCGTTTGTGCTGGTATTCGAAAAGATAGGGATTCCCTGGGCCGCTGATATCATTAACTTTGTGATCCTGACCGCTATCCTCTCAGCGGCCAACTCCGGTCTTTATGCGTCCGGACGTATGCTCTGGTCGCTGGCCAATGAAAATACGCTGCCCCGTGCTTTTGCCCGGGTGAACAAGCGCGGCGTACCCCTGCTGGCCATCACCGTCAGCATGGGGGGCGGTTTGCTGGCGCTGGTTTCCAGCGTGGTTGCGCCAGACACGGTTTTTGTGGCGTTGTCCGCCATCTCTGGCTTTGCCGTTGTCGCGGTCTGGCTCAGCATCTGCGCCTCGCATTTTGTTTTCCGTCGCCGTCATCTTCAGCAGGGCAAATCGCTGACTGAGCTGGCCTATCGTGCGCCGTTCTATCCACTGACACCGATCCTGGGGTTTTTGCTCTGCCTGCTGGCCTGTGCCGGTCTGGCGTTCGATCCGACCCAGCGCATCGCGCTGTGGTGTGGCATCCCGTTTGTACTGCTCTGCTATGCCGCTTACCCTCTGACCCACAAATCATCCCCGAAGCCTGAGGAGGCCAACGATGTCGTATAACCCTGTCGCGCAGGCTTTAACCGAGTCGCCGCTGCTGATTCTGGATGGCGCACTGGCCACCGAGTTGGAAGCACGCGGCTGTCATCTGGCCGATGCGTTATGGTCAGCAAAGGTGCTGGTGGAAAATCCTGAGCTGATCTATCAGGTGCACTACGACTATTTTGTCGCCGGGGCGCGCTGTGCCATTACCGCCAGCTACCAGGCAACACCACAGGGCTTTGCCACCCGTGGCCTTGATGAGGCAGAGTCACTGGCATTGATCACCCAGAGCGTCGAACTGGCGCGACGCGCCCGTCACGATTATCTGGCGGTGCGGCCTGATGCGAAAACCCTGCTGGTGGCGGGATCGGTGGGGCCGTATGGCGCTTTCCTGGCGGATGGTTCGGAATATCGCGGCGACTATGCGTTGCCGGAAGCGCAGATGATGGCGTTTCACCGCCCTCGCGTGCAGGCGCTGCTCGCGGCGGGTGCCGATCTGCTGGCCTGCGAAACCCTGCCTTCCTTCGCCGAAGCGCAGGCGCTGGTGAAGCTGCTGGCTGAATTCCCTGAAAGCCGCGCCTGGTTTACATTTACCCTGCGTGATGCCGGACACATCAGCGACGGCACGCCGCTGTCAGAAGTGGTGAGCTGGCTTAATCACCAGCCGCAGGTGGTGGCACTGGGGATCAACTGTGTGGCGCTTACGAGCGTGACGCCTGCGCTGCAACAGTTGCAGAGGCTGACCGACAAGCCGCTGGTGGTCTATCCCAACTCCGGCGAACAGTATGATGCGGGCAGCAAAACCTGGCACTCTGCACCCTCAGGCTGTACGCTGCATGACAAGCTGGAGGAGTGGCAACAGGCGGGCGCCAGGCTGATTGGCGGATGCTGTCGCACCTCACCCAATGACATCGCGGCTATCGCCCGCGCTTGTCAACCGCAATAAGCTGGATGAATCGGGCGATGATAGCCCGATTGAGGTGAAAAGGGCGGTCTACACTCTGATCACTGATCACTCTGTGGACCCCTTCATGAAACAGCGAATTCTGGCTCTGGCCGCCGCGCTGCTGCTTAGCGGCTGTGCCACCCTTGTCGGCACTGAAACCCAAATGGTGCGCATCGACTCTCTGCCGCAGGGCGCGCGCTTTACCGTGCAGGATGAGCGTGGCTATGCGGTTGCACAGGGTTTCACGCCGCAGACCGTTGAACTGGCCAAATCCACCGGCCGCTACTTCGGCAAAAAGCACTACCTGCTGATGCTGGAAAGTCCGGGCTACGTGCCGGTCACGGTGCCTATTGAGGCACGCGCTAACCTCTGGTATCTGCTGGGCAACATTCCGCTGGGTGGATTTCCCGGCTGGCTGCTGGTCGATCCCTTCTATGGTGGCATGTATGACCTCAGGCCGGCACACCCGCGTCCCTTTATGAACCCCGTTGGCGCACGCGGCTGATTACTGCGCGGTTGGTTTCACCATTCCGCCTGGCGTTTTATGGCGTTCCAGATACTGTTGCTGGAAAATGCACATGCGGATGGTGTTGCGATACGCCCCATTGATAAAAAACTCATGTTTGAGCACGCCTTCGATCTCGAAGCCGAGCTTGGTGTAGATGTGGATAGCTTTTTCGTTTTCCTGATCGACAATCAGGTAGAGCTTATAAAGATTCAGCACGGAGAAGCCGTAATCCATCGCCAGCTTTGCCGCCTGAGTTGCCAGCCCTTTGCCCTGATGCGCCGGATCAATAATGATCTGAAACTCGGCGCGGCGGTGCACATGGTTAATCTCCACCAATTCAACTAATCCTGCTTTCTGCCCGCTGTGCTCCACCACAAAGCGGCGTTCAGTTTGATCGTGAATGTGCTTGTTATAGAGATCGGAGAGCTCCACAAACGCCTCATAAGGCTCCTCGAACCAGTAACGCATCACGCTGGCATTGTTATCCAGCTGATGGACAAAGTGCAGATCTTCCCGCTCCAGCGGACGCAGTTTTACCGTCATTGCTTGTTCCTCTTATAAAATAACGGTCGTGAGTATACCGCATCAGCCTGTCGCTGCATTTTGCGCTGTCGCTTACCGGGGTTCGCTTCAGTGTGCAAAGGTAAAGAGCGGGCGGTTTACTGTGTGGCAACAGGGAAAAGCAACAGAAAGCAGTTCTGGCAATGGATGGAATGCGTTGAAGGCGGAAAAGGCGGTTTCGCAGAAAGGTGCGGTGGGTGCCGCAGCGCCGGACGGCAGAAAAACGCCGTCCGGCCTGGCTTCAGGCAGAGACCTGTTCGATGATCCGGCCCTGCGCCATGCGTACCGCCCGATCGCACATGTGATCGATAACGTCGGGATCGTGGCTGACCAGCACCATGGTCAGGCCATCCTGCTGTTTCAGATCGTTGAGCAGATTTAGGATCTCGGCCTGCACCGACATATCCAGCGCTGAGGTCGGCTCATCGAGCAGCAGGATCTTCGGCTGCAGCAGCAGGGCGCGCACGATGGCGACGCGCTGACGCTGACCGCCAGAGAGCTGATGCGGATAGCGATCTGCCAGGGCGGGATCAAGTCCAACGTGACGAAAACCCTGATCGATGCGATCATTGATATTGTCGCGTTTTAGCAGCTTCAGTGGTTCTGCCAGCGTGCGACGCAGCCGGTGACGCGGATGCAGCGAGGCATAAGGGTCCTGAAACACCATCTGCACCTCCTGACGCAGCGCACCGGTGAAGGCTTTTCCCGGCTGAACCTCATGACCGGCAAGTTGCATCTGGCCCTGCCAGTGTGGGTTCAGACCCGCCAGTACCCATAGCAGCGATGACTTGCCGCAGCCCGACGGACCTACCAGACCAAAACACTCCCCGGCGTTAACGTCAAGGTTAACCTCATGTACCACAGTACGCAGCTCGTAACCCTGTTTATGGGCGACGCTGAGATTCTGTAACTTAATCATAATTCGCCTCCAGCGCAGCACGATCCAGCACCGGTAACGTCTGTCCGTGAGTCGCTTTACCCGGACGGCAGGCCCACAGCGTGCGGGTGTAGGGATGGGTAGCACGCGACAGATCGGCGGCGGGCAGCGTATCCAGTAACCGTCCCTTGTACATCACCATCACGCGTTCGCAATGCTCCGAAACCTGCTGTAAATCATGACTGATCAGCAGCAGACCCATGTTGCGTGCTTCCACCAGACCGCGAATCAGGGCCAGCACCTGATCGCGCATCGCATGATCCAGCGCGGAGGTCGGTTCATCGGCGATCAGGAAGTCGGGATCGGTGATCAGGGCGATCGCCAGCATCACGCGCTGACCCATGCCGCCAGAAAGCTGATGGGGGTACTGCTGTATCAGACGACGCGGATCGGGCAGGCCGACTGCATCGAGCATTTCGCACACTTTCTCTTTGCGCTCGGCACGGCTCAGACGGCGATGCAGGATCAGCGGCTCTTCCACCTGCCAGCCAATGGTGCGCGTCGGGTTAAGGGCATATTTCGGGTCCTGCATCACCATCGCCACGCGGTTACCGCGCAGCTGGTTCCAGTGACGCTCACTCAGTGTCAGCGCATTCTCGCCGGCAACCTGGAGCTGACTGGCCTGCAGATGCAGTGCGGGCGACAGTAAGCCCATCAGGCTGCGGGCGGTCAGCGACTTGCCGGAACCGGATTCTCCCACCAGCGCCACGCGCTCGCGGCCCACGGAAAAGCTGATGTTATTGACCAGCAGCGCATCATCGCTGCGAATGGTCAGCCCCTCGGCATGGAGCAGATTATTTTGCATGACGGGTATCCAGTCGGTCGCGCAGGCCATCGCCTGTCAGGTTAAAGGCCAGGCTGGCGAACAGAATGGCCGCGCCCGGTGCAGCAGCAACCCACCACTGATCGAAGATTACTTTACTGCCTTCGGCAACCATCGACCCCCATTCCGCCGTTGGCGGCTGTACGCCCATGCCCAGGAAACCGAGTCCGGCAGCGGCCAGGATAATCCCGCCCAGGCTCAGCGCAGCGCGGACAACCGCGGTCGGCATGCAAAGCGGCAGGATATGACCGAACATCAAGCGAAAGCCGGTGATGCCTTGCATCCGGGCGGCAGCAAGGTAGTCGCTGCGGCGCAGCGCCAGGGTTTCAGCGCGTGCCTGGCGGGCAAACGGCGGCCAGCTGGTCAGCGCCAGCGCCAGCGCGCCGTTCATCAGGCCAGGGCCAAGAATCGCTACCAGCGCCAGCGCAATCACCAGGTTCGGCAGTGACAGGAAGATATCGGTAATGCGCATCAGCAGACGTTCAGTCCAGCCGCCCACGTAACCGGCAGTGATGCCGATCAACAGTCCGGCCGGAATTGTCAGCACCAGGATCAGCGACACCAGCAGCAGGGTGGGACGCGCACCGTAAATCACGCGTGACAGCAGATCGCGGCCAAAGCCGTCGGTGCCAAACCAGTGCTGCGCCGACGGTGCCAGCAGACGGCTCGACATGGTCTGCACATTCGGGTCGAATGGCGCGATCAGCGGTGCCAGCAGCGCCATCAGGATAAGAATTGCCACCAGCGTTAGCCCAACGGTTAACGAGGTCACGCGTTGACGGCGACGGCGTGGTCGCAGCGTTTCGAGTTCAGAGAGTTGTTGCGTCATCGGGTTCTCGGATCGGTTAACCAGGTTAAAACATCCGCCAGGGCGTTAATCAGGATAAAGCAGCTGCCGATCAACAGGGTTGAGCCCAGAATTGCCGGTACATCGCCGGAGAACAGCGCATTGGTCATGTAGCGACCGACACCAGGCCAGGCGAAGACGGTTTCGGTCAGCACGGAACCTTCCAGCAACGTGGCGTAGGAAAGGGCGATCACCGTGACCAGCGTGCCCAGCACGTTAGGGAAGATATGGCGCAGCAGGATGCGAACCCGACCCGCGCCTTTGGCACGTGCCAACACCACATACTCTTTGCTGCTCTCTTCCAGCAGCGCAGCACGCAGCAGACGGGTAATGCCTGCCATCGCCAGCAGGCCGAGGATCACAACCGGCAGCCAGAGGTGCGCAATTGCGTTGCGGAACATCTCCGGTTCACCTGACAGCCAACTGTCAATCAGCACAAAGCCGGTTTTCGGCTCCAGGGTATAGACCCAGATATCATCCAGCCGTCCCGGTCCAGCGGACCAGTGCAGCACCGCATAAAAGAGCAGCAGACCCAGCAGACCGAGCCAGAACACCGGCACCGAATAACCCAGTAGCGAAATAAAGCGGGCGAGGTTATCGATCCAGCTGCCCGGTTTCCAGGCCGCCAGCAGCGCCAGCGTGACGCCAAATACCACCGCGAAGATCATCGCACAGGTTGCCAGTTCGATGGTGGCCGGGAAGGTGGTCATCAGATCGCCGCTCACCGGCTGATTGGTCAGACGTGAGACCCCCAGATCGCCCTGCGCCAGATGTTCAACGTAGCGCCAGAACTGCATCAGCACCGGCTGGTCGAGACCGAGGTCGTGACGCACCTGCGCATAGGTCGCTTCACTGGCGTGATCGCCGGCGATCTGCTGCACCGGATCGATTGGCGAGAGATGCGACAGCATAAAGGTGAAGGCCAGCAGGCCCAGCAGCGTGACCAGCAGCGACAACACGCTACCGATCAGACGCCCGCCACGCTGCCAAAAAAGCCGGGCGAACCCGGCTGAAGGGACAGACTGTGCCATTACTTAGAGACCTGCGAGTAATACACCATGTCAGGGTTGATGCCCTGCACATAGCCTTTCAGGTTGTCACGCAGGGCGATCAGGTTCTTCGCCTGCATCCCAATCACATACGGTGAATTCTTCATCACTTCACGCTGCATCGCTTCATATAGGGCCACGCGTTTCTTCGGATCGCTCTCGGCGGTCGCCGCAATCACCTGCTTGTTCAACTCAGGAATGTGCCAGTCTGAACGGAAGGCGATGGTTTTGCTGCCATCTTCCGGGTTGTAAGCAAATGAGGCGGCATTGGTGTTAGGATCGAAATAGTCGGAGCCCCAGGCGTTCAGCGTTGCTTCATATTTATGCGCTTTCACGTTGGTTGATACTTCTGAGCTCAGGCCTGGCACCACTTCTACTTTCACGCCGGCTTTGGCGAAGCTGCCCTGCAGCGCCTGCGCGATATCAAGATAAGGTGGCTGGTTGCTGGTGGAGAGCTTGAAGGTAACGTTACTCAGGCCCGCTTTCTTCAGAATCGCTTTGGCTTTTTCCGGATCGTAACTGTATGGCGTGTCGTTGAGCGCGCCCAGGAAGCCTTTCGGCAGGAAGGTCTGATGCACGTCGAACTGGCCTTTCAGCAGCTCGTTGGCGATGCCTTTGTAATCCCACAGGTAGCGTGCTGCTTCCCAGAAGGCCGGGTTCTTCAGCGTTTCGTTCGCGCCAATATTGAACTGGATGTAGTAGAGCGACGCCATTGGAATCGCTTCCGTCTTCACGCCCTTCTTGCCGTTCAGCGCAGCAATCTGATCGGCACCCAGGTTACGGGCGATATCCGCATCCCCCTGTTCCAGCAGCAGACGACGCGCAGCCGGTTCCGGTACGTTTTTGATCAGGATGTTCTTCATTTTTGGTGCGCCCGCCGGTGAAGTCGGGTTAGCGCTGAGCAGCACAACCTGATGCATTACCACTTTGCGGATCTGATATGGTCCGCTACCTGCGGAGTGGGTCGCCAGCCAGGCGTTACCGAAGTCACCGTTCTTCTGGTTCGCCATCGCGGTTTTTTCATCGATGATTGAAGAGACCGGTGCGGAGAGCAGGCTCAGGACGTAGGTCGGGCTGACGTTAGCGGTCCAGCTAATCTGCACATGATTGTCGTCGACCTTCTTCAGGAAGCTATCGACGTTATCTTTGGTCCAGCCGAGCTGAGTCAGGATAAAGGAAGGATCGAGGTTCAGTTTCACCACGCGGCCCAGCGAGAAGATTACATCTTCAGGACGCAGCGGGTTGCCGGTAGAGAATTTCGCATCTTTGCGCAGTTCAAACGTCAGGCTGCGGTTGTCGCTGCCAGGCTGCCACGACGTGGCCAGCGTGGGCTTCAGATCCACCGGATTCTGCGGATCAGACTGCACCAGACGCTGATAGATGTTAGTAAAGGCCTGTACGCTGGTGAGTTCAAACCCTTTAGCCGGGTCAAAGCTGTCGGCGTCGTCAGTAGATTGTGCAATCACCAGCGTATCTTTGGGTGTTGCGGCCTGTGCTGTGAAGGCGGCAGCCAGCGTCAGCGCCAGCAGTGATGGAATTATAGTTTTCATGAAATTTCCTTGCCTCTAAAAAGTTACGCGAGTTTACGAAAGGGCTGATGCGAAGAATAGTCGAATATGGGCTAATCATATGCTAAAAGGTTATAAGAGTTGGGTTGTGGTTATAAGAAAATGACCACCCTGTTACCGAAGCGGTAATCTGAGTAGAAACAAATCCTCAACGAAGCGGTTATTTCACCCATAATAGCTTTACCCTTATTTTTCTCTCTTTATAATGGCGGCAGATAATTTCAGGAGAATTCAGTTGGACAGTCATACGAGATTAACTTTTATTCTGGCAAGCTGAATTTCCTCTGCTGCTTGCCAACCGGCGAGCAGCGATCCCCGCTTTAATTAACGATCCCGCTCCTTGTTTTTAATCCTGCTATCCTCAGGAGCGCGCGTTATGTTGCTGTTTATCTTAGCTCTTTTCCCTCCACCCCGACTGGCGTAGCCCAGGCTATGCCCGAACACTGACATCAGACCTTTAAAATGCTGCTTTTAACTGGCGTTACGTAACCCTGTGCACGTCATTATTTCTCGCACAGGCGGAATAACATGATTATTCCTGAAGGTCTCAGCATTAAATAACCCGGCCACGCCAGGTTTTCTCCATGCACATTATTTTGCGTGCAGGACAACTATTGCTTTAAATCAGGGAGATGTCGAAATGAGCGACATGAAACTGGAACAGGTTGCGATCACTTCATCCGGCAACCGTAACGTTAAAAAAAGTAAAAAAACTTTTGCGGTGGCGCAGCAGGCAGGCCAGCACGTTGAGTTGACGCTGGCGAATCTGCGTAGCCAGCGTCAGGGTCTGAGTCAGCCTGAAGCGGCAAAACGACTGGGCCTGTATGGCCGCAATGAGGTGGCATATGAGAAAGCGCCACCCGCGCTGGTTCAGCTGCTGATGGCGTTTAACAACCCGTTTATCTATGTATTACTCGTCCTGGCGCTGGTGAGCCTGTTTACCGACTATATATTGCCGCTGCGCGCCGGTCAGGAGACCGATCTCTCCGGTGTGATCATCATCTGTACTATGGTGATGCTGAGCGGGCTGCTGCGTTTCTGGCAGGAGTTTCGCACCAACCGTGCGGCGCAGGCGCTGCAGTCACTGGTTCGCAGCCAGGTGACCGTACTGCGGCGGGAGCCGGACAGTGAAACCGCACAACGGCAGGATGTGGATATGAGCGAGCTAGTGCCGGGCGATATTATTCTGCTCAGCACCGGCGATCAGGTGCCAGCCGATGTCCGCCTGCTAAGTTCACGTAATCTTTTTATCAGTGAAGCGGTGCTGACCGGCGAGTCGGTGCCGGTTGAAAAGCACAGCAGCGATGCGGGTATCGATGCCGAAGGCCAGACCGCCCAGGATCTGTTGGCGTCACCGAATATCTGCCTGATGGGCACCAGCGTGGCCAGCGGCACAGCCAGTGCCGTGGTGGTAGCGACCGGTGGCGAAACCTGGTTTGGTTCTCTGGCCTCAACGCTGACCGGAAGCCGTCCGCAGACCGCGTTTGATCGTGGAGTGAATAGCGTCAGCAAGTTGCTAATCCGCTTTATGCTGGTGATGGTACCGGTAGTGCTACTGATTAACGGCTTCACCAAAGGTGACTGGATGGATGCAACGCTGTTTGCACTGGCGGTCGCGGTCGGACTGACCCCGGAAATGCTGCCGATGATTGTCAGCGCCAACCTGGCTAAAGGCGCGATTGCAATGTCACATCGCAAAGTGATCGTTAAAAAGCTTAACGCCATCCAGAACCTCGGCGCGATGGATGTGCTTTGCACCGATAAAACCGGCACCCTGACCCAGGACACTATCCTGCTGTCGCATCATCTGGACGCGCAGGGCAATGAAGATGCACAGGTGCTGCTGCTGGCATGGCTTAACAGCGGTAGCCAGAGTGGCGCGAAAAACCTGATGGATCGCGCCGTGCTCTGCGCGGGCGATAAAGTCATTTCACAGACTCAGCGTAGCCAGTTTCAGCTGGTTGATGAGCTGCCGTTTGATTTTACCCGCCGTCGGGTTTCAGTGCTGGTAGAAGATCTGACTCAGCATCGTTCACAACTGATCTGCAAAGGCGCAGTGGAAGAGATGCTGGCAGTCAGCCTCGCCGTGCGGCAGGGCGATGCGGTAGTCGCACTGGATGAGTCTCAGCGTACGGCGCTGCTGGCGCAGACCGAACGCTATCATCAGCAGGGGTATCGCGTGCTGCTGGTAGCGACTCGTGATGGTGAACTGCTTGCGCCGCTCAGCGACAGTGACGAGCGCGATCTGATTATCCAGGGAATGCTGACCTTCCGCGATCCACCCAAAGCCAGTGCAGGCAAGGCAATTAAGGCCCTGCGCGAGAGTGGCGTGGCGGTGAAAGTGCTGACCGGAGACAATCCGCTGGTCACGCTGCGGGTCTGTGCTGATGTCGGGCTGACCGATCCGGCGATGCTGACCGGGGATCAGATTGAGGCGATGAATGATGATGAACTGGCGCAGGAAGCAGAACGTTGCACCCTGTTTGCCCAACTGACGCCGTTGCAGAAGTCTCGTCTGGTGCGCCTGATGCAGCAGAAGGGTCACACCGTCGGGTTCCTTGGCGATGGTATTAATGACGCACCTGCGCTGCGGGCGGCCGACACCGGGATTTCCGTAGACAGCGCGGCGGATGTGGCAAAAGCATCATCGGACATCATCCTGCTGGAGAAAGATTTACAGGTGCTGAATGAAGGTGTCCTCAAAGGACGCGAGACCTTTGGCAACATCATCAAGTATCTCAACATGACCGCCAGCTCCAACTTCGGTAACGTTTTCTCGCTGCTGGTAGCCAGTGCCTTTATTCCGTTTCTGCCGATGCTGTCGATTCATCTGCTGATTCAGAACCTGATGTATGACGTTTCCCAGCTGGCGCTGCCGTGGGACAAGGTTGACCGTGAGTTTTTGAATAAACCGCGTAAATGGGATGCTAGCAACATCAAACGTTTCATGCTGTGGATGGGGCCGACTTCATCAATTTTTGACGTCACCACTTTTGCGTTGATGTGGTTCATTTTCGCCGCTAACCATGCGGGCGTGCAGTCGCTGTTCCAGTCTGGCTGGTTTATTGAAGGACTGCTGTCACAGACGCTGGTGGTGCATATGTTGCGTACCCGCAAGATTCCATTTATTCAGAGTCGCGCCACCTTACCGGTGATGCTGACCACGCTGGCGGTAATTGTGCTGGGCATCCTGATCCCGTTCTCTCCGTTGGGCACGATGGTCGGACTGGTGCCACTGCCATGGCAATATTTCCCCTGGCTGGTGCTGACGCTGTTTTGCTACTGCCTGGTGGCGCAGGGTATGAAACGTTTCTACATCCGTCGTTTTGGTCAGTGGTTCTAAGGAGGAGAGGATGAAAAAAGGCAGGCTCGATACGGTATTTGCCGGGGTGATGATCATCGGCTTAACTCTGATTGCGCTGACGGTCATCGTGCGGTGATAGCGCGTTAATACTAAGGTAATTCAGAGGCAGCGAGGCGACTCGCTGCCTTTATTATTTACTCTTCGTTGCGTTGCGCTCCCGGCTGGCGCGCTGGCGCTCGTAAAATTCATCTTCTGCGGTGATGATCTCATCCAGCAGCGAATCCATATCCACCACGCGTTCCACTTCGACAAACTGTCCGGTAAGCGGCGTTTCCGGGGTTAGCTTGCCATCTTCATAAAGCAGCCAGATCTCTTTGGCATAGCGCGTCTGCAACAGGTGCGGAGCGAACTGACCGTAGTATGAGGTGATGTTGCCCACGTCACGCTCGAACATCGATTCGGCATGGTTATTTGCCGCAGCGTCCACCGCCTGTGGCAGGTCGATAATCACCGGTCCCTGGTCATCAAGCAGCACATTGAACTCCGATAAGTCACCATGGACGATCCCGGCACAGAGCATGCGAACGATGTTGCGTATCATGGTGTTGAAATCCGTGATCGCTTGCTCTTCGGAAAGTGTGACATCACTGAGGCGCGGCGCGACCGAGCCATTGGCGTCAGTAACCAGCTCCATCAGTAACACGCCGTCGATGCAGAGATAAGGCTGGGGCACGCGAACACCGGCGTTAGCCAGACGGAACAGGGCATCCACTTCGGCGGTCTGCCAGGACTCCTCCTGCTGCTTACGGCCAAACTTTGTGCCTTTCTGCATGGCGCGGGCATTACGGCTGTTACGGGTTTTACGTCCTTCCTGATACTGCACCGCCTGCTTGAAGCTACGCTGGGTCGCTTCTTTATAGACTTTAGCGCACTGCACCTTGCCGCTGCAAAGCACGGTATAAACGTCGGCTTCCTTGCCGCTTTTTAGCCGCTGCAGCACATCGTCAATCAGGCCGTCATCGACCAGGGGCTGGATTCTGTTTGGGATTTTCATGCGGCTTTATACCTTATTTCACCCGCTTTTCGTATCAATTTGCGATGATGGAAAACATTGGCAATGACTGAACAAAGTCTCTCATTCTACCCTGGAAAGTCGCTTTGTGGGATGATCCTTGATGACCTGCGCTTTTGGCCTTTGTTTTATCATAAACAATGGATTAGACGGGAGAACAGGGTGGTTTCTCTGGCCATAGAATCGCTTTATCGTGAATCAACGAACAGGTGGAGATTACGTGACATAGGAATGAGCCTGAATAGCAGGCTAGTGCTGGCTGTAAGGCTGGGACCCTGCTCACAGAATCCCAGCTTGCCTGCAGGATTACTTCAGGCTTTTTAGCAGCTTAACCGTGCTCTCTACGTCGATCTCATCTTCTGAGAAGATCAGCGTCGACCCCTGGAAGGTGGTCACCGCCAGCTTTTTCAGCGAGCGCATCTCATTCGCTTTCTGATCCGATTTCGGCCGGATATTATTCAGCAACAGACCGACTGACAGCACCGCGTTCTCTTTGTCGACACCAGCATCGGCCGGCACTTCTTCGCTGTAAACCAGGTAAGACTTAATCGAGGTGATCTTCAGCCGCTCGCCAGCGATATAGATGTATTTGCTTGTCGGCGCGACTTTCACCGCATAAGCAGATAAGCCTTTGTTGTTGGTAGTGGGTTCAAACGTCACCGCCGCATCTTTCTTGATCAGATCAGGATTGGCGACCTTAATCACATGAAAATAGCGGTTATCACCATTTTCATCTTTGATAAAGCCAAAACCTTTATCTTCAAACCACGTTGTGATCGTTCCGTTCATCGCCATTTTTGCCTGCTTAATCTACTCAGTTTTTTACTGCGCGCAGTGTAAAACACAATGCCTGCGCAGACTATATAAGTCTGGATGATATTTCTGACCCGGCATTGCAATGCAGCCTAAGTGTAAACGGACAGCGGAATGAATAAAATCTCACTGGTCAGTGTCTCTCCCGGTCCCGACAGTTCATCGGCCGTAATAAACGGAGCACGTGACCCGCAATGAGGGACACGTCACAACAGGCATCGCGTGTTATGACGGATAATCACTCATTACCCCACTGGTTCAGGAAGGTCGCGATCTCATCAATACGCTGCTCTTCGATACCCGCTTTATGAGCCATCTCCTGCTGAGACGCTTCACTGATCTCCTCGTTGTTCATCAAACGGGTGATCAGGAGCTGGAAGTAGTGCGCCAAGGGGGTGCGTTCTGCTTCGCTCACCGGCTTAGCGCATTCCGTCGCATACTCATCAGCAACGTCATAATATTTAAGTGGTATTTCAGTATTCATAGGTCTTCCGCTAAATTAATGAGGGGGCAATGGCTGCCAGGCTCTCTGCCAGAGCGTGCAAGGTTATTATTTCGTTTTTCTATTGTGGCTGTAAAGGTCAGCGGGCCATAGGGCTATTAACAAAATTAATCGCTCAAATCGCGGGTTCAGCCTCTCCTCAGCACCCAGCCCTTATGCTGAAGTAAGGCGCGATAAGAGGCGTTGACCCGATCTTTTTACGCAGCCATTCTCCGAAATATTTCGGTTTTTGACACTAAATCAGCCTCACCGGTTCTGCCGGCTGAGCGCTGGACATAAGGACTTGTTATGACACATTCAGCGCATCAGGATTTTCTGCTCAAACTTGAATCACCTCAAAATGCGGCTGCTCTAAAGTGGGTAGAAAAGCAAAATCAGCGAATCAGAGAACGGTTTGCTGGTGACGAGCAGTTTCGGCAAATCCAAAAGACTATCCTTCTTTCGTTAAATGATAAATCGAATATCCCCTGGGGAGAGCACTATCACGACAGGGTGTATAACTTCTGGCAGGATGAGTATCATCCTCGCGGCATATGGCGGCGTACCCCTGAAGCAGACTATTTAACAGAGGAACCCGAATGGGAAACCGTGCTCGATATCGACCGACTGAATGAGCAGGAGGGGATAAAATGGCACTTCCAGCGAGCAAAACTGCTTTATCCTGCTTTCACCCGCGCATTGATTTTTTTATCGCAGGGAGGCGATGCCTGCGAAATTCGCGAGTTTGATCTCATCAGCAAGACTTTTATTCAGCCGGGCTTTTTCCTTGCCGAGAGTAAAAGCGCAGTTGACTGGCTGGACGAGGATACGCTATTGCTGGCGCTGGATGCGGGCGGCGATACCCTGACTGCATCAGGCTATCCGCGCTGTGTCAGCCGCTGGCGGCGTGGTACCGAGCCTGATGAGTCGGAGAGGCTTTACCGGGGCCAGATGAGTGACATGATGGTAGCAGCCTGGCATGACCACCGGCCAGGTTTCGAACGAACGGTCATCGAATGTTGCACCGACTTCTATCGCAGCCATACCTATCTTTTGACCGAGGCGGGCACCCTGGAATATATCGATATTCCTGACGATGCTTCGTGTGGATTTTTTAATGAGTGGCTACTTGTGACGCTTGTGAGCTGCTGGCAGATTGCCGATCAACGATATCCTGCAGGCGCGTTGCTGGCCGTCAGACTGGCGGATTTTCAACAGGGTCAGCGCAACTTCACTCTTCTGTTTACCCCTGATGAGCATACGATGCTGCAGGATTATAGCCCGACGAAAAATTATCTTTTACTCAATCTCATTAGAGATGTTGTCAACGAAGTGGAGATAGCGGGAGTGCATAACGGGCAGTGGCATAGGGTAAAAACAGTAAAATTACCGGACTTCACCACCCTCTCTGCCTATGCACTCAATAACGTGAGTGACCGTTATCTGACAATCAGCTGTGGATTTCTTCAGCCCTACAGCCTGAGTTATGGCGATATCAGCGACCACTCTCTTCATATCGCTAAGCAGGCGCCAGCCTGTTTCGATGCCAGAGAGTTCGGTGTCACTCAGCACTTTGCTTTATCTGCTGATGGTATACCGATTCCCTACTTTCAGATCGCCGTTAAAGGGCTTGAGCTTACCGGAGACCATCCGACACTGCTATATGGCTATGGCGGTTTCGAAGTCTCACTGACGCCAGAATATATCGGACCCAAAGGTGTAACCTGGCTGCAAAGGGGGGGCGTTTATGTGGTGGCAAATATTCGCGGTGGGGGGGAATATGGCCCGGCGTGGCATCAGGCCGCGCTTAAACAGCATCGACATCGGGCTTATGAAGATTTCGCGGCCATTGCCGCAGATCTAATTACGCGTAAGGTCACCTCTGCTGCAAGGCTGGCGGCTCAGGGGGGCAGTAATGGTGGGTTGCTGATAGGTAATATGCTAACAGATTACCCTGAGTTGTTCGGTGCCCTGGTATGCGAAGTACCGCTTTTGGATATGACCAATTACCACCGCTGGCTTGCTGGCGCCTCATGGATTGCTGAATATGGCGACCCTGAGATTGCTGAAGAGAGACAATGGCTGACAAAATACTCCCCATATGACAACGTCGCCGCCGATAAATATTATCCGCCGGTGCTGTTTACTACAGGCACCCGCGATGATCGGGTCTCGCCGGCACATGCACGCAAAATGGTGGCTAAGATGCAGCATCAGGGCCACAGCAATGTCTGGCTTTATGAAGAAACCGATGCCGGACATGGTAATGCACCAGAAAATAGCCAGAAAGCCTTTTACTCTGCTCTGATTGAAGCGTTTCTGTGGCAGATGCTTAAAAAGCATTAATTCAGACCGTTTCATTTATAAACACCGGCTGGAGCTTTTCGATATTCAGGCCGGTGTGAATTGCCTGGCTTATTTGCAGCGCCTCACCCTGTTAAAATTTTATTATTAGTAGCAGTGTAAAAGAGAACCCGATCTGCATGGCTATCAAACTTTAATAGGGGCGGGAGATATCTGGCATAGTTCCGAAACCTACTCCTTTTGTTTCTGTGGATTAATCCCCTGCACAAGCAGCGATAGATAATTGGTCACGCATTTGTCGTGCAGTAGCGAGCGTTAGGGCACGGTAAGAGCCTGGGCTAAGATGTGTTCGGCTGCTACTTGCTGGGCGCTGGTAGCGAAACCTCCATAGCTTCTGGTCAGACGTTTTGATGAGCAAGGAAAGCCCACGCCATCATGTAGCGTGAAGTCTTTCTCTTGAGGTTTTGCTTTAAGGATATCGTTATTAGTGAGGGGGCGTGCAATCCGCACCATAACGGATTCAGACGGCGCTGGCGAGTCTGAATTATTCTTATATGTAGTTAATTTTATTTTTTATATAATTCAGATTTTATTGGTATACCTAAGCGTATACCAATAACGTAAAGCGTTACCATTATTTGGAGGGGGCTGGAATGGGGTCTGCCATGATTGTCATATAGGTTTTTAAGCCTGACGCTCGCTTAACTCCGCGCGGATCTGAAAAGAAGGGAAGGCGTAAACGCGGTGAATCGGCAACCTTTATCGTCCAGAATGCATCACCAATAAAGTAGAAGTGAACACTTTCACGGCTTGTACTGAGCTTTTCAAAAAAGCCGGAGGAATATTCGTTAACTAACTGCAAAGATTCAGGAACGCCATCATTGAGACTAATCAGCGTTACCGCAAGGAACTCTTCATAAATCACATCATCCGTGGTGAAAATAAGGTAGCGGTCATCATCAACCTGAACTGCCGCCTCCAGTACATGGCCGGAAACAATAACACCGGTTGTTTTCCCTGCAACAATCACTTCTGACTTCGCTTGTTTAAATTCAGTCGCCGGACTGTTTTCAATCAAAGCCACTGTATTAACCGGCTGCATACTTATCTCCATATACGTCCCATCTCCCACGCGGCGAGTGCGCCTCCCACAAATCCACCGATGACAACGCAGACTGGCGCGCCCGGACCGCACATCAACCCAGCCATCGCTCCGCCAGCAGCTCCTCCGGCAATGCCCGCACCGTTAATAGCCAGTTGTCTCCCCATTTCTGAAACCTTGTTCTCAGCTGTATAGATTTCATAAAAGGAGTGGCAATAGAAAGCACTATTAGCCCTTTTCCTGCGCGGGAAAGCCGCATCATCCTCAGATTAACTTGCGGGTTGGATTTACCCGCTGATTCTACAATGCTGGCATAAACCTGATTTTTTTGCGTTTCAGAAAGGGTATTAAAATTGGCCGTGGGACCGAAAAGTGAAGTTGCTTTTTTCGCTATTAACTCATTCAGCGTTTTGCCAGATGATTTCATCTGCTCTGTCATTGCACGGCCCAGCGGTGTACTTCGCGATCGGGCCATATCCATTATCAGGTTCCGGGTTTCCTGAGCCTCACGTGTAGCCTGTTCCCATGTGATGAGGCCGTGATCTGAGGTCTTCAGCCATTTCTTTGATGCGCTTTGAATATTCAAGACGTAAACGAGGATCTACTGAAAGCCGCGCCGCTGCCGCTGAAACATCCCCCTGAAGCGCATTAACAGCTGCTTCAAATCGCTCGCGTCCGCGACTATCCATTGAGTTCAAAAAAGAAGTGTCCATTTTTACTCCATTCCCCGTGTTTGCCTGACTGTACCAAAACAAGCTAGGGATCAGAAATCAAATTATCCTGTTAAAAATGATTTTATAGAAAATCCTTCACACTATTCGCTATTGGATTTTTACATTTATAAACATTGAGTTAAATGGTGATAAATGGGTGTAGTATAACGGATATCCTTCATCCGCGATGAAGCATGAGCGTAAAAAAACCGGCTTTCGCCGGTTCTGATAGTCATGCTGCTGAAGGCTCGTCGCACTTCGGCAGCCAGTCAGTGCTGCTTTCTTCCGTCAGGTCAAGGTTGGTCTGTATCCCCAGCTTTGTCCGCCGCTTCATGTAGTGCTGTCCGTACTCCCGCATGATGCTGTCCAGCGACAGGCCAAACATTTTCATGCTGAGCGGATTCTTGTAGCCGTTGGCCTCCATATAGGCCAGATAGGCATGTAGAGGTAACGCCTGGGCTGAAGCGGCCTGATGCTAGCGTTCCCCATGTAAAGCGCGTTTGGTTCCGGCGTCGTGAACAGGTAGCCGCAGAAATCCACCATCGGGTCAGCGTCGCGCTTGATGCGCATGGCCTCGTCGGAATTCTGCTGCGACTGAAGCAGCGACCGGGCCTGCTGCGGCTGGCTGAATTGCTGCATCAGGTGACGAACAATTACGATCAGCTCGGTGCTGATTTTGTCCAGCAACTGAGGGCCACGTTCTGTTGCCGGGATGATCTCCGGAAAGTGCAGGATCACCCGGCTGCGCGACACGTCCCCGCTGCGGTCTGTAAAGCGCATCGGGTTGTTATTAACTGCCAGAATCACCGCTGGAATGTGTGTTGAATAGGCGTCACGGTACTTCGGGTCAATGGAGACCGCATCGCCGCCGGGGCGGGTGACCTCCAGAAACAACTGCCAGTCATAGCGGTTTGCCAGCACCATAAATAACGCCGCGAGGATGTGCTCCTGCTTGTCGTGATTATGCCAGGCGGCCCGCGTTAACCAGCGCCAGAAGGCCGGGACGTAGTTTGTGAGGTTATCACCCGGACGCGGTGCAGTTGTAGTCCACGCTATTGACGGTGCGCAGCCAGTGCTCGCGGCGGTGCGGACTGAACGTGCCGGTAGCCGTATCAAAAACGCCGTTACGGAAGCCAATCAGTCGGCGGGACGGTTCACGCATCTGACGTGCAGCAGCGAGCGTTAAAGCAGGGTATGACCCAGGAGTGAGATTTATGCGGCTACTGCTTGCTGGACGTTGGTAGCGGAAACGCCACAGCTTCTTACCTGATGTTTTGAAGAGCAGGAAAAGCCCATCTCCATCAAGCAGCGTGATGTCTTTCTCTTGAGGCTTAGCTTTAAGGATTTCGTTATGGGTGAGGGGCGTGTCATCCGCACCATGACTGATTTCCATCCATATTAGTACACGTTTTCGGCCCACATTATAGCGTGTACTAATAATCACTGGATTCAGGTGGATTGTCTCGGACGATTACAGACACAAAAAAAACGCGGGGCTTGCGCCGTGCGGGCTTTCAGGACTTCAGCGGACGATTCTGGTATCGCGCTGGCGGAGTCTGTGTTTTATTCTTATATTATTGATTTTTATCATTTAAATTTAAATTCAACTTTTCTCGTATACCTAAGCGTATACCAATCCCGAGATCTCTTACTAGTAACCTTGGTTCCAAAGCATTGTGCATATCGCTCTTAATGACCAGCTCCTCGTTGATAAGCATAGATTGTTGTTAGTGACTTCTACTTTTGATTCGAAGTTGCACCTGTTGCCTCAACGACAGCAACGAGCGAGAAGCGGAAATGCGCGTTAGGTGGTTTTTACCCATCGTTCTCATCACATTCACTCAATTATGCTTGCTCAATAATTGAATCAGTCATAGATTTTGAGAAAGTCATAAACTTCCAGGGGGGGAGGATGGAATATTTTAGTGATAAAGAGAAAGGTTCTGTATCGAGAACCAACAGTAATGTCTCAATGATCGTCTGGACTGGGCTTGTCTCTTACATAAATGTTCTAGTAGATAAAGGCTACTTTGGGAAAAACTTTCCAGAAGAATGCCCTGACGGACGAGGGTGTATTGGTACAAATGAAGATACTTTCAAAGCTGCGCTACAGTCGGAAATACCAAATTTAGGATGGCCATTGGGTGTCGTTTCTGAAGATGAAGGCCGGTATGGCTACAGGTCAAGAACACAGATTACGTTCATTCCAGACTACTTGGACGTTATGGATTTACTTCAATTTTGCTATAAGCATGTTGCTCTTCCTATTGAAGGAAATGATTACCACTCATATTACGGTCACACTCATATTGACGGCTTCGATGTTGATGCAGGCAGAAATGAATTTCACGAGAGAGTCAATGTCATTTTTGCACGTAATGGTATGGCCTACGAGCTTCAGAAGTCAGGAGAAATCCTTCGGCTTCTTAGCCCTGAATTAGTTAAAATGATGTCTACAGTGAATGTACCTGCGGAAGTTGAGTTAAAGATAATACTTGCTCGCGCAAATTCTAAAATCGTTAATTTTGATGTTCAGGTTCGCTATGACGCTGTGAAAGAACTCTGGGACTTTTGGGAGCGACTTAAAAGTGTACACAACCCGTCAAATAAGAAAAGCTCAGTTACACAGTTACTTGATGACGCTACCGATACACCTGAATTTCGAAATATATTGGAAGATGAAGCCAGGTATTTAACCGACGTTGGCAACCAATATTTTATACGTCACGCTGAAATGAATCAGGTGAAAATTCAAGAGAGCGATCATATTGAGTACCTATATCATCGCATGTTTAGTTTAATTCACCTGCTCATGAAAACTTTTACCCCATAAACTAGCCTGATTCCTATAATGCTGCCAGCATTATGCTCTTCCCAATAGGAAATAGGTAAACGTCCGACAGGACGCCTTGAGGGGTTTTTACTTTTATAGCATATAAGGATACGATTATGTTCAGAACGAAATTAGGATCTTACAGCGCGCTGATTTTAGTATTTCTTGCAACACAAAACACCTTTGCGATGTCTACTCTATCCACCGTTAATAATGCTAAGAAAGCCTTTGATTTAGCTCAAGTTCTGGTCAAGGATCCCACTCGAATTGTTGTGTTGAAAACAGATATAGACGCTTTGTATAAACCAGTTGGGCCTCTTTTTACAGGACTAAATAATAAAGTTGTTGAAAATATGCAAAACGGCCCACTGGAACTACAAAATACCATCGTAAAACCAGTGCCTATAAATGGGGTAGTCGATGGTGGCTATAGTATTACCACTGAAAAAGCTGGAAATACAGCATGTTTAGCCTCCAAGGAACAATACGGAAATGGAAAGTTAGCGGTGTTAAAAGTAATTATTAATGGAGTGGAGAATGGCCGTTGTGAAATTTTCCATAAAAATAAAATATCTCTTATTTTTGATTGATTAATGTATATTGGGATTTTGCATAATGTATTTTCTTTAATCCCAATTGTATTTTTTTAGTTTGGAGGTTATTTATTTACTAAAATGTTTATATCTGCCATTTTATGTGACTTGTCTCTCGTGGATAAGTACATGCCTATATTAGTAGCTTCCGCTCTTGGCACGTAGCTGGCCTGTATGCAGCGCAAGGTCTGCTGAGAGCGAGGAGCGGAAATTACCATTATTTCTACATGTGACACTATGAAAAGTAAATTTTATCGCTAGACTAATTGGTAGCAGGTCACCGCCTGGCAATATTGCAGGTGGTGTATTAGTACAGCATTAGAATTATTTTTTGACTAAGGTATTTTTGAAAGTTCAACTTCAAAAGTTGAATTTTCATCTCTTAGCACATGATCAACACCTTTATATAGTTCTCGTAATTCTTTTACTGCATATGCATCAATCTTTGAGTAAGAGTATGGACGGATAAGGTTAGTAAAAATCACCTCGGCGTAAAGAGGCTTCTTTTTATTATCAAATGACTTCATTCTTTTAATGATCATTTCTAAGAGATATATTTTTAAACCATCCTGAAGTTTTCCTGATTTTATTATCAGAAACATCATTTCCCCCAAGGTGATAGATGCAATGTATTCTGGAGATTGTTTTTTTTCTTCAATTGTCCACTTGTCATAGTCAAGATATTCAGTTGTGCCTGCCCATACATTACAGTTATGGATTAATTCATATATTAGATAATCAAATCGCATGGGGAACTCTCTGTGAATATCTATAATTTCCGATGCTTCATGAACCTCAAGTATTTCTTTTAAAAAGTAGCGATAATACATGAGCCACACATGGTCTTTTGAACGCTTGAATATGGCTGTGGAAACCATTACATCGAAAAAAACCAGTCCAACGAAGATAGGACACTCCCAGCGCTCATCACTACTTGAAAAGTAATTATCCGGTTGATTGTAAAAGTTTGAGCTTCCTTTCTGTTTCTTTATGTAGTTAACTACGTAATCACCCACAGGCTTCCATATCCCTACACTAATCGCCATACGAATATCATTTAAATAAAAATTAAGCATTGCGTTGCTCTCGTCGATTACGTACTCGCCGGTATATGAGCGATTTTGATTATCGCGTAACTCCCTATACATAATACTATTTGGATTGGATATCAAATACGTAAAGAAATTTGCATTATATTCATTGCTATCCCTAAAATATAAACAGCTAGCCTTCATTGCTACGTGTGGGTATGTATCAATTAAATAATGGATGAAGGTCTTTGATTTCAGAAGTTTCGATATATTCAGCTGAATGGCTTCCTGGCGCTTGTCTTTATGGGGGAATGGCTTTGACAAGATTTTTTTTGTTTTTATGAATCTTTTTTTTATCTTTTTCCTGTCTGCTATTATCTGAAATGGTGAAGGATTTAAATAATCATGCACTCGGACATACCATTTCTTGTTGCTGATAACATCAAATAATTGCTCATGGTATTTATCAAAAAGATATCCCAGTTGCTCTGTTTTCTTTGCGCGCATATACTTTTCGGAAACACTGATCCAATATTTTAGGTTTGCTTTTGGTATTCTTTTACCTAAGGTTTTGAGCCCAAAAAAAGCGATTAAGATGCATAGGCAAGTAAAAGCCAAAGTATCTTCGTTAAAACCTAATATCCATGGGATTGGTTTTAACGGAAAAATACTTAGTAAGACCTTGGAGTATATA
>Ga0209067_10000157_pt1 | contig 46514 bp, 46 predicted proteins | sample ColStrG_CSR_2013_FD_187199 | JGI IMG/M metagenome (GOLD analysis project Ga0209067, IMG submission 187199) | Freshwater sediment microbial communities in response to fracking from Pennsylvania, USA - Cold Stream Run_MetaG_CSR_2013 (SPAdes)... | ecosystem: Environmental > Aquatic > Freshwater >... | reverse complement strand
CATCTATACACTGTCATAAAAACAGATTACATTCGCCGTGCAAATTTGGCCCAGCGACTTCTACGGCCACCAATAACAAAAGTGCACATCATAAGAACGGAGATATCTCTATGCTGCCGCGTGACCATTACCTGAAGCAGGCGTTTTCAGATCCCGTACACTTTCCCAATGGCTTTGAAAAGGGCGGACTGTCTGACATACAAGCGCGCCTCGTCCGTAAAAATGGAACACTGATCAACGCCCTCTGCATTGATGAAGTTTCCGACCCCACGTCTGACGATCTGCATATGCTAAAGGTTATCGCCAATCAAAGCGCGCCGAAAAACCCCGTTGAGCAGGCTTGGATGAAATACCTTAGCCAAGTAAAAAGCTTGACCGCCGCTAGCGCCAAACCCAAAACTAAAGCGAAGCCCAAGGCAGAACCAACGCCAATTCCAGCAGTAGTGGAGAAAGCAGCAGAGCCCGCCAAAAATGCAAAACCCGCTAAAGAAAAAGTGGTTAAAGAGCCAGCACCTAAAGCTAGCTCCAAAAAAGCAGCCGAGGAAAAACCTAACACCAAGGAAAAATCTGCAGCCAAAGCCAAACCAGTAGAAAAACCCAAAGCAACCGAAAAAGCTACAAGCGCTAAAGTCAGCGCGGGGAAAAACAAAGCGGAACCAACCGCTAAACCTAAAAAGTCGACTAGCAAAGCCTAACCAAATAAGAACCAAAACGAAAAAAGCGCCTTTAAACAGCGCTTTTTTCGTTTTTTGATACCTAAAATTAAACAGGAACTCGCACATCCACCCGATAACGGCACCCGGCTACAATATTGCTGACGCACGCTTCTGGCAACTCCACACCATCAACACAAATACTGACGCACTCAACGTCCGCACGCTCTATATTCACCGCAAATGTTGCACCGCGAAACTCACGCACAACATGCGCTTTGTTCCAATGACTGGGCAATTGCGGATTAATCTGTAAACCGCGATCGCACCCCGTTAAACCAAACAATCCTTCGACTAAACAGCGATATACCCAAGACACAGTGCCAGTATTAAACAACTGACTAGAGCGCCCCGCTGTGCGTGGAAATTGATGATAGGCACCACGATAATAATTGGGGATGAACACTGGCAATTGTCCACGCTGTAAATAATCTTCTGCATGGGGACCAGGAATCATTTGGCGCAACAGTTTATAGGCACGGTCGCGCTCGGCAATCGTGTACAAACTGTAAATATAAAACACCGCCGCATGGTTATACACGGAGCCATTTTCGGCAGAGCCTGGATGCTTTTGTGTCACACGCCCCACATCATCGCGCATTGCAGTATAGGCAGGTGCGAGCATAGCAACACCATAAGGTGTTTCTAATTGTTGCTCCACCGCGGTGAGTATTTTTTCACGCTGCAATTGATTGGCCGCGCCGCCCAAAATCGCCCAGCTTTGCGGGTTTAAAAAAATACGGCCTTCCGAGTCATTGCTAACCCCAAACACCACATCGTCATCGGTAATACCGCGCGCAAACCAATTGCCATCCCACAAATATTGATTCACTGAATCATTAATGCGTTGCGCACCCGTACGGTATTTTTCTGCTGCTACATGTTGAGCTTGCTGCACGCAAATATCTGCCCACAAATTTAACGCGTAGGCAGTGGCAACTGACAGCCAACCCGATACACCTTTACCTTTGTAACCCACCATATTCATGGGATCACACCAATCGCCCTGCGCGATAAAACTTAAGCCTCGCGCATCGCGTGCACTCAGCAACCAATCCATAGCGCGACTAATACGTTCAAATACCGTGTGAGATTTATCGCCCTCAACATCTGCTACAACTTCAGTCAAAATAGCGTAATCATTGGTTTCATCCAAATACGCTTTCAAGCACACTGGTAGCCACACACAATGATCTGTGTGAGGAATTTGGTTGATATATTTCAACTCTGCGCCTTCCATTAACAAGATACCGTCAGGCATGGCACCGCTGGCTTCTTGCTGCGCTAGCGCATGCAAAAAAGCAGCGCGCGCAACATTGGGCTTAATAAAAGTCATGCCCATATTATCTTGCAAATAATTGCGCGTTTGCGGATCAGTGGTTAAACGGTTTACATCACCGTGATAAAAAACTTGGCGCGGCAACCAGTGATTAACAAAATTATCCAACTCTTTATCCGGCGTTTCTATGTGCAAGCAACCACGCCCTTGTTCTAAATAATGTATGTAATCGTGTTTAGCTTGCGCAAAAGCATTTGCAGATAAATACTTTTCGCGCAAGGCAATAATTTCTGCATCATCAAAAGCAGGGCCAAAGATAAACCGATAATCGCGCTGCTCTTCCACACCTAACACTATACGATATTGCACAATCGCCGCTGGTGTTTCATAGCGTGCATCACCCCGCTGTAATTCACTCAATTGCAATGCCGAAGGATTATGCAAACCACCCTCACCTTCAAAGGTTTCCTGCTTGACTTCCCATGACGTGGGCGTTTGCTCACACAGAAAAAATGTATTGTCTTTAAAATTTTTATGTTTGAAGTAATCAGCCACTTTTTGATAAGGCGTTACGCAATGTGCAACTATGCCGCCGAGATCTGCGCGATATTCACCCGACTGATTCATCCACGACATATACCCCACAGGAAAATAAGCATACACACTCAAGTTGCGCGCGCGCCCGGAGATATTTTTCACCGCTAGCGACCAAAGCTCTACTACATCATTTACAGGTAAACTTACCGTCAACTCAACACGAATACCTGCATTCTCAATCGTCCAAGAAATATCACTTTTGCCTACAGAAAAACAAAAACTATCTAACGCGGCGCGAACTGGCTCGTAAGGAACAGAGAAAATTTCACCGCTGTCTTCATCCTTAAGATAAAAAAAACGACCGGGATGATGCGCATAATAAGGCTGCTCTGGCTGCATAAATGTTTTTGCTTCCAGATTGGGTGCATAAGCATATTTTGCAGGTTCAGGTTGCATAAATTGCGCAACAGCATAGCCGCGGCAATTAACCTGAATCATCATTTTTTGATTCCACAAAAATCCGGCGGCGCGCGGCATAGCGGTAGCAGTGGTCAATTCAAAACGTTCGCCGTTGTGGGTGGGGCGCAGCATAGATCAACTCCAAAAAAACATGATTAATTTTTACGCGCAGATAAATCCGCCTGAATTTGGCTAAGTTTTTTATTGTCGAGTTTATAGAAAAACATAATAGCAACCGCTGTTGCCGCAAAAGCAGCGGGAACAAACGACATAAGCAATACAATACCGTTTTGCGAAGCGGCAGATTGCGCAGTGTTAGCAACGTACCCCAGTGCAGTAAATACCGAACCCATAACGGCCACCGCCAACGCAGTACCCAACTTCTGAGAAAAGGTGGCCGCAGCAAAGGTCATTGCCGTAGCGCGGCGCCCCGTGCGCCATTCGTTGTAATCGGCAGTATCGGCATACATGGAAAAGGCCAGCGGCGATTTTGGCCCAAGCACAAAACCTATGGCGATTTGCAGAACGTACATAAGTTGTACGTGATCATTGGGCATCATTGGGCACAAAAAAGAACGCCGCCGATAAAAGTGCGGTTGCTGACATGAGCAACATCATCAAAAACCGCTTATCGATAAACTTTGTCATTAGGGGAGTTAGTGAAGCACCGACAGCGGCAGCAGCCATATAAGCAGGCACAAATGTTTTAATTAAATCGGGTTGACCAACAACATATTTAAAATAATAAGCAGCGGTGCTGGAGCGTAACGTAATAGTCATCATAATAATTAGCGCTAAAAAAAATAACGCCAACCAAGGTCCATTGTGCGAGAGATCTTTAATATCTTGCAGTACGGTACTCTTCTCCGCGGCAATAGGTTGAATGCGCTCGCGCGTATTTAAAAACGTCCATAAAAATAAACTGCTGGCTGCCACTCCCCACACCGCCATGGTTAATTGCCACCCCAAACGCTCATTGCCCTGCCCCAACCATTTCACCAAATCGGGTGTAAGATAAGTCACCAAGGTACTGCCACTAAAAGCAAAAATAAAACGCAAACCGTTAATGGTTGAACGCTCTTGCGAGTCACCCGACATGACACCCGACAAGGCGTTGTAGGGAATATTAATTCCGGTGTAACACACCATCATAAAAAGGTATGTGCCATAGGCCCAAAAAATTTTTCCGTCTTCACTAAGATTGGGCGTGGTGTAAGTGAGAATACCTGCAAGAGCGAGCGGTAATGCCACCCACAATAAGTAAGGCCGAAACTTTCCAAAGCGCGATTGCGTACGATCTGCCAACGCGCCAATCAGGGGGTCGGTAAAAGCATTGATAAGCTTAATACTAAACATCATTCCGGCTGCTGCCGCAGCCGAAAGACCAAAGACATCCGTATAAAAAATCATTAAAAACGTGGCGATATTTGTCCAGTAAAAATTAAACCCTAAATCGGCGATACCGTAGCTCACTTTTTCTCGCCAAGAAAGTTTTACGTTGCTCATCGTATTACCTGATTAATTCAAAGGAGCGCAATTTTTCTTGAGGCGCTTGAGAGTGCAAAGTGATCTGTTGGAGAAAATCAACGACTCGACGACTGACGTTTTATAATTTGATATCCCATATCAATAATCTGCGGATGATTGGCTGTTCCATTTAATCTATCTATCACCATCTCCGCGGCCTTCACCCCCATTTCATAACGCCCTACCTGCACACTGGTCAGTGATGGGTTTACATAGGCGGAGGCTTCAATATCGTTAAAACCACAAAGCGCCATATCGCTGGGCACTTTGATATTCATACGCTGACTTTCAAACAATGCACCCAATGCTAAATCGTCATTTGCACAAAAAATGGCATCCACCACCCCATGACTCGATGCCAATAGACTTTTAAATAATTCACCGCCCACGGCAATTGATGAAGGCTCCGGCGTGGTAACAATAAAATTTTTCCAATACTTGCCAGCATCATCCAACGCTTTTTTAAAACCCTGCATACGCTGTTGCACGCGCGGATCCATGCGTGCACCAATAAAGCCTATGCGCTCATAACCCTCACCCAGCAAATGGGTCACCACATCGTAACCCGCCTGCCAATGAGAAAACCCCACATTCATATCAAGCGGATCAACCAACAACTCCATAATTTGTACAACGGGTACGCGGGATTTTTGCAACAAACTCTGGCAATTACGAGTTTGGTCGCCGCCGGTAATAATGAGAGCCTCAGGCGACTGACTTAACAAAGTGCGTATCATTTTCTCTTCTTCGAGTGGCGAATAATGAGTATCAACCAACAAGACCTTATAACCTGCGGTGCCCATCACATCGTAAATACCGCGCACTACATCGGTAAACACGATATTGGAGAGCGACGGAATCGCAACACCGATAACATTCGATTTGGAAGACGCGAGCGAGCTGGCATGCTGGTTGGGGATATAACCCAGTAAGTCGATTGCTCTTTGCACTTGCTGACGCAGAGCCTCAGATACTTTTTCAGGCTGATTAATCACTCGCGATACAGTTATGGCACTGACGCCCGCAGCCACCGCCACATCGATCAGAGTGAGCTTTTTATCCGAACGTGGTTTTGCAATTTTCATCTTATCCCCTACCAAAACTCTCAGTTGCCCACTGTTCCACGCCCAATACCAGCATTACCTGCAGACTACTTTTTACACACTACCACAAGACAAATGATTGCGCTATCATTTGTCACCATGCTATCTTAGAACTATGATGGCTGCCCCATTGAAGCATCGAAATTCAAGCACCGGAAAATTACTCACACCCAGGAGAATCTTGCGTTTGATGACGTCACATACCGCAGTATCTAACTCCAATACGCATCTTATTATTGTGATGGGTGTTTCTGGCAGCGGGAAATCAACTCTTGCCAATAGGTTAGGGCAGATTTACGGCTATCACTATATAGACGGGGATGATTTCCACAGTGAAGCCTCGCGCAGCCTTATGGCACAAGGCATAGCACTCACCGACGCAGAGCGGGAACCTTGGGTTGCAACGCTCAAAACTTACTTGCAGGAATGCGCCCTCCAGCACCGCCACGTGATCTTGGCGTTTTCTGGCCTGAAACGAAAGCATCGCAACGCGTTGCGCTCAGCGGGCCTGCGCACAATTTTTGTTTACCTTAACGGCAGCAAAGTGACAATTCAGGAACGCATAAACCATCGCAAAGACCACTTTATGGCTCCTGCGCTACTGGATAGCCAATTTGCCAGTATGGAAGACCCGCTAAGTGAGCCTGACGTACATTTAATTGACGTCTCCGAAGACTTTGAACAGGTCGTCACAAACGCGCAGAAAATCATTTGTGATTATTTGTTAACAACTCTTTAAGTCGCGCACAAAAGCCTTGGCAACGACTGACCTAATAGCCACAATAAGCCCCAACCAAGCTGCATATTTTCTGCGTGTGCAGCATCACATAAGGAGCTTATCCATGTTGTTACGCAATTTATTACGCTTATCCCTTATCTTCCCTGTTAGTTTAAGTATTTGTCTCTATTCCTGTGCCAGCAAAACGGAATTTCGCAGTAGTTGTGCTAGCGAAAGTGATGCTGCATGGAAAGAACTTTCTCTGGCCAAAGCTAAAGGTTTCGGTGGCACCGTTAGCTACACCAAAGCCCTAAGTTTGCTAACGGCAGCACGAACCATGCAAGTTGCCGAAAATTTTGATGCTTGTTACAACAATGCCAAAGAAGCGCGCAGCTATATTCGAAGCTCTTACAAGGGCGAGTAATTCGCGCGCTGGCCGACAAACCCTATGAAGGATTTTTTATGAAAACTGCCGTTATCACAGGTGCTAATCGCGGTATTGGTTTGGCGCTGTGCAAAGCATATCTGGCGCAAGACTGGCATGTGATTGGTGTGTGCCGCACCGCATCCGATGAACTCAAACAAAGTGGCGCACGCGTGCTTGGCAATATTGATATCACCAAAGCACAAGATGTAGAAAAACTGACTCGCGAATTGCGCGACACCAACATTGACTTGCTGATTAACAACGCAGGCATTCTACGACACGATAATTTGCACGCACTCGACTTTAACGATATTAACCAACAATTTTTAGTGAATGCCGAGTCACAGCTGCGCGTAACCGAAGCATTGTTACCGCATATTACCGGCGGCAGTAAAATTGCTTTTATCACCAGTCGGATGGGGTCTATTGCAGATAATACTTCAGGCGGTTACTACGGTTATCGTATGTCCAAAGCGGCGCTCAATGCCGCAGCCGTTTCGCTCGCGCACGATTTAAAACCGCGCAATATTGCGGTTGCCTTATTGCATCCAGGTTATGTGCAAACCGCGATGGTAAATTTTGGAGGCGACATTAGCGCGGAAGAATCTGCCGAGGGTTTACAGCAACGGATTGCAGAATTAACACTCACGAATAGCGGTGGTTTCTGGCATTCCAATGGCACTCTGTTGCCTTGGTAAACATCGACAGCTGCCAAGCCATCTTATGAATCTACGCACCAAAATATTTGACAAAAATATAAGTGCGCCACAGTTATTGCACGAGAATTTTTCATGAAAAAATTGCGTTGGGGTGTGCTCAGTAGCGCCAAAATTGGACGTGCCCACGTTATTCCCGCTATTCAAACCTCACTGCTCGGCGAAGTCGTTGCTATAGCGTCACGCACCCAAGAGAGCGCTGAAAAAATCGCTAAAGAACTAGGTATCAAACACGCGTTCGGCAGCTATGAAGCGCTGCTTGCAGACCCGACTATTGATGCGATTTACAATCCATTACCCAATCACTTACATGTACCTTTATCCATCGCTGCTATCCAAGCTGGTAAGCATGTGCTCTGTGAAAAACCATTGGGACTAAACAGTGCTGATGTAAAAGCCTTAGTCGATTGTGCAGCGGCTCATCCGCACATCAAGATTATGGAAGCGTTTATGTACCGCTTTCATCCACAATGGCAAAAAGCATTAGAGCTTGTGCGTAGCGGCAATCTTGGCCAAGTGCGCCACATACACTCACACTTTGCTTACAGCAATCACGATGAAAATAATATTCGCCATAAACCTGAAATGGGCGGTGGCGCACTCATGGATATTGGCTGTTACTGTATTTCGCTCGCGCGTTTTTTATATGAAGAAGAACCACTGCAAGTCATAGGACAAATTACACCCTACGCGGGCCATGATGTAGATTGTTTTGTCTCCGGCCTACTGGAATTTGCCGATGGCAATGCTAGCTTTACGGCTAGTACCAAAAGCGAACCCGAACAATACGTTGACATTCACGGTGAGCACGGACGTTTGCGCCTGCACATTCCTTTTAACCCGATTGGCGATACAGTGCAGCATTTAACCCTAACGCAAAACAGCGTGCGCAGCGAAATTGTGACTATACCCAGCAACCACTATCGCAACATGACTGATTCCTTCGCTCAATCAGTTATTCACAATACCCCTGTACCCACTCCTTTGCGTGATGCCGTGGCCAATATGAAAATTATTGATGCAATTTTTGCCAGTGCTGCACAAAAAGAATGGATTTCGATTGAATAAAATCACAGAGTTTTACATGAAAAATTTTACATCGTTTATCTTCCTGCTATTGAGCATAATGTGGTCATTCCAAGCAACTGCCGATGAGAAAACGGTGTCCCTGCGGATCGCCCCACCGTTAAACACCTTGCTTAAACAATTTAAAGCTGACTCCAAAGCCGAAGCAGAAATTATCACGCGCAACACACAAATTACCATTGAAGATAATTATTTCAGCCACGCGATTTCCTACGTCGCTGTGTACATTAACAGCGACGAGGCCGTGCGCGATTACAGCCAAATCAGTGTGAGCTTTAACAGTTTCTATGAAGATATCGCCTTGGAATTTGCCAATGTGCGCACACCCGATGGCCAAATTGACAGCATTAAACCCGACGCCACCCAAATTCAAAGTCCCGCGGATGAAAATTTTTATCACGATCGCAAAGAACTGTTATTTTCATTACCCAATGTCCGCAAAGGCTCAGTGATTGAATTTCAGTATCGCTATACCGACACCAAAAAAATTGTACCTAACCAGTGGTTTGAAAGTTTTAGCTTGAATTGGTGGGAGGGCCGTGCAGCAGGCCAAGGCGTGCGCGCCGATGCAGTTCTCAATACCGAGCTGACCATTACTGCACCGAAAACCATGTCATTCTTTAGTAACAATTTGAGTGAAGCTGGCATCAGCACAACTCACAGTGAAAAAAATAATTTACAAACACTGACATGGAAAGGCAAAAATCTACCCAAAATTGTGTTGCAAGAAAATATGCCGCGCGATGAACGCCGCTCAAATCAATTGCGCGTCAGCACTATGGGCTCATGGCAACAAATTGCTAACTGGGCAAATGATTTAGCAACTCCTCACATTATGACCAATCCAGCGCTGGATAAATTAATCACTGACATCAGTAAGACAGCAACCACACCGGAAGCTAAAACCAAAGCGGTCTACCAAACCATCCAAGAAAAAGTACGCTATGTATTTGCCCACGTAGGGCGTGGCGGTTACGAGCCACACAACGCATTTGAAGTACTCACAAATGGTTATGGCGATTGCAAAGATCAATCCATTTTAGCGGTGACTATGTTGCGCAAGCTCGGCTTAAAAGCTGACCCCGCATTAGTCATTACTCGTTCGCGCGGTATTCCTGATATGAGTATTACCAGTGTCAGTTTCGACCATATGATTGTGCATATTCCTCAACAACCTGGTCTTAACGAAATGTGGATGGACACCAGTGGCGATAAAGGGTTGTATCCCGGCTTTAGCATTGGATTAGAAGGCCAACCTTCGCTGATTGTAAATCCTGAAACTCACAATATTGTTACCATTCCCGCACTCAAAAGCGACCAACATTATGCCCATCTCGATATAGCCTTTGATAAATTTGAAGGTAAAAATACCGAAGCCAGTTTTACTTTAAAATTAGGTGGTGAGTTTGAGCAGCGACTGCGCGGCATGTGGCAATATTCACGCGAACGTGATAAAAGTTTTCGCGAAATGCTGGGCCATATTTACTCCAGCGCTGAGGTTACCAATTTAACGGCTAACAACGCCGATAGTTTGTGGCAAAGTTTTTATGTGACGGGAAAATACAAATTCAACAATGTATGGAATGGCAATAAAGACCCCTTAACTTATGGTTTTAGCATCACCCAACTCACCAATTTATTTACCGATTTTCGCGAGCTGCACAAACCCGAAGATCGAGTGCAAGATTATGAAAATGATCCGGGCTACACCATTTCAGCTCATATCAACTTTGGCCGCCCCTCACCTAACCATGTGGTAACACTGACCGCTCAAGGGCAAAATTTTGATAACGCTTATTTTTCACTAACTCAAAATGGTCATGAGGAAAACGGCAATTACGTGGTGGATATAAACATGGTGGTAAAACCCACGCATATATCGGCGCAAGAATACGCCAACTTTTATCGCCAAATTCACCAGCTCTTTGAGGCTAGCGAATGGACTCTCACTTATCGCTACGACAAAAATGCAGCTGACTTAGCCGCACTAAAGCAAGCGACAATAACCAGTAAAACAGCGACTAATTTTGTTGCGCTCGCGCGTTTAGAAGTTAAAAACGGTGCCTATGACAAAGCCCTAGAAGCCGCACAACAAGCCGTAAAAGCAGACCCCAAAAATGCTGAAGCTTATTATGTATTAGGCTTGGCGCAGGGCTACAACAATATGCTTTATGAGTCAGACAAATCGTTTGCGAAGGCAGAAGAACTTGGTTTTAAAATTTAAGGATCATGAAACAGCTCATGAAGCATTTTCTCGCAATTTTTATCGCTGCCGTTATTAGCGGTTGCGTTGCACCCACAGCGATTGCTCCGAACGCAACTACGCAAAATAACGCCGCGCAAACAACATCTCTTACTAAAAACGCCGCAATCAAAGCAGCAATTAATAAAAACCAATCGCATAAGCTGTTAACTTACTTACAAGATTCACAGCAAACCAACACGTCCCCCCGTGTGAGCCAATTAGTACAAATAGCGTTGGATAATCCCAATGATCCAGAACCTCTTTATGGGCTGGGTTATATTCACATGCAAAATGGCATTAACACCCAAAATGCCCATGAGTTAGATTTAGCAGAAATTTATTTAAAAGCAGTGCTGACTCAACTACCCGGCAATCAGTCGGTGTTGCAAGCACTCTACAATGTAGAATACGACAACACATTACATAACCGTAACCCAGAAGCCTATCAGCAGGCACAAGCGATTTTTCAGCAATTGCCCGAGTCAGCTCGTGGGAATTACAACCCACCGTCGATTGCAAAATTTGGCGCGACCGCCAAGTGGCAAGAACAGCAACACCAGCGCAATCAACAAGCGCTGCGGGATATTTTACTAGAGGCCATTCACGAATCACCACGCAGTGACACGGCCTATATTCAGCTGGCCAAATTTTATCGCGATGATCATTATTTTTCGCTCGCTTTGGCCACCCTGAAATTGGGTGAAGAAAATATTCACAGTTCCCTGGAGCTATACCAAGCCCTCGCCGAAACCTACAACAAACGAGCGCAAGTCAACGGTTGCAACTATGAACACAAATCTGATATCGCGAATGCTGCCCACTATTACCAATTGAGCATTCCGCTTAAACCAGACGATGCCAACTTGCATTACGATTTAGCACAAACATTCTTTGATCAGCACCTCGATCAACTCGGCATGAATGAAGCCAGCATCGCCCTCGATTTAAAAACAACTGGCGATACACTCGGCTTAAGCGCTCAGGATTACGCCATTCTTGGCTATCCACAAAAAGCCAATGCATTGTTGCAGCGTGCCCTTGCGAATGGCTACAGCACTAATAATGGCACTAATAATGTGGGCTACCATGAAATTTATATGTATCAAGGCGATTGGCAAAACGCGGCCAAAGGGTTCGCGGCTTATATCAAAGGCCGCGATACATACAGTGTTTATGATTTAATTAAAAGCGATATGATTGCCCAACAAGCGCAAGTGCAACCGTGGATAGTGAACAAAAAAATAACGCTGAATTCCGACTGGGAAGAGGCGCTTTATAAATACTGGTCAACCAAAATAAATGCCGATGATTTAAAAAAAGCAGCTCACGATAGTTGCGAAAAAACCGAATACTATTTTTATACCGGCTATAAAGATGTCCAAGCCGGACAAACCGCGCAAGCTAAAACCAAATTCACCGCAGCACTCAACCAAAATACCTATCGTTTTATTGAGCGCCCCTTAGCGCGATACTTTTTACAAAAATAAAAGCCTTCCGGGTTAGCGAAAAGATGTTCAACAGTGTGGTTGTCGGTGACAATTTGTCAACCAAAATACCTATCGTTTTATTGAGCGCCCCCTAGCGCGATACTTTTTACAAAAATAAAAGCCTTTCGGGTTAGCGAAAAGATGTTCAACAGTGTGGTTGTCGGTGACAATTTGCATCAAAAGAAACGCTAATACGCCCAAAAATCTTCTGAGGGTGCGTGCCAGTGATACTTGAACGCACACTTTCGCCACTTCACATCAGAATCTGCCCGATGCTATTGTCAAATGCGCCGCAAGAAACTACTCTCTAAGGAAGCTGGTCAATCGGTAACCATAATAAGGATGGCGCTATGAAAACGGTAAACGATATTCTGCATTCCAAGCATGACACCGAAACCCACCATATTGCACCCAACGCAATGGTCTGGGATGCGATTAAACTCATGACGGAAAAAGGTGTGGGTGCACTACTCGTCACCGAGAATGACCAGCTAGTGGGCATCGTCAGCGAGCGCGATTACATGCGCAAGGTGGCACTGATGGGGCGCTCCTCGCAAACTACCGAAGTACGCGACATTATGACGGCTAACCCCTTCACCGTAACACCTGAAGAGCGCATGGAAGCCTGCATGGAGTTGATGACTGAAAAACGTATTCGCCACCTTCCTGTAGCCACCCACGGCAAGCTCCTCGGCATGCTCTCCATCCGCGATGTTCTCGACTGCACCTTGGAAGAACAAAAGCATTTAATTCAACAATTGGAACAATATATTCGCGGTGAGAGTTATTGATTTACGCAGATATTATCGAGCGTCTTTCTTCTTCCACTGAACAATATTACTCCCCATTTGGCATTTGCTTAGGGTTTCGCTGAAGTTATTCGTTGACGTTAAGCGAAACCTGAGCTGCACCCAATTCGAAGGCAAGGATTAACGCGAGCATGAAAAAAACAAACATCAACCAATGGTTCGCGCTCTGGGTTTTTACCCTGTTATGTGCAACCGGCTGCACGGTTCACTATGTAGCTGACTATGACCTAACCGCCAAAAATGAAATTATTGAAGTAGCTAAAGAAATAGATGTTTTCTGGGGCGCATTATTGGATACAAAAGTAAACGACAGAGAGTACGATAAATTCAAAAATCAATACAACCAAATAGAAGCAGATATTCGTTCTTTGGTAATGCGCAATGAAGTGCGCGCATTAAATTTGGAGACGACCAAACAGGCACAAATTGCATTGGCTTTGTGGGTAGATGACAGAGAAAATCACAAAATGCAAAACGGTTTCTCTGACTTTGAGGCCAAACGGCATCGCGAACAATATAATCGCGTGTTCACCGCAATGGCAAAAGGAGAACAAGCCAAAAATATCGCGACTACGGGGAGTAGCAAATGAGTTTTGATATAGAACAGGTTCTGCAAAATATGGCAGGTGCGATTAGCAGCACCGTAAATTCAGGTGATGCAAACATAAAAGCTTTTGCCAAAACCATCCTAGATAATGAAAAGCAATCTCTCAAAGAGTTGGGCGAAGCACGACTGCTTATGCAAATTACGGATGTAGTTTTCAATCAAGAAATTGACCGCGAAAAACAAGTAGTGGAAGCTCAACTGCTCACTCTTCAGATCATGACCAAAGCATTAGCGCAACAGGCCGTTAATGCAGCCATTGATGTTTTTACCAAAGCGATAGAAGACGTTATCTAACCTGAACCGTCCGAGAGTAGTGTCCATTACACTGCAACTTATGAGTCAGTTGCAAAATCTAGGTTCACTACAGGCAGCATCGGGCCATGCTATTCTCTGCCAATCCTCCTGCTTGCCCCTCTTAGGATTAGCCCATGAATGCAGACCTATCACTCAACGCCAATCGCTATGTGATTTTCTCGGTATTTTTCACCGCGCGCGCTTACTATCCAGTTCTGGCGATTTTATTTATCGACCTTGGCTTAACGCTCGATCAATTTGTACTTTTGAATTTGATTTGGGCAGCAACCATTTTCTTATTCGAAGTTCCTTCCGGCGCACTGGCTGATATCATTGGGCGACGCAGATTATTAATTGCCGCTTCGCTGTTGATGGCCATTGAAATGTTATGCCTGTTATTTGCACCGCGCGATGGCGGCACAGTGTTATTTAGCCTTTGCGTTATTAATCGCATCTGCTCTGGGCTGTCTGAAGCTTGCGCCAGCGGTGCCGATGAAGCCCTCGCCTATGACTCACTGCCCACCGACAACCGTGAACAGGCGTGGGATAAATTATTAGGCCACGCCATGCGCTGGCGCGCCGTGGGATTTTTTATGGCGATGATTTTAGGTGGGATTATTTACAACCCTGAACCGCTCAACAGCTTTTTACCCGCTGTATTACACTTATCGGCCAATATTGCGCATCGCCTACCTGTCGCCTTAGTGTTGTGCCAAGCAATGGTGTGTTTATGGATGACCTTGCATATGGTTGAGCCCATTCACTCCGCCGCTGGATCAACGCTCAAGCAAGCATTTAAGGTCACGCTCAGTGCAGCCTATTGGGTAATGACACACCGAAAAACCTTAGTGGTGGTGTTAATTGGCGTGGCGATTGACTCCATTGTGCGCAACTTTGCCACGGTGAACAGCAGTTACTATCGCCTAATTCATTTGCCCGAATGGACTTACGGTTTTCTCGGTGCAGTTATGGGTGTGCTCTGGTGGTTTGTTCCGGGGATCGCCAAAAAACTCAATACCCGTTTTAGCATGATCGCCAACTTAGGTTTTGTAGCACTAGGCTCGTTAATTGGGTTAGCCGCACTGGTGCCCGCATGGCCAATTTATGGGTTGATACCCGCCATGTTTTTAATGATGATGATGGGCTTTTTAGGCTTTACCGTCAGCCGCGTGCTGCACAACGAAACCGATTCTGCCAGACGTGCCACCGTACTTTCGGTAAAAGGCATGGTGTTTAACCTTGGCTATGGTCTGTTTAGTTTCGCCTTTTCAACCTTGCTCACCCGTTTTCCCGATGCGCCCGTCGGCGCGGCACTGCGCAGCGCACTCTTGTGGCAAGTGCCATTTTTTGCCGTCTTAACCATGGTGCTGTTTACCTGGGCGAGTGTTTATTTGCAACGCAAACGCTGATTTTTGTTAGCAAATGTAATCTTATGTTGATCCTGGGTTGCTGCGCTTTTTTACACTCTAAAATAACCTTGCCAACCAGCGCACATCCAATAACGAGGTGTTTATCATGAAACTCAATAAGCTCGCATTGCACTCCATTCTTATCACGCTTATTGGCCTATTTGGGCTTTCGGCAGAATTAGCCATTGCAAAAGAAAAACCGAATCGCGTTTACGAATTACGTACCTACACTACACTGCCGGGCCGCTTAACCGCATTAAATGCACGCTTTGCAGGCCACACCATGAAATTATTTGAAAAACACGGCATGCGTAATGAAGCTTATTGGATTCCTACCGATGATGCACATAAAGACAATACGCTAATTTATGTGATATCTCATGAAAGCCAAGAAGCGGCAGTTAAAAATTGGAAGGAGTTTAACGATGACCCAGAGTGGGTAAAAGTACGAGAAGCCAGTGAAGCTGACGGTAAAATTCTTGCGAAAGCACCTGAGAGTATTTTTATGACGATGACGGACTACTCACCTAGCCTATCGCACAAACAATAACTCATCACGCTATTCCACAATCGATTTATTCGCGCACAAAAAAGCGGGCTTGCACTCTAACAATCAGCAGCCCATTTTTATTACCGTTAATTGGAGTCACTCTTTAGCGCAATGCGCATGACATTGATTTGCCTGCCACCCAAACGAGTTTTTCGCTCAATCAACCATCCACGCTTTTCGTAATAATCGGTGTAGTCTGAAGCAATTAACCAAAGCTCATAATGCTGCAAATTACGCGCATATTTTTTTGCAGCTTCAATTAAAAAATTACCGTAACCTTGTTGACGTTCGCATTCATTCACGAACAAATTACTGAGCCAGAGCGGGCTTTCACTATTGACCTTTGGCATGCGCTCACTGCTACGATAGGTGTAATTCACCAGACTCACACACCCCAATAATTCATCATCGCGCAACAACATGAAGGTTTTAGGCACAGCATTTTTTTGGACATGCAAGAGTAATCGCTGTTGGCGCAACGCAAGCGTAGAGTGCAAACCTTGACGTTCACATTCTTGATGATGCCATTGCGCCACTTGCGCAAAATATTCTGGCTTGGACTCTAAGGCCCATACCTGCACAGCGGCATTTTTTTTAACAACGGATAATTTCACAATGCGTAAACACAGACAGAAGTTATAACTATAGCCGAACATCTTCGACAACAACGTCATAACAGGAAATGACAGAGACAAAAAAACTCCCGATATATGGGAGTTTTTTCAAATATGGCGACCAATAAAATTATGTGTTTTTCGTCTCACCAAACCATTTTACGTCTTCACCATGAGCTTGCTTATCCGCGTGATAACTGGAACGCACTAGCGGGCCGCAGGCGGCGTGTTTAAAGCCCATTTCCTCAGCAAGACGCGTATATTCGGCAAACTCATCGGGGTGCACATAGCGCTCAACAGGTAAGTGATCTTTCGAGGGCTGCAAATATTGGCCGATAGTCAACATATCGATATCGTGATCGCGCATGTGCTGCATGACTTCGATAATTTCTTCTTTGGTTTCGCCCAACCCCACCATCAACCCTGACTTGGTCAATACATCGGGACGACGCGCTTTATATTGCTTAAGCAATTCCAATGACCATTCGTAATTCGCACCGGGACGCGCTTGGCGGTACAAACGCTTCACGGTTTCCATATTGTGGTTGAACACATCTGGCGCTTCTTGCTCCAAAATATCCAACGCAATTTCCATACGGCCACGGAAATCTGGCACTAACACTTCCACTTGTAATTCGGGGCTTAACGCGCGCGCCTCACGGATACAATCAGCAAAATGTTGCGCGCCACCATCGCGTAAATCATCGCGATCTACCGACGTGATCACCACATACTTCAAACGCATTTCAGCAATAGCTTCCGCCAGCTTACGCGGCTCTTCAATATCAAGCGGATTGGGCTTGCCGTGGCCTACATCGCAGAAGGGGCAGCGACGGGTGCAGATGTCGCCCATAATCATAAAAGTCGCCGTACCACCGCTAAAACACTCGCCCAAGTTGGGGCAATTGGCCTCTTCACACACCGACGATAGCTTGTTTTTACGCAGAATAGATTTAATCCGCTCAACATCCGGCGAGGCCGGAATACGCACGCGAATCCAATCCGGTTTACGCTGGATTTCAGCGCGGTCACTGGCGATAACCTTAACCGGAATGCGCTCAACTTTATCCGCATCGCGCAGCTTTTCGCCCTGCTTGTGACGCTCAGTGCGCTTAACAGGCTGCAAATCAGGTACTTGGATTTGAACGGGAGGTAAATCAGACATAAGAAGCTCTTTGAATGAGTCCCAAGATGTGGACACGAGAAAAATGTGGTTTGTGTGACACCTAGATATTGGCGCGCATTGTACAGGTTTCATAACCCAATTTCTGCGCAAATTGCTCGATCAGTTGTTTTTGTACGTCTTCAAATTCAGGCACATCCGTCAGTAAGTCCTGTATCTGGGTCATCGCCAAGCCTTGGTAACCACAGGGATTAATGCGCAAAAAAGGCGACAAATCCATCGCCACATTCAATGCCAAACCGTGAAAACTACAGCCGCGGCGCACTCGCAAGCCGAGGCTGGCGATTTTATCGCCCTTTACATACACACCTGGCGCATCCGCTTTGGGATAGGCGTCGATCGCGTAGTGAGCGAGGGTAGCCACCAGGGTTTGCTCAATGGCGGTGACCAAATCGCGCACCCCCAACTTCAAACGGCGCAAATCCAAGAGCGGATAAGCCACCAACTGACCGAGGCCGTGGTAGGTTACCTGCCCGCCGCGATCCGTTTGCACTACAGGAATCTCGCCCGGCACCAGCACATGTTCGGCTTTACCCGCTTGGCCTTGGGTGAAGACGGGGGGATGCTGCACCAACCAGAGCTGATCGGGCGTTTCAGCGGTGCGCTGATTGGTAAAATCGGTCATGGCCGCCCAAGTCACTTCATAAGGCTGAATGCCAAGATCAACCACATCCAAATGGGCCAACACTTGCGCAGAAGAAGGCACCTTAAATCACCATTTTAACTTTTTTGTTGATACGCAAATCTTCGTGGATAAAGGTCAACTGCTCGATGCCCGTTGCAGTAATCCACACAGTCACCGATTGATAGCGGCCTTTGCTGCTGTCGTTAATGGTAATACGGGTTTGATCAAAACCGGGGGCGTGGCGATGCATTACTTCAATAACATGGGCGTGCAACTCATGCCCCGCTTCACCCAATACTTTAATGGGGTAATTTTCGCAGGGAAACTCAATTTTGGGGGGCTGTTGTTCTGACACGGTAAAGCTCCAAACTGACAAAACAAAAACGGCGCTGCAATAGCGCCGTCCTTGAAGATAACCACGGGACAATATGACTAGATTAATGGCCAGTTGGGGGCGGTTAACAGCTAAATCAACGGGCCACCAGACTAACTGCTGACTAGATCAACTAAACAGGCCGCGGAAAAACAGCTTAATCTTATCCCACAAGCGCGCAAAGAAGCTCGCCTCGTCAACGGGCTGCAACGCAACTAAGGGCTGAGTGTTGATAACTTTGCCATCCAACTCAATGGTCAAACTGCCCAGCTCTTGGCCAGCAGCAATAGGCGCTTTGATAGTTTCGTTGACGTGTACATTGGCTTTCAAGTCATCGGCGCGGCCACGCTGCAATGACATGCGCACGTCCTTAGGTAAGCCCAACGCCACTTCTTTGGCCTTGCCCGACCAAACACGCGCCGTAGTGACTTGAGTATTGGCCTTGTAGAGATTGACAGTTTCAAAGTAACGGAAACCGTAGGCTAGCAATTTTTGCGTTTCAGCGGCGCGCTCTTGGTCGCTTTTAGTCCCCAAAACCACCGCGATCATGCGCGTATTTTCACGTTTGGATGAAGCCACTAAACAAAAGCCCGCCTCATCGGTATGACCCGTTTTTAAACCATCCACTGTCGGGTCGCGGAACAGCAACAGGTTGCGGTTTGGCTGGCGGATATTGTTATATTTGAATTCTTTTTCCGCGTAAAGCGGGTAGTGTTGTGGGTGGTTATAAATCACTGCGCGCGCCAAAGTCGCTAAATCGCGCGCGGTGGTGTAGTGCTCCGGAGAGGGAAGACCAGAGGCATTTTGGAAGTGGGTAGCGTTCATGCCCAACTCTTTGGCCTTTTGGTTCATCATATCCACGAATGCATCTTCATTGCCGGCAATGTATTCGGCTAAGGCGACAGTTGCATCATTGCCCGATTGGATAATTTCGCCGCGCAGCAAATCAATCACGGCGACTTGTGTGCCCTCTTTCACATACATGCGTGAGCCTTCCATTTTCCACGCTTTCACGCTGATGTTAACCATGCTGTTCTCGGATATGCGACCGTGCTCAACATGGTCGATAACCAAATAGCTAGACATCATTTTGGTCAAACTGGCGGGAGGCAAGCGCTCGGTGGAATTACTTTCTGCCAGAATATCCCCAGTCTCGCCGTCCATTAATACATAACCAGTAGCCGCTAATTGCGGTGCAGAGGGCACGGGTGCCGCTGTTTGTGGCGCGACTGCGGGCTGCCCCGGTACAGGAACAGCGGCTTGCCCCAAGGTTGGCGCCGGACTGGAACCCGCCACTGGAGAGTTAGCGCTAGCCGCAAGGCTTACCGCCAACAGGCTTGCCGCCAAAGATTTTACGAAACAACGGAATAAATTGAGCATAAACATCACTTTAATAAATCAGGAAACAGGTTGATACGGCAACGCCAACTATAATAGCGACGTGCCATATTGAGATTGGGGCGAATTGTAACACGAGAGCTTTGCGCGAATAGTACTCAACCGCGAATACTTACGGAGAGTTTTTACTGATAAACCACGTGCGCCTCGGTAATGTTAATTTTTTGTAACTGATCGCGTGCATTTTGTAGACTTTGACTGTCTTTAAATGGGCCGAGCCTGACGCGATAGAGCTTTTGCGGCGCTTTCACCGTACTGATCACCACCGGAAAACTCACTTTACCAGAAACACTCACCGCCAATTGTTTAGCCGATTTTTCTACGCCAAAGGCGGCAATTTGCAAATAAGTGCCTTCGGGAATTTTAGCGTCGGCGCCACTAATACCCGCCTCTTCTTTGCTGACGATACCGGTGGATTCTTTAGCCGCTACCGCTTTACTCGCAGCCACCTCTTTCTGGCGTGGGCGCAAAGGTGGACGCGGATCGTCTTCCGGCACCACCACTTCCACTTCCACATCGCCTGTACCCACCTGAGTAATGCCAAGACGCTGAGCAGCGGCGTAGCTTAGATCGATAATGCGATCTTCATGAAAGGGGCCGCGGTCATTGATGCGCACAATCACACTCTTGCGGTTAGCTAGATTGGTCACCCGAACATAAGAGGGAATGGGCAGAGTTTTATGGGCACCCGTCATGGAGAACATATCGTAAAGTTCACCGTTAGAGGTACGCTCACCATTGAATTTGTAGCCGTACCACGAAGCCTTACCACGCTGCTTGTAGGCGCGTTCATCATCTATTAAGTAATAGGTTTGGCCGAGCACCGTATAAGGATTTTTGTTGCCCGCTTGGGTGCGTACTTCATAGCGTGGCACAGCATCGGGGACATGAGACATGTCAATTTCTTTGTCGGGGCCCCAGTCGCGATCTTTACCGGGGTAGCGCCCAGAAGAGGATGAGGAACTTTGCGCACCCGACTTTTTGGATTCACCGTGAGAACAACCGTCCATCAAGATAATACTGAGCAGCAAAAGCGCACAGATCGTCCCGTTGATTTCCACCCGCGCCGCCCCTGCTGGTTGAACGCACACTAGTTTTTCTCCACTTCCAGCTTAATCGCCTGACTCAACTGGTACACCGCCATAGCGTACATTGGGCTACGGTTATAGCGAGTAATCACATAGAAGTTCTGCAAACCAAACCAGTATTCCAAACCATTAGCCCCTTCAAATTGAAGGGCAATAGCGCGGGTGGTGGGCGGCAGCCAAGAGACAGGATTAATGCCCTGCTCACGCCACTGTTCTAAGGTAGTTTCAGGTGGCATGACGGCATTGAGTTGCGGTGCCTGGATATCATCGGCTGCGTGTGCCGCAACAGTCACTGGCTCTCCAGTTTTCCAGCCGTGTTGTTTGAAATAGTTGGCCACGCTGCCGATAGCATCCGATGGGCTCTTCCAAATATCAGTAAAACCATCGCCATTGAAATCTACTGCCCATTTGCGATAACTAGACGGCATAAATTGGCCATAGCCCATAGCACCAGCATAAGAACCTTTAAACTCGGTGGGAGAGTGTTTTTGCTCCCGCGCCAGCAAGAAGTAATTTTCCAACTCTGAACGGAAAAACGGCGCACGCGGCGGGTAATCAAACGCTAAAGTAGATAGGGCATCCAATACGTTATAGCCGCCCGTATTGCGACCGTAATTGGTTTCCACACCGATAATAGCCACGATAATTTCAGCGGGTACACCGTATTCTTTTTCGGCACGTTCCAACTCGCTGGCATTTTCGCGCCAAAACTTTGCACCATTTTCAATGCGCAAGGGCACCATAAAAATCGGGCGGTATTCTTTCCAGGTTTTAGATTGCTCAGCGGGCTTGGAGATAGCATCCAATATCGCCTGTTTCTTTTCCGCCTTTTCCAACCAACCAGTCAATTCAGCACGATCAAAACCATGCTTGTTGACCATCTCATCAATAAATTTTTTAGCCTCAGGATGATGGCTATAATCCGCTAGGGTGGGCACAGCAACCAGCGCAGAGCCTAACAAAAAAGCCCAACACAACTGGCTCACGCGCTGTTTTATTGCATTCTTACACACGTTTTGTACTCATTTTTTCGGGGTCATGACCCGTTTTTGTTCAGTGGCTATCGCCATTAAAATACCAAACCCCGTCATCAGCGCGACGACAGCGGTTCCACCTTGACTGATGAACGGCAAAGGCACCCCCACCACGGGTAACATTCCTGCCACCATACCCATATTCACGAAAACATACACGAAAAAGGTGGTTGAAATACTCGCTGCCAGCAATCGGCCAAAATTGTCTTGTGCGTTAATGGCGATATGCATCCCGCGCGCAATGACCAAGATATAGGCAGCCAGCAACAACAATACGCCAATCAACCCAAACTCTTCTGACATCACCGCAATAATAAAATCGGTATGACCTTCAGGGAGAAAATCTAAGCGCGATTGAGTGCCCTCCAACCAGCCTTTACCGTGTAGGCCGCCGGAGCCAATAGCCGTTTTGGATTGGATAATATTCCAGCCCGCACCGAGCGGATCGCTTTCAGGGTTAAGTAACATCAATATGCGCTTCTGCTGGTAGTCATGCATCATGTAGTGCCACACCGGCCAAAGGCTCGCGCCAAATGCACCTACGGCCGCCACTATGTACCACCACTGCAGCCCGGCATAAAACAGCACCACCATACCCGATACCAGTACCAGAATGGCTGTGCCCAAATCCGGCTGTTTGATAATCAATGCCGTGGGTACGGCAATCAGCGCCAGGGTAATGACAATGTGCAAAAAGCGCGGCGGCAAATATTGACGGCTAAGAAACGCCGCAATGGTGAGCGGCATGGCCAACTTCATAATTTCAGAGGGTTGAAAGCGGATACTCCCCACCCCCAGCCAACGCTGCCCCCCAGCCAACGCTGCGCCCCCTTTGCGCCAATCCCCATGACCAGCACCAACAGCAGAAGCACCACCCCAACGCCGTACAGCCAAGGGGCGGCACGGCGCATAAAATCCACCGGCACTTGCGCCACACCGAACATCACCATAAAAGCGATTACAAAAAAGCTGCCCTGTTTTTGCATGGCGACTGCACTGCTACCGCTGGCGCTGTAAAGAACAATCATGCCGAAGGTACAAATGCCCATAAGCAACAATAACAGCACAAAATCCATATGAAAACGCTGCGCCAAGCGATCACGGCGGCGAAAACCGACGCCAGTTTTGGGCATGCGACGCAAGAAATCTTGGTTACTCATGATGTCCAACCCAGTCATTATTCCATTCAGTCATCATTGGCTGGCCCCCGGTACAGCAGGTTTAGCATCGTCCTCGGGTAACGAGTCATCATCATGATTTTCTCTGTCAGTGTCCTGCGGTTTAGTAGCTAATGGCTCCGAAGGTTTGGCATCTGGGAAGCCAATCGGTGGATTGTCGCCCACATAAATCCCGCGTAAGTAGCCATCAAATAAACGGCGCGCCAGCAAGCTTGGGTTTTCGGATGAGGCGGCATGGTCGTCATTTTCGAGGATGATACTAATCGCTATTTTAGGATCATCTGCTGGCGCAAAACCTACGAATAACACGTGGTCGCGCTGACCGACTTGCAAGGCACCTTTTACATATTTAGTACCTTGAGCAATATTCACCACCGATGCCGTACCTGATTTTGCCGCAATTTGGTAATCCGCCCCCATGCCCAGATGGTATTTTGCAAAGGTGCTAAGGCCACCGCCATAAACAGCGCCCTCCATACCTTCAAAGACCGCATCCCAGTATTCTTTTTTGACCTCAACATGTTCTTCGAGTACCGGCGGCAATTCAACACCATCAATAGCCTTCACTAAGCGCGGGCGATAACGGTCGCCACGGCTGGCAATAGTCGCCACCATCACGCCTAACTGCAGCGGCGTTACCGAAACAAACCCCTGACCGATTCCAATATTAACGTTGTCGCCGGGATACCATGGCTGCTTGAATTTGGCGCGCTTCCACTCGCGCGATGGCCAGACGCCAGGGCGCTCGTTGGGTACATCAATACCAGTGCGACTACCCAAACCAAAATGCACCCCAAAACTGTGGATGTTATCCACGCCCATGCGTGACGCCAGTTCGTAAAAATAAGTGTCGCAAGATTCAGCAATAGCTTTTTTCAAATTTACACTGCCATGACCACCGCCCAAACCAGGGGTGTTCAAGGTCCAATCGCGGTATTGATGCGAGCTGCCCGCCAACATGAAATAACCGGGGTCGCTAATGGCGCGATTTACATCGGTATAGCCGTAATACAATCCCGCCAAGGCCATGAGCGGTTTAACCGTCGAGCCAGATGGGAATTGGCCTTGAATAAAACGGTTAATCATAGGCGTTTCGGGTGAATCAATAAGCGCCTTGTAATCACCAAAACTGATGCCAGTCACAAATAAATTGGGGTCAAAGCCGGGGTTGCTCACCGCGGCCAGAACACCGCCGGTTTTCACATCAATTGCAACCACTGAGCCGCGACGCCCTGCCAAGGTGGTAGCGGCTTGCTGCTGCAAGCGAACATCGATGTTCAGGGTAAGATTTTTCCCCTGTTTAGGATCAATCCGATCCAGCACGCGCTGAATTCGACCACGCGCATTAGTCTCTACGTTTTGGCTACCCACTTCCCCCAAGAGGGTATCTTCATAACTGGCTTCGATACCAGACTTACCAATAGAGTGTGTGCCACTGTAGCGACGCACCTGATCATCGGTAAACTTTTCCAAGTCAGATTCGCTGATCCGACTGACATAGCCAACGGTATGGGCGAATAACTCGGCATAGGGATAGTAGCGCACCAGCTCTGCATCCACCTGCACACCGTCAAGGCGATATTCATTGACCGCGATACGCGCAATTTCTTCTTCGGTTAAACGGTAGCGCAGCGGGATAGGCTCGAGCGGGTGAATTTGCTGCTTTTTAAGTTTGTAAAACTTATCCAAATCCGCTGGGGTAATATCAATGAGAGTGCGCAGCAAATTGATCGTCGCGTCTAAATCTATTCCTTTATTCAATACCAGCGAAAGCGTAAAGCTGGGGCGGTTATCGGCTAGCACTTCGCCGTTGCGGTCATAAATAATGCCGCGTGTGGGCGCAATAGGTTCTACGTGAACGCGGTTGTGTTCAGATTGGGTAACGTATTCAAGGTAATTAACAATTTGCAGGTTGTAATAGCGGTAAATTAATACGCTGAACAGCACCAGCATAATAAAAACCATCACCGCTAACCGGAACGTAAAAATCCGCGCCTCTTTCTGGTGATCTTTAAAATGCTCACTTTCAAACATGCGCGAAAAAACTCAATAATAATTATTTGTGGTAGGGATGGTTTTGCAAAATAGTACAGGCGCGATACAACTGCTCAATCACGACGATGCGCACCAAGGGGTGCGGTAACGTCAGTGGCGAGAGCGACCATTTAGCCGACGCCAGCGCCAAGCATTCAGGTGCTAAACCATCGGGGCCACCAATCAATAAACAGTAATTGGAGCCGCTCATTTTCCAACTCGCCACATGTTCCGCGAGTTGTTCCGTGCTCCAAGGCTTACCTTTGACATCCAAGGCGATAACCTGTTCGCCCTTGCCAATACTGGCAAGCATAGCTTCGCCTTCTTTTTCCATGGCTTTGGCGATATCCGAATTTTTACTGCGCTGGGCGAGCGGCAATTCCACCATTTCGACACTCACATCGCGCGGCATGCGTTTGGCGTATTCGGCATAACCTGCCTCAACCCAATCCGGCATTTTGGTGCCCACAGCAATAATTCGAATTCGCACAGATCGCTCAGCCCTAACAATTATTCAACGCGGTTAGCGGGTTTCATTGACCAGAGTTTTTCCAGCTCATAGTAACTGCGGGTATCATCTTGCATAACATGCACTACAGTATCCACATAATCCACCAGCACCCAGTCACCGCTGTCTAAGCCTTCAATGCCCATCGCACGAAAACCTTTCTTTTTGGTTTCTTCCACCAAGTTTTCGGCCAAAGAGCGCGTGTGTCGGTTAGACGTACCGCTCACGATGATGAGCGTATCCATCACATCTGTCAGCTCGCGCACATCAAGCGTGACAATATTTTTGCCCTTGAGATTTTCAAGAGCTTCGATGATGGCTTGGTTTAAATCAGACATTCAATTACCTATAAGTTTTAACAATAAATTGATTGATTAGGGAGCACCCTACTTCACATACAAATCATGCGTTTTAATATAACGCCACACCGCATCCGGCACTAAAAACTGTGCCGACTCGCCCGCCTTGATTTGCGAGCGAACCTCGGTGGCGGAAATCGGCAACAAACGCAGCCGCTGCAACACAATGGCTCCCGCGGGCTTCTGCAGTAAACACGATGCCTCGCCTTGGTGTTGATTTAACAATTCCCGCACATCGCCCTGTTCCGGAATCACCCAACCGGGACGCGCCACAACAACCATATGAGCAAGCTGCAGTAAATCCTGCCAGCGGTGCCACGTGGATAAACCCGCAAATGCATCCGCCCCCATGCACAAGACCACACTCGTCTCTACCCCCAACTCTGCGCGTAAATCACACAGAGTGTCGTAAGTGTAGGAAGGTTTATTGCGCTGCAATTTTATTGCGCTGCAATTCGCGCTCATCCAAGTACAAGTCTGGGCAATCTTGCAACGCGAGCCGCAACATTTCTGCGCGCTGCCCACTGCTCACTTGGGGCGCGTTGCGATGCGGCGGTTGATGGCATGGCAAAAGGCGCATTTCATCCAGGGCCAGCTGCTGTTTTAGTTCCAGCGCCATGCGCAGATGACCGATATGAATCGGATCAAAGGTTCCACCAAAAATACCGACCGTTTTGCGCATAAAATCGAGTGCTGTTCGTTATTGACGAATATGCCCATCACCAAACACAACCCATTTTTGCGAGGTCAAGCCTTCCAACCCCACGGGGCCACGCGCATGGATTTTGTCCGTGGAAATACCAATTTCCGCACCCAAGCCGTATTCAAAACCATCGGCAAAACGAGTGGAGGCGTTCACCATCACTGAGCTTGAATCTACCTCGGTGATAAAACGGCGCGCACGGGTGTAGTCTTCGGTCACTATGGCATCTGTGTGCTGGGAACTGTACCGGTTGATGTGCTCAATAGCCTCATCCAAACCAGACACTACTTTGATCGACAGAATTGGCGCAAGGTATTCGGTAGACCAATCGTCCTCTGTTGCAAGTACTGCGCTTATCAGCGAGCAGGTTTTGGCATCACCGCGCAACTCCACCCCTTTTTCAGCATAGGCTGCGGCTAAACGCGGCAAAATTTCAACAGCGACTTGTTCGTCTACCAGCAGAGTTTCCATGGCATTGCACACGCCGTAGCGATGGGTTTTGGCATTCAGCGAGATGGTAAAAGCTTTATCCAAATCGGCGCGACTATCGATAAACACGTGACAAATACCATCCAGATGTTTGATCACCGGTACTTTTGCATCGGCGCTGATGCGCTCGATTAGGCCCTTACCACCACGAGGTACAATCACATCCACAAATTCAGGCATGGCAATTAGCTCGCCCACAGCAGCGCGATCCGTAGTTTCAACCACTTGCACCACAGTGGCTGGCAAGCCAGCCACTTTTAACCCCTCCTGCAGACACGCAGCGATAGCACGGTTGGAGTGAATAGATTCACTGCCACCGCGTAAAATGGCCGCATTGCCCGATTTAAGACAGAGACTGGCAGCATCAATGGTCACGTTGGGACGCGATTCGTAAATAATGCCCACCACACCCAGCGGCACGCGCATTTTTCCCACTTGTATACCGCTAGGGCGATAGCTCATATCGGTAATAGCGCCGCAGGGGTCGGCCAAGCTAGCCACCTGATGCAGACCTTCAATCATAGAATCAATCGTGGCGGGTTTCACCGCTAGGCGGTCAATCATGGCAGCATCAAGACCATTGGCTTTGGCTGCGGCTAAGTCTTTTTGGTTTTCTGCCACCAAGGTAATGCGCGAATTATTCAGCGCTTCGGCAATTGCCAACAGCGCCTTGTTCTTCACAGCGGTAGGTGCAGCGGCAACCACACGCGATGCAGCGCGCGCATTGCGCCCAAGCTCAGCCATGTACTCTTTCACGCTCGATGCAGCTACCCTCGATATTTCTGCCATAACACACAAACCCATCATTTAAACAAAATAAGGCGGCGATTATACCCTGAATAAGTGCTCTTTTTGGGGGCTTGCATCAGTATTTATCGCGCTCAATACGCAAAAAGTTCTACGCAATTTCAGCGCACATTCAGCTAGCCAGCACTAATCTGATCTCATGCAGCAAAATTCTCATCAAATTTAGACTTGATATTCTGCTGCTCACCATCTGTAAGAGGGCACTTAGCATGAAAAATCGTTTGTTTATTCACAGCCTAGTAACTTTTAGCATAGGTATGGTGATGGCAGGCTGCGCATCAGCCGATCGCGGTTACCGACACACATACGATGACGATGCCTACGTTCGCTATGACAGCGACAATTACCGCGATTATGGTCGGGTGTTAGATGCTCGCCCCATTTACCGCCGCGTGGCAGTAGACGTACCGCGCGAATCCTGCGGAGTGCAAACCGTAGTACATGAAGAGCGTAATCGCGGTGGCGATTCTTTCGCTGGCACGGTGATGGGAGGATTAATCGGTGGCGTTATTGGGCATGAATTGGGAAATGGTCGAGGCACAGCGACTGCCGTAGGCGGCTTGATAGGCGCATCAATAGGTAATGATGCCAGCCAAGGCTCGCGTGAAATAAGTTATCGCGATCGCGAAGTCTGTAGCACGCACTACGTCACCGAATACCAACAGCGCATTGTGGGTTACGATGTAAGTTATAGTTATCAAGGGCGCATTTACCAAACCCGCACCGATCACCACCCCGGTGACCGTATTGCAGTCGCCGTTGCGGTAAGCCCGCGATAATAAATATCACGAGTAAATTGAAGTTATCGACTAGGAAGCGATACTATTCTGCATAATTGCCTCCCTGCAAGGTTGCTCAATATCAGGATGCACAGGCAAAACATTGCGAGGAAAAGTCATGCCGGTCGTTACACACTTTATAATAAAAGCACTGTTAGTGCTTACCGCACTAGCAGTGCTTTTGTCGGCACCGACTGCATTCGCCAAAAAAGATTTATTTGGTAGCGACCCCGAAGATAAACACACCAATCAATCCCAGCAATTAATTTCCACACCTAACACATCTGAACAAAAATCAGACACACCAACAACGGATCAGCATACAACCAAAGAGGCAGAACCTGCCGCCAATACAGAGGAAAAAAAGAAAGGTTTTTTTCTTGCGGTGCAATATGAACGTTTAAAATCAAATATTCTCTCCGCAAAAAATGATTTGTTCGGCAGCAAAAATTCCACTCAAAAAGCCGCCAGTGCACCAGCACACACCGAAAAGGAACAAAAAAACACTGGCACAAATGTGGCTGATGGTATGCCTGTACCCACCATTTCCCCGACCGATGCTGCGCAGCGCGCTCAACACTTTAGCGAAGGGCAAGTGATCAATGTTCGAAAATATCAAGATGAAGAAAAACCACGTTATGCCGTTAAACTATTGCAGAAAAATGGCCGCATGAAGACGCTGACGCTCGATGCAACCACGGGCGAATTAATTGAAAAGACCACTCAAGAAACTGACACCAATTAACAAGGAGAAGAATAATGCGAGTATTAATTGTTGAAGATGATAAAAGTTTACGCGAGCAAATTGAGCAACTAGTCACTAACGAAAAATATGCGTGCGATGCCGCGAGCGACGGCAGAGAAGGCCTTTATCTGGGTAGCGAATACGACTACGACTTAGCCATTATCGATTTAGGATTACCTTTACTGGATGGATCTCAATTAATAAAACAATTGCGCGCCAAAGAACGTAATTTTCCTATTTTAATTCTCACTGCACGCGGGAATTGGCAGGATAAAGTTGAAGGTTTGGAGTCTGGCGCTGATGATTACTTAACTAAGCCTTTTCATCCTGAAGAACTGCGCGCGCGCATGCACGCTCTACTGCGTCGCGCCAATGGACACGCCACGTCTGTGTTGCGTTACGGCTCACTCTCTATAGATACCAGTGCACGCCGTGTGTATCTGGATAATCAGGAAGTAGAACTCACCAGCTTTGAATACAACACACTCACTTACTTGGCGCTACATGCGGGAAAAAATATTTCTAAAACGGAATTAACCGAACATTTATATGCACAAGATTACGATCGCGATAGCAATGTCATTGAGGTATTTGTGGGGCGTCTGCGTAAAAAGCTCGACCCAGAAGGCAGCCTGAACCTTATCACAACACAGCGTGGTTTGGGTTATCGCTTCAACGCCATCAAACAATAACTGACAGCTGCTCGTGCTACGCAGAATTTTTTCGTCGATTACCGCGCGCTTATTTTTTGCGTCAGCCCTGTTGCTGCCAGTATTTTTAGGGGTAACCGGTTTTTTTCTAGATCGCGCATTTCAAGCCAGTTTAATTACCGCAGAAAAAGCGCACTTACAAAGCAATTTGTATGTGCTGTTGAGCGCAGCCGATTTACCGATTAAACCCCTTAAAAAAAGTGAAAAGGCGCGACTAATTATGCCGGCCGAACTGAAAGATAAGGACTTTGAACGCATCAATTCCGGCCTTTATGCGTATATTTTTAACGATAAAAAAGAACTGATTTGGCAATCCAACTCCACATCGCTGCAAACGCCACCAAGCTACGACCAAATTTCTCCCATTCTCAAAACCAAGCAAACGGAAGACATTATTTTTGACTTGGATAACGAAAATTATTTTATTGCTTACTCTGATATTTTTTGGGAAGTGTCCAAAAATCGCGAAGTGCCTTTTCGTTTTGTAGTCGTACATGACAGTGAGGATTTTAACGCGGAATCTACCGCTTATCGTACGCAACTTTGGAAAGGTTTAGGTGCCGTTGGCGTGCTGTTATTGCTCGCACAAACGGCCATTTTGCGCTGGGGCTTAAGCCCCCTGAAAAAACTGGCTATTGCGCTTAATGCGATGCAAAGCGGCGATACCAGCAACATTGAGGGTGATCATCCCGATGAACTGCAAGACATAGTGGACAACTTGAACCAAGTGCTAGCGCGCGAGCAGGCATTGCGCCAACGCTATCGCAACAGCTTGAGCGATCTTGCCCACAGTTTAAAAACACCACTGGCGGTGCTTCAAGCGAAATTAAGCCAAGCTTCAAGCGATGCAGAATTGCAGCAATTAACCAGCGAACAAGTCGCGCGGATGAATCAGGTAGTCACTTATCAATTACAGCGTGCCGTTTCCAGCCAACAACAGGGCAGCCACCAACGCACACCACTGGAACCCATTATCCAACGCTTGCTCAACGCACTACAAAAAGTCTATGCCGATAAACATATGCACGTAGAGTGTAGTCTTGCAGCGCACTCGCTGTTTGCAGGCGATGAGCAAGATCTAATGGAAATCCTCGGCAATATCACCGAAAACGCCTTTAAATATGGCAAAAGTTGTGTATCCGTTACAAGTCAAACCGATGCGAAACAATTACTTATTTTCATTGAAGATGATGGCCCTGGCGTACCTGCTGAGCAGCAATCGCGTATCTTGGAGCGCGGCCACAGACTGGATACCAGCGTCCCTGGACAAGGTATAGGGCTAGCGGTTGCGGCAGATATTATTTTTAGCTACAACGGCGACATTCGCGTGAGCCAATCGCAGCTGGGTGGTGCCATGTTCCACATAATATTACCCCTGGCCAGTTAAAAAAACTCCGCACTTATAACCAAAACTTCCCCGTTTCCGCTAAAGCGTGCGACATATCGCACAAGAGCTGCCTCATCTACCGCACACAAATCTTGGGGAATACCGACTATAGTTTAAGCGCCACTCCATGAATAATAGTTCCATAGCAACTCGTCAAGGAACACGACGTTTGGCTCAACACTTATTCAATTTGAGATCGCCACGAGAGGATCACATCATGGAGAAGAGAACCATGTCGTCCACAAGAACCTGTATTGCCGTAGACTCAACTTGCGATTTACCCGCAAAGTTTATTCAGCAGCATAATATTGAAGTATTGCCAATTTACATTAATTACGATGGCGGCCAAGCGCTCGACTATCGCGACCCACAAACCATGCTGGATTTTTATAAAAATCACTCCAAGGCACAGTTTGGTTTAGCGCAGTCAGACCCGCTCTCGGTTAATGACATGACTCACATTCTGAAAGAGCGCCTACTGCCTAAATATGATTTAGTGCAAGTGGTTACCATCAATAGCAAAAAAAGTGATGTCTACAAACGGGTTTCTGAAGCCGCGTTGGTCAACGAACCTAAATTCCGTGAACTGGAAAAAAATGAAGGGCGAGTACCATTTCGCATACGCCTGTACGACAGCATGTCCATGTTCACAGGACATGCTCTGCTGGTATACGAATTAGTGAAAAAAATTCACATGGAAAATATGCCGCTGAACAAATCCATTCGCGCTATCGATAATATGCGGGATCAAGTCTACGGCTATTTAATTCCCAATGACTTGTCTTACATGCGCGATCGTCGCCATTTGCGCAAAGGAGATAACAATATTTCGTGGATCAACTTTAAGCTTGCTAGCGCACTCAATCTCCGGCCAATTGTGCAGTTACACCGGGGCGCAACCGATAAAATCGATACGGGAAAAGGCTTTTTAGGCGCGCTGGAAAAACTGTTTGATCATGTACGAAAGCAAATTACGCAAGGCTTGACCAGCGATGTCATTGCGATGAGTTACGGTGGCTTACTGGAAGAAATTAAGGATGAACCTGTTATGGTAGAATTTCGCGAATTCTGCAAACAGCATGAGATTAAGACCATGCTGTCCATGATGAGTATGACCGGCGCTATTAATGTAGGCCCGAAATCCTTTGCACTTTCATTCGCAACAGACAAAGATTTAATTTAAATCCGCTAAGACAACACACCAACAAAAATGCCGATCAATTGATCGGCATTTTTTATTTTACATTAAACATCATAACCATTAGGGTTTTGCGATTGCCAGCGCCATGCATCTTGCATCATCCGCTCTAAGCCAAACACCGCCTCCCAACCCAATTCACGCTTAGCAAGATAAGCATCCGCATAACAGCTCGCGATATCGCCAGCACGACGCGGAACTATTTTGTAAGGCACTTTGCGGCCACTTGCGGCTTCAAATGCAGCCACCATTTGCAAGACTGAAATACCGCTGCCAGTACCCAAATTATAGGCTCGACAGCCTACACCGGATTTATCCAACCCCTTCAGCGCCGCTAGGTGCCCCAAGGCTAAATCCACTACGTGAATATAATCGCGCACCCCTGTGCCATCCACTGTGTTGTAGTCATCGCCAAACACACTCAATTCTTTCAACTTACCAATCGCTACTTGCGCCACATAAGGCAAAAGGTTGTTAGGAATACCCGCTGGGTCTTCGCCAATTAAACCACTTTCGTGAGCACCCACTGGGTTAAAGTAACGCAGCAAACTGAAATTCCATTGACTGCCAGGCGCCTTAGCAATATCGCGCAGAATATCCTCCACAATCAATTTACTGCGGCCGTAAGGATTGGTGGCAGAAGTGGCAAACGTCTCATTAATAGGTACGCTCACCGGATCACCATAGACAGTTGCGGAGGAACTGAAAATCAGCTTCCACACCTTAAATTCTTCCATGACTTCGGTGAGCGACAAAGTACCCGCCACGTTGTAACGGTAGTACTTCATCGGAATTTGATTGGATTCACCCACCGCTTTCAAGCCAGCAAAATGCATAACAGCCTCAATGCTGTGGGCCGAAAAAACATCGCGCATGGCGCTTTTATCGTTGATATCCACTCGATAAAACACCGGCGCTACGCCCGTGATGCAGGCTACACGATTAAGCGATTCCTGCTTACTGTTGCAGAGGTTGTCGACCACTATTGGCAGATAGCCGCTATTAATAAGTTCTACACATACATGGCTACCGATAAAACCGGCGCCACCTGTAACCAAGATGGCTGGACGCGCGTCATGGGATTGATTCATGGAAAAAGTCCTTGAGTATCATAAGCCTTAAGGCATTAGCCGCCCAGTATAACGGGTTATCCTTAATAGGTTAATAAATAATATATGTATTACTTATTTATTTATTTTACCCAACAAAAAAGCAAGCCGAAGCTTGCCTTTTAGATGTTACAAACTCAATCGCTTAGGATTAGAAAGTCTTGGTAATGCTCACTACCACCGCATCTTTACCAAGGAACTTACCATTTTCAGCAGAACTATAAACTGATTTATCGGCATTAGTTCCAAACACAGCAATAGCGCCAGTGACTACACCGAAGTCTTCGGTCAAACCCACTTTCCAATCATCGTAGCTGGCAGCAGAAGTGTTTTTAACTTCTTGATGACCGGCATGCAAGTTAAGAGTAAGGTTTTTTACCAATTCGATATTCGCGCCCGCATCTACATAACCAGATTCTTTGGAGTTGTCAAAACCGAACAAGTTGGTTACTGATTGTGAGTATTTGATGTACGCAGGGCCATAACCCAATTGCGCATACAGCTCAGTGGTGTTCGCACTAACAGGCAGATTGTTGTTTACATAGATATAGCTAAGGAAGCCCACATCATAACTAAAATCCTCAGTAAAATTACCGCGCTTACCGCCGTAAACATCCCACTCTACATTCGCATCACCACCAGCATCTTTAATCCACTTAATAGAGGATAACCAAGTGCCCGCATACAAACCCGTTGGGTTGTTGGTGTAATCAGCGCCGCCTTGCAATGCTGGTTCCAAGCGCGTTTGAGAAATGCCACGGTAGCGATAATCAGAGGTCACAGAAGCATTGTACGTCAATTCGTTGTCTGGCTTAGGATCATCCGCATGCACAACAGCAGTAGCCAATAAACTAGTAGCAAAGGTAGCAAGCATCAAAAAATTCTTTTTCATGAGTAAATCCTCTCTAGATTTTGTAGGTTTCGCCTGAAATAGCCGTTCGGTTTGATCGACACAGGTAACTTTGCAGTTACCAAGCCAACTTTAATTTTTTCTTAATTATCAATAAATTAAGCACTTTTATTCAGTTTCATCGAGAATGCCGCCCGAAAAACCGCCCCACAATAATGCACAGCAATGCCACCCCACAAAGATTACCGCACCAAGATGAATCACTTGTAACGAATATAATCATCTTTGATAGATTGCAAACCATCGTCCTGCCATTTAGGAGAACGCAATGCCTTGAATAAGAGCACAGTGGCAGATAAATCCAGATAAAGCAGCAAAGCAAACACCACCAAACCCGCACCCATCCACACCCACAGACTCAAAGATTCTTTTGCCACCAACGCACCCAGCATCAAAGCCAGAATCGGCGTCATAAACGTAATCAGCGAGACGGATATGGGCGACATATTGGCAAGCACGTAAAAGAAGAGCGCTGCCCCCAGCAGAGAACCAAAAATAGAGAGATAACTTACCGCCATCAGCGATTTGATGGAAATTGCCAATGGAATATGTCCATCCAAAAACCACCATGTAATTAACAACCCAGGCAGAGCAAACAACAATGTCCCCAATGCCTGATTAAACGCATCGACACGTACATTCAATTTTTTTACAAGGACACTGCTAAAACCAAATAAAAAACAAGACAACAAAATACCAATCACACCAAAAGCCGCCCGTAAATTAAAATGCAGCTGTTGGTAAAAAATAATTGAAAGCCCGAACATAGCGAGCATCAATGCCAGTACACGCCGCCGTGAAAATGGATTTTCTTTGAGCAAGACAGCCGATATCAAACCCGTAACAAAAGGCGACATAGCAAACACAATGGCGACCAAACCAGAAGGAATAAATTGCGCCGACCAATAAACCACGGGCATATTTGGAAATATTCCAATCGCTCCAGCCGCATAGACTTGCCATACATTCGGCAATAAAAAAAGTTTGCGCCGCAACACGAGGTTGATCACCAAACCAACTGTGAGCGCAAACGACATGCGCAACAAAACAGCGGCGATAAAACTTAAGCTATCGCTGCTCCACTGTATTGTAAGAGGTGTCGTGGCCCATATAAGCACCACCGAAAAATACGCCAATAAGACTGCCATGTGCCTACTCCTTTCTGATGGGCAGCAAAATACTGCCCATGAACTGGGGCTACAGGAGAAAACACGCGGCTCTTTTAACTGAAAATAAAAAGGCCGCAGGTTTTATGCTGCGGCCTTTGAATAAATCGAGAATGTTTACATCACACTATTCTCTTTCAAACCCCGCCAATAAAAATGCATAGCCGACCAGCCAAAACATTGGTCGTGCAATACAAATTCGTTTAGCGGATTGATGCAAAGACATTGAAATGTGAACTCAAAAAATGAATGTGAACTGACTGTAAATGATACTTATAACTTTCTCAACAACTTTTTGAATATTTTTTTATATGTACGAATCGCCTATACTCTCTGCCAATCTATCTTTGGTGCAAATATGAAAACCTATCTTGTGGGCGGCGCAGTGCGCGATAAATTACTCGGCTACCCTTATCACGAAAAAGATTGGGTGGTGATAGGTGCAACGCCAACAGTAATGGAGCAACTCGGTTTTGTTGCCGTCGGTAAAGATTTTCCAGTTTTTTTACACCCAAAAACTAAAGAGGAATACGCACTCGCCCGCACTGAACGCAAAATTGGACGCGGCTATACGGGCTTTAATTTTTATTGCGGCGAAGATGTCACATTGGAAGATGATCTTATTCGCCGCGATCTCACCATCAATGCCATGGCAGAAGATGAGCAAGGCAACATTATTGACCCTTATGGCGGAAGAGAAGATTTACGTCTAAAAAAATTACGCCATGTCTCTCAGGCCTTTGTTGAAGATCCGGTACGTATTTTACGTATCGCTCGGTTTGCTGCGCGCTATCACGCACTCGGTTTTACAGTAGCCGATGAAACACTTGAGCTGATGCGAGTAATGGTTACCAATGGCGAAGTAGATCACCTAGTGGCGGAGCGTGTCTGGAAAGAAATGCAGCGTGCGCTCAGTGAAAAATCACCCGATATTTTCATTCAAATACTGCGCGACTGTGGCGCACTGGTGCGCTTACTTCCGGAAATTGAGGCACTTTTTGGCGTACCACAAACTGCCACTCACCACCCAGAAATCGACACAGGTATACACACCTTAATGAGCTTGCAACAAGCTGCAAAATTAACAAACGATACCTGTGTACGTTTCGCAACTTTATTACACGATTTAGGAAAAGGCTCTACACCTAAAACAGAATGGCCACGCCATATCGCACATGAAGAGCGCAGCATTCCCTTAGTAAAAAGGCTATGCGATCGTATTGCAGCGCCGAAAGAGTACAAAGAACTCGCAGTGATAGTGGCGCAATGGCACACCCATTGTCATCGCGCACTAGAATTAAAACCAGCCACCCTATTAAAAACATTAAAAATGACCGACGCTTTTCGGCGCCCAGAGCGTTTCGCTCAATATTTATTATGCTGTGAAGCTGATGCTCGCGGACGCACAGGTTTCGAAGACCGCGAATATCCGCAAGCAATATTGTTTCGCAATGCACTGGACGTTAGCCAAAACATCAACTCCAAAGAAATTCTTGCGCAAGGATTTAAAGGCACCGCTTTTGGCGAGGCGATTGATCGATTACGTTTGGAAAAAATAAGCCAACTAAAACATAAGGTAAATGCATGATACGCACTCAATTATTGACTGGAGCACAGGAATATTTATGTGGCGGAGAAGAATTAATTCAACGTTGGCGCGATGACAGCGCCGCATTTATTTGGATTGATTTAGAAGGCGAGAACAGCATTACTGAAAAAGCGTTACTGCAATCACTCAACTGTCATAAGTTAGCCATTGAAGATGTACAACGTTTTCGCCATCCACCCAAGACGGAGACGTTTGATAATTACACATTAATATTGTATCGCGGTTTAAGCCAATTAAAAAAAGATCTCACCTTCAAACAAATGACCATCGCACTATTTGCAGGTGAACGCATTTTAATTAGTTGCCACCAACACCACTCACGTGGAATTAATCATTACTGGGAACATCACGCCCAACAAGAACACTTATTGGCAAGCCCAGGATTACTTGCATCGCGCATTATGCGCTTTTCCGTCGGCTGCTATTTAGAATCGATTTTAGAATTTGAGCCATACCTGAATGAAATTGAAGATTCCATGCAAGAAAGACCTAACGATGAAGTGATGCGCGAATTAATAGCGTACAAATCCCGCCTGCGAAAATTAAAACGTATTTTTAGTTACCATGAACGATTAGTCACAAACTTACTGAAAGATATTCCTCAGCGCATGATTGATGAAGACGGCGATATAGAGCATGCCTTGCAAGATTTGTTTGAACGCTGCGAGCGCTTACACAGTTTGTGCACCATGTACTTTGAAATTTGCGGCGATTTAATTAATGGTTACTTATCGCTTAGTTCTCATGAACTAAATAACACCATGAAAATACTGACGCTACTAACTGCCATTTTTGTTCCGCCTACATTTATTGTGGGGCTTTATGGTATGAATTTTGAGTACATACCTGAACTCCATTGGCACTTCGGTTACTTCTATTGCTTAGGATTAATGGCCTTAATTGCCAGTGGATTTGGCCTGTTTGCGTATAAAAAATGGATGTAATACCAACGGAGTTATTGCGCTATGGAGCCTACAGAACCGAAAGTGTATTTACGCAAACCAAATACGCACGACAAATTTGCATTGATGAGCGCTTATGCAGACAGCGCCACTTTGCACGCTAAATGGACTTACCCTCCAAACAATTTCGATAGCTATATCGCGCAAGACCATCGATACCTCGTTTGCCACCCACAATCTAATGCAATTCTTGGCACCTTTAATATTTCAGGTATTGTTCGCGGTTGGTTTCAATCGGCCTATTTGGGTTACGAAGCCTTCGCACCACATCAACGCCAAGGCTATATGTTTGCAGGGCTACAATTAGTGTTACATGAAGCGTTCAACGTATTAAACCTTCACAGACTTGAGGCCAATATTCAATCTGACAATATTGCATCTATCAAACTGGTGCAAAAAGCAGGTTTTCATCAAGAGGGTTTTTCGCCTAAATATTTACGTATTGGCAACAAGGAATGGAAAGATCATGAGCGCTGGGCGATTGTGAATGAACACTGGATTGACACTACTGTGCAGCAATGATCAGAAAAGAATTAGGCCAGAGTAAAATCAATTTCCCATAACGCCTGTGAATTTTTATCGTACGCCGCCCATAATTCGGTGTAGGTTTTTTGTAGCTGCGGATGGCGCAGATTAGGCACTAACTCCGACAAAGGTAAAAGCACAAACGCATTTTCGGTAATTTCAGCACGCGGCAGTTCCACACCATCGATCACACCAACAAAATCACCATAGGTAAGAATATCAATATCCAAACTACGCGGACTGTATTTTGATGAAGTACGAATACGGCCATTAGCATCTTCAATTTTTTTTAAGGCACTGGATAATTCCGCAACACTGAGTTGGGTTTCTGCCATCACCACCAAATTAAAAAAATTACTGCCATTAAAGCCAACAGATTTACTTTCATAGACGGCAGACATGCTCACATTGCGCAATAAATGTTGCAGCGTACGCAAACCCGCCGTTATATTTTTATGGCGCTCGCTATTACTGCCAACTCCCAATAACACCTGCGTCATTCAGCGGCGGCCAGAATTTTACTGCGCTCAATAATAATACCCACATCGCCCGCGGTACGTACCGCACCCGCTTTGCTCACTTTCACCCGAACCCAGGGCACTGCAAATTCGGTAAGCACAAGCTGTGCAACTTCTTCAATTAAAGTTTCAATTAATTGCGGATGACGATTAGCAACAAATTCGCTAATACGATCAGAAACAGCCTTGTAATTTAAGGCGAACTGCAAATCATCAGAGGCTGCAGCGCGGCGAATATCCGTCGCCATTTCCAGATCAAAACTGAGCGTTTGCTTAATGTGGCGCTCCCATTCAAAGACACCAATAACAGTGTCAATACGCAAATCGCGAAGGTAGACAATATCCATAAATTTTTGCCACTACAGTGGAGTGAGGGTATTTAATGGCCAGCGCGCTTTTACATTGACCGCCAAACCTTCATGCTGCCCGGCCAACAAACGCTGACACCCAGCATAGGCAATCATGGCGCCATTGTCGGTGCAAAATTCATGGCGCGCGTAAAACACCTTAGCATTAATTTTGGCAAGCGCGATTTCCAAATCGGCGCGCAATTTTTTATTGGCCGACACGCCACCCGCGATCACCAAGGTTTTTAAACCAGTTTGCTCAAGCGCTCGTTTGCATTTAATCACGAGTGTTTCCACCACCGCCGTTTGAAATGCGCAGGCAATATCCGCACAGGTTTGGTCATCGGGCAAACCATTTTCCCGTTTATGTGCAGCAACGGTGGTAAGAGTGTAGGTTTTTAAGCCGCTGAAACTGAAATCTAATCCCGGGCGATCAACCATCGGCCGAGGAAAAACAAAACGCCCATCAACACCTGAATCAGCAAGCTTGGCGATTTGCGGGCCACCAGGATAATCCAAATCGAGCATTTTTGCGGCCTTATCAAACGCTTCACCGGCAGCATCATCAAGAGATTCACCCAGCAATTCATACTCGCCAATCGCAGCCACTTTTACCAATTGAGTGTGGCCCCCAGAAACCAGCAAAGCAACGAAGGGAAACACCGGTGGGTTTGCCTCCAACATAGGCGCCAACAAATGCCCCTCCATGTGGTGCACACCAATAGCGGGCACTTTCCACGCGTAGGCGAGGGAGCGCCCCATAGATGCGCCCACCATAAGAGCACCAATCAAGCCGGGGCCTGAGGTATAGGCTATGCCATCAATATCATCTGAACTGGAGCCACTTTCTTCCAATACCTGCTTAATCAGCGGCAGAATTTTACGCACATGGTCGCGCGAAGCCAGCTCTGGCACTACGCCACCATACTCGGCGTGCAGGGCTATTTGACTGTAGAGCGCATGAGCCAATAAACCGCGTTCACTGTCATAGACAGCAACACCAGTTTCATCGCAAGACGTTTCCAAACCCAGTATTCGCATAGCACACTCTCGTTTTTCAAGCGGCGTATGATAAAGGCTGGCGGCGTCCAGAGCCAGCACTGCCAACCCTTACACACAAATTTAACCAGTAGATTTGTTGCATCATGCTAGCTAAGTGTATAGAATTCGCACCCCTCGGAGACTTAACCGGCACCGATGGTTATTAATCCTCAAGACATCATTTTTTCGAACAAAACAGGTCATAACATGCCTTCAGTAAAACTTAAAGAAAACGAACCCTTTGACGTAGCTTTACGTCGTTTCAAACGCGCTTGTGAAAAAGCAGGTATTTTGGCTGATGTTCGCGCTCGCGAATGCTACGAAAAGCCAACCACTATTCGTAAACGTGACGCTGCTGCTGCTGTTAAGCGCCACGCTAAAAAGGTTCAACGCGAATCCAAAAAGTTTACCCGCCTGTATTAATTTACAGCTGGTTGTCTGCGCTTACGCAGTTAGACTGTTTAGCGCAGATGCTCAAAGGTTGCAATCAGCAGCCTTATCCAGAGCGCTTCAAACCGCATAAATGATGCCTTGAAAACCGCGAACTGCCCAGCAATTCGCGGTTTTTTGCTGCCTGCGAGTTACTGCTCCGCCCCAAAAAGACACACATCTATCACGACACCCCGCTTGATGTGACATTCCACGCAAACAACATCCTGTTTCGAAGAGAATCGTCATTATCGCGCAGCATTATTGATAGCGCCTATCTATCAATAAAGGCCCGCAAGCACCCTACAGTTCCGCTTGTCGAACTAGCGCCAACACCGGATACTAGCGACCTACCCCCTAGCGACTTATTTTATGGCCGGCATGATTCCACAAAGTTTTATCGACGATCTTCTTGACCGTATCGACATTGTCGACACGGTGGATAGCCGTGTAAAACTGCGCAAAACCGGCAAAAACTACAGCGCCTGCTGCCCCTTCCACGACGAAAAGACCCCCTCCTTCACGGTTAGCCCCGACAAGCAGTTTTACTATTGCTTCGGCTGCGGCGCGAGCGGCAATGCGCTCGGCTTTGTAATGGATTACGAGCGTTTAAGCTTCCCCGAGGCGATTGAATCCCTCGCACGGGTAGCTGGGCTTGAAGTACCGCGCGAAGTACAAAGTGAAGCTCAAGTTAAACGCGAGCAGGAGCGCAAAAGCATCTACAGCCTACTGGAAAAGGCCGATGATTTTTACCAGCAGCAACTGCGCCACCACCCCAGTAAACATATGGCAGTTAACTACCTGAAGGGTCGCGGATTGGACGGCAAAACCGCCAAAGATTATGGCGTAGGCTTTGCGCCGCCGGGCTGGGACAACCTACTCAAAGCACTGGCGCAAAACGATGATGATAAGCACCTACTGATTGAAGGCGGCATGTTGATCCATCACGAGCAGGACAAAAAACTCTATGATCGCTTCCGCCATCGCATTATGTTCCCCATTCGCGATACCCGTGGGCGGGTAATTGGTTTTGGCGGACGGGTTCTCGGCGATGACAAACCCAAATACCTCAACTCACCGGAAACACCGGTATTCCACAAAAGCCAAGAACTTTATGGCCTCTACGAAGCGCGCCTCGCCTATCGCGAACTGCCACGCCTGTTGGTAGTAGAAGGCTATATGGATGTGGTAAGCCTAGCGCAATTTGGGATTCGCTACGGGGTTGCCACCCTCGGCACAGCCTGCGGTGAAGATCACCTCGACAAAGCCTTTAAATACACCAATGAGGTAGTGTTTTGTTTCGACGGCGACAAAGCGGGCCGCAGCGCTGCTCGCCGCGCACTAGAAGCCTCACTCACGACCATGATGGACGGACGGACGGTGAAATTTCTGTTTTTGCCCGAGGGCGAAGACCCTGACACCCTGGTATTTCTGTTTTTGCCCGAGGGCGAAGACCCTGACACCCTGGTGCGCCAAATAGGGCCGGACAAGTTTGAACATATGATCGATATGGCCGTCCCCCTCGAAGATCAACTCTTTGATACGGTCGCCGAAGGCCTGAACATTCGCACCATGGAAGGCCGTGCCAGCGCCGCCAAACGCGCCGCGCCGCTACTGGATAAGCTTCCCAAAAGCGTATTCCGTGAACTTATGTTTGAAAACCTCGCCTCGCGCACTGGCCTCAGTCGTACCGTTTTGCAGGACTTGATTTTAGAAGCTGCACAAAACCCATCTTCTATAGCCGAAGTCGCTCCGCCAGCTATGCCGCGCCACGAGCCCACCACACCGAAGGCAAGAGTGGCATATCAGACACCACAACAAATTCACCCCCACCCACAACAGCAGGTCGCCGAACCGCCCCATGGCACTCACGACGACGATCCGGGCTGGAGTGATTATTACGATCAAGAAGTGCCTCCCGCCCACTATGACAACCGCTACTCTGGCAGAGCGCATCACTCTGGCTCATCACCGTGGAACCCAGCAACCAGCCGCGTAGCACTAACGCCAGCGCAAAAAGCTATAGCCCTGCTACTCGCCACACCCAGCCTTGCTGCCCAAGAACCAGAGCACGATAGGTGGCTGCAGGAAACAGAAGCCGACCTGCTAATGTTTGGCCGACTGTTGAAAGTACTGCACGAACGCCCACACTACAACAATGTCTGCCACCTAATCAGCTATTGGCCAATGAATTACGGTACTGAAGAAACCGAGCGCTTAAAAAAATACGCCGCCAGCGACCTACTCAGCGCCGCCAATGCCATAACCCGCAACGACAAACCCAGCAAGGTAGATTATGACGCGCCCGCCGCCTTCCAAGGCTGTATAGAAACCCTACGCCGCCTGCAAAACCAAAAAAATAGCGCGCAATCATTGGAAAAACTCAAGAACACCCACTTTAATCAGCTCAGTAAAGAAGAGCGTGAACAACTGGTCAACAGCGTGTTAGCCGACAAAAGCGCTCCTCGTCACTAGACTTACCTTTAAATTCGCCATTTACACCCCATTAAATGGCGAGGAAAAGCGCAAGTCGTCCTTGTTCGCTAGAATCATCAAGCCCACTTGCGCTATAATCCCGCGCTTTGCATTTTCCACTCACGTTTGACAGGGTCAATTAATGTCTGATGACGCACAACAGCAACAGTCTCGTATCAAAGAGCTGATCGCCCGCGGTAAAGAACAGGGCTACCTCACATACGCTGAAGTTAACGACCACTTACCGGAAGATATTTCAGATCCGGATCAGGTTGAAGACATTATCCAGATGATTAACGACATGGGGATTCGCGTATACGAAACCGCACCCGATGCCGATACCCTTTTGATGACCGACGGCGACTCCGCCGCCGATGAAATTGCTGCCGCTGAAGCTGCTGCTGCTCTCGCGGCAGTAGAAACGGAAGCGGGACGCACTACCGATCCCGTACGTATGTACATGCGCGAAATGGGTACCGTTGAGCTGCTCACGCGCGAAGGCGAAATTGTTATCGCTAAGCGCATCGAGGAAGGCGTACGCGAGCTTATGCACGCTATTGCCTACTGGCCCGGCGCCGTACAGCAAGTCATCGACGAATATTCACTGGTTGCCAAAGAAGAGCGCCGCCTCTCCGATGTGGTTATCGGCTGGTTAGACCCCGTAGAAGAAATTCCCGCCGCACTGGTTGATGAAGACGCTGAAATCGAAGTTGCCCCCGCTGCCGGCGCCAAGGCTGTCGGTGATGACGAAGAGGAGGAAGCTGCTGGTGAAGAGGAAGAAGAAGCTGTTACCGGCGTCGATCCCGAAGAGGCGCGCGTACGCTTCGAGGCTCTGCAAAAGCAACACGATAAAGCCGTAAAAACTCTGGCCAAGTATGGCTTTGGCAGCAAGCAAGCTGAAAAAGAACTCTCTGACTTGGGCGACCTATTCAAGTTCTTCAAATTGCCAACACGCCAGTTTGACCCCATTTACAGCAAAGCCCGCGAAACGCTTGAAAATGTGCGCAAACAAGAGCGTAGCATCATGGATTTGTGTACCCGCAAAGCACAAATGCAACGGAAAACCTTTATCAAGGAATTCCCCGGTAACGAAGTCAATGAAGACTGGCTGCCCGAGTTACTCAAAGGCAAGATTGAAAACGCCGACAAACTTCAGGCTGTGCTGACTGACGTTGTTGCAGGCCAGCAAAACCTGCAACAAATCGAAGCCGAAAGCGGCTTGAGCCTTGCCAGCATCAAAGATATCAACCGTCGCATGTCGATTGGTGAAGCTCGTGCGCGTCGCGCCAAGAAAGAAATGGTTGAGGCTAACTTGCGCCTCGTGATTTCTATCGCCAAAAAATACACCAACCGCGGCTTGCAATTCCTCGATTTGATTCAGGAAGGCAACATCGGTTTGATGAAAGCCGTGGATAAATTTGAGTATCGCCGTGGCTATAAGTTTTCTACCTACGCCACTTGGTGGATTCGTCAGGCAATTACTCGCTCTATCGCCGACCAAGCGCGGACTATTCGTATTCCCGTACACATGATTGAGACCATCAACAAGCTCAACCGTGTTTCACGCCAAATGCTGCAGGAAATGGGGCGCGAACCCACACCGGAAGAATTGGGCGCACGTATGGATATGCCTGAAGACAAGGTTCGCAAGGTATTGAAAATCGCCAAAGAACCCATCTCCATGGAAACACCTATCGGTGACGATGAAGATTCACATTTAGGTGACTTTATTGAAGATACCACCATAGTGTCGCCAGTTGAGTCAGCCACAATGGAAGGCCTAATGGAAGCGACCCGCGAAGTCCTCGCAGGCCTCACCGCTCGCGAAGCGAAAGTATTGCGCATGCGCTTCGGTATCGACATGAACACCGACCACACGCTGGAAGAAGTGGGCAAACAATTCGACGTAACGCGTGAACGTATCCGTCAGATCGAAGCCAAGGCGTTGCGCAAATTGCGCCACCCATCGCGCTCCGATCATTTGCGCAGCTTCTTGGATGATTAATCGCGAGCGCATAGCCGCTTTTGATTATTAAATCACCAAACAAAACCCGCCTTAAGCGGGTTTTGTTTTTTTCTATGCAATCAAACAGTTAGCAAGACTAGCCACACTCGACACATGCCTCTATAATGCGCCACTCGCAAGCACCCGCTTGCTCATCCCTTGGGGCCTATAGCTCAGTTGGTTAGAGCATCCGACTCATAATCGGCAGGTCACTGGTTCAAGTCCAGTTGGGCCCACCAT
>Ga0209067_10000155_pt1 | contig 46569 bp, 26 predicted proteins | sample ColStrG_CSR_2013_FD_187199 | JGI IMG/M metagenome (GOLD analysis project Ga0209067, IMG submission 187199) | Freshwater sediment microbial communities in response to fracking from Pennsylvania, USA - Cold Stream Run_MetaG_CSR_2013 (SPAdes)... | ecosystem: Environmental > Aquatic > Freshwater >... | reverse complement strand
AATTACCTACTTGGCGTACGAATTTATTGAAGACAAAGTCGGTGGCATGCCCATCATCCGCGCGATGAGTGAAATAGCAGGAAGCACGGTCATGCTTATCGCAGCGGAATATTTAAGCACCGTAAAAAATGGTAAAGGAATTATTTTAGGTGGAATCACGGGGGTGCCTCCAACGAAGGTGGTGATCATTGGTGCAGGCACCGTAGCGGAATATGCAGCCCGCGCGGCACTCAGTTTGGGTGCGGAGATCCAAGTGTTTGACAATCATCTTTATAAATTGAGGCGGATTAAACACACCCTTGGACATCAGTTTTATACCTCCACCATTGACACGGTAACGTTGAGCGAGACGTTAAAAACCGCCGATGTAGTAATCGGTGCTTTGCGCGCGGAGAAAGGTCGCACACGTCACGTGGTCAGTGAAGAGATGGTGAAAGACATGAAACCCGATTCCTTGATTATTGATTTGAGCATTGATCAGGGGGGATGTGTGGCGACGTCAGAAATTACTTCGCATGCTAAACCCGTTTTCAGAAAATACGATGTGATTCACTATTGTGTTCCCAACGTAGCATCACGAGTGGCCAATACGGCCACCACGGCGTTGAGCAATATTTTCACCCCCACTATTTTGCGTGCCTCCGAAGAGGGTGGCATTGAGGAGATGATCTTTGCACACAAATGGTTTATGAAAGGGGTTTACACCTATAAAGGGAACTTGACTAACGAATCCATCGCTCGCAAGTTTAAAATGAAGTTCAAAAACATTGAGTTGCTCATGGCGGTGAGAGTGTAGATTTAACACTGGGGCTTTTCTTGATAATAAATAAGTCATCATTTCCGGTGACAGCCCGCAGGGTTTAGCCGCGTAAATTGAATTCCAGCGTCAGCATGATCGCACCAAGTTTAAAACTGAATGGGAGCCATCGCAGCAGGGCTAGGGCTAGCGCCGTTGTGCATATGGTTTATTTATCTCCCGCCGCGTATAGACGCTGTAGGTTGTGGAACCAAACGTGCTAGTACGAGCCACCCAAACTATGAAGGAAGAGGTAAACGTTTGGAATACCTTAATAATCATGCAGGGTGAACAACTTATTTCAACCTTTCCAATCGCTCTTGCAACGAATTAATCTTCATCTCAGCATCGGCTTTCTTTTTGCGTTCCAGGTCAATGACTTGAGGAGGTGCACCACTTACAAATTTTTCGTTGGAAAGTTTTTTCATTACTGAATTCAGGAAGCCCTGGTTGTATTCAATCTCTTTTTGAATATCCTCTTTTTCTTTTTCGGCATCAACTTTGCCCTCTAGGGGAACATAAAATTCCTGCGTGCCTACCAGGAACGAGGTAGCGTTGGTGATTTTTTCCTCAACAAAACTAAGCGAAACCAGATTGGAGAGCTTTTTGATTACGGGGATGAAACTCAAAATTTCATTTGAACCTGCTTTAGCGGACAACGGCAGGCGCTCTTTGGCTGAAATTCCTTTTGCATTGCGCACGTTACGTACCTGTGTAACGATATCAAATGCAGTCTCTGCCTGCTTTATTATCTTCTGGTCGAATGAGTTAGTCCTCGGCCACGGCGCCACGATGAGGCAGTCTTCTGCATTCCTTTCCTTCAATTCATGCCATAATTCCTCGGTAATAAAGGGCATGAAAGGATGTAGTAGTTTTAATATTGATTCAAAAAATGAAATAGTCTGGTAATAAGTGACCTCATCAATGGGTTTTCCAAACTCTGGCTTAATGATCTCTAAGTACCAGGCGCAAAAATCATCCCAGGTCAACTTGTACAAGGTGTGCAAGGCATCGGACATTCGGAATTTGGCGAAGTGGTCCTCCAGTTCGGTTAGTGTGTGATTCAGCTTGGATTCAAACCATTCAATCGCAATTTTATTTTCCTCCGGTTGCGCCTGCGTTGTAGTTTCCCATCCCTTCACCAAACGAAAGGCATTCCAGATTTTGTTGGCGAAATTTCTTCCCTGCTCACAAAGCTTTTCATCAAACAATAAATCGTTGCCGGCGGGCGAACTGAATAGCATGCCCGTGCGCACACCATCCGCTCCATAGTTGTTGATCAATTCTAATGGATCCGGCGAGTTGCCCAGCGACTTGCTCATTTTTCTTCCTTGCTTGTCGCGTACGATCCCAGTGAGGTAAACATCTTTAAATGGTTTTTCGTCCATGTATTCGTAACCCGCAATGATCATTCTGGCGACCCAAAAGAATAAAATTTCAGGGGCGGTCACCAATACTTTAGTGGGGTAGAAATAATTGAGGTCTTTATTTTTTGAAGCGTCAATTTTTCCGTTGCTGAAACTTTCATCGTTGAATCCGTCAAACACCGCCATCGGCCATAGCCAGGACGAGGCCCAGGTATCGAGAACGTCTTGGTCCTGTCTTAGATGCTGGATAGAGGATGCTGGATATTTGATTTTGAATTCTTTTAGCGCCTCTTCTTCACTTTCTGCAACAACGAAATTTCCTGCATCATCATACCATGCTGGAATGCGATGTCCCCACCACAATTGACGCGAGATACACCAGTCGCGCACATTGTCCATCCAATAGCTGTACGTGTTTTTGAATTTGGCCGGATAGAGGTTAATATCATCCTGGGCTACGGCGTCCTTGGCCCGAACGGAAATCTCCTTCATCTTCACAAACCATTGCAATGAAAGTTTCGGTTCGACCACCGAATTTGTTCTTTCACTTCTTCCGATACGGGTTACAAATTCTTCTTCCTTGACCAGGTGTCCAGCTTGGCGTAACTCGTTTACAATTTCTTTGCGCACAGCAAAGCGGTCTTTGCCGTAAAATTTAGGCAGCTCACACTTTTCATTCAAGGTCCCGTCATCGTTGATCGTGTCGATCACCGGAAGATGATGACGTAATCCGATTTCATAGTCGTTGACATCATGGGCCGGCGTCACTTTCAAGCACCCCGTACCAAAAGTTTTGTCAACATAATTGTCGGCGATTACTGGAATCTCCCGTTGGATGAACGGCACTAGCACTTTTTTACCAATCAGATTTAGATAACGCTCATCGGTTGGGTTAACGGCAATGGCCACATCGCCCATGATGGTCTCCGGCCGTTGGGTAGCGATGATCATCCAATCGTCCGTTGTCTCTTTTATTTTATATCGGATCGAATACAGCATGGATCGCTCACCCTCTTCCTTGTACAACACTTCTTCGTTCGATAAGGCCGTCTTCGCTTCACAATCCCAATTGATCATGCGCATGCCGCGATAGATGTATCCTTTATGATAGAGATCAATAAACACTTTGATGACGGCCTTATAATATTCTGGTTCCATGGTGAAACGGGTTCTGTCCCAATCGCACGAGGCACCAAGTTTTTTTAGCTGATCAAGGATGATGCCTCCATATTTCTCTTTCCATTCCCAGGCATAGGTCAAGAACTCATCGCGCGTAAGAGAAGACTTTTTGATTCCTTTTTCGCGAAGCATGGCCACCACTCTTGCTTCTGTCGCGATGGACGCATGGTCTGTGCCGGGCACCCAGCAGGCTTCTTTGCCTTCCATGCGGGCTTTGCGGATGAGCACGTCCTGGATGGTGTTGTTGAGCATGTGGCCCATGTGCAGCACCCCCGTTACGTTGGGTGGGGGGATGACGATGGAGTACGGTTGTTTGGCTGGATTCACTTTTCCATGAAAAAATCCTTTTTCCATCCAGTATTGATACCACTTGTCTTCGGTTTCTGCCGGGTTGTATTTTGTCGAGAGCGCCATGCCTTAAATAACTTGAATTAAGTCGGCAAAAATAGAAAATTCTTTACGCTCTCCATAAGGAGCATCGATTGGACTGGGCGGCTGTCATTTTAGAATTTATAGCTTCAACTTCACCTTAAGGGTGATCCCTTCGGTGGCAATTACTTCAATGGGGTCGCCTTTCTGAACATAATCACCGCGGGTGAAGGCATCGTACACCTGGTCATCGATCATCACTTTGCCGCTGGGGCGTAGCACGGTATGGGCAATACCAGTTTTTCCAATCAATTCTTTGGCATTCACATTGACCGAATAACCATGTGAACTTTTTTGCGTATCGGTCAGGGCGATTCGTCGAAACGCTTTGGTTTCGGTAAGCTTGGCGCCGCCAAAAAATAAAAGTAAAGCGCCCGCCGTCAAGCCACCGATGGCGGTGAAGGAGGCCACCACAATGTCTCCCAATGGAACAAATTCAAAATTGAAGAAGTCATTGTTGAGCATGATCAGGATTAATGACCCCACCGTAAGCCCGATCCCTAAAATTCCCGCCACGCCAAACCCTGGAATGATAAATATTTCTGCTATGAGCAAAATAATGCCCACCATCAAGGCAATTACTTCCCAATACTCGGCAAGGCCGTTTAAGTAATAAGGCACCAGATAAAGTACGAGCGACAGCATGGAGGCCGCGATGGGAAATACCGCGCCGGGAGTTTGCAGTTCAAAATAAAGACCGCCGATAATGATCAAGATGAGCAGTCCGCTGATAAAGGGGTTGATGAAAAAGGAAATGATTCGTTCCGCCGCTCCCAGTTCAAAATGATCAATGTCGTAGTTTTCAATTTTATTACGTCTCAAAATCTCTTCGATGGAGTTGACTTTCGCCTCGCAATAATGGTATTTGATAGCTTCCTTTGTCGTAAAGGTGATCACCTTACCGGCCTGCTTGATGCTGTCCACCACCACTCGTTCGTCTACCATTCCTTCGGCAATACGCGGGTCGCGATGATTTTCCTCTGCGGTGGAGCGCATGATCGAGCGCATATATGATTGGTATTTGTCAGGGGCGGCTTTGCCGTCGCCTTCCACTACCGTGGCCGCACCAATACTGGCTCCCGGTGACATGTAAATACTATCGCAGGCGATGGAAATCAAGGCCCCTGCCGAAGCGGCATCCGAATTAATAAAAACCCAAATGGGCCTTTTGAAGTCCATAATAATATCGACAATTTCCTTGGCATCGGTGAGCACGCCGCCATAGGTATCCATATCCACAACGACATAATCGGCCTTTGTTTTTTCGGCATGGTCTATCGCCAGTCTTACATAACGCAACATACGCGGATCAATTTCGGCCTTGATGTCCATCACCATCACCTTTGATTTGCCAGATGGATTTTGGCTGAAAGCAAGGATGTTTGCCAGCAGGGCAACTCCTAGAAAAAGTAGTTTTCGCATCATCACAATCAATCGTATTTTTGTATAAAGATAGAATATGGAAAGGAAAAGGCTCAAGTTAGAGGTTTCAGGTTTCAAGCCAGTAAGCCATTGCTGGCAACTTGTCATCGGCGGCTTGCCACTATGGGTGCTGATGATGTCTTCCCCGTTGACGGTTAATGCGGCGCGTGCTGACTCCCTGCGCCTGGAGACGGTCAACGGCAAGCCCTTCATTATTCATCAGGTCGACCCTAAAGAAACGCTGTATTCCATCTCCAGAAAATATGGCGTGGCTGTGGCCCTGATCCGTGAAGAAAACCCCACGGTCGATGCGGGGCTTTCCGTGGGCCAAATCGTAAAAATTCCATATACACCGCGAACAAAATCCAAAGCGGGCGACGCGGCCATAACGCACAAAGTCACGGCCAAAGAAACCTTGTTCTCTATTTCAAAGACCTATGAGGTGAGCGTGGACGATCTTAAAAATTGGAATAATCTGAAGAGTAATAATCTGGATGTCGGCCAAGAGTTGATCATTTATAAAAAGAAGAGTTCCGATTTCATAAAGGTCATGGAGCCGCAGAAATCAGCGCGCGGGGTCCATACCGTTACCGAAAAGGAAACTTTGTATTCGATTTCAAAGATGTATGGCGCCAGCGTCCAGCAATTGAAAACATGGAACAACCTAGCTACCGATGAAGTAAAGCCGGGTCAATTGCTGGTTGTCATTCAACCGATGTACAGTTCACAGGAAAAAGGCCAGCAGCCTGAGGTAAAGCAACCGGTGGCTATAAATAGGCCCGCTCCCCAAGACATTAAAATTTCGGAGTCCGTTATCGGATCCGACGAAATCCATGAGAAGGGCGCTGCCGAACTGATAGAAGGAACCGATGGCAATCGAAAATATTTGGCCCAGCACAAAGCCGCCAAGGTGGGCACCATTATGAAAGTACGTAACGAGGCTAACAATCGCGAGGTATTTGTGAGAATAGTAGGGCCGTTAAATACGGAGGGTAATACCGTAATAAAAGTATCCAAATCAGCGTTTGATCGGTTGGGTGCTACCGACCCAAAGTTTAACGTAGAATTGATTTATTACAAGTAGTTGTATAAACAGATGAGGTTGGGTTTGATTTTTTGGATCGCTTTTATGCAGCTAAGTTTTGGTCAGAACTTAGTGCCGAATCCCGGGTTTGAGGAATACTTTCAATGCCCGGGTTCTTACAATCCTCAAGGGTCCGATAGAAACTTTGCGCCGGGCTGGGTTTCACCCACCCTTGGCACACCCGATCTATTTAACCGCTGCAGTTTTGGTAATGCCGGAGTGCCGCATAATTGGGCTGGAATTGCTAACGCCCATAAAGGATATGGCTATTCTGGTATTTATGCGTGGATCAACAACAACAACTACCGTGAATACCTTCAGGCTAAATTGATTGATTCGCTGGTAGAAGGAAAAAAATATAAAGTTGAATTTTTTTTTCGCCTCTCGATTTATTCTAAGTATAGTGTGGATCGGATCGGTGCTTTACTTTCCGATTCGATGGGGCAGGTTCCGCACGACCGTATTTGGCCGGTGGCACCCACTTACACCTACGTGATGGATTCCGTTTACAGCAAGAATACAGGGCAATGGAACCATGTTGCTTTTGAGTACGATGCGAAAGGAGGAGAGAAATTTATCAGCATTGGAAATTTTTCTCCTGATGATGAGCTCAAAAAATTTCATTTAGACTTTTCTCAGGCCAACGAACCGATGCTCAATAAGGCGGCCTATTTTTATATTGATGATGTGTCGGTCATGCCAATGAGTGCTCCCGTTGTTGAATCAAAAGACCTGGCCAGTAAACCCGAGGTGAAGCCGAATGAAGTTTATGTATTGAAGCATATTTATTTTGATTTCAATAGTTATGAACTTTTGCCATTATCGAATGAAGAACTTAGTTTGTTACTTTCCATTATGAAGAATAATCCGGCTTGGAAAGTAGAACTTAGCGGGCATACCGATGATAAGGGCGACAACCTGTACAATTATAACCTCTCGATGAACCGGGCAAAAAGTGTAGGCCGGTATTTGGTACAAAATGGAATTACGGCCACCCGGATAAAAACGATCGGCTTTGGCAAACGAAAGCCATTAAAGACGGCAAAAACGGACGAAGCACGGGCCATCAACCGAAGAGTGGAGGTGAAGTTCTTGGACAAGTGATCGGGTTGGTTTCCGTTTATAGTTGAATACAACCGAAGGGCGTTAGTAAGCCAGTCCGGCGCTCGCTGGAAGGAGCAGCCGTGGGGTACCGCGCCTTGGAAGAAAGTGAAATTGCTGGATCGTAGAAAGGAGATGAAAAACAATACCGGGGACCTGAAATTCTTTCTTGATTCAAAAGTTGATCAGTTCAATCGGTCGGAATTCATTGCACTTGATCCTGTTTCCATCCCACATCGATATAAAAAGAAACAAGATATTGAGATTGCCGGATTAATCGCAGCCGTTTTAGCCTGGGGGCAACGAGCTACCATTATTAATAAGGCAAACGATTTTCTAGGGAGAATGGATAATTCACCTCACGATTTTTTATTGAATCATCAGCCAAGTGAGCTAAAGCAATTCAGGAATTATAAGCACCGCACCTTCAATGAAACCGATGCATTATATTTTGTTGACTTTCTAAGTCAGTATTACCGGAAAAACGAATCGCTCGAAACCGCCTTTGGTGTCCTATCAACGGATGAACATGTTGGCCGGGGCCTTGAAAATTTTCACCGGCTATTTTTTAGCCTGGACGATTTTCCAAAACGAACTAAAAAACACATTTCCACCCCCGAAAGGAAATCGGCCTGTAAACGCATGAATATGTATTTGCGCTGGATGGTGCGCCGAGACAATAAAGGAGTTGATTTTGGCATCTGGAAGCGTATTTCACCTTCGCAATTAATCTGCCCTTGTGACCTTCACGTGGAGCGCGTTGCCCGAAAGTTAAAATTGATTACACGACGGCCGATGGATTGGCAAACGGCGCTCGAACTGACGGCCAATCTCAAGCAGTTTGACTCACAAGACCCCGTGAAATATGATTTTGCACTTTTCGGATTGGGCGTCGTGGAGAAATTTTAACCCAAACTCCGTCGGGGCTAAAAAAAATGATAAACGGGTACTATCCTTGCCAAAATAGTTTTACCTTTTCCAAATAATTTGATAAAACTATTGCTATGAACTTGAATGTTGAAGCTGAAAAGAAAAACACCTACGATGCGATCGTAGTAGGCACCGGGATCACCGGTGGTTGGGCCGCTAAAGAACTGTCTGAAAAAGGTCTAAAAACATTGGTGCTGGAGCGGGGTCGCAGTGTGAAGCATGGAGAGTACCCGACCGCCACACTAAGTCCATGGGAATTACCAAATGGAGACAGGCCGACGCAGGAAGATTTAAAAAAACAAAGTGTCCAGGCACGCACCGGTTACACCGTGAAGCCAAGTTCAAAACATTGGTTTGTCAATGACCTCGACTTTCCTTACACCGAAACGAAACGGGTGGATTGGATGCGAGGTTATCACGTTGGCGGTCGCTCCATTACGTGGGGCCGTCAGAGTTATCGCTGGAGTGATTTGGATTTTGAAGCCAATTTGCGGGATGGAATTGCCGTTGACTGGCCAGTTCGTTATAAGGACATTGAGCCTTGGTACGACTATGTGGAGAAGTATATTGGCGTGAGCGGTCAGGCGGAAAACTATCCCGCCTTGCCTGATGGAAAATTTCTTCCTCCCATGGATTTGAATTGCGCCGAGCTGGAATTAAAAAAATCAATTAAAGAAAAATTTGATCGCCTATTGACGATCGGTAGGACCGCGCATGCAACCGCACCGCTTCCTCATACTCCCTGGCGCGGACAATGTCAGTTCAGAGACATGTGTATTCGGGGATGTCCTTTTGGGGGATACTTTAGCAGTGTTTCCTGTACCTTACCGGCGGCAGAGAAATCAAATAACATGACCCTGCGCCCTAACTCAGCGGTGTATGAGATTATTTATGATGAGCAAAAAGGAAAAGCAACGGGAGTAAGAGTGGTGGACAGCGAGACGGGTGAGCAATTGGAATTTTACGCAAAAATTATTTTTCTGTGTGCCTCTTCCTTTGCTTCGACCTATATCATGCTCAATTCTATCTCGAAACGTTTTCCTAATGGATTTGGAAATGACAGTGGCGAGCTGGGCTGCAATATTATGGATCACCATTTGGGAGTAGGGGCGAGTGGACAGGTAGAGGGAATGGAAGACAAATATTATTCCGGTCGCCGAGCCAATGGGTTTTATATCCCTCGTTATCGCAATGTGGGAAAAGATAAGCGCGACTATTTGCGCGGCTTTGGCTATCAAGGCGGCGGAAGTCGACAAGGATGGAACCGGGCGGTGGCCGAATTGGCTATCGGTGCTGACCTAAAGGAGTTTGTTCAAAGCCCGGGTAAATGGTCTATCGGCATGACCGGCTTCGGTGAATTTTTGCCGGTGCACAACAACCGGATGACCATCAATCACGACAAAAAAGATAAGAACGGCTTGCCGGTAATCAACTTTGATGCGGAATTCAAGGAAAATGAATTTAAGATGCGCAAAGATATGATGAACGATGCAGCCGAAATGCTGGAGGCAGCGGGTGTGAAAAATGTTCGCACTTATGACAATCCAGGCGGCCCTGGTCTTGGTATTCACGAAATGGGAACGGCACGAATGGGCAAAGACCCTAAAACGTCTGTATTGAACAAATACAATCAGGTGCACGCGTGCAAGAACGTTTTTGTTACGGATGGCGCGTTTATGGCGTCTGCTTCCTGTGTAAACCCGTCGTTGACCTATATGGCCTTCACGGCTCGTGCAGCGGATTATGCCGTGAGTGAATTAAAAAAACAGAACTTATGATCTTGAATCTCAAAATGTTGAATTATGAATTCTTTAATTGATAGAAGAGAAGCCTTGCGTAAAACAGCACTACTCATGGGTGCGGCGGTATCGGCCTCAACGGTGTCGGCATTTTTATATGGATGCAAGACAAGACCCGATCTAAATTACAAACCGATTTTCTTCAATGAGGATCAGGCTTTACTTATTAGTGAAGCGGCTGAAATCATTCTTCCTAAAACAGACACACCAGGAGCCAAAGAAGTAGGGGTGCCAAACTTTATCGACATGTTCGTAAAAGACTGCCTAAAAGAGGAAGACCAAAAGGCATTCCTGGATGGCTTGCACGACTTTGATCAGAATGCGATAAAATCATTTGGCAATCGCTTTATTGAGGGCACCCCAGAGGAGCAATTAGATTACTTAAAGAAAACGCACGACCAAGCCGTCAATGCTGCCAAGGCTGATCCCAAATTACCGCGGCCTTTCATTTTGAAACTGAAAGAGCTCACCATGCTTGGCTTTTTTGTATCTGAACCGGGGGCAACAAAAGTACTTCAGTACGTCGCCGTTCCAGGTGCCTATCACGGATGCATTCCGCTGGCCGAGGCGGGGAATGGAAAGGCATGGGCTTGAAGGCCTTGATGACTTAGCCCTTTAAGCCTGCCAATTTTTATAAGTTGGCAGGCTTATTTATGACGACCATGATCAAACTTATTGGCATTCCATTCGACGGTAATTCTTCCTTTTTACGAGGACCGGCATTAGCTCCTGCTCGCATCCGCCAAATGGAGACAGCCGGTTCAGCCAATGAATTCAGCGAGGATGGAAAGGAAATAGCAAAGGACAAATCCTATACCGACTTGGGTGATCTTTCTTTTTCGCATCATGATTCTCAGGCAGTTTATGAATCGATCAAAAAAAGAATCACCCAGGAGCTGACTACTTCTGAAAAAATCATTTGTTTCGGTGGCGATCACTCGGTTTCATTTCCTATTATTGAAGCTCATGCAGAAAAATATAAAAATTTAAACGTGCTTCATCTTGATGCGCACCCAGATTTGTATGACCACTTCGGCAACAATCCTTTTTCTCATGCTTCTCCCTTTGCCCGGTTGATGGAAAAAAGAATCCTGAAATCATTAACCCAAGTCGGAATAAGAACCATGAATACACACCAGCGTGAGCAGGTAAAGCGATTCGATGTGAGCGTGATGGCGATGAACGATTTTAGTTTTGACTTCATCAAAACATTAAGAGCTCCCCTTTACGTTTCCTTGGATATAGATGTGCTGGATCCCGCATTTGCTCCAGGCGTCTCACACCATGAACCGGGTGGGCTGAGTACGCGGGAGTTGATTAAGATCATTCAATGTATACCGGTTCCCATCGTTGGAGCCGATTTGGTAGAATATAATCCAACCAGAGATAGCCATCATGTCACAGCCATGGTCGCCTATAAGCTTTTTAAAGAGCTGGCATCCAGGATGATGGAGTAGCTATTATCTGATGGAGGACTTCGTTTGTCCCTGCGCCTGGTGGCGTGAAAATTAATAAATTGTACTTCGTACCTTGTCTTTCATACCGTTTCTACCTATGTCTCATCAGGAAATAAAACCAAAATCACTCCGGTCGATCATCACCGCCTCCTCGGTAGGCACGCTCATCGAGTGGTATGACTTTTATATTTTCGGAAGCTTGTCAACGGTCATTGCGTTACAATTTTTTCCTAAATCCAATCCTACGGCAGGGTTGCTTTTTACGCTCGCCACCTTTGCCGCTGGTTTTGTAGTACGGCCTTTTGGCGCTTTGGTATTTGGCCGACTGGGCGATCGGGTGGGGAGGAAGCATACATTTTTGTTGACACTCATTTTAATGGGTGGTTCAACGTTTCTTATCGGCCTGGTGCCAGGTTATGACACCATTGGCTTGTTTGCGCCACTTAGTGTGTTGTTGCTCCGATTTGTTCAGGGGCTTGCATTAGGCGGCGAATATGGAGGGGCGGCAACGTACGTGGCCGAGCACGCTCCCAAACACGAGCGGGGATTTTATACGAGCTTTATTCAAACAACGGCTACCCTGGGCCTTTTTGTTTCTTTGGGCGTAATCCTGTCGGTGCGCCAAACGATGGAAGCGGAAGCATTCAATTCGTATGGATGGCGAATTCCATTTCTAGCCTCGGCGATTTTAGTGGCCATCTCCATTTATATCCGATTAAGAATGGACGAGTCGCCCCTGTTTTCGAAATTAAAACTTGAGGGGAAAATTTCTAAACATCCGATCAAAGAAAGCTTTGGCAAAAAGGAAAATTTAAAATTAGTGCTGATTGCTTTGTTCGGAGCAACCGCAGGACAAGGGGTGATCTGGTACACCGGGCAATTTTATGCGCTCTCATTTATCCAAAAAACATGTAACATTGAGTTTGTTCAATCGAACTATATCATCGCCACTGCCTTGCTGATGGCAACACCCCTATTTATTTTCTTTGGCTGGTGGAGTGATCGGGTAGGGAGAAAGTACATCATTATGACCGGGATGATCTTGGGGGTGGTGTGCTATCGGCCAATTTATCAAAAGATGTATGCGGTTGCCGACGTCAGCAAGAAAATGGAAATTGAGAGTTCACGAACGATTGAACGCGCACGTTCTATCAAAGCAACCGGTGACACCGTTGTTGTTACCTCGTTTAACAAAGTTTATGCTGACAAAACCATCTTAGTGGAGACCGCAAGACGGTCCGTTTCAAGGGATAATAAGATCACCGAAGAGATTAAGAAAGAAACATTATTATCCGGCCGGCCCTACTGGTGGATGGTAGCACTCATTACCATCCAGGTAATATTTGTGACGATGGTCTACGGCCCGATCGCCGCTTTTTTGGTGGAATTGTTCCCGACAAAAATAAGGTACACATCCATGTCGTTGCCTTACCACATCGGCAATGGAATTTTTGGTGGACTAACACCATTGATCGCGACCAGCCTTTACGAATTGAGCAAAACTGAATCAAATCCTTCGGGCGACCCGGTGGCAGGATTATGGTACCCAATTATTGTGGCCGCCCTATGTTTTGCGATCGGAATGATCTTCTTGAGCAACCAGACCAAGGAGCACCCTGAATAGCTTGGGCTGATTTCGAATGGCAAAAAAATCAACCTGGACAACCATCGGCAAGCGAAAGATTGAACTCTCCAATCTTGATAAAGTCCTTTTTCCTGAGGATGGTATCGTCAAGGCTGAGGTAATTGAATATTACCTAAAGGTAGCCCCCACCCTGTTAACCCATGTAAAAGGTAGAGCGTTAACATTGATTCGTTTCCCTGACGGTGTTGGCGGCGAAATGTTTTATCAAAAAAATCGTCCTGACTGGGCACCCGACTGGATTGAGTTTGAGGTATTGGGCAAAGAGAAAAAGGATTATATCATTGCCACGGAACCCGCTTCGCTGGTGTGGCTGGCCAACCTGGCCGCCCTTGAACTTCATCAGCTTCACAGCCGCAAACCCAACTATGAGTTTCCGGATTACATGGTGTTCGATCTGGATCCGCCTGAAGGCTATCCATTTTCAAAAATAACGGCGCTGGCTTTTGAATTAAAGACTCACGTGGAAAGCTTTGGCTATACCGCCTTTGTGAAAACGACAGGCGGTAAGGGCGTTCACATTTGTTGTCCGCTAGAGCCGAAAGCGGATTTTCATGCTGTCTTTGAAGCCGCGCAGTTGATTGCCACACCATTTGTTGATAAAAATCAAACCACCACCACACTCCATATCAAAAAAGAAGCACGTAAGGGAAGGGTGTTGATTGATATCTATCGAATTCGTTCTGGGCAAAGTATTGTATCCCCTTACAGTTTACGGGGAAGAAATGGAGCCCCCGTTTCGATGCCACTTTCGTGGGATGAACTTTCAAAGCTGAAGGATCCCAAGGAGCACCATATCCGAAATGCAGTAGAGAAAGTAATGCGCGACGGAGATGCCTGGGAAGGAATGGATGCGTATGCGGTCGAAATACATACGCAACGAAAGAAGTCGGTCGCCAAAGAGCTGCCGGTCAACAAGAAAAGAAAAACGCCTGCTCAGCTAGCGTCTTACGAAAAGAAGCGTGACTTTAAAAAAACTTCGGAGCCCAAACCACAACTCGATATCAGTGGAGGAAATAATTTTGTGGTGCACCGTCATCATGCTACTAACTTGCATTATGATTTACGTCTTGAGCAAGACGGGGTCTTAAAATCATGGGCCGTCCCGCGCGGACTGCCACCCCATCCCGGAGTAAAACGCCTGGCTGTGCAAACCGAGGACCACCCGATGAAGTACCTTACCTTCGATGGCAAAATTCCGAAAGGCCAATACGGCGGGGGAGATATGTGGATTTATGCATTGGGAAAATATCAAATTACCAAAGACAAAAAAGATGGATTTTATTTTCGACTGAGCAGCAAGGAAGTCTCTGGCGAGTACCGCATTTATAAAATCAAGAATAAAGAATTTTTGCTCGAACGTGTGGATGAACCACAAATCAATTATCTCCATAGCGATGCTGAGCCAATGCTCGCCTCCAGTGCGGAAAAACCGCCGCTCAGCGATGACTATATCTATGAAGTGAAATGGGATGGCATTCGGGCACTCATCTATTTGGAAGATGGGCAAGTGCGGATTAGCAGTCGCAATAAAAACAATATAACTAAACAATTTCCCGAATTATTGGATGCGAAATTATTTCGTGCTACCTGCGGCGTATTTGATGCCGAGATTGTTTGTCTTGATCCGTCCGGCAAACCTGAATTTAAAAAAGTGATTCACCGCCTTCAGACTTCGGGCGATTCTAACATTCAGAAGTTGAGCAAGACTAGTCCCGCTTACTGTTACCTTTTCGATTGTCTTTATCTGGATGGGCGGAGTCTGGTGAACGAGCCGCTAATGAAGCGGCGAGAATGGGTAAAGGATGCGATTCATACCGACAAAGCCTATCGCATCAGCGACATTGAAGAAGACGGACAATTGCTGCTGGAGGCAGCGCGCGCACATTCGCTCGAAGGCATCATGGCCAAGCGTAAAGACAGCAAATACTTGCCAGGCAAGCGCACCGACGCGTGGATCAAAATAAAAATCCGCAACACGCGCGATGTGGTGATCATCGGTTACAATGCCGGCAAGGGCAACCGGGCTAGCGCATTTGGGGGACTGCACATTGCCGAACGTGAAGAAGGCCAATTGATTTATCGAGGAAAGGTGGGGAGTGGGTTTGACGACGCTACGCTCAAAGAAATATTTGCCGATATCAAAAAGCTGAAAGAAATTAAAAAGCCTATTTCACAGAAAACGCTGGACGACAAAACGAGCACGTGGGTAGAGCCTAAATTGATGGCCGAAGTGATGTACGCCTCGCTCACTGCCGACAAAATTTTCCGCGAGCCCGTGTTTGTCAGGATGCGGCCCGATTTGGGTTGATGAATGGCCACCGGCCAGGTGAGGTTGCCATAAATTGATGGGTAATTTATAAAGAATAACGCCTTTAGCCCTTGTGGGTCAATTTGACCAACAAAATTTTACAATCACCCCTGTAACCCTTGCCTAAATTTTAAGTAATAATTTAAGCCTTAGAACTTTTATGGTCCCCTGCGCATCTGACTTAGCCAAACCCTTCCCATGCTAAAAAACTATATTCTCACCGCCATCCGCTCGCTGCTGCGTAACAAGGGTTTTTCGATCATCAATATCCTTGGCTTGTCGATCGGTCTTGCTTCGTTTATTCTCATCGCCCTGTACGTTTATCACGAATTAAGTTTCGACCGCTACCATGCCAAAGCCGGCCGCATTTTCCGGATCGTAGAGAACCTTCGCACGGAGAATGAAATATTATTTCAGTCAACCAGTTCACCTCCCATGGGGCCTGCTTTGCTCAAGGATTTTCCCGAAATAGAGAGCTACGTGCGCTTTCAGCAGTGGAATTTGCTGGTTACCAAAGATGACAAAGCATTTTATGAACCCGACAGCTTCATTGCCGACAGCACTGTGTTTGATGTGTTCTCCTTTCCCTTGGTCAAGGGCAATCCCAAAACCGCGTTGGCGGAGCCCCACTCGGTGGTGCTTACCGAGTCAATGGCGAAAAAATATTTTGGTGATGTTGATCCGGTCGGTAAGTTGTTGAAGATGGATGACGATCAATATAAAGTCACCGGAATAGCAAAAGACGTTCCGGAGAATTCACATTTTCAATTTAACTTTTTGATCTCGTTCAGTACGTGGAGCTCTAATAATAAGCAGAATGAAATGCGCTCCTGGTTCTGGAATGGCTTTCATACCTACGTTTTACTGCGCGACAACCAGGCAGTTGCAAAAGTTAGCGCCGGAATGGCCAAATTTATCGAACGCAATGTCGAAAAAGGCGGGATGTATTACGAGGATCTTCCGCTGCAGCCACTCCCTTCGATTTATCTGGAAACACCACGCTCATGGGAGAACGGTAAGCGTGGGAGCGTCAATAATATTTATATACTGTCGATAATTGCTGTGTTTATCCTGGCGATTGCGTCATTCAATTACGTGAATCTTGCAACGGCTCGCGCTTCGCGCAGGGTAAAGGAAGTGGGTCTCCGGAAAGTCCTGGGCGCCCAACGGAGAACGCTCATCGCACAGTTCCTTGGTGAATCGGTCATCGTCAGCCTAGCCGCTTCCGTGATGGGTGTTGCCATCGCCTGGTTCGCACTACCGATATTCAACCAGCTTCTTGAAACATCCCTCAGCTTTTCAATGTTCGCAAGTCCCCTTCACTTTGTGGCAGCCGTCGCGTTGCTTGCATTTTTGTTAGGGCTTGCATCGGGAGCCTATCCTGCCTTGATCATCTCAGGTTTTCAGCCATTGCAAATATTTAGGCCTGGTGTAAGAGGCCTGTTCAGTCAGCAGCATTTCAGAAAGGTATTGGTGACAGCACAGTTTGTTATTTCCATCACCTTGGTTGCTGGCACGCTGTTGGTGTTCAACCAACTCACGATGGTACGTAGCCGCGACCTGGGCTTCACCAAGGACGCAACCCTGATACTGCCAACCAATGGTGACACCATTGTGACAAAACATATGGAATCGGTGAGACATGAGTTGATGAAAGTGGAGGGGGTAGTTTCGGTGACGGGCTCGGCGCAAGTGCCTGGACAGCCTGCCAATAATTGGTATTCGGAGATAGAACTTGAAGATGGCAAAATGTCTCCCACCAACATCAACACCAATCAGGTAGATTATGACTTTATTCCCGGATATGACATTGAAATGATCGCTGGAAGAAACTTCTCACGCGACAACAAAGCCGACGATACGACGGCCTTTATCCTGAACGAAACGGCAGTAAAAGATTTCAAATGGACCCTGGAGAACGCCTTGGGCAAAAAAGTAAACTCAGGAGGACGCATTGGATCGGTAATCGGCGTCACCAAAGATTTTCACTATGCTTCCCTTCACCATGCGGTAGCACCATTATTACTGAGACTTTCCCAGCGTCCTGGTCAACTTTCCATTCGTTTTAAGTCAGACAATATTCCTGCGACCGTCGATGGGGTAGGGAAGAGGTGGAAAATACTTGCCCCCAATCTTCCCTTTACATTCAACTTTCTTGATCAGCAATACAACAAACAATACAAGGCCGACGCGCAACTGGGCAACGTGGCAAGTGTGTTCAGCGGGCTTGCCATCTTCGTGGGTTGTCTTGGGTTGCTGGGGCTTACTTCATTTTCGGTGGAGAGGAGGGTGAAAGAAATTGGCATCCGCAAAGTGTTGGGTGCCTCCATACAGAACGTGATGGTATTGATTGCAAGTGAATTTGTTACCCTCATCGGGGCAGCCTTTGTGTTGGCCGTGCCGCTCACCTGGTACCTGGCGAGCCAATGGCTGAATAATTTCACCGAACAAATCAAGATTGACGTGTGGCCTTTCGCCACAGCCGGTCTTTCGGTACTAGCGATCGCTTGTCTCACTATCAGCTGGCTATCTTTCCAGGCTGCTTCATCCAACCCGACACAGGCCTTAAGAAATGAATGAATAAAGTTATTAAGGTCAGGCGGCTGTCACGGTTTGGCCTTGTCATGGAGCATCGTCAACAAGGTAACGACCACGTATTTTTATTTCTCTGGCATCACTCAATATTGCAAGACCAAGGAAGGAAATCGGAATACGCCGAAACGTTTAATGTCATTGTCACAAATGCAATGACCTGTAATTAAGGACTTGGCCTTTATCCTGCATCCCGTCATGGATGGTTACCTCGTTTCTTCCGCCCTTAGGCCCTGCTGGATGCATTCAATCGAGCACCTACCCCGCCGGCTATGCCGACCGTAGCTTGATGTGCGCTCGTCATACCCCGTATCGGAATTGGTACAATAGAAATTACCACCCGCCAGGACCTGGTGGATAGGTTATGAAGTGATTAGAATTTTTTCGGTAAAATGTCAACGCTCAATTGAAACCTTCCGATGATAACCTTCGGCCAACTCATTGAAGGGAAGGGTCACAATCAAAAATCCTTCTTCATAGCTTGCCGTAATCCGAGTGGCATCGACAAAATATGGAATGGACTTGTTGTAAACTACTTTGGGCACTTCAATCCACACCCCATCCGACTGCACCTGAAACGTGTAGAACACGCTCAATATATTGTCGTGGATTTCAACTTTCAGATTTTCTTGACCCACACCCGGCACTTTGACACGGATTTTGCGATGATCTTGAAATTGTTTCAGTTTCATTCGAGCTTCACTCACCCCTCCGTTCAACGTGTTCAGTACATCAATGGAGGCTAGAAGTTCATTGCTTATTAATTTTCTTGCTTTCATTGCTCGCGCTTCTTTGGCACAGTCACAGGAAAGACAATCCACATACCAAAACAAGTTAAACGACAAGAAGTCATCTAATCTGGTTTCCATAAATCCCGAACGCTAATTTTTTCCCTGGGTCTATGTCAAACTGGCATTTGAATCAAAACGAAGAGGTGTATCGTGTAAGACTTTGGCAAACTCACTACGTATCAATAACTTGTTGCGATGGAAGACTTTCTTGCGGCCGCAGCACAATTTTTAAACACCACGGCCAGTCATATTTTTCTTACGGGTAAAGCAGGGACGGGCAAAACTACATTCCTGCGCAGTCTAAGTCAACTTACGCATAAGACACATGTTGTTGTTGCCCCGACAGGCATTGCCGCACTCAATGCTGGAGGAGTGACTATTCATTCTCAATTTTTATTGCCACCCGTTACGTTTCTCCCAGATCGGTTTCTTCCCGATGATTTTAGCGAAGGAGGAAAATTCATTAATCAAAATACGTTAGCGCACAAGCATCCTCTTAACAGTGCACGTAAACAGGTACTTCGTTCTATTGACCTATTAGTGATTGACGAGGTGAGCATGCTGCGAGCCGATTTGCTGGATGCTGTTGACTACAGAATGAAAGCAGCTCGTGGAAATTTCAGGCAAAGTTTTGGCGGAGTTCAAGTGTTGTTCATTGGTGATCTTTATCAATTGCCACCGGTAGTTCGTAACGATGAGAAGGATACGCTTTCGCGATATTATCGGAGTCCCTGGTTTTATCAGGCAAAAGCATTAGAAGACAATCAGCTAGTTTATATCCAGCTCGATAAAATTTTCCGACAGCATGATCCCACCTTCATCAATATCCTCAATCGTTTAAGGAACAACATCACCACACCGGAAGATATTCAAATATTAAACCAGCACTACAAAACGCCGGACGAAATCAGCGCCCTCAGCGAAGTAATCACCCTAACTACCCATAACGCCAAGGCAGATGAAATCAATCAACGAGAACTTCAAAAATTGTCTGCTCCTTCTCATATTTTCAAAGCCTATATCGAAGAAGATTTTCCCGAAAATTTGTATCCCGTGCTACTGAAGATAGAATTGAAGGAAGGAGCACAGATCATGTTTACCCGTAACGACAACGAAGAGAAAAAATACTTCAACGGTAAGCTGGCAACGGTCAAACAAATTTCTGGAGATAAAATAATCGTTGAAATGGCCGAGTCCCATGAACCTTATGAACTAAAACGGGAACGATGGGAGAATAAAAAATACACGGTTAACAAAAGCACCAATGACCTTGACGATGAAGTGATTGGCGCGTTCGAACAGTTCCCCATCAAACTTGCCTGGGCCATTACGGTACACAAAAGCCAAGGGCTCACCTTTGAAAAAGCAATTATTGATGTCGGCCAGGCCTTTGCCGACGGTCAGGTATACGTGGCGCTCTCGCGGCTGCGTTCGCTGCAAGGGTTAACCCTACGGACACGCATCAACCCGTCAGCGATTAGTACCGATAGGCAAGTTGTTGAATTTGTGAAGGCCAATCACATGCCAGATCAACTCCCTTATTTGATCAAGCAACGACAACAACATTTTATTCATCAACTTATCGAAAAGACATTTGATTTTTCTGGCTTGGTGAAGGATATCCTGTATATGCAGAAAGATCAGTCTGTTGCTGAGGAATTTCAAGAAGATTCAATGAAACCCGCGCTTCCATTGATTCGGGAATCGTTGGAGGCCCAACGTCCTATCACCGAAAAATTTCGAAGCCAATTGATACACTTACTCGAAGCCAATGATTCGTTAAAGTTGTTGGATCGAATTGGTAAAGGCAGCGACTATTATAAAAATATGCTGTACGAGCAACTTGAAAAATTGTTGCGGCATCGGGAAGAAATAAAACAGCAAAAGCGGGTGAAGACGTATCTTAGTCAATTGGCCGATTTGGATCAGGCGATCAGCAAAAAACTGGAAGAGGTAGATAAAGCTTCTTTATTGGTAAGCGGCATCCTGGGTAATGATAAGCAGTTCAATTTTGAACCGCTCAGTAAACAACGCGCAGAAGAACGAGGTAGGTTGCTGGCCGGAATCGAGAGGGAAATTTCACTGAATGAGGCTTCAGCAAGAAGTCGAAAGTCAAGTAAACAAAAGAAATCAAAAACCAAAGCGGGTATTAACACCTATGAGGCTACCTTAGCGATGCTTCACACCAGTATGAACGTCGCGCAAATTGCCGAAGCTCGTGGGCTTACCGTCGGCACGATCGAGGGTCATCTTGCCAAAGCAGTGGAAGCGGGGAGTATCAGTATTTATAAATTCATGGACGATCTGGCCGTCACGGAAATCGCAAATGCGATCTCGCAATTTCCGAATGAATTTTCTTCCAAAGATTTGTTTGTCGCCTTGAAAGGAAGATTTGGTTACGGTCAATTAAGGGCGGTGATGGCCCATGTAAAGAAAACAGCAGTCTGAATTTCCTTTCCGTGAAATATGATATAAATCAGAAATGCCCGATTTGAATTTCTGTTACCTTTGACAAACTTTATTTTCCATGGCCGATCAGTCCTTGTTTCTTAAAAACCTTTGGTACTTAGCCTTTCACAGTTCTTTTTTAAAGAAGGGAAAACTGGTGGGCAAAGAGATGTTAGGCGAGAAGATTGTTATCGGACGGGACTCGATGGGTAAGGTATTTGCACTTCGCGACAATTGTCCTCATCGGGGTGTTCCTCTTTCGGGGGGATGGTTTAAGAATGACACGCTACAATGTTGCTACCACGGATGGATGTTTACCACCGAGGGGGTGTGTAAAGGAATTCCAGCGATGGCACCTGATGCCACCTTCGACGTTTCTAAAATAAAGGTCTTCCAGTATCCCGTTGCCGAAGTCAACGACACCATTTGGGTTTACATCCCGGAAAAGAAATTACCGAACACCGTACCCAGTGAGCCGCCCCCTAACCTGGTGTTGAATGAAGATCAAAAATTCAAACATGTTGAAACCGTCGTCATGCCAGCCGATATTGACCACTCGGTGATTGGATTAATTGACCCGGCTCATGTTACGTTCGTTCATCAATCATGGTATTGGCGTTCAGCTAAAAAATTGAAGTTAAAAGAAAAGAAGTTTGAGCCTGTGGGGCGCGGTTTTAAAATGGTGCGGCACGCGCCTTCATCGAATACCAAAGGATATGGCGTTTTAAAAGGGGGTACCAGTACTGAAATTACTTTTGAGATTCCGGGAATCCGCACCGAACATATCCAGGTAGGGGACAAACAAATTGTTTCGATAACGATACTCACTCCTATCAACGAAAGACAAACCGAGCTTACGCATATTTTTTACACAGACATTGTGTTAGCTAACCTGCTGTGGTTGCCATTGAAGCGATTGGGCAAACAATTTATTGGCCAGGATTTGGGCGTGTTCACGAAATTGAATGAAGGACTTCAATCCAAGCCGACCTTGTCATTGATAGGCGAACCCGATTTACAAGCACGATGGTATTACGAAATCAAAAGGTTGTGGGCATTATCACAGCAGAACAATGAACCGTTTGTGAATCCGGTGAAGGCGCAGACCTTGCATTGGGTGACCTAAGGAAAAGGAAAAATAAAAGCAAACCTGTAAGCCGGGTTCTGTACCTCAATTGCTTGAAGTGCCTATCATTTATCTAGCCCTGCAGTTACCTGCAGGATCGAGCAGTCTACCCAACTCTGATAGATGTTACTCTTGGAACGAGCCGCCCCATTTCCGAATACTCGGGATCAGAGCCTATTTGACCTTTCAACCCGTAAGGCTTGCCATGCAACTGACGTCACCGTCAGCACGGTGGGCTCTTACCCCGCCTTTTCACCTTTTCTCATCCCGACAAGTCGGGACGAGTAGTTTGTTTTCTGTGGCGCTATCTGTATCCCTCTTTTGGAAGAATCCTTCCCGTTAGGAAGTACGGTGCCCTATGTTGCCCGGACTTTCCTCCCCGACAAGTCGGAGCGATAAGCCGGTTTGCTTTGAGGCAAAGGTAGCATGTTTCTAAAATATTTTTTTTTGTATTTTTGAATAGCCTGAATCCTATCCATATGCAAATAAAATCAACCCATTTCCTTTTTCTTTTTTTTATTCTATTCTCCATTTCTTCATTTGGTAAGGCAAAGAAAACAGCAAAACCAATGTCGGATACAGTCAAGGTTGGGGCTTATATCATCAGCATTCATGATATTAACTTTCATCAGCAAGAATACATCGCCCGGTTCTGGTTGTGGTTTGTCTATGATAACCCACGGTTTAATTTTGCGCAACAGATAGATATCACCAATGCAAAGGACATAGAGATTTCTTCAGCGACCATCGATACGGTAGATGGAAAATATTGGGCGCAGATGAGAGTGAAATGCACTATGAAAGAAAATTGGCGCGTTCATGATTTTCCCTTTGATACGCAACATTTAAAGATTCTGATGGAAGATGAAGGACTTGATATTGGTGATTTGGTTTTTGTGGCGGATACGGTCAATAGCCGGTTCGATAATGTAGAGGCATTAAGCAGCTGGAAGGTTGATAACTTTAAAGTAAAAACAGGTATCGTTACTTATAATACCAACTTCGGTAGCCCTGAGGTAGCCGCCGATACGAATATATTCTCCATGTTCTCCATTGAGATGGAGATTGAGCGCGAGGCAAAAGGGCTATTTCTAAAAATTTTCCTTGGTATGTACTTCGCATTCCTGATTGCCCTGGTCAGTTTTTTGACGGACACCAATGAATTGGATCCAAGATTTGGCTTGCCGATTGGTGGCTTGTTTGCCGCGGTGGGAAATAAATATATCATCGACTCACTTTTGCCCGAATCGTCACAATTCAGTTTGGTGGATATTCTTCATAACCTTACTTTTTTGGGGATATTTTGCATTCTTAGCGTTTCTGCCATTGCCTTGAAAATGCACAATGGCGGAAATATTGTTGGCGCGCATCGGCTCAATAAAGTTGGCGCTGCATTTGTAATTATCGGCTATATACTGGCCAATATTTATTACGTGATTAATGCGTGATGATTTTTTGTATGTTAATGGAGATGATTAATTCACGTGCCCGTGATAGCGTAATTCTTTCTCACGCTCGGCATCTTCTTTCTCACGTTTGATGCGTACTTTGGCAGGTGGGCCTACCATGATGGGAACATTTTCAACTTCCACGTTGGCCAGCTCAAGGCCATACATTTCTTCGGTGCTCAAGCTGTGCTTCTTGATAAAACGATAGCCCTGGATAATCAAATTATCAAAGGTGGAAATTTCGCTGTCCACTGACGCCAGGGAATGAAGGATGACGAACTTGAAATCGGAAGGCATGCTGTGGCGCTGCAAGGAATCATAGTGGCTGATTAAATCGATTTCGGATGACTCGGCCATGTCGTGCAAGATTTTATTAAACAATAAGTTTACTCGGTGATCGGCTTTGAATCCTAACTTGATCCGTATAAAAAAACATTTCTTGGGAATAATGGTATCCACTGAATATTTGGACGTGTAGGGGCTATCCACTGTATCCACATGAACAAACCAATAAACATCAGCTCGTTTGGGTCGCTTTTTGAAAATGGAATAAATAATATTGGAGTCGATATAGCGCTTGCTGTCGGCCACGGCCATGAAAACCAAATTGGTCGCTTCCTTCGGAATGGATGTATCGGCTTGCAAATCCTGAATCAGTGGGATGTAATGCTTCAAGTCAACAAATTCGGTATGTTGGTCGCGCAGATGTCGTGCTTTTAATAGCACAAACATGAGGGTAAAGAAAATGACGGCAATCGAATAAGTGAACCACCCACCTTGTTCAAACTTGTGTGAGTTGGACACCAGGAAAAGCATCTCGATGGTGAAGAAGATGACAGCAATGCCGGCCGTGCGCACACGAGAATGCTTGGCGGTACTGAAGTAGAACACCAGAAGGGTAGTCGTCATCAACATGTTTAAGGTGATGGCCAATCCGTAGGCTCCCTCCATTGCCGATGATTCCTTGAAAATCCACACCACCGCAATCGTCCCAAACATGAGAATCCAATTGATCGCAGGAACATAGATCTGACCTTTGAGCTGGCTTGGATAGCGCACCCGGGTGCTTGGCCAGAGTTTTAGTTTCATGGCCTCATTGACCAACGTAAAGGTGCCGGATATCAATGCCTGGCTTGCTATGATGGCGGCCATGGTGGCAACGATAATAGAGAAAATTAAAAGCTCATTGGGTACCATGGCGTAAAACGGAATTCGCCCGTTTAGCAAAGTGCCTTGTTGCGTCAGCAGCCAGGCTCCTTGTCCGAAATAATTTAACAACAGCGTAACTTTCACAAAACCCCAGCCCACGCGAATGTTGCCCTTTCCACAATGACCTAAGTCAGAATATAGTGCTTCGGCCCCCGTCGTGCATAGGAATACATCACCCAACAGCCAGAACCCCTTTGGATAATGCACCAGTAAATTCCACGCATGAATCGGGTTAATGGCCTGCAATACTTTAAGATTCTGTGACAAGTGTAAAAGGCCAAGGCCTCCAATCATGATCACCCAAACCATCATGATTGGCCCAAAAGTTTTACCGACGATATTGGTTCCGAATTGCTGGAAAAAGAAGAGCAAAACCAAGATTCCGATGACGATGGGAACCGTGGGGATACTGGGGTAGTTGATCTTTAATCCTTCTATGGCTGAAGAGATACTGATGGCCGGAGTAATAAAGCCATCGGCGATCAAGGTGGCACAGCCAATGATGGCAGGAAAAATAACCCAAGCCGCTTTGTATCTTCTCACCAAAGCATACAGAGCAAAAATACCGCCTTCACCCTTGTTGTCTGCATTTAGGGCGAGGTATACGTATTTGAAAGTCGTAATTAAGGTCAGTGTCCAAAAGATACAGCTCAAGCCGCCCAGTACTAAGTCCTCCGATATTTCCCTGGTACCAATGATGGCCTTAAAAACATAAAGCGGCGATGTACCAATATCTCCATAGATAATGCCTAATGAAACTAAAACACCGGCAGCGGTGAGAGGATGGTTTCTTGAATCGTGTAAAGTGGCCATGTATTTGATTCCTTACTGCTAGGATTGGACTTGGTCGTTTAATGATACCGGTATTGAGACGGGGGTCTTAAAATAATACGCGAACGCGTGTAAGGTATAATTTGGCATCAAGAGCGCCTGCTTTGCAAACTGGCGTAAAATTAAGCTAACCGGAAGGATTTATTGGCAGGTAAAAAAAATATTTTGCAAAGGCATTTTTAACCCCTGATAACCAACGTACTTTTACAAAAACAACTCAAAAACGTATGTTCAAAAACCTCATTATCATCATTGTAGCGGCGCTTGCCTTCGCTGCGTGCGACAATAAATCTGAAAAACTGCAAACGCAAGTAGATTCCCTGAAAGCGGAATTACAGACCAACCAAAAGTTTGTGCAAACCCTTCAGGAGGTAGGTACGCTGATGGACTCTATCGATGCCAATCGTCAATTGCTTCGTGTAAATATGGTCGAAGGCACTACCTATTCGGATTACACCGCCCGGATGAAAGACATCAATAATTATGTGAAGGACACGCAAGGGAAAATCGGGGATTTGGAAAAAGCATTAAAGAAATCAAAAGGCAATGCCAACGCTTATGCGGCCACCATTAAAAAATTGAAGGCGGACTTGGAAGCGAAAACTCAGGAGATTATCAAGTTGCAGGATTTGGTGGCTACCCTGGGCAATGAGAATCAAAATCTGATTACTACCAACAGTTTGCAGCAGGCTGAGATCAACGACAAATCGGCGCAAATCGAAGGCAAGAAACAGGAGTTGGATTTGCTGGAACAAAAAATCCAACAAGTACAACTTCAAAGCAAAGTGAGTGAAGCAGATTCCTACTATGCACGGGCACAGGCGGTGGAAGAAGCCGCTAACCGCACAAAACTAGCACCGCGTAAAAAGAAAGACACCTATAAAGAAGCTATCGAACTCTACCGAAAATCATTGAGCCTTGGCAAGACTGAAGCTCAGGCTAAGATTGATGCATTGAGCAAAAAGATTTAGGTAGCAAGCAGAGGTGTTCTACACCTCAAGGTGCAAGACAGTAAAAGCTGCTTCAGAAATGGAGGAGCTTTTTTTGTTTAAAAATCGTCGCTCTTACCTTGTCATTTACGCTCATGGTTTGACCCTTAAAAGGCAGAGCAAGAAAATGAACAACCCCGTCAATGCTGCCTTTCATTCTTGGAAAGAGGGAAAAGCACCGTTTACGCTTCCTGGTAACCCGAGAAAATGGGAACGGACAGAGAAGGAACATCAGAGTTGTCTCCATCGGAAAGAAACTTCTAGCCTTGGAAAACGGGTAATTCAAATTCTTTCTGATGGGATTATCCGTGGTGACCTTTCCGTTATCCAGATCGGGCCTCATCATCAAAATAAGAGCCCCTCAACAACTTAAGGGGCTCTTTGAAATGGGGTAAAATGGCCTTACTTTTTCTCCCCAGCAGGGGTGATTTTGTCAATTACAATTTTTGGTTGCTTTACTTCAGGGGTGTGCTTAATGGTAGAAATGTGAGGCGCAATAATTAATGCCACAATGGAAGATAACTTGATCAAAATATTCATGGAAGGACCAGAGGTATCTTTGAATGGATCACCTACCGTATCGCCCGTCACGGATGCTTTGTGGGGTTCGGATTTTTTGTAGTACATCTGGCCGTTGATCTCAACGCCTTTTTCAAATGATTTTTTCGCATTATCCCACGCACCGCCTGCGTTGGATTGAAAGATACCCATTAACACACCACTTACGGTAACACCGGCCAACATCCCACCCAATACTTCTGGTCCAAAGGTAAAACCAACAATGACTGGCATCAACAAGGCGATAGCACCCGGGGCAATCATTTCACGCAGCGATGCTTTTGTGGAGATCGCCACACACTTTTCATATTCAGGCTGGGCTTTGTATTCCATAATGCCTGGTATTTCGCGGAACTGCCTGCGCACTTCATTCACCATATCCATGGCAGCACGACCCACTGCGGCAATGGCCAGGGAGGAGAATATGTAGGGGATCATTCCACCAACAAAAAGTCCGGCCAGCACGGGTGCTTTATAAATATCAATTGCAGTAATCCCGGATACACCCACAAATGCAGCAAATAAAGCCAGTGAAGTAAGCGCCGCCGAGGCAATGGCAAAACCCTTTCCCGTTGCGGCCGTCGTATTTCCTACGGCATCTAAATTGTCGGTACGATGACGCACTTCTTCTGGCAAGTGGCTCATCTCGGCAATACCGCCGGCATTGTCAGCGATCGGCCCGAACGCATCGATCGCTAATTGCATAGCCGTGGTAGCCATCATACCGGCAGCGGCAATCGCCACCCCATATAAGCCGGCGAAGGAATAAGATCCCAAAATACCGGCAGCCAAGACTAAGATTGGAAGGGCCGTTGATTCCATACCAATTGACAAACCGCCAATGATGTTAGTGGCGTGACCTGTTCCTGATTGTTTGATGATTGATTTTACAGGTCGCTTGCCCATGGAAGTATAATACTCCGTGATCATGCTCATCAGCGTTCCTACCACCAAGCCAATAACAATGGCGATGAAAACATCCAGCGAGGTGAATTCAACGCCGCGGTGCACTAATTTTTCAGGAAGTAAATACGTTACGGCAAAGTACGAAGCAATGGCCGTCATGATGATCGAGGACCAGTTACCGATGTTTAATGCGTTCTGGACACTGTCCGTTTCATTTTTGATGCGGACAAACCAGGTGGCGATGATAGAGAAGATAAGGCCAAGGCCTGCCGTTACCATGGGCAGAAGAATGGGAGCGAGCCCGCCGAAATTATCATTTGATGCAATCTCTTGTCCCAAAACCATGGTCGCTAAAATGGTGGCTACATAAGAACCAAATAAGTCAGCCCCCATGCCGGCGACGTCACCCACATTGTCGCCCACATTATCGGCAATGGTGGCCGGGTTACGCACATCGTCTTCCGGGATTCCGGCTTCTACTTTACCAACCAAGTCTGCACCCACGTCGGCCGCTTTTGTGTAAATGCCGCCACCCACCCGGGCAAATAAGGCGATCGACTCCGCACCTAAAGAAAATCCGGCTAACACTTCAATAGCACGTTTCATTTCCAGGCCCGTTATCGCCGCGCCTTCAGGAACAAAAAATTTGAAGAAAATAATGAAAAGTCCTCCCAAACCTAACACGGCAAGGCCGGCTACACCAATGCCCATAACGGATCCCCCCGTGAAAGAAACGTTTAATGCTTTTGCCAGCGAAGTGCGTGCTGCCTGCGTTGTGCGTACGTTCGCCTTGGTGGCGATCTTCATGCCGATATACCCTGCCAAACCTGAAAGCAACGCTCCCAGCAAAAAGGAAAGAGCAATGATGGGATGCGATTCTTCGATCAGCGTGCCTGACCAGCCTAATAATATGGCCGCAATCAAGGCAAATACACCCAGGATGCGCCATTCCGCTTTTAAAAATGCCATGGCCCCTTTGGCGATGTAGCCGGCAAGTTCCTGCATTTTTGGTTCGCCCGCGTCCTGACGGGTCACCCAGGCAGACTTAAAGGCAGTTACAATTAGGCCAAGCAGGCCGATGGTAGGGATAAGAAAGAGTACGATGTTCACAGGTTTTATAGATTTAAAAGATTCAAAAATTCGATATTAGGCGAGGTTCGTAAAAAGTGGCTGCAAAACTAACCAAAATCGTGAAATCGCCATGAACAAAGTCATTTCAAAAATGACGTGAGCTAATAAAGGATTTTACGCCCGAAAACGGACAGTTACGTTCGGTATCGTCCGAACGAGTAATATAAATCTTTGTTTTTAGGTGAATTAGGCCATTTATTTGATGGCATTAAATTAGGATGTGAACCCTTGAACGTGGGGTAATCGTAAATCCTAAAAATATGTTTATCAGCTATCTAAAAATCGCCTTGCGCAACCTGATGCGTAACCGGGTTTATTCGATCATCAACATCTTCGGCCTTTCTTTGGGGGTGGCTTGTTGCTTACTATTGGCATTATACATTCAGGATGAGATGAGTTATGATAAGCATCATCAACGGTTGGATGACCTTTATCGGGTGGACACCAAGTTTCAATCGGACATCGGGTTTGATAAATTAGGTACGGCTTCACCGCCTATAGCGATGACGCTCAAAGAAGAGATTCCAGAAGTGGAGGTAGCCGTGCGGGTAATCAACCCGCCGACGGTAGCACAAAATTTAATTCGTTACCAGGAAAACCTTTTTTATGAGACCAATGGCTTCCTGGCCGACTCCACCTTATTTGATGTCTTTACCTATGTGCTCAAAGAAGGGAATCCAAACAAGGCGCTGGTAGAGGCAAACTCGGTGGTTCTTTCCCAACGCCTGGCCAAGAAACTTTTTGGTAATGGTCCGGCCCTAGATAAAATCATTTCCATCAGCCAGGGTGGCAGGCCCCGTGAGTACAAAGTCACCGGCGTGTTTGTAGAGAAAGGCAACAATTTTATTAAAGCGAATTTTTTTACCTCCATGACCAGCGCCGGCTGGGGGGAGTATATTTTAAAAGAAAAAGAATGGGCGGGTCAGAATTTTGTGCCTTCCTACTTGAGGTTAGTGCCAGGCCATGACAAGGGGGCCGTGGAGAAAAAAATGAATGACGTTTTACGGCGGCATGGCGAAGAGGCCATGAAGGTATTGGGCCTGCACAAGACGCTCTTCCTGGAGCCAGTGAAAGATATTTACTTGAAATCGGAGGTCGATAAAAGCCAGCGCATAAAATATTTATACGTCGTGGCTTCGATTGCGCTTTTCATTTTGCTCATTGCCTGCATCAACTTTATGAATTTATCCACAGCGAAAGCAACCAAGCGCGCAGCAGAAATTGGTATACGCAAAACGATGGGTGCTTTTCGTTCCTCTTTGATCCGTCAGATTTTAGGGGAGGCCATGGTGATTGTGGTGATCGCCATCGTGGTTGGTCTGGTCCTGGTGCAACTGGCCCTTCCGTTATTTAATCAACTCACCGACAAGACGATTACATTCAATGGAGAAAACATTTACTACTTCATCGGTGCGGCTGTAATACTGACCGTGGTGACCGGGCTGGTGGCGGGAAGCTATCCCGCTTTTTACTTGTCTTCCTTTCAGCCGGCTGAAGTGCTGAAGGGAAAATTGAACCTTGGGAATTCGTCGGGCCGGTTACGCCAGGGGTTGGTGGTTTTTCAATTCATGATTGCCATTGCCTTGGTGTGTGGCATATTCGTTATCTCCCGTCAGCTGGATTTTATGGTCGAAAAGGATTTAGGTTTTGATTCGCACGCAAAAATTGTACTGCCGCTCCGTACCGAAGAAGCACACAATTTGTACGATGGGCTAAAAAAAGAAATTGAAAATAACAGTCATGTGAAAGCCGTCTCCGGGGCGACCTATGTTCCCGGAATGACGATCTGGAATGACATGATGTTTTATCCCGATGGTGGGAATATGGATAAGGCCGTAGACATTGTGCGCAACCAGGTGGATGCTGGGTACATGGAACTGTTGAACATGAAATTGCTGGCGGGGCGCACCTTTACTAACAATCGAGCGATGGAAGCCGAAGTGAAGTTGGTTTTGAACCGTGCGGCGGCAGCCAAACTTGGGTTTACACCCGAAAAAATTGTAGGACAGAATTTACATTTCGATTGGCAAAACAAGAAGTATGACTTTCAGGTGATCGGGGTGATGGAAGATTTTCATCAGAATTCCCTCCATGAAGAAATCCGGCCGTCACTCTTTGAAATTGCCGATAGCACAAAACGATATAATTATCTCATTGCTTCCGTTTCGTCGGCGAAATTTGAACAAACTATTCAAAGCATCGAGAAAAGTTGGAAGCTATTAATTCATGATACACCGTTTGAATATTCTTTCCTCGATCAAACCATTCAGAAGCAATACGATGAAGACCGTAGGATTTCCAAAATCATTACCAGCTTTGGAATAATTGCCATGATCATTTGTGGTCTGGGTCTTTACGGTCTTTCTTCCTATATGGCAGAACGGCGATTCAAGGAAATCGGCATCCGCAAGGTGATGGGTGCCAGCGTGGGGCAAATTGTATCGATGATGTCCGCCGAGTTTGTAAAACTGGTATTGCTGGCTTTTGTTATTGCCGTTCCGGTGGCTTGGTATGGCATGGCCAAATGGCTGGAGGGATTTGCGTACAAAATTTCGATCCAATGGATTGTCTTTGCTCTGGCTGGAATGGTAGCGCTCGCCATCGCGCTCATTACGGTGAGTTTTGAATCCATTAAATCCGCCATGAGCAACCCGGTAGATAGTTTACGTTCGGAATAAAATCGAAAATCAAGTCATGATTAAAAATTATTTCGTCATCGCCTTCAGGAATTTTTATCGTCATCTGGGCTACAGTGCAATCAATGTGTTCGGTTTAGCCGTGGGGCTTGCTACGGCGATCCTCATTTCGCTTTGGGTGCTGGATGAACTTTCTTATGATACCGGTTATCCCGATCACGAAAGAATTTATCAAGTGATGTACAATTCCGTCTACTCCGATGGCCATGTCGAAACCAGCGAATCCACTGCAGGCCCGTTGGCCGAGGCCATGATGGCTGAAATTCCCGAGGTGGAATTGGCAGGACGCAGCGACGGTAATGATGCGGGGTCCATGCTTTTGCGCTTTAATAACCAGTCGATGGTTCTCAAAGGCCAATGGGCCGATCCAGAGATATTAAAAATATTTTCCTACCGAATCCTGAAAGGCGATAACAATAGCCTGCTCAAAGACCCGAACTCCTTTGTTATCACCCAGCGCACGGCGGAGAAGTTTTTTCCAAATGAAGATCCCCTTGGAAAATCGTTTAAGATTGACGAAAAATATACGATGGCCGTTTCGGCCGTAGTGGAAAATGCTCAACCTAATGCTTCACAACAATTCGATTTTATTCTGCCTTACGGAGTGCACTATAAAGAAAATCCGTGGAAGGCCGAATGGGCAAATTTTAATGACCAAACTTATATTAAAATTAAGCCTGGGATTTCAGTGGCTAATCTAAACCGCAAGCTGCTTGCCTTAGTGAAGGCCAAATGCCCGGATTGCGTTTTTCAACCCTTTGCCCAGCAGCTGTCGGGGACGCATTTATACAATCATTATGAATACGGTAAACCGGTCGGAGGACGAATCGATTATATCCGCATGTTTATTATCACCGCCATTTTCATTTTAGCTATTGCCTGCATTAACTACATGAACCTGGCCACCGCACGATCTGCTGCCCGTAGCCGCGAAGTGGGTGTGCGCAAGGCAACAGGGGCTCACCGCGGACAATTGATTTTTCAATTTATCGGTGAGTCGTTTGTGATTACTTCCGTGAGCGTGATTTTTGCCTTGGTGTTGGTGCAATTCGCACTCCCCTTTTTCAATGCCATGATGCAAAGAAAAATCAGCACGGACTTTGCTAACCCAGTATTTATGGTATCCTTGGTGGGGTTGACGATCATCACCAGTGTGGTATCGGGAAGTTATCCCGCATTTTTTCTTTCCGCTTTCAAGCCGGCTTCTGTTTTGAAAGGACTACGGCAATCAGGAATGGCGGGGGCTTCGCTGCGAAAGGGACTAGTTGTTTTTCAATTTGCTTTATCGGTAGGGCTGATTATGGCGAGCCTTGTGGTGTTTAGGCAAATGCAATTTATTAAGACCAAGAACCTGGGTTTCAATCGGCAGAACATTCTGGTCTTTGATATGCATGCTGGTGTGACGGGCAATCAGGAGGCTTTTAAAATCGAAGCGTTAAAATTTTCCGGGATTCACCGTGTTGCTTTTGCCGGACAGAACCCGTTCTCGGTGGGGGCGATGACCACGGGGGTGAAGTGGCCTGGAAAGGGGGAAGAAAAAGTGCCATTTAGACTGGTTTGGAGTGATAAAGATTTCATTCCAACCATGAAAATGGAATTGATAGAAGGTTCCAATTTTACAGACAATAAATCGGATTCCACTAACTACATCATCAACGAGACCGCCGCAAAACGGATTGGTTATCAACGCGCCGTCGGTTCACCGCTCGACGTTTGGAATAGCCCATCAGGAAAAGTCATTGGGGTGGTTAAAGATTTTCACAACGTAAACCTTCATCAAAGTATCGAGCCGTTGATTATCATGTGCCGGCCACAGAACACCTGGCGTGGCTTCGTAAAGATCGAGTCGGCATCAACGGCGCGAGCCATCCAGCATCTGGCGGCTACGCAAAAGAAATTTGATCCTGCCTACCCCTTCGACTATGAATTTTTAGATAAAAGCTTTGAAAAGGAGTACACCAGCGAGTCAACCATTGAAAAACTTTCCACCGCCTTCACGGCGGTAGCCATTTTCATTTCCAGTTTGGGGTTATTTGGTCTGGCTTCGTTCATGGCCGAACGTAGAACCAAAGAGATCGGAATACGAAAAGTTATGGGCGCCACCGTGCAACAGATCACTTTATTGCTTTCCAAAGATTTTCTAAAACTCCTGGTAATTTCCTTGTTGGTAGCCATACCGCTGGCCTGGATGGGGGCCAAGCAATGGTTGATCACCTTCGCTTATCACTTCGATTTGACTATGGTACTGCCATTAATTGCCGCCGCCATATTGTTCTTTACGGCCTTGGTTTCGGTAGGATATCAATCCATCAAGGCCGCCATCGGCAACCCAGTGGAGAGTTTGAGGAGTGAATAAATCCAGAAGATCCAATCATCAAAAATATGTTGCGCCATTATCTGACCACCGCCCTTCGCAATTTGGTGCGAAATAAATTTTACTCGATCATCACCGTGTTCGGCTTGGCGATCGGAATAACCTCTGTTTTTTTCATTGTTGAATACCTCAAATTGGAATTAAGCTACGATCGCTTTCATGAAGGGGCGGATAATATCTACCGGATCGCATGGATTAATACCAATTCACAAACACGGACTCCTCACCCCATGGCACAAGCGATGGTGCAGGATTTCCCTGAAGTAGAAAGCGCCGTGAGTCTTTCTCCGTTGTGGGGGCCTGGCCTGACGCGAAGGATTTTTTCTATCCACAACCCTGAGAAAGATGTGCGCTATGATGAAAGCAACGTGTTGGCCGTGGACAGTACGTTTTTCAGCGTCTTTCCTTTTCCCCTCCTCAAAGGAAACCCAAGAACCGTATTAAAAAGCCCTGGTGGTCTTTTGATTTCTGAATCGATGGCCATGAAATATTTTGGCACAACAGAATGCCTTGGTCGGCCGCTGGAGATCAACAATGAAAAAGATCTGGTGGAGGTGCTGGGTGTGTTTAAAGATGTTCCGCCGACCTCTCATTTCCATTTTGATTTTTTGGTTTCCTATGTAGGGGAAAAAAACCCTGATGATGACTATTACAAGTGGGGCGACTTTGGTCACTATAATTATGTGCGCCTGAAGCCGGGGACAGATGCAAAAGCATTGGAAGAAAAAATATTGGAGTGGTCTAGAAAGTATGTTCCCTATCGCGATGATGAAATCAAATGGCTACAGCAGAACCACTATGGATTTCAACTGCAGCCGATTACCCGTATTCACTTGCAATCGCACTTGCGTTGGGAACTGGAGCCGAATGGAAATATCGCTTATGTTTATTTGATGGGGGCTGCCGCATTACTGATTCTCGTCGTTGGTGCGGTGAACTTTGTCAATTTGAATATGGCACAAGCGACCGAGCGAATGAAGGAGATTGGGGTGCGTAAATCCCTGGGCGCATTTCGTCAGCAACTCACCTTTCAATTCCTGGGTGAATCTGTTTTAGTTACTTCGATAGCGCTGATTCTGGCGGTTATTCTCATTGAACTTTCTGCTCCCATTATGCAAACCCTTACTGGAAATGTTTTTTCAATTGAGGGCGGAAAATTTATTTTTCTGTTCCTCTCGCTGGGCTTGATCATTGCCTTGATTGCAGGAATTTACCCTTCCATCGTTTTATCATCGTTGAAGCCAGCGCTTATTTTGAAAAGCAGTTTTGGCCAACAGCAAAACATCAGTTTGCGGAAAATTTTCATTGTATTTCAATTTGTAGCCTCCATGGTGTTGATTTCTGCCACGTTGATCATCACCCAGCAAGTCAATTTTCTCCAGCACAAAGAACTGGGGTTCAAAGCGGAGGAAGTAATTGTGTTGCCGATTAAAGACCGGTCCATGAACAAGCGAATGGAAGAACTGCGATCTGAACTTTTAAAAGTCCCGGGCGTGTCGGGGGTGTCGGCAGCATCGAATATTCCCGGGAAAGCGTACAATCAAAATTCGATTTATGCCCTTCAAAATCCGCAAGAGAAAAGGGACGCCTCAGAATCGATGGTGGATGTCGACTACATGAGGGTGATGAATATGTCTTTGAAAGAAGGTCGTGGATTTTTAAGAAATGTGGCGGACTCGAATGCGTTTATTCTCAACGAGACTGCCGTTAATCAACTCGGCTTAAAGAATCCGGTGGGAAAGGAAATGGTATGGGAACGAGATGGAGCACCCGCCGTGAGAGGGCCCATCATTGGTGTTGTGAAGGACTTTCATTTTCAGTCCTTGCATGAGCCTTTACGTCCATTGATGATGCGCCTGGAGAACCGTTATAATTTTGCCGTAATCAAATTGCGGTCGGCTGATTTTGAATTGACGATGAAGAATATCGAATTGACGTGGCGTAAGTTTGATGACCGTTTTCGCTTTGAGTTTTCATTTCTAGACGCTCAACTTAATCAACTGTATCAGAAAGAACAAAACATGGCTCGCGTGCTTGATATTTTTTCGTTGCTTGGTGTGGGTATTGCAAGCATGGGCTTATTGGGCATCGCCGCCTTGGCATTCCGGCAGCGGACAAAAGAAGTGAGCATTCGCAAAGTGATGGGTGCAAGTTTGTTGAGTCTGGTCGTGCTGCTGGTGAAGGACTTTACCAGGTTGGTTTTGATGGCGGTGGTACTGGCTGTTCCGTTGGTGTGGTGGTTGATGAACGATTGGCTTCAGCATTTTTCTTTCCGGGTCACCATCAATCCCCTCGTCTTTTTTCTTTCCGGAGTTGGCCTTGTGCTGGTGTGCTGGACGACGCTGAGTTTTCTAACCGTGAAAACAGCAAGAATTAATCCGGTGGACACATTGAAGTCGGAGTAAAAATGACTTGGCGAGTAACCCTTTTTGCAGCGTGTTTTCTAGCGGAGCTTGGTTTTTGTTAAAAATATTGGATGGATTAAACTAATCCTCATTCCGCCGTCCCTCAAAAAATAGTGATGCTAAAAAATGACTTCACCATGGGTCTGATAAATTTGTTGAAGCAGGTAGGGGGAACAGCTAAGAGCGAGTAAGTTTTGATTAAAGATTGTGTTTTTCACCCTGACAAGTTTTCATACCTTTCAAAAAGGTAAAATTTGTTTTAAGGGATGCTGTTCAATTATTACAAAATCGCCCTGCGGCATTTGCGAAGTATTTATTCGCTCATCAACCTTTCGGGGCTTACCATTGGCCTTACCGTTTTTATATTCATTTTTCTATGGGTGGAAGATGAACTAAGTTATGATCACTTTCATGTTGATCATGACCGGATTTTCCGGGTGGTGCAAAATCAGTTGGATGCCAAAGGCTTACCATACCGAATCGCGGTGACCCCTCCACTGCTTTGCGATTATTTGAAGACCAATTTTGTGGAAGTAGAGAAGAGCTGTCGGGCTATCCATATGGAGGTGCTCGTTCGCTATGACGAGCAAGCTTTCAACCAAGAAGGGCTTGCCGTCGATCCTTCTTTCTTCTCCCTGTTTTCCTTTCCGTTAGTGAACGGCAGTACCAAGCTCTTCTTTGAAGGCATCGATAAAATCATCCTTTCCGACAAGATGGCGGAGGCTTATTTTGGAAAGGGAGGTGCGCTTGGAAAGGTAATGAAAATTGCTGGCCGGGATTTTGAAGTGGTGGCCATTGTCAAAGTTCCTGCCAATTCGCATTTGAAATTTGATTTTGCCGTGCCAATCGAATTACTGAAAGCGTTAGGTTGGGAAACCTTGGATCAATGGGATTGGCAACGGTTTCATACCTATATTAAACTTCGGCAAGGCGAGAGTCAATCAACGTTCGGACCCAAAATAAAAGACCTTATCAAACGAAATCTGAAGGAGGCTACTTCGGAATTGGAGTTACAACCCCTGGACGAAATTCATTTGCGATCCGGGCATTTGAATAATGATATGCCGGGCCATCAGGACATTCAGTATGTTTATATTTTCAGCAGTGCTGCATTGTTTATTTTGCTCATTGCTTGCATCAACTACACTAACTTAGCCACGGCCCGTTCCATGAGAAGGGCAAAGGAGGTCGGCATTCGTGCCGTGGCCGGCGCTACCCGCAGCCAGCTGATGATACAATATTTCTCTGAATCGTTACTTTACTGCTTGCTTGCCTTGGGTTTGGCGTTAGGGGTGAGTTGGTTGTTTCTCCCCTGGTTCAATGAGCTGAGCGGAAAGACCCTGACCCTGTTCGTTTTATCGCCCAAGGTTCTATTTGGTCTTGGAACGACCACTTTATGCTGTGGCGTTTTGACCGGCATTTATCCTGCCGTGGTCTTGTCCTCGCTTAGACCGTCGGTCGTGTTGAAAGGTTTACTGAAGACAGGCTGGCATGGGATATTTTTTAGAAGGACACTGGTTATTGTTCAGTTCACCTTGAGTATCGTTTTGGTTTTAGCCACCTTGATTGTAGAACACCAATTGAGTTACATCCGCTCAAAAGATATGGGGTACGACAAAGAGCATATCATTACCTTTCATATCACTCGCAAACTCCGAAATCAATACCCTGATTTTAAACAGGAAATTAAGGCATTAAACGGAGTTGCGAATGTGACCGTGGCCAATGCTAACCTGTCTTTTACTGATCAAGCCACGGACATGGTCAGGTGGGAGGGCAAGGACCCTTCCAAGGAAATCCTATTTCATCAGTTAATGGTTGATCACGATTTTATAAAAACCTTCTCTATGCAAATGGCGGAGGGCCGTGATTTTTCGGAATCCATAGCGTCGGACTCGGCTGCATTTATTCTCAATGAGGAGGCGGCTCGCCAAATGAATATTTCAAACGTCGTTGGGTCAACGATTTCGATGAATGATAAACGGGGTCCGGTTATCGGAGTGGTGAAGAATTTTAACTTTAAATCAGTCCACAAAAAGATTGAACCCATGGTCCTTTTCATTGATCCGGACAATTTTAGTGAAGTAGCCGTTAAAATGAAAAATGGTGACCTCATTCAACATGTAAAGGCTATAGAAAAAGTGTTTAAAAAATTCAGCCCTGACCGCCCTTTTGAATATACGTTCCTGGACCAAGACATTGATAAATTATATAAATCGGAACAACGTACAGGGAAAATATTCACTTGGTTTTCAGTGCTTGCTATTTTTATTTCCGGCCTTGGGTTACTGAGTATTTTAATTTTCACCGTAGAGCAACGAAGAAAAGAGATGGCGATTCGCAAAGTGATGGGGGCTTCCGTGGGGCGCATCTTCCTGCTTATTTCTAAAGAGTTCATTGCCCTCATTGTCATTGGCAACGCAGTAGCCTTGCCGCTTGCCATCTATTTAATGAACCAATGGCTTGCCCAATTTGCTTATTTTGAGAATATCACCCCCGCCCTTTTTATAGCAACGGCCGGTTGCTCCATTGTTTTGACGTGGTTAGCGATTAGCTTTTTTTGCTTAAAGGTAGCAACAGCAAATCCCGTAGATAGTTTGAGGAATGAATAAGCCCTCCAGGGAGGGGGTAATCGTAATTTCTTACTAATCGAATCGGTGACAATATTTTAATTATTTTTGCCGGAAACGTTACGCCTATGCAAATCGCCAAACACAAAGTAGCCTCCATTCATTACACCCTAACCGATAACGACGGTAAAATTCTTGACAGCAGTGCGGGGCGGGAACCACTTCATTACATACAAGGGATTGGCAATTTGATTCCGGGCATGGAAGAGGGGCTTGAAGGAAAAAAACAAGGTGAAAAAGTCAACTTGAAAGTAAGTCCCCAGAAGGGTTATGGAGTGAAAAACAACGAGCTAATTCAAAAAGTGCCCCGCTCCGCCTTTGGCGATCAGAAAATTGAAAAGGGCATGCAATTTCAAACAAACCAAGGGGGCGTGGTAACGGTGACCAACGTTGGCCTTAGTGAAATTACAGTCGATGCCAATCACCCCCTGGCTGGCGTTGAATTAAACTTTGCCGTGGAGGTAATTAGCATCCGTGAAGCGACGGAAGAAGAGCTTGCTCATGGACACGTCCATGGTCCGGGTGGTCATCATCATTAAATAATTTACTAATTCCCGGCGGTGGTGCTGGCACAACTCTGTTCATGCCATGCTAAAGTATTTTTAACGCTTCGCCACAAAGGATACCCCAACCAGATTAGAACGACCAAATAAATCAAAACGCGTGTAGCGCGTCTTGCTGATTGCGTTTTTTCTTGAACCAATACGATGACAAACAAATAAACAATTGGCGTCATCACCGAAAAGTACCGATCCATATCAAATACGTTCAAATGCCCGGGCATGATCAAAAAGCCGAGCGAGTAGGCTGATAAGACGATTACAAGAAACTGAAAATGGCGGTCTGCTTTTATTTTTGAAGCCAAACCAACGAATACGGCAACAAAAAATAATACACCACAGAACATGGCAGGCGTTCCATTTAGGGGAATTATCGTTTTGCCAAACGTACTTAGGATGGATTTAAAATTCGAAAAAAAATAGGCGAAAAAATCATGCCTGTAAAAACTGAAATCGGACGATAGGAAAAAAGTGTTGAAAATATTCCATCCCCACATCCCCGATGTGCTTACAAAAAAGCAAATTCCACTGTCCCAAACACGACTTTTTAGTGGAACAGCCCTGTCCAGTGAAAGCCATAAGCAAACTCCAGAAATCCAAAAAAGACCTGCATTGCGCTGGAGGCAAGCCAAAAAGCCTGTAACTAAAAGCCAATAAAAATAGGACTTGTTTTTCTTTAGCTGCAAAGCGCAGTGTGCATTTAAAAAAATAAATGTCATAAAAATTAACTCTGACCAAACAAATATGGAGATCATGATCACATGCACTCCAACGAGGGATGCCATCAAAAAAATAATTCTTAGAAAGGGATCTGCTACCAACGACGTGCTTAGGCGCACCAAGGCCAGCAACAATATCACTTTGCACGCCACGTTAATTCCAATAAGCGCCTCCTGCGGCTGCCTGAAAAATGAAAGGATAATAGGAAACAAGGGAGGCCAATAGGAATAGTAAGATCCGTCGGGGCCTAAGAAACTTCCGTTTGTTTTAAAACTAATGGAAGCGGATAAATACTGTAATGAATCGGGGGTAAGAAGAAACCCGCAGGCCCGTGCGTAAAACTCAAGGCTGGTCGATAACAGAAGGATGGCAACCGATGCGATCCAAAGACTTCTTTGATGTATGAGGGGTATTCTCAAAGGCTATCTAAATAACGCTAAGTTTAAGCAAAAATGCCCAATCCACGGCGGCGATGTTAGGACAAACGGACCACTAGATTACTCCCATCATTTTACCATCACTAATTTCCCGTTCTGTGAAACAGTTTTTCCGTTTACTCTCAGTGTGAGCCGGTAAATAAAAAGCCCGCTTTGACTTTCCAGCGATGCATTCCACGGCAAATCATTGGTGCCTATGATAAAATTACTAACGTCCTTGGTAACAAATTGCTTAAGCAATTTCCCCTCGACGGTGTAAATCTGTAAAGAGAAGTCATCGGGTAGCAAATTCCCGGATAGGACAAAGCTAAAATTAAAAATGTCTCTGGACGGATTGGGATAAACAGATCGGAGTGTCAGGGTGGTTTCATTTTTGATTTGAAAATTTACACGATAGGACTCTTGTCCGCTCGGGTTACCACTTTGGTCACTGCCGTTGACCAGGAGTGTGTAAGTGCCTTGCGGCAAATCAACAGGGCTAAAGGTGACTTCAAAATCTGCATTGGCTGTTGCCGGTTTCCACGTTAAGTCGGTTCGGTTAAAATTGATCCTTTTGAAAGGGCAGGACGACGTGTCGCAGGGATAGCTTAGGAGAATGGTGAGATGCGTTGTATCGGAAATGAAAAGGAATGGGTTGTCGTCATGGAGTTTGATGCGGAAGGTAGGACTTGATGAAACGTAGTCGCCATTCTGAAGGTAACGTCCATCCACTGTTACCTCCAACGTGGGGGGGGAAGCGTCGGGCACAACATTTAAGTATTCGCTAAGGTAGATCCCATTATTTTCGTAATACTGCTCGGGCTGTATTTTCGGATTCACAAAAACATTAACATCATTCAAACCGGCTTTGCCTCGGGTGTTGATGATAAAGGAAAACCGAGTAGTGTCACCCGGAACCGGGGCCTTTATTTTATAGGTACTGATTTGACGGCTTGCCTTGGCCGTCGTTACCGTCTCGGCTCGTACTTCCAGCGAATCGGTGAACGATTTTGATGAGATGTTTGTAAATCCGTAACGCCCAGTGAAAGTCTCTCCTTCCTGAACCGTTTGTTGTGTCGAGGGTCCCTCGTAAAATAACAGGCCGTCGGCCACCGTTTCATAAAAGACGAACCAGTGCTTCAACTGGGCCGCGGACAGATTGACCGTGTCTTGCAAAACCAGTTCGACTTTTAACTCTGGGTATTGGATAGGATCAATAAAAGACAAATCCAAACTGGCGTTGGTTGACTGAATTAATGTTTCCTGTCCACCTAATGTTACTCCGTAGATAGCATAACTTACCTGGTCCGAGACGTCCACTTGGTTAGCGCCGGCTTCGAATTTCACCCATTTTTTTGCTGGCCCAATTAGCGCCGACTTGATGTTCCCCGATGAATACCGACCGGTGATACTGGAGGAGACCGCCACATCCTGAGAAGTGACAGGTGAAGTCGATGAGCGGTAAACTTTTGCGCTTCCCGCTGCCGCCCCTTTCTTAGCAAAAATTATTACCGGCTCTCCGTCTTGCAGCGAGGTGATCTGGGTGCTGCTGATACCCAGATCATTTAGCTTGGTGAGCACTGTGGATGACCAGGATGAAAATACGGGGTTGCCCACCGAATACAATACCACCGAGTCGCTGGGATGAATATTGTCAACATATTGCAATAAGTTATAGCCGTCGGCATTCTCAACATCAGAAGATACAAAACTGTTGATCACGTAGGGTAGCAGTCCACAGCCTCGCAGGTCAACGCCGTAAACATTCAGCCCCGGATAGGGTGAGGCCGTTGATTTGTCAAAGGCCACCAAGTTAATGGTGTTGTTACGGCAAGGAAAATGTACTGGTGCGTTGTACTCTACTCCATTGATCTTAATGGAGGCATCCGTATAGGGGGAAGGGCTAGCGGATCCGATCGACTTGACACTGACTGAAGAGACGGTCTGTAGATAATCTATTTTTTTTTGTGCCGGATCCGAGAATAACCCGGTCAGGGAATTACTACTGATTTGAGGAAACTTAGTTTGTGCCCACCCTTCCGGGCTATTACTAATGTAAATGAAAGAAGACAAAGTCCAATTGGTGCTGTCCGAAGCATTTTGCTTAACCGGCTTTGTTCGCCAATAATAAACAATCGAATCTTTGGGCAATAAGGTAACGGACGATTTTACCAGCACCTTTCCGGAAACTGTCTGTTTTGTAGCGAAGGCGCTGTTAAAGGTATCGGTGGTGTCTATTTGAATTAAAAAACTTCGTTGAGACCCAAGCAGGTTGCCATCTTGAAAAATTAGATTAAGGGACGGGACGCCTACAATGCCAAAATTCGGTGGATAAAGATTGAGGGTGCCGTTGGATGGAATGAAGACATTGAGCGTGGCCGTATTGTTGGTTTTAGAAATTTCTTTGATGACATTCAGCGGATCGATTACGATGGTGAACAAGTTGTTGCCAAATCCATTATTCTTTGGTTTATGCATTTTAAATGTTATTGTGTCGATGTAGGGAACCGGTGAATAAACCGAATCATAGGTTAAAGAACTGTTATCATTAAACGTTCGCACGACGCGTATTCTCATGGGCGTGGGTAGATAGGCCCCCAGATTTTTAACAATGATTTTGATGGCAAAGGAATCACTGAGCGAGGTCACTTGGTTCCCATCAAGGGAAACTAGCGAAAGGGATCCATTGTTGACAGCGTAGTCGGGCAACGCGGTACCAAATAACTTTAATGCGGGATCCCCTGCCAACACCATTTGCTGTACTTGGGCAATGTTCTCTATGGTGGGAGCAGTTGAGTTTAAATATTGTCTGCCCGTTTCCTTTTGAATGTCTCCAAGTCCTTTCTTAATATAGGTGCTGTCGCCAAATCCAACTTGATAGAATAGGTCCGAGTATTTTTGTAATAGCGCACTATAGCCAAATGTGGTGCTGGCAATGAAATTGCGCGATCCCTTATTGGGAGCGAGCATCCAATTCTCACCAAAGGTGATTTGGTTGGAAAAGATCGTGCCGGCATTACATCCATTAATAAGAAATACCGGGTATTTTCCGGCGTTGTTGTACCCCAGCGTTGGGTCATCGACAAAGCCGATGTCGATGTCCGTCCCAAAGGAATCGGAGTGTCCGAAAAAAGTTACCAGGTTTACGCCTTGGTTGACAATGGTGGAGACATTGATTTGTTCAAGTCCGGTGCTGGTCTTTGACTTGGTAACCACGTGCCCGCCCAGATACGGTCCTTCGGCAATTTGCTTGAACCCATCGACGATACTTCGGAAATAAGGAATTTCATAGGCGTCCTCGGGATGGTTGCCCCCGCCGCCGCTGAGGTGCAATAGTTCTTTCGCCCAGGGTTGGAGAGGTTGGGATTCTAATTCTTTCACTTTATTGAAATACGCCGCCACTTCCGTCGCGGTTGTGGCGGTCAGCCGACCTGTCGGAACAGCCGGCTCGTAGGTAGATCCATTTAACCCCGCTGTATAAGCAATGTCTCCACCCGGGTATCCGGCCGACGGAACCAGATCCGGAAATTCTGAAGGGGCAAGCGGTAGACGCTGATACGGAGAGTAAAAAATATCGCGACCCTTGCCGATTAAGAAAAGATACCTGATGTTTCCCTGAAGCACCATAAACCGCAGGAAACTATAAATGGCTGCCGGCGACGTTTCACCATAATTAAATTGATTATAGAGTTGATCGATCGAAACGGTGAGGGTATCATAACCTCCTCCGGCGGAGGAAGCACGATAGGCCGCAAATGCCTGAACCGGATTGGAATAACTAAGCCCCGGTCTCATCAACGACCGATTGGTGATAATGATATAATTCGTTGATGCCGGACCCATTTTTCTAAAAGAAACCGGAATGATGGGGGGGATCATAAATTGATTGGAAGCCCACAAAATTTTTGGCGTCGATGTGGCAGGCACCATAACATTGAAGGTACTGCCAGTTGATGCCGGAAAGATACGGGTGATGTTTTGAAGGTCGGTGATGTCAAGTAATCCCAGGTTGGCGGGTGGGTTGGTAAAAACCACATAGGATTCGCCCGCCGGGTTGACAGGGAGTTTTAATGTTTTTTTTGCTTGCCCTGCAAGATCAAAGTTTTGAGGAAACGTAATTTTGATATAGGATGCACTCACCTGGTAACGATTGGTGGTGGCACTTTGGGCCACCACACGCACTAAGATTTTCCCATCGGGGCCGACATCACTCCAAGCCAGGTCACTGGTGATCAAGAAAGTTTCAAAATTATTGAAGTTAGGGGAGGCCAACAGGCGGAGTGATCCACTGTTTGCTCCCACGTAAACTTGAGCGGAATGAGCAATCGCATCACGGCCCACTAGCAATAATTCAAGGTTGGGGTTGCCTGCTGCGGTAACCGTATTGTAAACCGAATCGATCGTGTAGTCGATGGACTCTCCTTGCCGGATGGCCAGGCCCGTCCAGCCTTCTCCCTGGTCGAAGCTAGTGGACTGGGTGACGTCGTTGGAGGTGACTCCGGCGCTATATTGGTCATGAAGTACCACGAGCCGTTGGGCGTATTGAAAATTTTCTGCCGGCTGATTAGTTACGTTTACAAACTGCACCGAGTCCATTCGAAGCCCTCGGGAAAGGGATGAATTATAGGTTAAAAAATAAGCGGTCGTATCCGAGTAGAGATTATAATAGGTGTGGGGCTGCAGTGAAGAAGGTTTGTACAAAATGCTATCGAGTGTGCCGTCATTTTTTTGACCATAAAATTCGATGTAATCACTAGCATTGAAAACGGCATCCGCTTGGCCTTTTACATAGATGGCTTGTTCCTTTCCTCGATGGAAAAGCTGGATGAAGCGAGGGTCGTTGCTGACCGGAAATCCCGCGGCCTGCAAGTCGGAATACCGCAAGCGGTAAATCCCGTCGCGGGCAACAGGAACTTTGAAATAAGGCTGCGAAAAACTGACCCAATCATTGGCATATTGCGCGAAAATGGAGAGTGGAGCAAGCGCTAGTGCTATAATTATGAAAGACCTGACCCTCCGCATTATGTTTTCCCAATAGATACGATTTGTAAAGATAGGTAACTACTTGTAATCAGGTGCAAATGGCCATTAAGAAACGACTGTGTTTTTCAAGAATGGAATTCTCAGCGTTCCTTTCAGGCGATTTCCGTTGGATATTTTTGTTCCAATCAAAGATGTTGGTATTTTCACCGCGTGAGAAGTACCCTTATAATCGTATTTAG